>VOFK01001036.1_pt1 | contig 23930 bp, 24 predicted proteins | sample 5384121 | NCBI WGS metagenome assembly VOFK01 (sample SAMN12384730, study PRJNA508395) | human gut metagenome | isolation source: healthy gut J | host: Homo sapiens | reverse complement strand
TCATGCTGGTTCGATTTACGTATTGCTTTTAGCACCCCCCAGGGCAGAGGCGCCTATGGAGTTGTCTAGCAGACTGCACTTTTTAAAAGAAAAAACCAGTCAAGCCAACAGAAGAAGGGGGCCAACATCAGGGCGGATGCAGTGTTGCTCGCTTTGAATGACAATAAGGGTGAGGGCAGGCCGATACAGGCAAAAAGCACAATACGCTGAGTGGGTGACCTTCCAAGGATTCATATCTGATCGATTCACCCCGGCTTTTCTTGGTTAGGCTGATCGCTCTTCTCGTCTCTCTACCTCCAGGACCCAAACGGTGACGTATCCCCTACGGTAGAGGCAGTTCAGGAGGGGGACAGCACTCACCGGGGCAGCTTGAAGTGTGGACAGGCCGTCTGATGTACACCGATATCCACAAAGACGCCGAAATCAATAACGTTGCGCACGGTGCCCTGAAGCTCCATGCCCGGCTTTAGGTCTTTTGGCCTCCATAACATCAGTGTTGGAGGATGGGGGCGGCAGCTCGTCCCGTGGGTCCCGGCCCGGCTTCATCAGCTTCTTTTGATGATGTCGGACAGGGTAGGGAAGTCCTGCTCCGCATCTCTGCTTAGTTGGCAAGCCCGATGGCCTCCGCCTTGGCCTTCAATTCCGACAGTTCCCCTTCACGTTGTCCAGCGTATGCCGCACTCCGCCAGCAGCTTTTCAAACGCGCCATAGCTCTCCGGATGGACGCCGGTTGTTGTCCAGCACGCTGCCAGTTTCTCCGGCACCCGCAGAAAGCCGGCGCACTGCTCAAAGGCCTTGGGACCCTAGCTTGGGCACCTTCAGCAGCTGCTTCCGGGCGGTAAGGCTATTTTCTTCCCGGTAGGCCACTGAGATTCTTGGCGGTGGCGGCGGTCAGGCCAGACACCCGCTGGAGCAGGGAGGGAGGCGGTATTGGCGTCCACTCCCCACCGCGTTGACACAGTCCTCCACCACACCGTCCAACGTTTCACCCAGCCTGGCCTGTGGCATGTCGTGCTGGTACTGGCCCACCCCAATGGCCTGGGTCGATTTTCACCAGCTCCGCCAGGGGATCCTGGAGCCGCCGGGTACGGATACGCGCCGGGGTTTACATCGAACTGGGGAAACTCACTCGGCAGCCAGTTTGCTGGCCAGGAAGAAGGCCCGCCTCGCTAATCATGTGGGGCACTCCCACTTGCTTTATCTTTTTTGGTAAGGCTCTACCGTGTACTAGGATCCGGCCCCATGCCCTTGACTGGGGGCTGCATGAGTAATGTCAAATTTAGGGCAAACTTATATGGATGGCTCCCTCGTTGGCCTGGTCAGAGAGGGTACTGCTGGATCTCCCGCTCTGGGGAGGCTGGGACCCAGTCGGTCGTAGGCGTCGTCCGCCGCGTTGCGGACAGAACTCCATAGCGGCGGCCCCAGGGACAGTGAGGCGGCGGACGGCGTATGGGCGGTCTCGGGTCCAGGTTCACCGATACCTTAAAATACCCCCACTCCCGCTCTCCGCGGTTGACGGCGCTTTGATAGCCTTGGGCGCTACGGGACACCCAAAAGTCGCCAGCCATCAGCTCGGCATTTGATGATATCGCTTATCCCCCTGAAGGAGGCGTCCTCCCAAAATTTCCGCACGCCTTTCTCAGATGGGCAAATGCGCGCGCCTCCTCCAGGGTGTCACGGCAGGCCCTTTGTAAACAACAGCAGAGCCAGGGCTCCAGCACGTTCTTTCTGGCACGGTGGCCCTGGTGCGCCGCTTTTGTTTATAGGGACGGTAAGGTCTCCACACTCATGGGGGTATAAGCCCTATCGACGGCAGCCGCCGGGTCTTCGGTGAGTTTGCCCTGGTTCTCAAATGGTACGCTTTACATAGGCTTTTCTGGCTTCCAGATTGCGCAAATACTGAACCGGTCCGCTAATTGGCAGGCGGCTGAAGTGCGTCCATGAACTTTGATGGAGCTCTTTTCGATACCGGGCGATAAAGGGATGGTGGCTCCTCGTCGATAGGTTGACCATTTTTTATGTGTGCTTCGCTGCGGCCAGCTCACGGGCTAGAGGCCTGAATGATGGCGTCGCCATTCTCCTTGTGAAAAAATTTTGGGGTGGCAGGGCGTTACGGCTGGAGCGTCGATTTGTATGGGTCCCAAAATCGGCCAGGGCGTCGATAATGGGCAGCATCTCTTTAGCTCAGTTGAGCCATACTCACCCGCGGGGCATGGTGCGATGGTCCCGGCGATAGGCGGGCGCGTCATCGGTCATCTGGCGCAGGCGTCCGTCAGCACCCAGCACAAGGTCAAAATTAAATTCGCTGCGCTCGTTGAAGCGCCACGGGCGCCGCTTCAAGTGCGCAGGATCAAAGCCGCTTTACTTCCCGCCAGTGAGAGATACCGCGGTGGCCACTGGACAGGCCGGAAGTTCCTCCCTTCGTTTTCATGGCGTACCGCCGGACACAGTATAGCACATCGTTTTTTCGCGTGTACAGATTATAAAAAGGAGGTGCGTACTTGGCCGAGCAGCCAGGTGGCGCAAGGCGACACGACAAGATTTGGGAGATTCAAAACAACGACAGAGCTGCACGAAAGAGTAAGCATTGCGGGACTGAGGACCGCACTTGATGGCTGGAGCGCGGAGATTATCAACCGGCTCCCGCTGGGAGGCGGGGTGCCCTTGCATTCCCACAGGCGAGGAGATCTGCGGTATCCTGGCAGGGAGCGGGCAGGGCGGTCATCGACGGAGAGAACGTCTCCCCTCGCCGCTGAGGACTGGCTGCGGGTCGCCCGCGCATAGCGACAAATTCCACGCGGCAGGAGGATTCCGGCGCGTCACTTGTTTCTGCATTCAAATTAAGGAGAACTCCTGGGCTGCAGGACTTAGGTACTTTGATCAAAGAAGCAGTCAGGGTGGCTTTTAGGGACTGCCGCGGAAGCGCTTTATGACAGGAAGTGATGATGCTTGCATGGGCATCAGTATGGCGCAACAACTCAGGCATGCAAGTCCTGCTTTCCTTTTCTAGACGCTGTTGCTATGACCGCCTCAGGTGCCGGTTTCCGGGAGGGAATAGGAAGAAGACGTATGTCCACGTCACGCCACGCTGTGAGAGAGCCACCCCCGATGTGCCGCCGGCATCTGCCGGGAAGGCAGGGAGGCGAGGTGAAGGAAACTGAGGTCAGAAGACCTGCCTGGGGGCACGCCGCGCGGCAGGGCACGGAAGGAGGGAAAATATTGAGGAAACAGGAAAACCCTGCTGGCCATGGCGATGATCGATATGCCCTCATGGCCCGGCCTCTGGTACTTCTTGGGCTGGGCAGGTGGGCGACAGGGCTGTGTTGGTGGAGGTGGTCCACGGGGACGAGACGCTAGGTTTACTTACCCACACTGACACGCCAGTATCTGGGTCAGGTGCTGGTGGGGAAACTTGTGAAGAAGGGCGAGAAGCAGCCAGTTCGGCACATATATTGCTACAGGAGACCCTTGGGGAGTGGAGGCCCGCCGCGTCACCCAGGACGGCGAGATGGTGAACACCGTGGTGGACACCACCCCGGTCCAGGACGGCGACCACTTTGGGCTGACTTTGTCTACCTATTGACCATGGGGAGAGGGCCCCTCAACAGGGCGAAAAAAAGTGGTGCTCTGTGGACTGATGGCCTCCACGCTGACGGTGTTGAAAGATGGTCCTGTGTCCCTCTGCCCCAACATCGAGCCGGTCTCCCTGCTCATCCTGGTGTACGCTCTTGTTTTTGGAAGGCAAGTCCTCTCAGATCATCGCTTCCCTTTGTGGTGGTAGAGGGACTGCTGTACGGCTTCAACCTATGTGGTGGATTAGGCTATCTCTATGTCTGGCCCCTGTGGTGATCTGTACCAAGCTGCCTCAGGCACGCCGCTGTTACTTTCACCAATGGCAAGCGGCACCTTTGGACTGGCCTTCGGGGGCGCTGATGTCGATCCCCTATTGAGATTACCGGCGGCCCCTGGGCACGGCCCCCATCTGGTGGATATCGAACTCGCAGACCTGGCTCCACTGTGGAAATTTGTCCTGGCCTGGTGTTGGCCGACCCGCTGTATCAGGTCCTGTGGCAAGTTGCAGAAGACAAAATGTTTCCGCTGAATCATGCCGAAAGAGGAGAAACGACCATGGGGAACAGATCAAAGGCTGGAGGTGGATCGATGGGAGCAGTCCATTGTCTTTTTCGGCGGGGCTGGAGTGTCCACCGAGGCGGCATTCCTGACTTCCGAAGCGTAGGCGGCCTGTACAACCAGAGTATGACTATCCCGGAGATGTGAGCCGCACCTTCTTTGACCGAAGGCCAGGAGGGTTTCACACTTCCGGGACAAAATGCTCTGCCTGGATGCCGGCCCATACGGCCCACCGGCTGGCCTTTGGAGCAAGTGGGTAAAAAGCTCCGCTCGAGTGGTCACCCAGAACATTGACGAGGCTGCACCAGATGGCCGGGTCAAAAGCGGGTGTGGGAGCTGCATGAGAAGCTCGGTCCACCGGAATTTCTGTATGCGCTGTAAAAGCCCTATCCCGTGGAATTTATCCGTGACAGCCAGGGGTACCCACCTGTTCCTGTGGGGGGACGGTGAAGCTGATGTGGTCCTCTATGAGGAGTCGCTGGACAGCCAGGTGCTGGAGGGAGCTCTGGCCGATATCCAGCAGGCAGGACCTGCTCATCATAGGGGGCACTTCGCTGGCGGTCTACCCGGCAGCCAGTCTGGTGAACTACTACCAGGGGAGACCGGCTGGTCCTCATTAACAAGGCCCACGCCATACGACAGGCGGGCGGACCTAACCATGGACCCATTGGAAGGATATTGGGTTTGGAGAAATACAGGCAGAAGAGTAAGAGCACAGAGGGGGCGGGCCTTGGGCCCGCCTGGCTAATGACGCTGCTCAATGGCGCTGGTGGGGCAGCTCTCGGCGGCTTACTCCTGGACCTGGCCTTCCCACTCTGGCAGGATCTCGTCCCGGGCGGCGGCCACCCCTCGTCCGTCATAAGAAAGGCGGTGGGGCAGATACCGGTGCAGGCGCAGCCGATACAGTTTTCATTTACATGGGCGGTCATACAGGCTCCTCACTTATCATAGAGTTTCCTTAGTATGGCGCTATCCCCGTGTTTTTATTCTTGATTTGCCTGAAGATCCGATTCAAAGAATCCATCATCTGCAGCGTGTTGGCCCCCTGTGAACAGATCCACTCTGCTTGCCACTAAGACGCAATATCTTTACACGGAGGCGTGGCCTCAAGGAAAAATTTTTGCCATTTGCCGAAAAAAACAGGGACGGGAGAAAATTGTGGATTTCACGGCCCGGATTTCCTTGACGGAGGAAGAGAAATACTTATAATCTCCAACTTGCGGTGGTAGGGGCTATTGCGCCGAATGGAAGCATGGGGCTGCTTCTGAAACAGGGAAAGGGGAGGGACCGGATGCTGACCGAACTGGACAGTCTGCCAAATAGGGTGACAGGGGGGGCCAAGCAGGTCACCGTGCCCTGAAAAACGGGACGGCCTAAAAAGCTTTCTGGCCCAAGACGCCGACCCCCGGGTGACAGAACCCATCGAGCTTCTCTGCCGGGAGCAGGGAACCGAGACCGAGGCCGTGGCAACCATGGCCGCCCTGGGCAGTGCCTGCGGCATCGCTGTGGGCTGCGCCGTGGCCGCCGTGGTGGACTGACCCAGACTTTTTTCGATATTCGCCGCATAGGCTTTGTCCTGGGCGGTTAGAATATAAATCCATTGTAATTTTTTTGAGAAAGGAGGAACAACATGCCTACTTTTAACCAGCTGGTAAGAAAGGGAAGAGAACAGTCGACCTACAAGTCCACCGCTCCTGCTCTGCAGAAGGGCGTCAACACGCTGAAGAACCGGACCACCGATCTGTCTTCTCCTCAGAAGAGAGGTGTCTGCACCGCTGTGCGTACCACCACCCCGAAGAAGCCGAACTCTGCCCTGCGTAAGATCGCCCGTGTGCGTCTGACGAACGGTTACGAGGTCTCCGCTTACATTCCCGGTGTCGGTCACAACCTGCAGGAGCACTCCGTCGTTCTGATCCGCGGCGGCCGTGTCAAGGACCTGCCTGGCGTCCGTTACCACATCATCCGTGGTACGCTCGACACCCAGGGCGTCAGGGCCGTATGCAGGCCCGCACCAAGTACGGCGCAAAGCGGCCGAAGGCCGGCAAGAAATTTTTTGGAGCAGGTTTGCTGTTCTTCCCGCTATCATCGCAAGCGCAAATCAAAGATTTGAGCCTTTGCATTGTGCAAAGGCAAATGCCTTGCTGAGAGTTTTTTATATATATAATAAGAACCTCTTGGACAGGCAGGCCACCCACGGAAGCTGCATGGGCTTCCGAGTACCTATGAAATCATATTTTTATGAAGGAGGGAAGCATAGTGCCCAGAAGAGGAAATGTACCTAAGCGGGAGATCCTTGCCCGATCCGATGTACGGTTCCGTTCTGGTGACCAAGCTGGTCAATAGCATCATGCTCGACGGTAAGAAGGGCGTTGCTCAGAAGGTTGTCTACGGTGCTTTTGCCATATCATCCAGGAAAAGACCGAAAAGGAGGCTCTGGAAGTGTTCACCCCGGCATGGAGAATATCATGCCGTCCCTGGAGGTTAAGGCCCGCCGTGTGGGCGGCGCCACCTACCAGGTGCCTATGGAGGTCCGCCCGGAGCGTCGCCAGACCCTCGGCCTGCGCTGGCTGACCACTTATGCTCGCGCCTGTGGAGAAAGACCATGAAAGAGCGCCTGGCCGGCGAGATTATGGACGCCGCCAACAACACCGGCTCTGCCGTCAAGAAGCGCGAGGAGATCCATAAGATGGCTGAGTCCAACAAGGCTTTCGCACATTACCGCTGGTAATCCCCGAGAAAAAGAAGAATGGCATGCCTAGAAAGTTACTTTGGAAAAAACCAGAAACATCGGCATCATGGCGCACATTGATGCGGGTAAGACGACCACGACGGAACGTATCCTCTTTTATACCGGTGTCAACTACAAGATTGGCGAGACTCATGAGGGTACCGCCACCATGGACTGGATGGCCCAGGAGCAGGAGCGCGGCATCACCATCACTTCCGCCGCTACCACCTGTTATTGGCAGGGTTCCAAGAACCAGTTTCCTCAGACCCGCATCAACATCATCGACACCCCGGCACGTGGACTTCACTGTTGAAGTGGAGCGCTCTCTGCGTGTGCTGGACGGCTCTGTGACCGTGATGTGCGCCAAGGGCGGTGTTGAGCCCCAGTCCGAAACCGTGTGGCGTCAGGCCGACCACTATCATGTGCCCCGCATGGTGTATGTCAATAAAATGGACATGCCCGGCGCGGATTTCTATCACGTGCTGGACATGATCCATGATCGTCTCAAGTGCAACGCCGTGCCCATCCAGCTGCCCATCGGGAAAGAGGATACCCTTCAAGGGCATCATCGACCTGGTGGAGATGGACGCTGATATCTATTACGACAGCTGGGCAAGGACATGCGTGTGGAGCCCATCCCCGCCGATATGATGGACCTGGCCAACGAGTACCGCAAAAGCTGCTGGATGCCGTTTCCATGTTCGACGACGAGATCATGGAGATGTATCTGGAGGGTCAGGAGATCCCCACCGACAAGATCCGCGCCGCCATCCGCAAGGCCACCGTGGCCGTGGAGATGGTGCCGGTCACCTGCGGCTCCTCCTACCGGAACAAGGGTGTTCAGAAGCTGCTGGACGCCATTGTGGACTATATGCCCGCCCCCCCCGATATTCCCGCCATCGGTGGTACCAACCCCAAGACCGATGAGGAGGAGGACCGTCACGCTTCCGATGACGAGCCGTTCGCCGCACTGGCCTTCAAGATCATGACTGACCCCTATGTGGGCCGTCTGAGCTTCTTCCGTGTCTACTCCGGAACACTCAACACCGGCTCCTCCGTTGCTCAACTGCCACCAAGAATGTTCGTGAGCGCATGGGCCGTATCCTGCAGATGCACGCCAATCACCGGGAGGACCTGGAGGGTCTATTCCGGCGATATTGCCGCCGTGGTGGGCCTGAAGAACACCACCACCGGCGACACCCTCTGTGATGAGAAGCACCCCATCGTGCTGGAGTCCATGGAATTCCCCGAGCCCGTGATCCGCGTGGCCATCGAGCCCAAGACCAAGGCCGGTCAGGAAAAGATGGCCATCGCTCTGGCGAAGCTTGCCGAGGAGGACCCCACCTTCCACACCTACACCGACGAGGAGACGGGTCAGACCATCATCGCCGGTATGGGCGAGCTGCATCTGGAGATCATCGTGGACCGTCTGCTGCGCGAGTTCAAGGTGGAGGCCAACGTGGGCGCGCCCCAGGTCGCCTACAAGGAGACCATCCGCAAGGCGTGGAGCAGGATACCAAGTATGCCCGTCAGTCCGGCGGTAAGGGCCAGTATGGTCACGTGAAGATCCATGTGGAGCCCAACGAGTCCGGCAAGGGCTACGAGTTCATCAACAAAGTGGTGGGCGGCGCTGTTCCCAAGGAGTATATCCCCGCGGTCGACGCCGGTATCCAGGGCGCAATGCTCTCGGGCACCGTCGCCGGTTACCCCGTGGTGGACGTGAAGGTCACCCTGTACGACGGCTCCTATCACGAGGTCGACTCCTCCGAGATGGCGTTCAAGATCGCCGGCTCCATGGCCTTTAAGGAGGCTATGCGCAAGGCGGATCCCACCCTGCTCGAGCCCATCATGAAGGTCTCCGTCATCGTCCCCGAGGAATATATGGGCGACGTCATCGGCGATATCAGCGCCCGCCGCGGCCAGATCCAGGGCTACGAGATGCGCGCCGGCGCCCAGCAGATCGATGCCTTTGTCCCTCTGGCGGAAATGTTCGGCTACGCCACCGATCTGCGCTCCCGCACCCAGGGCCGTGGTCAGTACACCATGGAGCCCAGTCACTATATCGAGCTGCCCAAGGGCCTGCAGGAGAAGCTCATCAACAAGCGTACCGGACGGGAAAATTTCTAAATCGTCAAAAAACGATTGCTTTTCCCTATCGAATACTGTAAAATAGCAGTGTTAGTACAAGACATTGCAAGAAAACCATGATGCAAATTTGTTAAGGAGGATTTTTTCAAATGGCTAAGCAGAAATTTGAGAGAACCAAGCCCCATGTTAACATCGGCACCATCGGTCACATCGACCATGGTAAGACCACTCTGACCGCTGCCATCACCAAGTACCTGGCGATGCAGGGCGGCGCTGAGTACACCGACTACTCTTCCATCGACAAGGCTCCCGAGGAGCGCGAGCGTGGCATCACCATCAACACCGCCCACGTCGAGTATGAGACCGCTAAGCGTCACTATGCTCACGTGGACTGCCCGGGCCACGCCGACTATATCAAGAACATGATCACCGGTGCTGCCCAGATGGACGGCGCGATCCTGGTCATCGCCGCCTCCGACGGTCCCATGGCCAGACGCGCGAGCACCTGCTGCTGGCCCGTCAGGTGGACGTGCCCGCCATCGTGGTGTTCCTGAACAAGTGCGACCAGGTCGACGACGAGGAGCTGCTGGAGCTGGTGGAGATGGAAGTCCGCGAGCTGCTGGACTTCTATGGCTTCCCTGGCGATGACACCCCCATCATCCGTGGTTCTGCCCTGAACGCCCTGGTCTCCGAGTCCACCGATCCCAACGCTCCCGAGTATGCCTGCATCAAGGAGCTGATGGACGCTGTTGACGACTGGATCCCCACCCCCGACCGCAAGGAGGATATGCCCTTCCTGATGCCCGTCGAGGACGTGTTCACCATCTCCGGCCGTGGTACCGTTGCTACCGGCCGTGTGGAGCGTGGTCAGCTGAACCTGAACGAGAAGGTTGAGATCGTTGGTCTGTCCGACGAGAAGCGCGAGACCGCCGTTACCGGTATCGAGATGTTCCACAAGCTGCTGGACTACGCTGAGGCCGGCGACAACATCGGCGCTCTGCTGCGTGGCGTGGCCAAGACCGAGATCGAGCGCGGCCAGGTTCTGTCCAAGCCCGGCTCCATTCACCCCCACACCAAGTTCAAGGGCCAGGTTTACGTCCTGACCAAGGATGAGGGCGGCCGTCATACCCCCTTCTTCAACAACTATCGTCCCCAGTTCTACTTCCGTACCACCGACGTTACCGGCATCATCACCCTGCCCGAGGGCACCGAGATGTGCATGCCCGGCGATAACGTCGACATGAACGTGGAGCTGATCACCCCCATCGCCATCGAGAACGGTCTGCGTTTCGCTATCCGTGAGGGTGGCCGTACCGTGGGTTCCGGCGTCGTCATCGCCATCAACAACGACTGATTGACGTCCCCATCGGCGCATAGCTGATAAAGCCCGGCAGAGCATCGCTCTGCCGGGCTTTTTTGCATGAAAAAATGTTTAATACTTTTTTAATATTTATGCATGAACTTTTGTAACATCCCTTGGGTATCCTATACTTGCAAGAGACAAAAAGCTTTTTTCATCAATCTTCCTGCCATTCAGGCGGAGAACCGGCTTCCGGTTCTCCGCCTTGTGGTTTTTATCGACGAATAGTCTCGCAGAATTTGCCGCCCACAGGCGGCAAATCAAATGCAATCCATTTTCGCCCGGGGCGTGTACCTGGGCGAAAATTCTTCTCAGTCTGCAAGCCTTTTATCCCAAAAGGGACGAAGTCCTTTTGGGATAATTCAAAACAGCGGCCACTTGGGCCAGGTCTGGCGGATATAGGCCGGGACGTCCTCCCGGGGAAGGCCCAGCACCGCCCCCAGCTCGCCGTACAGGGCGTCCTCCGCCCGCCTGAGATAGCGCTCGTCCATCTGGCTGACCTTCCGCCCGTGGTGAATGGCCCAGCTGCGCCGGCGGCACACCCCCTTGATGAGGCCCGCCAGCCGTTTGCAGTCATAGGAGGCCACCACCTGGTGATACAGGTCCTTGATGGCCCGGGTGTTGTGGCTTTCGGCCTGCTCCTCCGGCAGCTGGTCCAGCTGCGCGATGAGCTCCTGCACCTCCTGCCCCGTCAGCAGGGGGCGCATCAGCACCCGGGTGTCCACCGGGGTCATCACCTGGCCGGATCGGTACAGCGGCGCAAGGGTATAGTACAGCCGGGTCTTGTCCATTCCCGGCAAAGACGGCGTCCCAACGCCCTCCACCCGGCAGACGCCCTCGCCGCCATAGACCACCATTTCGCCCGCTGCAAACATGCCGTTCATCCTCTCTTTCGTTCTTTACCATATTATACCACTTTTTCTCCAAAAGGGTAAGTCTTTTTTTGACGAATTGACAAAATCCGCCGCCCGGGAGTATAATAGGTGCCACGAAAAGGAGGTGCCGCCTGTGGAAAACCCATTGGATCAGAAGCTGGACCTGTCGGCCCTGCACCTGGGGAATATCTCCCTGGGGACGCTGCTGGGGACACTGCTGACGCTGGTGATCTGCCTGGTGGCGGTGCGGCTGCTCACCGCTTTGCTGCGCCGGGTGCTGGCCCAGACCCATATGGATGCCCGGGTGCAGAAATACCTGGTGCGGACCGTGCAGCTGGTGCTGTGGGTGGTAACGGTGCTCATTACCGCCGACCAGCTGGGCATTCCCGTCACGTCCCTGGTGGCGCTATTGTCGGTGCTGTCCCTGGCGGTATCCCTGGCGGTGCAGAACGTCCTTGCCAATGTGGCCGGGGGTCTGGTGCTGCTGGTGACCAAGCCCTTCGCCGTGGGCGACTATGTGGACACCCCCTGCGGCGCAGGCACCGTCAAGGAGCTGACCCTGACCTATACCTATCTGGACACGCCGGACGGCCTGCGGATCGCCGCCCCCAACAGCAGCCTTTCCGCCGGAAAGATCACCAACTACACCACCCTGGGCACCCGCCGCATCCAGCACAGCGTCAGCGCGTCCTATGACGCGCCGGTGCAGACCGTGCGCCAGGCTCTGCTGGACGCCGTGGCCCGGACCCCGGGCCTGCTGGAGAGCCCCGGCCCGGAGGTATACGTCAATGCCTACGGCGAAAGCGGCATCGAGTACATCGTCCGCAGCTGGGCCAGAACCGCCGACTACTGGACGGCCTATTACGCCCTGCTGGAGAACATCAAGGCGGCCTTTGACGAGCGGGCCGTGGAGATGCCCTATAACCACCTGAATGTGCATATTGTGGACCCCGTGCGGGTAGAAAGAGAGACAAAGCAATGATTTATTCCCTGATTTTAGGCGCTCTTATCGGCTGGATCGCCAGCAAGCTCATGGGCAGCCGCGGCGGCCTGATCCGCAACCTGATCCTGGGCGTGGTGGGCTCCGCCGTGGGCAATTGGCTGGCGGGCGCCATCGGCATTGCCGCCACTGGCTCTGTAGGAGCCATCCTCATCGGCGTGGGCGGGGCCTGCGTGGTGATTCTTGTGGCCCGCTGGCTGTTCCATTAAGGAGAGAAAACCCATGAAGCCTGTGATTCACGAAACCGCCTTTGTGGCGGACAACGCCACCGTCCGGGGCAATGTCACCATCGGGGAGGGGGCCGGGATCTACTTCGGAGCGGTGCTCCGGGCGGAGACGGACCCCATCACTGTAGGCCCCGGCAGCAATATCCAGGACAACTGCGTCCTCCACGCGGACCCCGGCTTCCCCACCAAAGTGGGCCGGGACTGCACCGTGGGCCACGCCGCCATTCTTCACGGCTGCACCATCGGGGACAACACCCTGGTGGGCATGGGGGCCACCGTCCTCAACGGGGCCGTGGTGGGCCGGGACTGCATCATCGCCGCCGGGGCCTTGGTGACCCAGGGGGCTGTGATCCCCGACGGGTCCATGGTCATGGGCGCTCCCGGTAAGGTCCGCCGCCCCCTGACGCCGGAGGAGATCGCATCCAACGCCGCAGCCGCCGCCGGTTACCGCCGCGAATCCCAGCTGTATAAGGCCGGGGAGCTGTAAATAAAAAGACGCCGGACTCCGGCGTCTTTTTCTATATGCAGCTACAGCAGGAACCAGGAGGCGAAGCGGAAATAGATCAGCAGGCTGGTGGCGTCCACGATGGTGGAGATGAAGGGGCTGGCCATCACCGCCGGGTCCAGGCCGATCTTCTCGGCCAGGATGGGCAGCGAGCAGCCCACACACTTGGCAAACACCACCACAAACAGGATGGTCAGGCACACCACCAGGCACACCACGGGCGTCACGGCGGCGTTGCCCAGCAGCAGACGGTCCACCAGCTGCATTTTCACGAAGTTGGCCCCGGCCAGGCACACGCCGCACAGCAGCGACACCCGCAGCTCCTTCCACAGCACCTGGAAAATGTCGGCAAAGTCCACCTCGTCCAGGCTCAGGGCGCGGATCACCGCCACGGAGGCCTGGGTGCCGGAGTTGCCGCCGGTGCCGGAGAGCATGGGGATATAGGAGTTCAGCACCAGGCACGCCGCCAGGGCGCTTTCATAGTGGTTCAGGATCATGCCGGTGAAGGTGGCCGACAGCATCAGGATCATCAGCCACGGCAGACGGGCCTTCCAGGTGGCAAAAATGCCGGATTTCAGATAGGGCTTGTCGGAGGGCAGCATAGCGGCCATCTTCTCGAAGTCCTCGGTGGTCTCCTCCTCCATGACGTCCATAGCGTCGTCCACGGTGACGATGCCCACCAGGCGCTCCTCCTTGTCCACCACAGGCATGGCCAGGAAGTCGTACTTGCTCAGGGCCTGGGCCACGTCCTCCTTGTCGTCCATGGTGTTCACGGACACCACGTTGGGGTCCATGATGTCCTGGATCAGGTCGTCCTCCTCCGCCAGCAGCAGGTCCCGGACGGACAGCACCCCCAGCAGATGCCGGGTGGGGTCGGTGACATACAGGATGTTGATGGTCTCCAACTCGCCGCCGATACGGCGGATGCGCTTGAAGGCGTCCTCCACCGTCATGTCCTTTTTCAGGGACAGGAACTCCATGTTCATAATGGACCCGGCGGAGTCCTCGGGATACTGGAGAATTTCGTTGATGGACTTTCGCATTTCTAGCGTCGCCTTATCCAGAATTCGGATCACCACGCTGGCGGGCATTTCCTCCACGATGTCCACGGCATCGTCCAGATACAGCTCGTCCAGCACCTCCTTCAGCTCGGTGTTGGAAAAGCCGTTGATGAGCATCTCCTGGCTGTCGGATTCCAGCTCCACGAACACCTCCGCCGCCAGCTCCTTGGGCAGCAGCCGGTACAGCAGGGGCATCTCCTCCTCGCCGGCCTCCTCCAGCAGAGGGCGATGTCCGCAGGCTCCATAGGCAGGAACAGGTCCCCGCAATCGGGCGTACTGCTTATTTTTGATAAGCGCCTCAATATTTTCCAGATATTGGTCCAATTCTTCCTGGTGATCGAACATGACCGGTTCCTCCTTTCCTGTATATACATAGCAAAAAAATCCACAACGGCAGAAAGCCCATTGTGGATGCGCAAAGGGGCCGCGCGGGATGCGTGACCTGGCCACCGTAACAAGCTTTAGCATCGCGGGGCGGTGAAACTGCGTTAGATGATACCTTGGTTTCGATATCGCCTGTTCAAACCCTCTCATGGTGTCTCCACCACTCTGCGGCAGCAGTCCGTATCCCTCGCGGTAGCCTTACCTACCGGAGCATATTTTATTCAAATATAGAGTAAAACAAATTCTTCCGTCTGTCAACCCCTTTTGGCAAAATTGCCTCCCCCGCCCGGGCGCGGGACCCGGGCAGGGAGGGCGGGGGTTACTTTTTATAGGGGACGTGCCAGATGGTGTCGGCATAGTCGGCGATGGAGCGGTCGGCGGAGAAAATGCCGCTGCGTGCGATGTTGTGCAGGCTCATGCGGCTCCACTTCTCCCGGTCGGCATAGGTATCCACCACCCGGTGAGAGGCGGCGCAGTAGGACGCAAAGTCCGCCAGCAGCAGATACTGGTCCGCCGGGCAGTCCGCGCCGTACAGCAGCCGCTGATACAGGTCCTCATAGCTGACGCCGTCCCGGAAGCCGATTTTCAGCTGATCCAGCACCCGGTGCAGCACCGGATCCCGGGTATACAGCAGATAGGGGTCATAGCTCTGGCGCAGGCGGGCGGCCTCGTCGGCGGTGAGGCCAAAGAGGAACATATTCTCGTCCCCCAGCACCTGGTGCATCTCCACGTTGGCGCCGTCCAGGGTGCCCAGGGTCAGGGCGCCGTTCATCATGAACTTCATGTTGCCGGTGCCGCTGGCCTCCTTGCCGGCGGTGGAGATCTGCTGGCTGACCTCGCTGGCGGGCATCAGCATCTCCGCCATGGACACCCGGTAATTCTCCAGGAATACCACCTGGAGCTTATCCCGGCAGATGGGGTCACTGTTGATCTGGTCGGCCAGGGAGTTGATAAGGCGGATAATGCGCTTGGCCACGGCGTAGCCCGGGGCGGCCTTGGCCCCGAACAGGAAGGTCTGGGGCCGGAAGTCCATGTTGGGATCGTCCTGGAGCTGTTGATAGAGGCTGATGATGTGCAGCACGTTCAGCAGCTGCCGCTTATACTCGTGCAGGCGCTTGACCTGGACGTTAAAGATGGCGTCGGTGTTCAGGGTGACCCCCTGCTGGCGCTTGGCCCAGCGGGCAAAGGCCTGCTTGTTGTCCCCCCTTGATCTGCTCCAGCCGGGAGAGCACCGCCGCGTCATCGGCGAAGCGGTCCAGGTCCGACAGGTGCCCGGCGTGGGTGAGATACCCGTCGCCGATGCAGTCCCGGATCAGGCCGTCCAGGCCGGGGTTGATCTGGCTGATCCAGCGGCGGTGGTCCACGCCGTTGGTGACGTTTCTGAACTTGTCCGGCTCCATGCCGCAGGCGTCCCGGAACACGTCCCGCCGCAGAATGTCGGAGTGCAGGGCGGACACGCCGTTGACGGCCATGCCCCCGGCGATGCAGAGGTTGGCCATGTGCACCACGCCGTCCCAGATGACCGCCATTTTCTCCGTCTTTTTGGGGTCGTGATAGAAATCGTCCACCTTCTGCTGCCAGCGCCGCGCGATCTCCTGCATGATCTGCCAGATGCGGGGCAGCAGCGTCTCGAACAGCCGCTGGGGCCAGCTCTCCAGTGCCTCGGCCAGCACGGTGTGGTTGGTATAGGCCACGGAGTGGCGGGTGATGTCCCAGGCCTCGTCCCAGCTCAGGCCCGCGTCGTCGATGAGGATGCGCATCAGCTCCGGGATCACCAGGGCGGGGTGGGTGTCGTTGATCTGGATGACGTTCTTCTCGTGGAAGTTCTTCAGGGTGCCGTAGGTCTGGATATGCCGGCGCGTGATGGACTGCAGGGTGGCAGACACGAAGAAATACTGCTGCTTCAGCCGCAGGGACTTGCCCTCGTAATGGTTGTCCTCGGGGTAAAGGATGGTGCTGATGGAGTCGGCCATGGCCCGCTCCTCGTTGGCCTTCAGGTACTGCCCCTGGCTGAACAGCTGCATATCAATGGGCTTGGGGCTCTTGGCGTCCCACAGGCGCAGGGTGTTCACATGGTCGGTGTTGTAGCCCGCCACCAGCATATCGCAGGGGATGGCCAGCACCCGGGTATAGTCCTCGTGGACCACCATCAGGTGGCCGTTGTCCCACCGGGTGCGGACCCGGCCGCCGAAGTGAATTTCCTCGGCCTCCTGGGGCTTGGGCATCAGCCACGCGTCCCCCAGGTTCAGCCAGTCGTCGGGCAGCTCCACCTGCTGACCGTCCACGATCTTCTGCTTGAAAATGCCCAGCTCATAGCAGATGGAGTAGCCGGTGGCGGGAATGTCCAGGGTGGTCATGCTGTCCAGATAGCAGGCGGCCAGGCGGCCCAGGCCGCCGTTGCCAAGGCCCGCGTCCGGCTCCATGTCGAAGATATCCGGGGCGGAGAAGCCCAGCTCCTCTACCGCCTGGGTCAGCTGGGGCAGAATCCCCAGGTTATAGGCGTTTTTCATCAGGCTGCGGCCCATCAGGAACTCCAGGGACATATAGTGCACCCGCTTTTCCTGCTGCTCCTGGGTTTTCTCCTGGGTGTCCACGCTGCGGACGGCCATAATGTCCCGCAGGGCCAGGGCGCAGGCCTTCATGATCTCCCCGTCGGTGGCCTGCTTTTCCGTGCAGCCATAGTTCAGGCGCAGCTTCTGCTGGATGGCCTCCTTCAGGGCGTCTTTGGTATAAGTCATTTAGTGGTTCCTCCGTGATAGATCTTGGTAAATGCGCCGGTAGGCCCCGGCGCTGCGGTTCCAGCTGAAGTCCTCGGTCATGCCCCGGCGGCGGACGGTGTCAAAGCCCATCCGGTCCCCCCGGTACAGGCCCACCGCCTGCCCCACCGTCTGGCACAGGTCATGAACGGTGCAGCCGGAGAACACATAGCCGTTGCCGTCGGGCTGGCCCACCTGGCAGGAGCGGACGGTGTCGTTGAGGCCGCCGGTCTGGCGGACAATGGGCACCGCGCCATAGCGCATGGCGATCAGCTGGCTCAGGCCGCAGGGCTCGCTGCGGGAGGGCATCAGGAACAGGTCCGCCGCGCCGTAGATCCGGCGGGACAGATTGTCGGAATAGGTGATCTGGGCCGATACCCGGCCGGGCCACCGGTTCTGGGCCCAGCGGAAGGCGTCCTCAAACTGGGACTCCCCCTGGCCCAGCACCACCAGCTGGCAGCCGGCGGCCATAATGCCCTCCAGACCCTGGCACACCAGGTCCATGCCCTTGTGGCCCACCAGGCGGCTGACGATGGCCATCAGCGGGGTGTCCGGCTCCTGGGCAAGGCCCAGCTGCCGCTGCAGCTCCGCCTTGCACACGGCCTTGCCCTCCATATGGTCGGGGTCGAAGGTCCGGGGCAGGGAGCCGTCGTGGGCGGGGTCATAGCTTTCGGTGTCCAGGCCGTTGAGCACGCCGGAGAGCTTATAGTCGATCAGGTGCACCACCTGCTCCAGGCCGCAGGCATAGGCCGGGTCGTGGAGCTGGGCGGCGTAGGTGGGGCTGACGGTGGTAACGGCGTTGGCGGTGAGCATAGCCCCCTTCATCAGGTTCACGCACCCGTCCATCCGCAGGATGCCGCCGTCGTACCAGCCCCGGTTCAGGCCGAACAGGTCCTCCACGGTCTCGGGGCCGTACTTGCCCCTGATACTCACGTTGTGGATGGTGAACACCACCGGCAGGTCGTTTCCGGCGTCCCGCAGGTACACCGGCACCAGGGCCGTCTGCCAGTCGTTGCAGTGGACCACGTTGGGATACTCCGCCAGATGGGGCAGCAGGGCCACCGCCGCCTTGGAGAAGAAGGCAAAGCGCTCCCCGTCGTCCATGTCGCCGTACAGGCCCCGGCGGCGGAAATAGCGCTCGTTGTCCGCGAAATACCAGGTGACGCCCCGGTATTCCAGGGAGAACAGCCCGCAGTATTCGTGCCGCCAGCCCAGGTCCACATAGATATAGCAGCGGAAGTTCATCTTCTCCCGCCAGCGCTGGGCGATCTGGCCATACAGCGGCAGCAGCACGGCGGTATGGTCGCCCTCCGCCGCCACCGCCGGGGGCAGACTGCCCAGCACGTCCGCAAGGCCCCCGGTTTTGCAGAACGGGGCCGCCTCGCTGGTGATATACAGAATATTCATATGGTCACCTCCGGATGAACGTGTGTCATATTTCAGATCGTGACGCCCCGGGCCACCACCAGGGGATAGTTCTCGTGTCCCATCAGGGTGCGCCCCTCCTGCACGGTGACGTATTTGTCTGTGATAACGCCCCGCAGGACGGCGCCCCGGCGGACCACGGTGCCCTTGAACAGGATGCAGCCCTCCACGTCGGCCCCCGGCTCGATGCGGACGCCCCGGAACAGGATGCAGTTTTTCACCGTGCCCTGGATGTCGCAGCCGTCGGCGATAAGGGAGTTGACGCAGGACCCGTCCATATAGGACGAGGGGGAGTCGTTTTCCTTGGCGAAGATGGGCCGCTGGGGAGCGAACAGCTCCATGCGGATCTCCGGCCGCAGCAGCTCCATGCTGCGGCGGTAGTAGGACTCGATGGTGTCGATGCGGGCGGCGTAGCCGTCCCAGACATAGGCCCGGAAATGAAGGGCATCCTTCCTGTCCTGGAGAATATTGTGGCGGAAGCTGTACTGGTTGTGCGCCATGCAGTCGGTGACCAGCTGGATCAGCAGGTCCCGGCGCAGCACGAAGATGTTCAGGCAGCGGAAGCCCTCAGGGGTGAACACGTCGTGGGCCACGTCCACAATGCGCCCGGAATTATCCAGCTGAAAATAGGTGTCGCTTTCCGGCCCCGGCAGGGAGGTGCACACCGCCGTCATGTCCGCGCCGGAGGCGATGTGGTCCCGCAGCACGTCGTCCAGGGGCAGGTTCACCACCAGGTCGCTGTCGGTCAGCACCACATAGTCCTGCCGGATGTCCTTGAGATAGTCCATGACGCAGCCCAGGGCCTCCACCTTGCCCCGGAACCGGCCCGCGTCGCCCCGCCGCTCGGCATAGGCGAAGGCCGGCAGCAGGGTCAGGCCGCCGTGGTTGCGGCTCAGGTCCCAGCTTTTGCCGGTGCCCAGGTGGTCCAGCATACTCTGGCACTTGCCGTGCATGATAACGCCCACGTCCCGGACGCCGGCATTGACCATGTTGGAGAGCATAAAGTCCACCACCCGATAGTTGCCGCCGAAGGGGATGGAGCCGTGGATGCGCTGCTCGATGAGCTCCCGCAGTCCGGTTTTCTTTTCATAGGAAAATATGATGCCGTGCATTCCGTTCATGCTTCCACCTCCCCGTGATGACGGTCCAGCAGGGCCTTGGCAGGCACCACCTCGCCGGGGGCGATAACGGTGTCCGGCCCCAGGACGGCGATGCTCCAGTCGTCAGGATTTTTGGCGGTTTCCGGCGGCGTGCCCACCTGGGCCCCCCGGCCCACCCGGCAGCGCTCGCCGATGATGGCGTACTGCACCACCGCGCCCTCCTCAATGACGGCCCCGGGCATGACCACGGAGTAGCACACGCTGGCCCCCTGGCCCACCTGGGTGTTATAGCTCAGCACGCTGTTTTTCACCTCGCCCAGGATGCCGCAGCCCTTGGCCACGGCGCTGTTGCCCACGTCGGCGTGGGGCCCCAGAAAGGCCGGCGGGCAGGACGGGGTCCGGCAATAGATGGGCCACTTCTTGTCCAGCAGGTTCAGCCCCGACCCCGGGGCCAGCATGTCCATGTTGGCGTCCCACAGGGAGTCCAGGGTGCCCACGTCCTTCCAGTAGCCCTCGAAGCGATAGGCGGACATGACCTCTCCGGCCTCCAGCATGGCGGGGATGATGTTCTTGCCGAAGTCGTTGTCGGAGGTGGGGTCGGCCTCGTCCGCCAGCAGATAGGCCCGCAGCTTCTGCCAGGTGAAGATATAGATTCCCATGGAGGCCAGGTTGCTCTGGGGCTCCTTGGGCTTTTCGGCGAAGGCGGTGATCCGGTCGTTTTCGTCCACGGACATGATGCCGAAGCGGCTGGCCTCAGACCAGGGGACCTCCATCACGGAGATGGTGCAGGCAGCCCCGGCGTCCTTGTGGTGCTGGAGCATCCGGGAATAGTCCATCTTATAGATGTGGTCCCCGGACAGCACCGCCACATACTCCGGGTCGTACAGGTCCACAAAGCCGATGTTCTGATAGATGGCGTTGGCGGTGCCCTTGTACCAGGAGGCGCCGGAGGCGCTCTGGTACGGCGGCAGAATATGCACGCCGCCGTTGAGCCGGTCCAGCTCCCAGGGCTGGCCGCTGCCGATATAGCTGTTGAGCTCCAGGGGGCGGTACTGGGTCAGCACGCCCACGGTGTCGATGCCGGAATTGGTGCAGTTGGACAGGGGAAAGTCAATGATGCGGAACTTTCCTCCAAAGGGCACCGCAGGCTTTGCCATGTCGCCGGTGAGGACATACAGGCGGCTGCCCTGTCCGCCGGCCAGCAGCATGGCCACGCATTCTTTTTTCATGTCTGTTCGTTCCCTCCAGTCTGTCGGTTATGCCTTGTTGCTTCTGCGCCGGACCCGGCCCTGCAGAAACACCGCGCCCAGGGGCGGCACCCGCAGGGCAATGGACTTGTCCCGCCCGTGGGACGGGATATCCTCCACGGGGATGGGTCCGGTATTGCACACACCGGAGCCGCCCCAGGCGGCGTCGTCGGTGTTGAACACTTCCTCATAAAACAGCTTGCCGGGCACGCCGAAGCGATATCCCTCGTGGGCCTCCGGCGAGAAATTCACCACGCAGATCAGCTCATGGCCCTTGTTGTCCCGGCGCAGGAAGGCCAGGACGTTGTTGTGGTTGTCGTCGGCCACCAGCCACTCAAAGCCATTCCAGTCCCGGTCGTTTTCCCACAGGGGACGGGACTTCTTATAAAACCGGTTCAGGGCCTGGATGCAGGCGTGGGTGCGGCTGCAGTCGTCCCGGTCCAGCAGATACCAGTCCAGCTGGCCCAGGAAGTCCCACTCGTGCCACTGGCCCAGCTCCGCCCCCATAAAGGTGAGCTTCTTGCCGGGGTGGGCCAGCATATAGGCCGTGAAGCCCCGCACCCCCGCCAGCTGCCGCCAGTCGTCCCCGGGCATCTTGCCCCGGAGGGAGCCCTTCATGTGAACCACCTCGTCGTGGGACACCGGCAGCACGAACCGCTCCGAGAAGGCGTACACCATGGAGAAGGTCACATCCTTGTGGTGGTACTGGCGGAACCACGGATCCATTTTCAGATAGTGGCAGATGTCGTTCATCCACCCCATGTTCCACTTGAGGTCGAAGCCCAGGCCGCCCTCCTCAATGGGCCATGTGACCTTGGGCCAGGCCGTGGACTCCTCCGCCGCCGTCAGGGCCGGGGGATCCATGGCCGCCGCCAGGCGGTTCAGGTCCTGCAAAAACGAGATGGCCTCCAGATTCTCGTGGCCGCCGTGGACGTTGGGCCGCCACTCCTTCCGGCCATAGTCCAGATACAGCATGGACGCCACGGCGTCCACCCGCAGGCCGTCGATGTGGTACTCCTCCAGCCACCACCGGGCGGAGGACAGCAGGAAGGACCGCACGTCGTCCTTGCCGAAGTCAAAGACCCGGGTGCCCCAGCTCTCGTGCTCCCGCTTCAGGGGGTCGCCGTATTCATACAGGCTGGTGCCGTCAAAGTCGATGAGGCCGTGGGCGTCCTTGCAGAAGTGGGCGGGGACCCAGTCCAGGATCACCGCCAGCCCCGCCCGGTGCAGCCGGTCCACCAGATACATGAAGTCGTGGGGGTCGCCGTAGCGGCTGGTGGGGGCGAAATAGCCCACGCACTGATAGCCCCAGGAGTCGTCCAGGGGATACTCCGTCACCGGCAGCAGCTCCACGGCGTTGTAGCCCATGCTGCGGACATAGGGGGCCAGCCGGTCCGCCAGCCGGCGATAGTTCAGGAACGCCCCGTCCTCTCCCCGCTGCCAGGAGCCGCAGTGGACCTCATAGATGTTCAGGGGCCCCTCGGTCAGGGGCGTCTCCCCGGCGGCGTTCCCGCCACGTCGTCGTGCCAGTGGAAGCCGGACACGTCGAACAGGCGGCTGGCGGTGTCGGGCCGCAGCTGGGCATAGGTGCCGTAGGGGTCCGCCTTCCAGCGGACCTGGCCGTCGGCCCCGGTGATGACGTATTTATAGCAGTCGCCGGGCCGGGCGTCGGAAACGGTCAGGACCCAGTCGCTGCCCTGCCGCTCCATGGGAACGGGCTGCCAGTGGTTGAAGTCACCGGCCAGGGCGGCCTCCCGGGCGCTGGGGGCATAGACCCGGAAGGACCAGCCCTCCCCAGCCGGATGCGCGCCATAGGTCCGGTAAAGCTCTGTGTTTTCGGAAACGTTCATGGAATGATCTCCCTATATGTTATCATAACCGCCCCAAATCCCGGGGCATAATACCGCATTCTGGCCCTATTGTACCGCAAACTGCCCCCAGCGTCAAGGAATCCGCCGTTACCGGGAACGTCATTTATACGAAACATAGGACGCCGCCCTCCGGCCCCTTCACCGCCGGGGCAAGAAAATCACCCGAAGGGGGCCTCCCTCCGGGTGATGGAATTATCGGAACACCTGGCCGTCGGCGTCCAGCAGCTGGCGGCGGCGGACCCGGACAAAGTCCGGCGTCAGCTCCGGCAGATACCGGGCGATGGCCTTTTCCAGCAGCTGGGGGTTCAGTCCCGGGTTCTGGGCCTGCACCGTGACAAAGACACGCAGCAGGTTCTCCTCCTGGGCAAAGGCGATGTCCCGGATCATGGGCGCGATGTCCACCTGGGCCAGCTGCTTGCGCTTGGTGCGCTTCTCGATCAGCAGCTCCTGCCGGTGGAACAGCTCCTCCAGGGCCTGCACGGCCCCCTCCGGCACCCCCCGGTCATAGTCCAGCTCCACCTCCGCCCGGAGATAGGCCAGCTCCCGCACCGGCCGCAGGGCGGGATAGCAGTCCAGGATCCGCAGCCCCTCCGGCAGGCCGCCGTTGAGCTTTTCGGCCAGGCCCCCGTCGGTGTCCTGGGTCACCTCAAAAGTCCAGCAGCTCGCAGTCACGCTGGACTGGCACACCGGCAGAGGCAGCACGATGGAGATGATGGGGTGGGGATGGAAGCCCTGGGAGTGTTTGATATCCAGCTCCGTCCGGGGAAAGGCACTGCAACAGGTCGGGGTGGAAGTGCCAGGCCACTTGAGGCCTCACAACAACAGTCTCTTGTGCATTTCACTTCCCACCGCCGTTTGGCACTTGCAGTGGCTTTCCCACTTGAAATAACTCTCCAGGCACGCCGCTGGAGATATCATGGCCCAGAGGCATCAGCTAGTACTTTTCGGTGGTCAGCCTGGTCAAAACCTCCAAACGGTCAGGGGAGAAAATAACACCACGCGACGTCAAGCTTGGCCTGCATAGAGCGGTCTCCCAGGACCTTTCCCATGCCGTTGAGCCAGCCCTTTCGGAGAAACTGTTGTGCAGTGTCAGTGGTGTGTTTTGGTCTTGTTATTTTCACAGCTTGGTCACCCACTCTACTTCTCCTTGAGATGCGAAGAGCAATACGTAG
>VOFK01004265.1_pt1 | contig 23934 bp, 38 predicted proteins | sample 5384121 | NCBI WGS metagenome assembly VOFK01 (sample SAMN12384730, study PRJNA508395) | human gut metagenome | isolation source: healthy gut J | host: Homo sapiens | reverse complement strand
TGTCGCCGTGGCGGTAGCCCGCTGTACTCATGAGCGCGTTTCTGATACTGCCCGCCCGTTGTGGGGGATGGTGTCGGTGTCGGGGCTGAGCTGCACCGCACCGAAGGGGACGCATGCCCCGGGGAAGGTGTGGCCCATGCCGTTGGTGCCGATGAAGGGGTCGACATAGTCGGCAGGCTCCTGCGCCGAGACTGCGACAAACGATAATATGGCTGCGGCAGCGCCCAGCGCATGCCTTGCGGCCGTGATTGCGATCTTGTTCATATTGCGAAATGACGATATTCCTCGTTAGAGGGGTAAAGTATACAAAATTTCGCAGACCGCAATCGCTTCCCCCCGCAACGGCGGCCTCAACGGCACGCCTCCATCCTTCGGCCGCGGGTTATGCCGCACTCGTTATAGCTGTCGACCGTGAAATAGTATTCCACGCCGCTGTTCAGGCTGCCGATCTCGAGCGACGTATCACCGCCCGCAACCTGGAAGTTGTTGTACAGCTTGTCGGGCGCTATGCCGTAGCGGACGATATAGCCCTGCGCACCCTTCGCCGCATCCCACGACAGGCGCACGCGGCAGCCGTCGGCGGCATCGCGCTGCACCGTAAGGCCGTCGGCGGCCTGCGCCTGCGGCCCGGCCGCGTCCGAAAACGCGCAAGGTCGCGCAGCGAGAGGTTCTGCGAGACGGTATAGGCCACATTCTGCAGCTTGACATACCGCGCCTTGAACGGTTTCTCGAACTCGATGTAGTCGTGCGGCGTATCGCTGCGCTTGCCGCTGCGGTCGGCCACGGCGTACCACGTCTCGCCGTCGACCGACGCATATATGACATAGCTCTGGTAAAGGCCCCCGACGACGCCCTTTGTGCGTGGCGCCGTACTCGTCGAAGTTGACCTGTATGGCGCAAATCGACGAGAGCGCCCCCAGGTCGATCTCGAACCACTCGCCGTCGCCGTTCGAGGAGGCGGCCACCCATGCCGTGCGGGCATCCTCGTCGACAGCCCTGTCGGCAGAATAGCCGTCGAGGGCCGACGAGGCCGTCACACGCTGCCCTGCGAGAGGAGCATCCACTCGGGGGCGCGCTTTCCCGCCGCCGACAGCCGCTGTCGGGCAGGTAAGTCGGGTAATCGCCCATATAGGTGTCGGTATACATGTATCCGTCGTCATCGAAGCCAGCGGGGTAGAACGACACGCGGCGCTCGGAACATGTGGCGCACCGAAATGGAGTTCGTGGCGGCCTTCCAGTAGTTGTCGTCGCCCACCGTAAAGAGGCACCCGTGGCCCACGCCGCCGAGGAAGCCCGTCGGCTTGTAGGATACGGGGCTGTTCTCCATATAGGTGAATGGGCCCTCGGGCGAGGTCGCCACATACGCGCCGTCGGCATACGATTTCCACTCGGTGCCCGGGCGGCATACTGCAGGTAGTAGTGTCCGTCGTGGGCCGTCATCCACGCACCCTCGATGTGGGGCGGCGTTCGAGCTTCGTTGTATTCGCCCGTACGCTCCCAGCCGTGGTGTTCCCTTTTTGTCGCTGTTGAAGCACACCGTCTCGCCGCGCTTCTCCTCGAGCGTGCGCAGGTCGAGCGTGCGCATGTATATCGGGTCGACGGGCGAACAGCCGTAATAGAGGTAGAGGTTGTCGCCCTCGACCAGGAAGGCGGGGTCCCAATACGACCATATCTCCTTCACCGGCTCCCCACTCGCCCTTCTCGGGCGCCGACGAGCGGTAGAGCATGCCCTTGCCGTGCGTCGACCCGACGTAGTAGGTAGCCGTCGTAGACGAACAGGCCGGGGGCATAGTCCTCGATCGGCAGCACCGTGTCGTCGATCCACACGCGTCCACTCGACAAAGTCCTCCGTATGCCAATACCCCGACGACTTCGAGGCGAAGAGGTAATAGCGTTCCCCTCGAACTCCACCACCACGGGGTCGGCAGCCTCGCGGATGCCGTCGCCGCCGTCGATCTTCATGAAGCGGTAGTCGATGTTAACGGGATTGCAGAAGGTCCGGGGCGACTCTCGGCGACCCTGGCCTTTATTGGGCCCAGCCCCGCACCCTGCCATCAAAGGCACGGCGCACAGAACAAGAAGCAATGTTTTCATACCTTAAACCTGATATCGTTTCAGCCACCGTCCTGCGGCCGTCACTCGATGACGAACCACGTATATCCGTTGGCGGGATCGTAACCTTCACGGGCAGCGTGCGCCTCCCGTCAGGCGGCGGCTGACGCTGCGCCCCTCCTGCTCGCGGATGCGGACACTGCCCTTGAGGCCCGTATAGTAGAGCGGCAGCTCGATCTCGCGCGTGATCTCCTCCGACAGGGGGGTTGAACAGCAGCACGAAGCCCTTCTGCGGCAGCTGCGGGTTGACGAGCATGATGCCGTCCCAGTCCTGCGCGTCGGGGGCGGCGCAGGTGGATTATGTCGCTGTTGAGTATCTCGCGGTAACGCTTGTACCAGTCGATCACCTCGACCACGGCCGCCGCTTTCGTCTCGGAAGCGTGTCGTATGAAGGCGCGGCCGCGGTAGGCCTGCCCGCCCGCACCGTAGTTCTGCACCATCAGCGTGCGGTACTCCGACAGATGTTCGCTCAGCGGCTCGAGCGTCGCCGCAGCCCCTCCGCCGTGGTACTCCACCAGCGGCACGAAGCTCCACAGCGACGACGGGATGCGCTCCCACGTGCAGTCGTAGTTGAGCTGGCGCGTGTGCGTGAGCTGGCGGTCGCGCGGCAGCGACCAGTTGGTCTCGCGGTAGCCGATGCTGGTCTTGGTCGAGCCGTTCAGGAAATAGAAGTCGGGCACGTTAAGGTAGATGCCCTCGGCGCGCATCCAGTGGTACAGCTCGGTTATCTTGCGGAACTGATTCCACTGCGAGTCGGCCAGGCCCTTGTGGTGCGCATGCGAGGTCGAGGCGCGACGTCGCCGGATAGGAGCCATCGTGCTCGAAGCAGCGCATGCCCGTGCGCTCGAAGAAGGTGCGTATCTTGTCGAAAGTACTCGTATCCCCCAGTCGCTGCACAGGCAGGGCGAGCTGCCGAAGGTCATGCCGCCGCGGTGTCCCGTCTGGGGTTGATAACGTCCACCTCGTCGCTTATCCAGCGGCTCGCCAGAAGCGAGTAGCACCCCATCTCGATGCCCTTGCTGCGGGCGTAGTCGACCAGCTCGCGGAACTTGGCCATGTTAGCCTCCGAGATATCCTCGGCGTTGGCACCCGAGCCGAAGCTGAGGATGATCATCTCGTAGCCCGTCTCGGCACACTGGTCAACGGCCGTGCGCACGGTTTCGGGGTTGCTCGACGTGAGGTGCAGGAAGATGGGGTTCTCCGTCGTCCACGGAGCCACCGCACGGTAGAAACGGCGCGTGAAAAGCCCCTTGCGCTCGCGGGTCGAAGCTGTCGAAAGGGCATCTCGTAGACGCTGAACGTCGAGAAGGTCTCCCCCGCCGCCACGGCCTGGTCGGGCCCCAGCGCAGGCGAGACGTCAAGTGCAGCGCGTCTGCATCAGGTAGCGCTTTGCGACGTATGGCGGTCCTCGACCCACTTCTCGGTGATGTCGGTCTCCCTTCTCCGTAAAGCTGCCCTTGCAGTTGTAGTCGCTCTCAATGTGGATGTTGGGTAGCAGGAAGGTGTCGGGGTCGCCGCCGCTCGGCGACTCGGGCTCGGCAAAGGCCAGGTACTCGAGGTTGAACGAATCGACATTAAGCGGCACGGCCGAAGCGTTCACCACCTCCATGCGCTTGCGGATGACGGGGATCTCGTCATATACGGCGAAATGCACCCTCACCGTCACATCCGCCAGCGCGCCGCGCAGCGTGAATACTATCTCGCGCCCCGTGGCATCCTCCTTTGTTAAGCGCCCAGCGGTTTGCGCGCCCACTCTGAGCGTGGGGCTATCTCGCCGATCTCGGAAATCCTCCACCACGAACGAGTCGGGGCAACGTCGTCATCTCCTCGATCCATTCCGGCTTGAGATATGCCCTCTCGGGCTGTCCCGCAGCCGCCGACCGACCACCTGCGGCCGTCGATTGTGATGAAACCCTCGCCGCCGGCGACGCAGCATGCTTCTCGCCCGTCATGCGGTTGGTGAGATGCGTCGTGGCCAGGTTGGGGAATATACGCAGCGTGCGCGCCACCATGCCGTTGGCCACGACGATGCTCTTGCCGTCGGGGGTGCGGTAGATACCTCGCCTCGAGCGCTCGGGCGTGAAGCAGCCAGTCGTAGGGCGTGCGGTCCGAGGGCGAGGCTTCCACACGGGCAGCGCCGCGGATCTTGCCAGGCCGAGGCGCTCCACCGCAGCCTCGTCCTGTTGCGGGGCCCTCGCCCGTGGCGGCGACATCGGCCGTCGCGGGGGGGCCTCGCCGCCATAGTCGATCCACGGCGACGCGAGCACCACCATGTCGCCGCTCGCACCGTCCTCCGTCGTGCCGAGCACGATCTCCAGCATGCGTACGCCCGACAGGTCGGCATCGACCCCGACGGGGGTCTCGCCGCCGCGGAGTGTGCCGCTCTCGAAGACCGTCTTGCCGTCGGCCCTGACCGTAACCGTCACCGACCCCGCGCCCATCAAAGCCGTCGCCGCCCGAGAGCCCGACAAACCGCTTTCAGCCGTCGCCGTCGCGGCGGAAGAGCAGCTTGCGGCCGTCGACCAGAGGCTGCACCATGATATCAGGGATCATCCGCCCCCGACCGCCGTCCTGCGGATGGCGGCCTGCGTGGAACGCCGCGGCCTTGCCGTCGAGCGCTATCCTGACCACCGCCGGGCATGCAGCACCACTATCGTCGCCCTCCGCCGCGGCCGCGCCGTACTCCTGCCGCACCTTCGACATATCCATCGCGGCCTACCGCCGCCCGCTGCCGCCGCAGCCCCCAGGGGAAGGCGGCGAGAGCAAAAGAACGCCACCAAAGCCGCACAACGGCACAACGGCCCCGCGAAAGCGTCTCCCGCGGCCGAAAGACACGGCGCACGGCCGCCACTATTATATCACTTTTTACAGGTCCCATATATCTCTGTTTTCTGTTACGACATTACGTTAAAGTTTGCCGTGCAGCTCATACGAGCGCACCTTGCGGCCATCCTCCATCTGATAGAGCGTCCAGCTGTTGCCGTCGGCACCCTCCTCGAGGCGCCAGCTCAGCGACGCGTCCTGCAGCAGGCGCTTGATGTGCGTGGGGAAGGCATCGGCGCGACGCGCACGCTCCCACGTCCTGATGACCCGAAGATGACATACTTCTGGGGCACTTCTCACGTCGTTCTGGTTGATGCGCAGGAAATAGGTCGCAGCCCACGTGCCGTGGCCTCGTGATGTGCTCGTACTGCTCGGCCGTTGAGTTCTGCGCCGATGGGGAAGTTGACCCGAACGACGAGGGGAAGGCATACGTCACGTCGCGCAGGTCCTTGCCCTGGCTCGTGGTGCTGCCCCAGACGCGTTTGTCGACGTCGTAGATATTGAGGCCGCCGCCCACGTTCCACAGGCTCTGATAGTGCCACCCCTCGAGAGCGTCGCCCCCCGTGAAGCGCAAATCGCGCAACCCGTACTCGCGCGCACGCTCGAAGACGCTGCGGAAGAAGCGTTTGACGGAGTAGGTGCCGAAGCCGCTGTGGAACAGGAACTCCTGTCCGTCGAGGTCGTACATGCCCAGACCGCACTGCCGCGCCGTCGCGGCATACCAGCGCCGATCTCGTCCTGCAGTTCGAGGTTGGGGACGAGACCCGCATAGCCCCAGCCAACGGTAACCTGCATCTTGTCGACGGCGTCGCCAGCGTCATGGGGCGCCGCAACGGTGTTCCAGTAGCCGCGCGTGACATTGAGCAGGCGGTAGGGCGGCGTTGTCGTGACACCGAGGTAGTATCAGCTCCTTGCCTATGCGCACCATGTTGAGCTCCTTGTCGTGGGCCTCCCAGGCGATCTCCTCGAGGTGCGTCGGGTCGTCGATATAGATGAGCGTATCCTCGGCCGAAACGGGGGCCGTGAGGAAACGGCGGTGCTGTATGCAGATGCTGTCCGAGGGGCACGGGCGAGCAGTCCATCGTGCCGGGAGCCAGCGAGTTGGTTATGGTGGTGCGCCCCAGTATGATGCTGTCGCGCGCCAGCAGGAAATGGCATACTTCGCGGTGCGAGAGGTTGCCCGACGCCATGCGTATGGGTTTGCGCTTTCGCCGTTGCGGCCGTCGATAAGGCCGCCGTTGCCGCGGTCGGGACGCAGGAACCCGAGGTCGTGGCATGCACGCCGTGCAGCCCCATCTGCCGCGTGTAGGATGCTATGCTGTCGTAGCCGCCGCCCGACACCCCACAATGTCGGGCTCGAACGACGTCGGGTCCTTTCACCCAGCGGCCGCGCACCGTGGATAGGGGCAACCCCTCGGCCAGCACCGCCTCGCGGATGACGCATGAGCGCCTTGTCGTCGGGAGCGCCCCACAGGGCGATCGACGAACCTATGTAGTCGACACCGGGCACATCCTGACGCTGCAGGTGGTTGGGTTCGTTGTTGACGAAGATGGGGTGCCCTCGGGCGAGTAGATCATACGTCCCTTGCGCCTGTCGCGCGAGACGTAGCGTATGTTGATGCGGCCGTTGTCGTCGACACCGCCCGAGTTGCCGTACATCATGCGGAAATAGGACTCGCGGCGGTTGTAGAAGGCCACGTCGTTGTGGCCGTCGCCGCCCAGCGTGAACTGGTCGCCCCCTCGTGCAGCGTCAGCGGCAGGGGGTGGCTCCCGGCATCGGGCGTATGCACTATAGCCGCCCCACCCCGTATCGGAGGTGTAGTGGGCCTCGCCGCCGATGGTGTTGTCGTCGAGCGCCAGCACGCCGATGGCATAGTTCACCGCGGCCGACGTGTCGCGCGCCACACCGATGATCTCACCCACGAGGTTGTCGATGTTGGTGTAGAAGTTGCCCCACTGCACGCTGCCGATAGCGTCGCGGTTGTCCAGCGCCTCGAGCGTGAGCTTAATGTAGCGCGGCTTCTCCTCGAGAGCCGCACCGTAGCGACCGACCCGTTGGAGTACTCAGACGGTAACGGCCACGCTCGTACTCGGCATGCTGGGGGTAATAGTAACGTTTCAGCGTCTCGTCGTAGAGCGCCAGCAACGGCGACGGACGGTCGGCGGGGCTGAAGCGCCTGCCGTCGGCACGGTTCCCACATGCCCACGACATAGCCGCGGCCGTCGACCTCGATCCTGAAGTAATCGGTGCTGAACGTCCGCGGACGGGGGCTTCGGCCGAGCCGCACAACAGCATGGCCAGCACGCAGGTAACGACAAATGCTCTCATAGCTTCATATGTTTTTCGGTTTATCCCCCGACATCCCTCTGCCGCACACGCCCGCAGCCGCACGACGCACGGGGTCTGCCCATGCATGGTGCGCGCCTGATGTAACGATATATGACGGGGTTATGGCCGGCAGTTTCCCATAAGGTCGGTATACAAAAAAATAGGCAACTTTATCCTAAATCGCAATCCGTCGCCGCCAACGAGACACGGCAACGGGCCGCCCAAACGTAGGTATAACACATTATATACCTGCCGTTTACGCAGCCCACACCGGCGGACCCGCACGCCGGCCATACCGCAAGGCACCGCCGTCAGTCGAGCCTGTGGCGCACCGTGCGGCCCGCCTTCACCAGCACCTTGTCGTGCCACCCGAGGAAGGCGTTGTCACCGAGCGGCTCGCGCGCCGCGGCCCCGTCCTCGGCCAGCAGCGTCACCTCGGCATCGTATGCGGTAGGGTTGCTCAGCTCGACATAGAGCGCACCACCCTTCTCCAGCAGCGAGGCCTTCACATGGTCGAAGGCATAGCACCGCCCGAGGTCCGTGCGGATGTAGACGCCCGGTATCTCAAGGGGGCCATCAGGGCGCCGTTCGTCTCGTTCCAGCCCGTCTTGCCGCCGTCGCGCGAGCCGCGGCTGTCGGCGTCACAGTAGGTGAGGCGTTCGGTAATCTTGCCGTTGGGCTGTATGCCTTCGGCATGGGCGTGGATCACATCCTCAACAGCTCAGCATAGAGCTCCCTGTCGCCCGTAATGCGGTACAGCTTGAAGAGCACGTCGCCCGACTGCGTGCAGAAGCCCGGGGCGCCGTGCTTGTTCTGCGTGCTGGCCCACACCGCCGCCCCGTGAGGTTAGCCCCAGCTTCGCCAGAGGCGTATCCGACGGCAGGCGGTAGGGGAACGACACCACCCACGTGGCGCACAGGTGGCAGAAGGTCGCGCGCGCCCGCCCAGATAGACCTGTTCGCCGGTGGCCTCGTAGAGCGTGATCATCGACGTGGCCAGGGCGACGGCCGTCTCCCGGTTCTGCAGTATGTCGCCGCAGCCGCCCGACGTGAAGCCCACCGTGGCAAAGTCGTCGTAGTAAAATCGGCCGCCTCGCGCGCCGTCGCAAAGATAGTCGGGATGGGAGAAGTACTCCGCCGCCAGCGTCAGGCCGGCGATGGCCATCGCGCCGCCGCTCTCGTGTTGTATACGGCCACGTCGCCCGTCTCGACCTGCACGTAAGTTGCCCCACGTGCCGAACCTGCGCCACGTGTCGACAAAGGCATCGGCCAGCGAGCGCACGTCACGCTCCCCCACTCGGCGCGGACGGCATCGCCGCGTCCCTGCGCCCCCCTGAGCAGCGCGCGAACTGCTTGACCATCCAGTAGAGCACGTCGGCATTCTTGCGCGTGAGGCCTATGCCCTGCACGTTGCGGGCGGCATCGCGGTTCAGCACGTTGCCGTCCTCGTTCAACGTATCGTAGTAGCCGCTGCGGCCCTTTGGCGCGCGGCAGGGCGAAGTCGAACGTGTTGGCGACACGCCCAGATGAATGTCGTCGCCCAGGGCCAGCATCGGATAGGTGTTTATAAGGCGTCGCCGATCCAGCCGTAGGGACATCCAGTTGGCATTCTCGGGACAGTAGAACTCGTAGTCGGCGCCCTTGTGGTAGCGTTCGTCGATATTCTTCACCATGCGGCCGAACACCTCGCTTCATGGGCATGAGGTTCGCGCACACCGCCGCACGCGATGTGCGACTTGCGGCAGCGCATGAACTGCCAGCAGCTCCGGCACGCCGTCGCAATAGAACTCCAGCCGCGTGACGCTAAGCGTGATCTCGTCGCCCGCCTGCACCGTGATGCCGCGGTCGGGACTGTCGCTGAAACCGATAAACTCGGGTTTTTCGCCCGCACGCCCGGCGCGCTGATCACGAACGAGGCCATGTCGCGGCTGCGCGACTCCCCTCGACGACAAGGCCGTAGTCGAGCACCGCGCCGTCGCGGACAATGCCCTGGTCGGTGAGCAGTATCGGCCCACCCCGCGGCGGCGGTCCAGACAGGCGATGGCCGGGCGTGGCGGCATTGTTGACCAGCACCTCGACAAGCGACTCGGCCCCGAAGTCGGGCGAGAGCTGCGGTATGGGGTTCGACGTGAGGGGCCAGGTCGCGGCGGGAAGTAGTCGGTGGCGTCGAGCCCCGTCGCATACGCGCGGGTTGACGATACGCTGGCGGTTGCCGTTGTAGACCGAGGCGGGGATCATCACATAGTTGTCGCTCGACCACCCGCCGTGGTCGAACGCCACGGCCACGCCCGCATTCTCCATCGCCCGCTGCGCGACAAAGCGGAACGTATACCTCACACCGCCGTCGACACTCGTACGGTCGACATTCACCGTCCAGCCGTGGTCGCCCGCCGCCGACAGCAGGTCGAGCGACTCGAGGTCGGCCCGCGGTAGGTACACCCCAGCAGGCGGAATTCGGAACGCGGGGCATCGGGCGCGGGCAGCCACTTGCGGGCCTGAACGCCGGCCACCGACAGGCACAGCGACAGCAATATCAACGAAAGCCTTTTCATATGATAGATATTTTACAAAGGGAATTGCCCGTTAGGACGATGCAAGTTACGCCAAAATACATCATCTGCAATGCGGCCGGCCTCCGTACGCTAACACCGGCACATGCGGATGCGCAGATTCACGCCCGCGCCCCGTCCCGACGCAAAATCGGGGCAACAAAAGTTACGATTAATTTCATAACGCCCTATAAAATTTCTATTTTTGTAAATTGGAGGAGGTAAAGCCGCCGCCCACGGCGGCCGCACGCCCCCCGACACCAACACAACGCCATACGCAAACACCCCGTGCCGGCTACCGCCGCACGGCAAAGAGAGAGACTTTTTATGGAAGAGAAACCTACCGTGGCCCTGATATACGATTTCGACGGGCACGCTGGCCCCGGGCAACATGCAGGAGTACGACTTCATCCCCGCCGTGGGCAAGAGCAACAAGGGAGTTCTGGAGCGAGGCCAACTCGCTGGCCGAGAAGCAGGATGCCGACCCCGTGCTCGCCTACATGGCCCGCATGATACAGGAGGCGCAGAGGGGCCTCGCTGCGGCGCGAGGCGTTCCAGGAGTCGGGCCGCAGCATACGCTACTATGCGGGCGTCGAGGAGTGGTTCGCGCGCATGAACCGCTATGCCGACGGGCGCGGACTGCGGCTGCTGCACTACATCAACTCGTCGGGCCTGCTCGAGATCATCGAGGGTACGTCCATCGCCCACGAGTTCAAGCACATATACGCCTGCTCGTTCCTCTACAACGTCGACGGCATAGCCTACTGGCCCGCCGTGGCGGTGAACTACACCAACAAGACGCAGTTCATATTCAAGATAAACAAGGGCGTCGAGTCGGTCTACGACACGCAGATGGTAAACCGCTACATGGAGGAGGACAAGCGTCCCGTGCCCTTCAAGCGCATGATATACGTCGGCGCCGGCACCACCGACATCCCCTGCATGAAACTGGTGAAGAACTACGGCGGGCACTCGATAGCGGTCTACAACCCCGAGGACCGCAAAAAGCGGAGCGAGATGACCACCCTCATACGCGACAACCGCGTGAACTATGTCTGCGAGGCCGACTACAGCGACGGCTCGGAGATGGACACCGTGGTGAAGGCCATCATCGACAAAGATTGCCGTCGACACCCGCCTCGAAGAGTTGCAGGGCCACGCGCCTCTGACCCCGCCGCCCGAATTGAAAAACAACCGACGAAGATGATATTACGCAACATTATACGCAGGGCCCTGCCCGCCCTGCTGCTGGCCGCAGGGATCATCGCGGCCGGCACCGCCGCAGCACGGCAGCCCGCGGAGGGCGTCGCCGCGCCGCGCCGACACACAACGGAACGCGCCGCGCCGCACCGTCGGCGACGGCACCTGGCGCACAGAGCCGCGCCACGACCTGTCGCTCAAGGTCGGTGCCTTCCCCTTCACCTTGACCAACGGCCACCTGGGCCTCAGGGGCGGCAACGGCACCGCGTGGTTCTACCCCGGCATCTTCGCCACGCCCGACGCCATGCAGTTCGTGAAGGTGCGCCGCTCGCCCCGCACCACGGCCGGCGGCCTGACCCTGGCATACACCTACCGCGTGACACAGGCCCTCGCCGTAGGCGTGGCATTCACATACACGGGCCTCTACGGCGACGTGACCGACGCCCGCAACGGCCGCAGGATAGCAACCGACAACGTAACCACGCTCAGCGCCGCCCCCATGCTGCGCCTGCAGTGGCTCAACCGCCCCATCGTGCACTGCTACTCGGCGCTGGCCATAGCCCCGCCGTCGACATGCGCTCCATCGACGACAGCAGCGAGGCATACATAGGGGCTGTCGGGCACCATCGTCGGCGTGAGCGTAGGCCGCCGCCTCTACGGTTTCGCCGAGGTCGGGGCGAGCATGCAGGGAATATTCTCGGCGGGCATAGGATACCGATTCTGACAACACGCAAAAACGATACGCCATGAAAGACCGAACATAGCTGCCGCCATGCGTCTCGCCGTCATCGTCGCGGCGGGCCTTTGCGGCCGTAGCATGCCGCGTGGACAAGGGCAGCGCGACTTCGACTACACCTCGGCCGGATACATGCTCTTCAACAACGCCAACGACGCCCTGCAGGAGTTCTCGAAGGCGATCGACCGCATGCAGGGGCTCGACCTCTACATCGGGCGCCGCGAACGACGCCACGCGCGAGGCCATACGCAACCGCTTCTTCCACGACAAGCGCATCGTGCCCGACGCCCAGAACGAGGGGGCATCTGGCTCATCATATCGGAGAGCGCCACAATGGAGATCGACACGGGCCGCAAAGCGCCTGGCGACGAGGGCGCCGCATGGAGGCGCCGCTACGCCTACTCAACGGCAAGTACGACGGCAGCCGCCGCCCGACGCTGCGCCGCACCGCCCCTCGACACCTACACGTTCAACGTGCCGGCCCCGTCCGACCCCCAACGGCGAGTTCATCTATGCCGAGGCCGACAACCTGGGCGTGCGCACTCCGAGCCCGACGACCCGCTCGAGGGATACTCGGCCATAAGCCTCGGGACGCTTCACGAGCGTCTGCGGCTACGGCTACGACAAGCTGTACTCGAGGTGGAGATACGCGACGACGTAACCTACTCGGCCCGCATGAGCGCGCGCTGACGGGCGGCACGATGCAGCTCGAGGCGCCACAAGCCGCGGATCGAGACAGCAGACAAGGCCACGGCGCGCTCACCTCACGCCCCCGTCGACATCGAGTACGAGGGCAGCGCGCCTCGACTATGGATATACTGACACCGCGGCACACAACGTAACCACCTGCAATGAAAGAAGATACGGTTCGGGCTCCTGCCGCGCGTACTTGGCGGCGCGCCCTCGGGTGGCCCTCAGGCGTGCGCCCATGGGCGGTGAGGATATTCGTCCGTTCAGCACGCCCTGTTCGCCAGTTCCTCGAGTTCGCCATACCGCTCATAATCCCGTGGGCCTCATTGGCCCCGCCATCGCCGACGCTAGGGCGCGGCGCGGGGCGCCTGCTGCTGCTCACGACGCTGCTGGCGCCGCGTCGGTGGCCGCTTAAGTTCGCCTCCTATTTGCACGGGCGAGGCGCTCTTCCCTCGCTCATATCCTCGCACGTCGAGGTGGAGACCGCCGCCGAGGCATCGGGCTGGATCCCTTCTTCACGGTGCAGATACCGCCCCTGATGAACGTCATGACGGCCCTCGTGCTGGCCTTCATGCTCGGGCTGGGGTATGGCGCACCTGCGTCATGCGACGCGCCGCACGAGAGTTCCGCGACATAGTGTCGATGACAATCGAGACCGTCATCCTGCCCGTCTACATATTCGGCATCTTCGCCGGCATGCGACCGCCAGGGCGAGGCGTTCCGCGCGATGCTCGGCGTGTTCATCAAGATCATAGAGCGTGATCTTCGCCCTGCACGTGGTGTGGCTGCTGGCCCTCTACGGCGTGGCCGGGCATCGCCCGCCGCAACTGCGCATGCTCCGGGCGCATGATGCCCACGCTACTGGCCCTCGGCACGCAGTCGTCGGCCGCGACGATACCCGTAACCCTGGCTCAGACGCTCGCTGGGCGTGAGCGAGCAAATAGCGGGCTTCGTCATACCGCTCTGCGCCACGATCCACCTCTCCGGGCAGCATGCTCAAGATCGTGGCCTGCGCACTGGCGCTATGATAATGCAGAAGAGGTATGGCCTACGACCTGCCCCCTATTCGCGGGCTTCATCCTCATGCTCGGCGCGTGACGATGGTGGCCCCACACCGGGCGGCGCGATCGGCGGCGTTCGAACCCTCGCCTCGGCTTCTCGCCCGAGGACCAGGGCTGATGATATCGCTCTATGTGGCCATGGACAGCGGCACGGCGTGCAACGTGACGGGCGACGGCGCCCTGGCCGTGATCATCGACACCACGACGATCGGGGGCCGCCGCACACGTCACAACGATACGGAGTTAACTGCCAACACGATGAAAATCAGTATTCGCAACGAACAACGCCCACTAAAGCTGCGCGAGGTGTCGCAGGCGCTGGGCGACACTTTCACCCTTTCGTCACACCGCGCGAGTGCGGCATCACCGAGGACATGCCACCCGAAAACGAACCCACGCTCGAGGGCAACGCCCCTGGCCAAGGCGCTACATACGCTCGCGCACGGGCCTCGACTGCTTTGCCGACGACACGGGCCTCGAGGTTGAGGCGCTGGGCGGCGAGCCGGGCGTGCACTCGGCACGCTACATGCCACGGACGGCCACGACGACGAGGCCAACAAGCGCCTGCTGCTCGAGCGTCTGGCCGACAAGGAGAACCGCCGCGCACGCTTCCGCACGGCCATAGCACTCATCAGACGGCGACGGCGAGCACCTCTTCCGAGGGCATCGTCGAGGGCCGCATCGCACGCGAGGAGCACGGCGACGGCTTGGCTACGACCTGACCCGCTGTTCGTCCCCGGGGCGAGGAGCGCACCTTCGCCCAGATGTCGGCCGAAGAGAAGAACGCCATCTCGCACCGCGGCCGCGCCGTGCGCCTACTGGCCGAGTACCTCCGCGGCGGGGAAGCGATAGGCCCGCACCGCGACAAGGAAAGCGCCCGCGCGAATTTTTTTTACGACGAAGAGCGCTAACGCCCACTATGGAACGAAAATTACGAACGCGAGGACATCTACGTGCCGACGTATCAACTGACTACCACTACCGCGGGCCACTCGCTGCTGGGCGCGCGAGACTGCTCAAGACCCCCGAACGCGTGGCCAACCATGTCGTTCATCACCAAAGGGCTATGCGCAGGATCCCGTGCAGAATAGTGACCTCGGCCATATTCCGCGAGGGAGTACAAGAAGCAGATGGTGCTCGTGAAGGACATCGAGAGCTCTTCTCTCTGCGAACACCACCTCATGCCCTTCGTGGGCAAGGCCCACGTGGCGCTTTATACCCAACAGATACATCACCCGGCCTGTCGAAGATCGCCCGCGTGGTGGAGTGCTACGCCGCCTGCAGGTGCGGGACGCCTTCACGGTGCAGATACGCGACTGCATCAGCGCGCCCTCAACCTAGGCGTGGCCGTGGTCATCGAGGCAAGCCACATGTGCATGCAGATGCGCGGCATCGAAACTGGGCTCGGCGACAACGACGTCGGCCTTTACGGCGTATTCCTCAAGGACACCCGCACGCGCGAGGAGTTTTTAACCTGATCAGCAAGTACCGTTAGCCTGCGGGGCACCGATGTCCCAGACGCAGGCGCCAGACGACCGCAACGGCACCGAACGCCGTCCAAGCGCCGTCGGCACTAGCGCGGCACACGAAACCGGAAACGACCAAAACAACAAACATATCATCGAAAAAGATCCCTTACGCTCATCGCATGCGTCGCCGCCCTAGTTTCGTGCGGCACGGCGCAGCAGCCGACCCCATCAAGGTCATTTCGTACAACATCCGCATGAGCGCCGCCCCCGATGCCGACGGCGACAACCGCTGGGAGAACGCAAGCAGGCATCGATCAACATGATCAACGACCAGCAGCCGACGCTGCTCGGACTGCAGGAGGCATGTCCCGACCAGGTGGCATTCCTCGACGAGAACCTGCCCGACTACAAGCGCATAGGCGTGGCCGCGAGGACGGCAAGGCCGAGGGCGAGAATGATGGCCATATACTACCGCGACGCCGACTTCGAGCTCGAGAAGAAGCGGCACCTTCGGCTCTCGGAGACGCCCGACCAGGTGTCGATGGGATGGGACGCCGCCTGCAAGCGCACCTGCACCTGGGTGCTGCTGCGCAAGGCCGACGGCCGCCGCGTGGAGCTACATGAACACCATCTCGACCACATGGGCCCCACGGCACGCAAGGGAGTCGATAAAGCTCATCGTGGCCAAGATAGCCGAGTTCTTCGACAAGGAGACACCCCTCTTCCTGACGGCCGACTTCAACTCGCCCGACGACGACCCCATCTTCGACCCCCTGAAGGCCGTTATGACCGAGGCCCGCAGCGCCGCCCCCGAGCGACAACCGCGCCACGTTCAACGACTGGGGCCGCTCCAACGATGCCGTCATCGACCACATCTTCCTGCGCGGCGCCAAAGCCTCACCTTCAAGGTGCTCTGCGACGAGAAACTACGGTGCGCCCATCTCGGACCACTATCCCGTGGTGGTGCTGACGGCCGAGTATTGATGCCCTCAGCCGCACGCGCAGCTCAAACGCCGAGGCAGCCACCCATAAATGGCTGCCTCGGCGTTCCCGCTGCGGGCCGCTTATTTGAGATACTCGCGGTAGAAGGCCTCGATGCGGTCGAACGGTATCACGTCGAGGTTGTCGTAGAGGTCGACATGCGAGGCGCGCGGGGATTATCATCAGCTCCTTGTTGTCGCCCTTCCAGGCGGCGGAAGGCATCCTCGCCGAAATAGCGCGAGGCCTTCTCGCCGTGGATGACAAAAGCACGGCGCTGCGAATCTCGTCGCTGTAGGCCAGCAGCGGCATGTTGAGGAACGAAACCGACGAGGTGACGTTCCACCCCTCGTTCGAGTTGAGCGAACGCTTGTGGTAGCCGCGCGGCGTCTTGTAATAAGCGTAGTAGTCTTTCAAGAATTGAGGCGCATCGTCGGGCAGGGGATCGACCACCGCCCGGCACGGGCGTAGCTGCCGCTGCGAGGCATCCTGCGGTGCGCTGCGCGCTCAGGCGGCGCAGGTCGTGCGCGTCGGCATCCATCGAATCGAAGTAGCCGTTGGCCGTAACGCGGCTCATGTCGTATCATGTAGAGGCCACTGTGGCCTTGTGCGCGATGTCGACGGCAGCGGCATTTATAACCGTCCGCCCCGCCGCATACGCCCAGAATGCCGATACGCTCGGGATCGACATCGTCACGCGTCGAGAGGTAGTCCACCGCCGCACAATCCCTCGGTAGTTGATGTCGGGCGAAGGCCATAGCGGGGCTCGCCGCCGCTCTCGCCGTACGAGGGGTCGAAGGCTATCGTGAGGAAGCCGCGCTCGGCCAGCGTCTGGGCATAGAGGCCGACACCTGCTCCTAACCGCGCCGAACGGGCCGCTCACGGCAATGGCCGCCATCGGCGCCGCCGCGTGTATGTACTGAGGTCGGCCGCAAGCGTTATGCCGTAACGGTTTGCGGAACGTCACCTTCGAATGTGTCACCTTGTCGCTCTGCGGGGAAGACCTTGTCCCCACTCGGCCGTAAGAGTCAGATTATCCATGTCGCTGTCGTTTTTTGTGGCGACGGTCGCCGTCGTGCCACCCCGAAAGCAAGGAGCAGGCCCAGCGCCGCCATCGCAATATTTCTCTTTGTGTTCATATAACGTCGGATCGTATGGTTTTATGACGCAAAAAAATAACCTCACGAGCGGTTGAAACTTGTGATTTTTGTGTTATATTTGGAAAATAGCCGCAGGGGCAACAATTACGGCCGCACGGGCAACACTCCCGGCGGCCCAGCACTATATTTGCAACAGCAACAGCCAGCACCAAACCGCAACACGCATGGAACAGAGCGAGAGCCGCCGCAGCGGCACCCCACCGACACGGCGCTGACCAAGGACACCGAGGGCGGCGTCACCACTACGGCAACTACATACACTACTGCCGCATAACCGACACCACGCAATGCAGCGGCGTGGTGACCGAGCACATTCGTATACGTCTGCTCGGGCGAACTGCTCGTCACCGAGGGGGCCGCAGCCATGCCCTGCGGCAGAAGCATACTGCGCCGCAACCACGCCATGTGCCGCAAGACGTCGCGCTCGCTGCCCGACGGCGAGAACCGTTCGAGGGGCTGTTCTTCTACCTCACCGTGCCGATGCTGCGCCACTGCCACGCAGAACGCCATCTCGCTCCGCGGCCTGCCGCCGCCCGCGTCGGCATATACCCCTGCCGCCCATGCGTTCCTCGACAACCTCTTCTCTACGCTCGCCTCGTACTTCAAGTCGGAGCGCTTTCCCGGCAGAGGCTCATGGAGTTGAAATGCAGGAGACGGTACTCACGCTCTCATCGGATAGAGCCCGACCTCACGGCGCTGCTATTCGACTTCGCGGCACCCGCCAAGAGGCGACTGCGGCAGTTCATGGGCAGTACCACGCAGGAGCTCGACCTGGCGGGGCTGGCGCACTACTCGGGACGCTCGCTCGCGGCATTCAAGCAGGAGTTTTCCGCTACCTTCGGCATGCCGCCGCGCCGTGGATCATCGCCGCCGCCTGGAGGCGCGCGCCATCATGCAGGGCGAGCGGCCCGCGCGCCGAAGGTGGGATTCAAGAGCCTCAGCCACTTCTCGCGCGCCTTCAGGCAGCAGTTCGGCTACCGCCATCGCAGGCGGCAGGCGGGCAGGACAAATAACGCGTCCACGGAAAAAACAGACAGCCGCAACCCTTTCAGGTTGCGGCTGTCTATTCCCCTATCCGGCTAGTCGTCGAGGCTGTCGACATGAATCTCGCGCTGGAACGACTCGTTGAGCGAGATATAGGTCTGCGTACTCGACACGCCCTGCACCTGCAGTATGTGGTCGAAGATCGTACGCATGAGGTGTTCGTTATCCACGCAATAGAGCTTCACCATCAGGTTGTAGGAACCCGTAATGTAATGACACTCGACGATCTCGGGGATCTTGCGCAACAGCTCCACGGTATCCTGCTGCCGCGTGAGGGTCCGACACGCGTATGCTGATGAAGGCGCACACGTCGAAACCCAGCGACTTGGGAGCCACAACAAGGCGGCTGCCCATGATCACGCCACATATCCTCCAGCTTCTTGATGCGCTGGTGGATAGCCGCACCAGATGCCGCACTCGCGCGCGATCTCCGAGGTAGGGCATACGGGCATTCTTTATCAGGAACCGCAGTATCTTACGGTCGGTAGCGTCCAACGTCGTCTTTTTGCCATAGGATCCTACTTTAACACACCCAACTCCTTGCCGATCTTGACGAAGGCCTCGACGCAGCGGTCGAGCTGCTCGGTCGTGTGGCCAGCCGACACCTGTACGCGGATACGGGCCTGTCCCTTCGGTACGACGGGATAGTAAGCCCGTGACGAAGATACCCTCGTCCTGCAGGCGCGCCGCGAAGTCCTGCGACAGCTTGGCGTCGTAGAAGCATAACGGCGCAGATGGCCGACTGCGTGGAAGCTTGATATCGAAGCCGGCGGCCATCATCTTGGTGCGGAAGTGCTCGACGTTGGCAACGAGGCGGTCATGCAGCTCGTCGCTCTCGGCCAGCATGCGGAACATCTCGATACCGGCACCTACGACTGCGGGCGGCAGCGAGTTCGAGAAGAGGAGGGACGCGAGCGCTGGCGCAGCATGTCGATGATCTCGGCACGGCCGTGGTGAAGCCGCCCACGGCACCGCCGAAGGCCTTGCCCAGCGTACCGGGTGAGGATGTCGACCTGACCGCGCAGGTTGTAGAGCTCGGTGATACCGCGGCCCGTCTTGCCCAGCACCCTGCCGAGTGGGCACTCGTCGACCATGACCATGGCGTCGTACTTCTCGGCCAGGGGCGCAGATCTTGTCCAGCGGCGCGGCATTGCCGTCCATCGAGAAGACACCGTCGGTCACGATGATGCGGAAACGCTGTGCCTGTGCGCGCTTGAGGCAATCCTCGAGCTCGTCCATGTCGGCGTTGGCGTAGCGGTAACGCACGGCCTTGGCGTACACAGACGCACGCCGTCGATGATCGACGCGTGGTTCAGAGCGTCAGAGATGATGGCGTCCTGCCCGTCAGCAGAGGGCTCGAACACTCCGCCGTTGGCGTCGAAGCAGGCGGCGTAGAGGATCGTGTCCTCGGTGCCGAAGTAGTCGGCTATGGCTTTTTCGAGCTCTTTGTGGATGTCCTGGCAGCCGCAGATGAAACGCACCGACGACATACCGAAGCCGCGCGCGTCCATCGCACGCTTCGCCGCCTCGATAAGGCGCGGGTTGTCCGAAAGGCCCAGATAGTTGTTGGCGCAGAAGTTGAGAACCTTCTTGCCGGGCGACGTCGATCTCGGCACGCTGGGGCGAGCAGATCACAATGTTCGTTCTTGTAGAGGCCGGCAGCCTTGATGTCGGCCAGCTCCTTGCGGAGGTGTTCCTTGATCTTTCCGTACATGGTTGTTGATTTTGTTGGTTACAATCTTTGTTGAAACAAAGGTATGAATTTACAACCACACCGCAAACAAAAAAACCGTTAATTTTATCATTTTGGTTATAAACCGTAATTCCACGGCCTGTTTTGGTGTCATTCGGTAGTGCGCGGACCCGCTTTTCGCCCCTGCCGGAAGTTTTAGTCCATAAGGTGCGGGCTACTGCCGCGCCCCATGTCTCACCGCCCCCGCACCGCGGCGCACCGACGAGGCATATAAAGCGGAGGAACCGCCCCTTGAGCGATTCCCTGCCTTCAAAAATTAACCCCTTAGCTTATCTCTTTCCACGAAACAGCTCCTGAAGATAACAGTCGAGGTAAAAAAAAGGTCTGCTTCTTCGCAAATGACTGCATCCAGCAGTAGTTCGTAGTCGTCAGAGACCAATTCCGTTGATACTTTACTGTCAAAATCTTCCATAGGCTGCTTTCGTTTATCAAACGGCCGCCCGCGGAGATTTATTGTGCCCGTCAGCTCAAAATCAGATTATTTTCCTTGATCATCTTGCGCAGGTTGATCAGCGCATAGCGCATGCGCCCCAGCGCCGTGTTGATGCTCACGTCCACGGTCTGGTCGGCGTCTCCCAGGAAGCTCAGGCCCGAAATAGTAGCGCATGATAACCACCTCGCGCTGCTCCTCAGACGGTCGACCAGACGGCGCACGTCCTCCTCGATCTGCGACGAGATCATGGCGTCCTCGACCGTGCGCTCGGCAAAGCGCAGTGTTCCCAGCATATTGTATCCCATCCGACTCGCTCACCGTCTTGGCGTTCTTCTGCGAGCGGGAAGTGGTCGATCACCTGATTGTGGGCTATACGCAGAATCCACGACAGGAACTTGCCCGTGTCGGCATAACGTCCCTCGTCGATGACGCGTACGGCTTTGATGAATGTCTCCTGGGTATATCGTCGGCAACGTCACGGTCCTTGACCATCATGCGGATGTAGTCACGTACACGGTGCGTATGTCGGTCGATAAGTTGCGATATGGCGCGCGATCACCTGAAAAATAGTTATTAAGCAATACCTGGTCGCTTAACACTCGTGTGTTCATACTCTTCTCCTTTATTTATTTAACTTCAAAGAGTAGAATTTTCTCGATAGGCAATCAACTTTTTAGATTATAGTACCACGTTTTTTGTGAACGCAAGGTAAGAACTTTTTTCAATCCGCAAAATTTTTCCCGCACATTTTCGCGTTTTCACATGGTGCGGCACCCGCTTGCAAAGGGTACGCCCAAGCGCTCGCCACGCCCTTTTGCGGTCCATTCCGCAGCACAAGAAAGCGGGGGTGCGATCCATTCGGAACCCGCACCCCTCAATCCAGGAACAACGCCCCGTCTACTTTGCAGGCACAAGCTTCACGGCAAAGCAACGCCGCCGTTGGCCATGCGCAGCGGCTCTTCCGTGTCGGCCTTCGAGGTCTCGATGCGGAAGTCGCGCGCGATCTTGTCGGCGTTGTAGCCGTCGCAGATCGTCATGTAACCTCGCCCTCGGGCAGGAACGACAGATCGATCTCCACGTCGCGGCCCTTCCAGCCGTTCAGACCGCCGACGCCCACTCCTGGCCGCTGCGGCGCGCAGCACGGCATACTCGCCGACCTTGCCGTCCAGAGCGACGGTCTCTTATCCCATACGGTCGGGATCTCGGCGATGAACTGCGTGCACTCGGGCTCCTTCTCCATAGTTGGTGGGCGAGTCGCACAGCATGTTGAACGGCGACATCGAAGATATCGCCAGCTGGTGGCAGCGCGTGCCCTGGCTCATCGGCTCCGAGAGTTGCTCGGATAGTGGTGTGGCGCTGGGCATTCATCATGGCACCCTGCGTATAGTCCATCGGGCCGGCAACCATGCGGATGAAAGGTATCTCGTCACGTCGTATCACTTGATCGACCGAAGCGTCCGGACCACTTCATCTGCTCGAGGCCGTGCACGCCCTCGTAGTTCAAACGTTGGGATACTTTGCGCGACAGGCCGCAGGGGCTTGTAGGCTCGTGGAAGTCGCACATGAGGTGGTACTCGGCCGTGGCGGCGGCACGCTCGTAGAAGTCCACCATCTGCTGGTCGTCGCGGTCCATGAAGTCGATCTTGAAGCCCCTTGACACCCATCTCCGAGTAGTAGCTTGAAGACATTCTCCATGTCGCGGTTCACGGCCAGTAGCCGCCCCCAGAGGACGATGCCCACGCCGCGCTCCTTGCCGTAGTCCACAAAGCTCATGATATCGATCGACGGGATAACCTGCATAAGGTCGGCCCTTGAGGTTAACGCTCCCAGCCCTCGTCGAGGATATAACGTACTCGATGCCGTTGCGGGCAGCGAAGTCGATATAATATAGGTGCGGTTGTCGATGCCGGGCTTGAAGTCAACGCCGTAGAGGCCCCAGTCGTTTCGACCACTCCCAGGCCACCTTGCCGGGGCTTGATCCACGACGTGTCGCCGATGACGTTCGGGTGGCTCAAACGGAACACCAAGTCATTGAGCAGGTCGGCGTCGTTATCGGCAACGATATGCGCCACGGGAACTCGCGTGCTCCGCTTACTTCGGCGATATAGGGCTTGCGCGTCTGCACCTCGCCCCTGAAGCATGTTGGCCGCCCTGCTTAACCTCGTCCGGGCACGGGGGGCGTAGTTGCCCTTGAGCGACGAGCCGCCGTCGAGGGTTGAGGTACATGCCGGGGAATTTGTTTTTAATGAGGTCCGTCTCGGTAATGCACCACCTTGTACGGTCGCCCAAGGGTCGACCAGCACGGGCAGGCATCAGGCGGTTTAGAGGCCATCTTGCTCATGGGCTCCTCGACGTAGGTGTTCTCGAACGAGGTTGTAGTACTGCTGCTCGAAGGCTTCTTGGCATTGCTGCGCACATATGAGCAGTAGACCTTGTTGTGTCACCCTCGAGGCGAACTCGAGCAACCTCGTCCTTCACCGTGTAGTCGCCCTTGCGCGTCGAGACGAAACTGCGGTAGGCGGCCAGCCTCGTCGTAGGCGCGGAACTCCCACGGCGTAGTCGCCGCTTGAAGTAGAGGCGTCAGCGTGGTGCACGTCCTCGACCTCGGCCTTTCTTGTGCAACGGGTGCGGGGATCACCTCGTCGATCTTGCCCTCGACGGCCTTGCGCGGGCGCGGGGCGGCGCCCAGTCTCGTCCTCCACCGATCTGCATGGCGATCTGCGAGGGCGCCAGAACGGTGCGGCCGTCGGCCTCGACGCTCCAGCGTATGTCATCGGCGACGGTAACCGTCACCACCAGTTTGCCGTCGAGGCGATGCGATCGTCTTGACGGTCTCTGCCTCGACGCCCGACACGGCGAGCACGGCCAGAATACAGAATAATATTCTTCGCATAACAAAGATTTGGTTAGTTGGTTGCGTTATATTCAAAAATATAACGTCCAAGGTAGAAATTTTTGATCAGACCGAAAAAATTTTTGGCTTACTTTTTTCATTCACACTCAAAACGGAAGATACTCATGAAAAGGATTTTCGCCCACATGAAGCTCGCCGCCGCCATGCTCGCGCTGACGGCCCTGGCCACCGCCTGCGGCGGCAACGACACCGCCGTCGAGGATACACGCGACAGCAGCCTCCCGCCGACGAGCGGCAGCTCTTCGAGCAGGTTGTCGACATCGACGGCACCACTACGCCGCGCAAGCGTGGCCCACGCAGGTCGTCGCCGCACCAACTACCGTTTCGTATGCAAGGCGCGCGCGACGACGCCGGCAAGCGCTTCGACGCCGTCATCGTCATCTAAAGCCTGCCCGGCAGGGCAACCCCGCAACATCCATAGAACGCAGCGCGCGATAACCCCGCCACGATGGACAACGACGCCATAATCGACCGCTTCACCGCCTACATCGAGGGCGAACGCCGCTACTCGCCCCTCACCGTGCGCAACTACCGCCACGACATCGCCTCCTTCGCCGCATGGGGCGCGTCCGAGGCCGCGGGCGGCGACGCGGCGGACAGCGCGGAGGGTGGATTCGACCTCTGCCGCGTGCGGGGCGAGGACGTGCGGGCGTGGGTGATGCACCTCGAAAGCAATACGTAATC
>VOFK01001441.1_pt1 | contig 23937 bp, 20 predicted proteins | sample 5384121 | NCBI WGS metagenome assembly VOFK01 (sample SAMN12384730, study PRJNA508395) | human gut metagenome | isolation source: healthy gut J | host: Homo sapiens | reverse complement strand
CTATTACTTTCACACAATCAGATCACGTTGGTTACGACTCGCCATCGCGGCTCATTGCAAAGCCATGCCAGAGAACGTCCAGCGCAGCATGCCAGCAGCCAGTTTATGAGCAAATGAGCGCACTCAAATGCTCGCGATCGTCCTTGATAACAAATTGATAACGATATGCGTACAATGAAAATAAGTTCACATGTAAACGCTTAAAACACATCAAATATGACAGTTTCATATGCCAATACACATCTCTTTGCATAACATATTTCAACAAGAAGAATGAGACGTACAGAGCCTTTGAACCTCATCTGATGCCACCACTCATCGCCCTATAAAGCTGAGCGTGTCGCGCCACAATAACATCACAGCCGATAAACGACACCCGAAGTTGAGACTCATTCAACAATGCGCCAGCTTAGACACAGCAACCAACGCTTCGCTTCGCACCGAACATTGATTCCAGCACAGTCACGACCATCTTCTTTGAAGGCAATCGTGTTTACGCGAGGTTCTAAATAGAAGGTGCAACACCTTGTCTAGGGTTGGAAGTGTTTTCGAAGTTTCTAACAGAAGGTGTTGCACCTCTAAATAGACATTGGGCACACGGTTTGCTGGGGTGGTGAGCAGTGAGCGGTGAGTATTGAGCGACGTGCGGCGACTCGTGCGCTCACACGGTGGTGGTAATCGCGAAACAGCACCACGGCACAGGCGATGGTTTCAATCACGAAGCTATAGAATGAAACTCGCCCAGCTTTTGGTCAGTACGTTCAGCGGCGAGGTCTTCCGGATAATGCCAACGAACCAACAAACACCGGGGGCATACGGCGTGCCGATCACGCCGCCCCATAATGCCGAGGTTCGCGGCATTCGCCAGACCGGCCTGCTTGCCGTAGACCACGTACGTGGGAATACCAGAAGTTGAGATTGGTATGTTTTGAGTCCGCGATGAACTTCTTTCTGAGCCTTAGCCAAAACGAACACGATCAGCCATGGCCGACGGCAGACGCGACCACCGCCATCGCCTAATCCGACGTACGCGTGATCACCACGGCCGCAACAAACCAGTGCGATACCTTGCGGAGACACTCCCCCCGAGCACGGCCACAATGGAGTCAGTATTATTCACCGCCAGCGAGCGACCGGAACCAGTATGGCGCGATGATGGCGCACAGTACGGCAAGAATAATCAACGCCCAACGCAACGGATGGGAGCGACGGCGCTCGATATCAGCCAAAGACAAATCGGTCTCGAGGTATGGAAGCCTCGGGGTGCTGGAAACCTCGACGGTCTCTACTTTGCCGCCTACGATTTCCGTCGCCTCGTTAGGTTCTTGCTCGTTGGATTCCCTCCCATGCACCGCCTCGCCGATTACCTGCTTATTGCCATGTATTGCCATGCCGATTATTGCGATGCCTATCTTAGCGTGCGTGTTGGGCAAGTACCTGATGTTCCCTGTGGTTTCGCGCACTGATTGGATACAGACAGGCTACTGCTGTTTTTGCCCGTCTGTATCCGGCGGCTTTGTCCGCCGCTGTATCCGTCTGTTCCTCGAGCAACGTATTGGCAGCCTGTTCCTTACGCCGCCTGCCGTACGCAGCAGGGCCTCGAGCATGTCGACCTGACGCTCCAGTTCGTCGATACGACGTGCCTGCTACTTTTGAAAATCAACAAGTCGCATGAGTCATTGTTCTGCTCTTTGCGGGGAGACAGGGAAGATGATGGCGCGACGTTCCGGGGCGATACGTGGAAATCGGATTCGCTGCCGGTACCAGCCGGAAGTGACGATTCCGCCGAGTCGCCAAGCTCTCGCTGCTCGCGCACTCTCCGGGAATGTTTGGGTGCGCCCGCGGCTCCCGAGCGAGCTCGAATCTGAAGCCCCAGCAGCACCACGCCGGCTTTGGCATTGCCGGAGCAGGATTTCGTCTTGCGATTCCGCCAGCGGGCAGGCAACGTTCGATGCGCTTGTACCCGATTAAGAGCCGGATCCAATCCGGCTTCACGGAACTTATGCGCACGGGTGAGGAGCACCTTCACGTTGTGCAGTGGACTACACAGTAACAGCGAAATCATCGGTATAGGTGATGCGCTTCGCCGTGGCTTCCGCCACTGCCGACAACGACTTCAGATACTTGATCTCCTCGGGGCTAAAGTCCTCCACCACTGGTCATCCTCATCCTACACTCGTTGGAAGGCCCATTGCACACCCCCTTGATTATGGGTGAATGCCATAGTTCGGGATAGTAATATAATTCGGACATGCCTAACCCTAGTAGGGTCGTTTTATCCCCGTTTAAGTGGAGCCTGAGTAGTGGCTGGACGGCAACTGAACGATAATCGGCCGAATGGGGTATACAGGCCCATCCTTCACCTCCCCTACGATTGTTCGCTGGGCGATTGTTACCGAGCCTGCGTGAAACGTTTGTTGTGGTGAAACACAAGTTATTTTCGATGCCCGGCCCCATATACGTTCAAATCAAAATGCCATAGCATTGCCCATAAGATTCGGAGATGGTCTAAGTCGTCAAGTCTAGAATGCCGCCAATATGACAAATGGCCGATCTGAATAATCAGATCGAGCCATTGTTATCTCAGTCATAAGCAGCAGTCAAGCTCACGCGTTGAGAGCGCTTGGTGGAACGGGACTTGACGAACACGGTCACCGCGGCACCCGCGATCAGCAGACCGATCACGGAGAACAGCATGGTTCCGGCGGCACCGGTGAGCGGCAGCTGGGTGATGTTCTTGACCGTTGGTGACTGGAAGGTGCCCGCCTTGTTGTCCTTGGACAGGTTCCAGGCATCCTTACCAGCGAAGGTGGCAGCAGCATCTGCGGTTGCACCGGTAGTGATCGTGAACTTGAACGAAGGTGCCGTTGTAGCCAGTCGGGACCTTCGTCTCAATCACAATGTAGGTGGTGTTAAGGCTTAAAGAACTAGATTCAGGTGCCCCACCCGCCTTCAGGGTAGGTGCCATCCTTTGATGGCGGTCGGCAGAGGAATACCGCACCGTTAAGAGCCATTGTGAACTTAAGCAGGTCTTCGCTTTGAGCTCGTCAGCGGAAAGACCCAGCTAACATCGCCTTCGTACACGGAACTCAGCACCAGTCAGAGCAGCAGCGTTCTTGTCGACTTTCTGCCAAGTCACGGCTTTCACCAGCCTTTGGTTTCTTCCTTGCTGCTCTTCAGGTCGACAACGCCGGCAGCGGCGAGAACGCCAGTGGCGTTGTTCACGGACGGCACGCGGCGCCCGTGATAGCAGTGCCAGCGAGAATCGGAGCATTGCCATTCCACACGAGCTTGTGGTGTCATATCTTCACGACGACCAGCTTTCCACTCTGGTCGACAATCAAGTCACAGACCACCCTCAGCGAAGGTGAGGTCTGGGTCCTTGCCGTTAGAAGCCGTCGGGGTAATGTCGTGACAGCCAAGGATCACTTAAGCGCGTTCACAAAGCGGTGGTCTGCACGGCGGTCAGGGTAGTGTTGCCCAGCCAGGCCCACTCGTTCAGGGAATCACCCTTGGTCTGATCGTTGTAACCAGCAGCAGCGAAAGCAGCATCCACTGCCTCACCGGCAAACCCTCAGCTCAACGCCAGTGTTGCCATCAGACACATACTTGGCGAGCTCAACGTACTTGAACATGCGCAGGTTAGCCTGCAGGTCGGCGGTGTCAACCGGCGGTGTAGAAGCTGGTTTGCATCCGTGGCGTTGACTGTGATAGTCGTGCTGGAGATGTTGGCCTCCAGCCGCGTTGGCGGTGGTGGCGCCGAGCCATGCCACCGGCAGGGTGGCCGCAGCAGCGACACCCGCGAAACTTCCTCAACCATGAAGCCTCTCTTCCTTATTGTGATTGATTTTCTTGCAATCGCAGGCGCAACCTCACAGCAGGGGCCTCCGCGATCCACCTGCATCACTTATTGTTTTTTTCGGGGGGAAGCCTTCATTGACTCCCTCAGTCACTCGGCGGCCAGCTCCCCTCAGCGAGGAGCCAGAAACCACCTCAAGTTTTCTTGAAATCAGACCAATGACGCTTACGCCAGACCGTGGCCCGCAGCAGCCGAAACTTGGGAGCTTAGCAGGCCAGAGGGAGCCACCGCCGAACACCATCCAGTCACGCCAGTCGTGCCACCGGTCAGCCTGGAGATAGCCCACATACTTGTTCGTGAACTGTGTGCCGACTCCGTATTCGTTCGGTCGAATCGTTCTCGCCGTTACTCGTAGAGACAACGGCATCCGTCCGAGACCGTGACGCTTGACGGTCACCTTATCGTTGTCATACTTCCAACCGGCAGCAGGCTTTTCGGTGTCCTCCGAACTCGAACGTGTAGACAATTGTCAGCACCGGTCAGGGCCTGAACTTCGAGTTCTATTGCCAGAAGCCAGCCGTCGCGCTTTCGCGCCGCTAACGTCAACTAGATCGCCCAGGAACACGAGGTCGTGAATCCAGACTCCATTGTTGGCCAAGCCGGTAACGTCAGCGCGCACTTACCAGCATTCACAGCATCCGTGCTATCCACGCACTTCAGGTTAAGCCGAAGTCGAATTAGCAGCATGTCCCTGCACAACCTTCGTCACCTTGACATCCCGAAGCGGGCAGGTCGTAAGTAAGGCGTGTTGAGTTTACCGTGAAGGCACCGGATTGTGCGGTCAAACCTTGTAGCTTGAGGTCAGTCTTATCAACCTTGGGTCATAGCCTTCAACCTTGACCTCGGAAACCAGTATGTGTGCCCCTCAGGGCCGGCAGGCACTCGTGAACTCGTGAGTCCAGTTGCCGGCGGCATTCAGAGTTGCTGAACCGTTGGCATAATCCTCGCTGTCCTGCTTGAGCTGGACCTGCACGGAATCATTAGCGTGATTCTCGTTGTCGTCGGACCAAGTCTTCGTCACCGTATCTTGGAGACCGGAAGGGTGATGGTCGGCTTCTGCAGGTAGGCGGCGGTCTGCGGATCGCTCGTCGTCGTGCCGCCCTGCGAGGAGGTCACCACGGTCTTGTAGTCGACAGTGGCGCTGGGTTGTCGTTCGTGTAAGTTGTTGTCGCCGGAGGCATTGGCATCGTCGCTTGTGGTTCTTAACAGCCTCGTCGAACGCAGCTGCGTCACGGCTTGACATTGACTCGTAGGTGACGTACCGTCCTCAACGTGTCGTCGTTGGACATGACCGGCCAGACACGGTGCCGCATCGCCACAACAAATGCGCTTCCAGGGCGTCATCCACGCCGTGATCTGGCCGTTCCGGGTCTTCGTGTACGTGAAGCCCGCGAAGGCTCTCCATTCTCTCGGAGGCGCTGTCCGGAGCTCACGACCCAGCTGGACAGCCGTCGTGAATCGTCGTCGGCATACTCAGCCGTCTTGGTGATCTCCTGATAAATGGACTCGAAGATGTTGTTCAGCTGGCGGCATCCGTGGCGACGCCTTGTAGTAGCTGCTGTGGTCTCGGCGCGGTCACCGAGGTTGGCGTTCCCAAGACTTTCCCACAAATGCTCACTGCTCGTTGCAATTGGCATCCGGAAAGTTGCTGGAGATGCCGTGCATGTGCCGTTTCAGGTTGCTCGAGGTGTCGCCGGGGTTGCTTCCGCTGACGACGCCGATCAGTAGATGGTCGTCCCGGCGTCCTTCAGGCTCTTCGCCTTGTTCACGCGGTGGCGGCGACGGTGGGGTCAAACCCGCTGCCGTGGTTCGGCTCGCCGTCGGTGAAAGATGACGACCTTCTTCGCGTTGGCGCGAAGGCTGATACGTTAGCGCCGCACGGGCGCGGTTGAAGGCGTAGTCGGCGGAGGTCGCCCGGACGCTCAGGCCGTTAACCGTGCTCGTCCGGAGACGTCGTACGTCAGGTTGCTGACGATCTGCGTGTAGTGTAGGAGGACCGGCCTTCGCGGTAAAAGTCATTGCCGACGCTGGTCTTCTCGGTGCCGGCCCGAACTTCACCAGAGGCGTGCGGTTCCGCTGGCTCTGGTCGGTAATCTCGTTCTCTGCAGCCGTCGCATTGATGAATTTATTGACCGCGGTCTTGAGAGCGAGTCAATCTTCGTGAGCTGGTTCCAACCGCTAGCGATCTTTTCGGCCATCGAACCGGACACATCAACACCAGCACGATGTCGAGTGAAGCTGGTTCGTCACGATCTCGCCCGTACCCGCGCTCTTCCGCACCGGTGACGTTCAACGCCACCGTGTACGTGACCGTCTTCATTGGCGGTAACGGTCTTCTCGCGGGCGGAGCAGACAACGTCGGATCATCCGGCACGCCGTTTGTTCCCTCGGTGGAAAAGAGGAGCGGCGCGCTGGCGGCCGCCTTCTCATCGGTGGTCTGCGATTGTGTCGTGGAGGCATTCCCATCGTCCGCCATGGCGGTCTTGCGCTCACCGGCGACGCCACCGAGCATCACGGCGGCAACGATCGCCACTAACCGTTTGCCCTTTCCTGCCCGCCACGCTACCGCAGACATTCTGCAATTCTCTTCATAACCTTACCTGTCTCTTACGATCGTACGCCAAAACCCGGCGTTACGCTTATAAGGCGTTACGATATTAAGCAAAAAGCACGAATGCGTACACCGGGTAGAGGGAATTTTTTACCCGACACTGTGAAAAAGAACCTTGGAATTTTTGAAAAGTGGCACCCTTGTCATCCACCCTGCGATAACACGCTTTTCTTCTCGACAGGCGTGCCGGCCCACCATCTGGGGAACTGAGGCGGATTTGCCGCCGCTGCGCGGGCGGGTTACTGACGCGATGCGTCAGTATGCCACTGCTCGCATGTGCAATATGCATACCTTCCGCACGGGGCATACTACATGCAATTTCTGTGAACAAAGCATACGACTCACCAAGGCCGTGTTCTGTTATTTGCGGGCAGTAGTGATACGAACATGTTGTGGGTGGTACCCTAGCACAAACCTATATAGTGGAGCCGGATGACGGGAATCGAACCCGCGTAATCAGTTTGGAAGACTGAGCTCTACCATTGAGCTACATCCGCGTTAAACGTCGCTTTTGGCGACTTGAGGTTATTATACATATTTCTTCGGGGATGGCAAACGCGTGTGGCTGCAGCAGGACCAGCAAATCTAGTTGATGGATTGCGGCTTTGCCGAGGACTCCCTCAGTCGCCCTACGGCATTGGCTCCCCTAAAGGGGAGCTGGAAGCAAATCGAAATCACAAATGGATGAGCTGGGACTCGTATGGTTGGAGGTCGGCGCCCATCGCATTCAGAATCACGAACCAGCAGTTTTCGGGCAGCGAGAGTCGAGCTTGTCGATCTGGTTCTGACAGGCGCACTGTCGCGGCTGGTGAGCGCGCCCCACAGGTTAACCATGATGGAGACGTTGTACAGCATGTAGCACTCCCGGGGGCCTCGGGCGCGATTCCACAGAAATCGTCACCACCGCGGAGGCAATCGAACCATCGTGGCTCGGGAAATATGGATTATGCGGCATCGACCCGCACCGATAGTCCGAGCGCTGCGCCGAACGCGCATTCCGCCGCTCCTGCATCACTGCATGCGCCAGAATTCATCGAAGCAGAGGAATAAGCAGAGGAATAGCGAGCGCCGGCAGCCGAATTCCGCGCGTAATCAGTTTGGAAGACTGACGCCGCCCCTTACCCAGAGACACATGCGGCACACCACGGAATCGTCCAAGATCTCGATTTCAGGCCACGGGAAATTATCAAGCGTGAACGGATAGGGGCATCGCCAAGATATCGCACCAGGCTTTGAGGAACGCCTCCTTGCCCGCCCATTTGGCGGCCAGATGGACGGCCTCCCCCATTCTTCTGGCGCGCGCGGTCGGATGCCTGCCGCACCTCACGCACGGAGAACAGCGCACGCATGCGAGACCCTCCGCCAACTGTTCGGCGAATGCGGCCACATCCACCACGTCATGCCCCAAACCACAAGTATTCATGCTTCCTATTGTGTACCGCTTCGCGCGTAATCTCTACCACCTCATCAGAATTGGGGGCCTGATTTCCATTTCAGGGGGAAAAAAAAGATTCACTATGCTGGATGACCTCGCGCAATACCGCAAACATCTTGGGCTGGCTGCCTAGCCGTCCAAAAAAACATCCGCGCCCCGCCCCGAAGGTCTATCTCCGTTTCGAGGGGCGGATTTTGACCGTTCCGGAGGTCTACTTCCGTTTCAAGGGGCTGGTCATCCCTCCATACCACGAGTATCCGCAGCATAACGCCAACGCCATTCCGCCGTTTTTTACGCCTTGTCTACTTGGTAACAACCCTTGAAACGGAAGTAGACCTCCGGCGAATGCCAAATCAGCCCCTTGAAACGCAGAAAGCCCACTCCGAGGGAGGGGCTTTCGTATGTTCTGCATATTTCTCACTGAGTTGTGCCAGCGAGAAGCTCGAGGGGAAACTCCCTCCACCTTCGGGAGCTCCCTCAAAGGGGAGCCGAGATCCAGGCGCTACTGGCTCCCCCATCAACCGAGGGGAGCCAGAGAATATCAGGCCTCGTAGTAGCCGTCGGCACAGGCGGGCGCGTCCGTTGAGGAGCATCGCCTTTTTCGACCTCGTGGTGGTCGTAGCCACGGTGATCCTCGCGGAAGCGACGGTTGTCGATCCGGCTCACGTAGAGGCGGCGCGACCATCATGCCTTCCTCAAAGGTGACGCTGGCCGCAGCCGCCGGGCGGGCGGGCACGCTCACGCCGCTTCCAGTGCGGCACTCACCATCGGCCTTCCACGGCCGCCTCGAAGGCACCGGGGTGAACCAGGCCACGAAGCCGGAGACGTGGCCGAAACCGAGCGACGTGGCCAGGCCGGCCTTGACCGGGCGACCAGCGGTCTGCCGACCGAACTCGTCCTCGCCACCGCCGATGCGCAGGGGCTTCCCCCAGACCATGTGGTCGTCGCGCTTGAGCTTCGGGTCGACGCAGTCGAGGGCCGCGTTCGCCGGAACGACGCCGGACTTGAACAGCTGGGTCAGGCCGTTGACCTGGAAGATGCAGGCACCGCCCTTGGCGTGGCCGGTGAGCGACTTCTGGGAGATCACGAACAGCGGGTTGCCGTCGGTGCGGCCGATGGCGTGGGCCAGCGTGTTGTGCAGTTCGGACTCGTTCGGGTCGTTGGCGTTGGTGGACGTGTCGTGCTTGGAGACCACGGCGATGTCGTCCGGCGTGACGCCGAGCTTGGCGAGGTCATGCACGAGCTTGGAGTCCTTGCCTCCCATGCCCGCTGCGAGCGCGCCCAGTCCCGGAGCCGGGATGGAGGTGTGCGCGCCGTCGGCGTAGGAGTGGACGAATCCGACCACGCCGGCGACCGGCAGGCCGAGCTTCAGCGCGATGTCACCGCGCGTCAGCAAGATGGTGCCGCCACCCTGCGATTCGATGAAACCGCCGCGACGACGGTCGTTGGCACGGGAGAAGAAGCGCGCGTCGATGCCCTTGGCGTACATCTCCTCGGAGTTGGCGGTGGCGTTCATGTTGCCGAAGCCGATCACGGATTCCACGCCGATGTCGTCGATCGCGCCGGTGACCACGAAGTCGGCCTTGCCGAGGGCGATCTTGTCGGCGCCTTCCTCAAGGGAGACGGCGGCGGTGGCGCAGGCGGAGACCGGCTGGATCATGTTGCCGTAGCCGCCGATGTAGGACTGCATCACGTGAGCCGCGACCACGTTCGGCAGGGCTTCCTGCAGGATGTCGGTCGGGATCTCGTGGTTGAGGAACCGGTCGAGGTACAGCTTCCTCATGGAGGCCATGCCGCCGAAGCCGGTGCCCTGCGTGGAGGCCACCATGGACGGGTGCACGGCTTCGAGGATCTCGGCCGGGGTGAAGCCTGCGGACAGGTAGGCGTCGACCGTGGTGACGATGTTCCACAGGGCGATCTTGTCCACGTCGCCGACCATGGAGGCCGGAATGCCCCACTTGACCGGGTCGAAGCCCTTCGGGAACTGGCCGCCGACGGTGCGGGTCATGGCCGCGCGGCGAGGCACGCGGATCATGGAGCCGGCGTGGCGGGTGACGTTCCACTCGCCGGATTCGGCGTCGGCCGCGTAGCTGGTGTGGGCTTCGTCGAGCTTGACGTATTCCTCGGCGATTTCACGGGTCGGAACGGAGAAGGTCACATCGTGGTCGAGGAACACCTCGGCCTCCTCCTCGTCGGCACCGTCCTTGTAATCGTTGCCCATGCCCTCTTCGAACGGACGCACGCCGGAGCGGGCCACGACCTCATCGTGGTAGCGTTCGGCGATGTCCTCTTCGGGCACCAGGTTGCCGTCGGTGTCGTACCAGCCCGGCTTCGGGCTGTCGTTCCAGGTCAGCAGACCCATGTTCCAAGCCAGTTCGAGCACCGCGCCGGCGCACAGGTCGACGGTGCCGTCCGAGTGGATGCCGAGTTCGGCTTCGAAACGGGTGCGGCCGGAGCCCCACGGACCCAGCTCGCCGATGGAGACGATGACGATCTCGTCTTCCGGACGGGCGGTGACGTGCTGCCAATCCCTTCAGATCGACCTTCGCCTGACGCGGGGCGCGCAGGCTCGGCAGCGCCTTGATCAGCGTTGCCGCAGCGGCACAATCGCCCTGCTTGTCCTCATCGCCGGCTTCGGCGGCAGCGGCCTTGGCCGCGTCCTCCATGGCTTCGGCGCGCAGTGCCTTGATGTCGATCGGCTCGCTGCCGAGGCCGCCGGTCAGGTCCACGTCGAGCGGAGCCTTGACGGCCTGCTCGCGGGATTCCTTGGTGGACAGCTCAAGCAGCTTGACCGCGATTTCGGCGGTGGAGTAGGTCTTCAGGCCGTGACGTTCCACGACTTCGCCCAGCGGATCGTTGCCGCCCATCAGGCCGGTGCCACGCACCCAGCCGATCTTCGGATGGGCGAAGGTGACACGGCTCGACCACACCTTTTCGGCGCGGGCGCGGTTGACGATCGCGTCGAAGGCGCTCTTGACCTCGCCGTACGCGCCGTCGCCGCCGAAGACGCCACGGTTCGGGGAGCCCGGCAGGATCACATGCAGCTTGTGCTGCACGTCGGTGTCGGCGCCGATCTTCGCGAAGCCGGTGATCGCGCGTTCCACACCCCACAGCATGAGGCGTGCCTGCGATTCGAACAGTTCGCCGGAATCGGCCAACGTGCCGTGCACCGGCGGAGCGGCGAACGGGAAGAACAGGCTTGGCTCGTAGGCGGGCTTCAGGATCGTGGTGGTCGCGCCGGAGGTCTTCTTCTGCACGTTGCCGACCCACTTCACAAGCGCGTCCACGTCACGGTAGCTGGACAGGTTCGCCGGAACGAGCCACAGCTTGGCGTCACCGGTGGCGTGCTCGCGGTAGGTCTGCTTGGCCCATGCCTTCACGCTCTGCCTGAAGCTATGCGAGGTGGCCACGACGGTCGCGCCGCCGGCGAGCAGGCCGTTGACGACCTGTGCGGCGATGGAGTTCGGGGCAACGCCGGTCACGACGGCGATATCGCCTGCGAAACGGCTTGCTTCGGCGGATTCGTCCGTCTGCTCGAGCGCCTCGCCGGCCACGCGCTTGAACGCGGCGGCAAGCTCGGCGTCAGCGGTCTTGCCCGCGTACCATGCGGCTTCGTCGGCGACGGCCTTGCCCAGGCCGATGAAGCTGCCGTCCAGTGCGGAGGCGTCGTTGTCGTAGTAGGCGCGGGACAGGTCCTCGCGTGCGGATGCCCAACGGTCGTCGAACAGGATAGCCTTGCGCTCGTCGAAGCGCGGTTCGACCTGCTTCGGCCAGTCGGAGCCGAGCTCGGCTTCGACGGCGGCCACCACGGCGGCGTTCTCGTCGGCGGAATCGTCGGCCACCGGAGCGGTGACGCCCAGCTGGTTCAGCACGAACTTGGCGGTGGAGGCGAGCACGCCGTCGGCACCGGTCACCTTGGCCGCGAACGCGTCCAGGGCTGCGGAATCGACCACGGCACCGCCGGCTGCGCCACCTGCGCTCGGCATGGCGACGGCCACGCCCTTTGTCGGGAGGCGACCTTCTGCACGGCAGCGTCGATCAGCGCGTTGGCTGCGGCCGCGTTGGAAGCGGCTTCGGTGCTCAGCGAGGCGAGGTCGCCACCGCGGGAGCTGGCGCCTTCGCGGGTTTCCAGCACAAGGGCTGCGACCACGTGGGAGGCCCAGCCTTCGCCGAGCTGCCAGGTGTCGGTCACGCGCTTGGTGATCTGGCCGAGCTTCACGCCGGCGGCGCCGAACAGGCCGCGCACACGGTCGCGGACGATGTCGGACAGCACCGGACCGAACGCCTTGTAGTTCGGAGCGACCTTGTTGACCAGCGCGCTCAGCGCCTTGACGGTCGCTTCGGCGGCGCCGTCCACGGAAGCCACGCCCAGCTCGGAGCTGATGTCCATGAGCAGCTGGTTACGGCGAGAGGAGACGCCGTTGGTCAGGGTGTCGGTGGTGTCGGATTCGCCGATCTGGTCCGGACGCACCTTCGCCGAATATGCCAGCAGCATGGCGATTGCGTCGGAAGCGTTGAACGGAATATCCGCGACGGCGGCGCCGGACGGAGCGCCGGCAGGTGCGGCCGGTGCGGCGACAGCCGGTGCTGCGGCGACGGGTGCTGCGGCGACTGCGGCAGGCGCTGCGGCGGCAGCGGACGGAGCCGAAGCTGCTGCCGGTGCTGCGACGGAATCGTCAGCATCGTCGTCGGCAACGAGGGAATCGGAATCGGTCATGTAGACGCGGCCTTCGTCGCGGCCGACGTTGTAGACGGTCACGTCACGGCCGGCGAACTGCGGCAGGCGCAGCGTCTTGGCACCAAGGTTGGCGAGCGTCGGAGCGTTGCCGAGACCCACCTCGACGTACTCCTCCACGCCGAGGCCGCCCTGTTCGGCGGAACCGAACAGCAGCGCCTGGGTTTCGATCCAACGCACCGGGGAGGCGAACTGCCAGCTCAGCAGTTCGGTGAGCAGCAGACGGCCGAGCTTCTGGTCGTCCTCGGCGTAGGAATCCCACACCTTCGGATCGTCCAACGCGGCCTTGATGCGCTCGGACGGCACGACCTCGAGGATCTTCGCGGCGAATTCCTTGGTCATCTCGAACGGCACGGCCACCAGGTTCGGAATGTAACGGCCCACCAGACGGCCACGGTAGTCGATGTGCTTCGGCAGCAGCGCGTCAAGCTTGTCGCGGAACTCCGGCACGCCCTTGCGCAGCAGCGTGGAGTGGAACGGCACGTCGATGCCCGGCACCAGCATGAACGCCGGCTTGCCGCCGTATTCGGCGACGCGGCGGGCGGAATCGGCCTTCAGCGCCTTCAGACCGGCGATGGTGCCGGCCACGGCGTACTGCTGTCCGGCAAGGTTGTAGTTGACGATCTCCAGGAACTCGCCGGAAGCCTTCGAAACGGATTCGACGTATTCGCGCACGCCGTCGTCGCCCACACCGAACTGGTTCGGACGCAGCGCGCCCATACGGTAGTTGGAACGGCCCTTCTCGTCACGCGGAATGAGGTGGTGCATGGTGGAACCACGGTGGAACACCAGCTCCAGCACGGTTTCCAGCGGAATCACGCCTGCGAAGGAGCTCAGCGCGTTGTACTCGCCCAGCGAGTGGCCGGCGAAGTAGGCGGGCCAGATGTCCGCGCCGGCTTCGCGCAGACGAGCGGTCTGGGCGAACGCCACGGTGGCGAGCGCCACCTGCGTGAACTGGGTCAGGTTGAGCAGGCCTTCCGGATGACGGTAGGTCACGCCGTTGGCGGTCAGTTCCTTCGGATTATCACGCACGACGGCGAGGATGGAGAAGCCGAGCTTCTCGCGGGTCACCTTGTCGGCGCGCTCCCACACCTCGCGGGCGGCCGGGGACTTGGCACGCTCGTCGAGCACCATGCCCTGCTTCTGGATGCCCTGGCCCGGGTAGACGAAGGCGGACTTCGGCGCACGCACGATGGCGGTGCCACGGGACACGATATTGCCGTCGATGCGGCTGGTCACTTCCAGCACCATGCCGGCGTGGGCCACACGGCCGACGCGTTCGATGGAGATCTCCACCTCGTCGTCGAGCTTTGCACCATGCCGTACATGTTGTAGGTCCAGCCTGCGATCTCGTAATGCGCATCCTTCTCGTCCAGCGCCTGCACGGCGTACTGGGCGGTGGCGGACAGCCACATGCCGTGCACAAGCGGCGCGGCGAGACCGGAGACGGCGGCACCGCGATGAGAGGTGTGAATCGGGTTGAAATCGCCGGAAGTACGGGCGAAAGCGGTCATCTCGTGCGGAGCGACGACCTTCACACGACGCAGCAGACGGCGCGGAGTGCTTTCGATTTCGGCTTCGATTCCACCATAGTCGGGCGCTTCCGGCGGCAGCGCGTCGGAGTACGCGCGGCCGCGGATGGCGAAACGCTCGGTTTCGTTGGCAAGCAGCGTACCGTCCTGAGCGGTGTGCGTGACGTGGATGGTCACCACACGGCCGGAGGCGGATTCGAAGTAGTCGTCGGCCCAGCTGGTGAGCTCGATGCGCTCGCCGGTGTGCTTCAGCAGCTCGTCCTCGTTCACCTCAAGTTCCCGATGAGGTGGTCGAGATGCACGGCGTTGAGCAGGCCTTCGATGACCGGGAAGCCGTTGACGTACACGGAGCCGAGGGCCGCGTAGATGGCGGGCCAAGCCGGTCCGACGAGCGCGTCCGGGGCGATGCGGGACGGCACGAGGTCGCTCGGCAGCGCGCCGCCGGTGGCGGCCTCATGGTCGAAACCGAGGTTGGCGGACAGCGTGTAGCCGGTGTGCGCCTGGCCGAACGGGAAGGCGGTCTTGTCGGACACTTCCTCGATCTGCGGCATGGCGGTGAGCTTGTCGCCGGTGATGGCGGTGTTGCCGATGCCCGCGGTGTCGGCGAGCATGCGGTAGACGTGCTCCGGCAGACGGTCGCGGTCCACGACCGGGAACAGGCCGGATTCGTTGCCGTCGACGTTCAGCGGAATGACGATGTCGCGTACGGCGTGCTTGGAGGCGCCGCCGTCCGGATCGTTGTCCCAGAAGGTGTCGAATGGATGTCGAGTCGTACTGCACTTTCGACGCTGCCTTCAACGGCCACCTTGCGGATCTCGTAGTTGGCGTCGCCGTTGGCGGTGCCGTACGCCGGGTTGGCCATGAGGTGGCCGACCCAGGAGATGTTCGGGGATTTGCGGATGAACTCCTCGGCGGAGATAGCCGCGCCCAGCTGGGCGAAGGCGGTCTCGTCGGCGCTCGCCGATTCGGCGGACACGCGCTTGACCATGGCGGCTTCGAAGCGGCCGAGGATGTCGGCCACCGGCTCGTCCACGGTGGTGATGCCGGCCACGGAGATCGGGCCGGGGATGATGCGCACGGAATCGGCGGAATAGCGGGAGTCCTCGGACTGCCAGAGCTGGTCCTGACCCCACCAACGCAGCAGGTCGTTGTCGATGACCGGCACGAACGGCATCGGCTTCGGATACTCGCGTACGAGCACCGGGAACCATGCCTCGTCCATCGGGGTGACGGTCAGTTTGCCGGCCTGCGGGTAGGTTTCGGCAAGCTTGGCGATCGCGGCGTTCGGATCGGCCTCCACGTCGGCGCGGGAAGCGAACAGCGATGCGAATTCGCCGCTTTCCTGCGTGGTGACGCGGGCTTCGATGCGCTGCAGCAGGTGCAGGAAGCGATCGGCGTAGGTTTCGTCCACCCACGGGAAGGAGAGGTCGGCGAAACGCTGGGCCCACTCAAGGTAGGTCATGGTCTTCAGATCGCCGAAATACGGCTTGGCGGTGGCGTTCAGCGCCGCGATGATCTCGTCGCGACGGCTTTCCAGCTCCTCCGGGTGCTTCATGACGCGCACCAGCAGGCGGCCGCAGCGGGCGGAGGAGTTCTCCAGCTCGTAGATGTCGGCGTGCAGGTGGCTCAGACCGGAGGTGACGCCGCCCTTGGCCTGGCCGGACGGCACCCACTGCTCGCCCAGTGGGGCGAACGGATCGTTGCCGTCGCCCTTGACCGGAATGCCCGGGGTGTTGACGAGCATCTGCTTGACTTCGGGGCTGGTGTGGGCTTCCTTGGCGGTCATGGCGGCGGTGCCGACGAGCACGCCGTCCACAGGCATGAGCGGACGGCCGTATTCGGCGGCCCATTCGCCGGTGATGTAGTCGGCGCCGCGTTCCGGCGTGCCGATGCCGCCGCCGACCACGAGCACGAGGTTGGCCTGCTCGCGCACTTCGGCGTAGGTGCTCAGCAGTAGATCGTCAAGCGATTCCCAGGGTGGTGGCCGCCTGCGGAACCGCCTTCGACCTCGATGAGCACCTTGGTTGGCGCGACGGCCTTGGCGATGCGCACCACCTGGCGGATCTGGTCAACGGTGCCCGGCTTGAAGCTCACGTACGGGAAGCCGTCGGCGTTGAGGTTGTGGATGAGTTCCACGGCCTCGTCGAATTCCGGAATGCCTGCGGAGACGACGACGCCGTCGATCGGGGTGCCGCTGGCGCGCTTCTTCGGCACGATGCGCTGGGAGCCGAACTGCAGGTTCCACAGGTAGCGGTCCATGAACATGGCGTTGAATTCGACGGTGCGGCCTTCCTCGAGTTTCCTCCTCGAGCTTGGCCACGTGACGGTCGAACACGCTGGCGGTGACCTGGCCGCCGCCTGCGAGCCGGCCCAGTAGCCGGCGTTGGCGGCAGCCGCCACGATCTCCGGCTCCACGGTGGTCGGGGTCATGCCGGCCAGCAGCACCGGAGCCTTGCCGGTAAGTTCGGTGAACGCGGTGCGCACCTTGTCTCCGGCGGACGTGTGGATGATGCTCGGCGCGAAACGCGTCCAGTTCTGGGTGCGTTCCGGCAGGGTCTCAAGCGTGGAGAGCGCGCCGCGATCGGCCACGGTGGAGGCTTCCACCACGCCGACGCCGGTGCCCTGGGCCACGGTGGAGAACAGTTTGCCGACGGTGTTGCCCGGACCGAAGTCCAGCACCCACAGGGCGCTCGGATCGGTGGACTTCATCAGGGCGCGCACGCGGCGGCCCAATCCACATGGTTGAGCAGCACTTCGGCGGCGAGCTCACGGGCATGGTCGGCGTTGATGCCGCAGGCCTCGGCCCATGCGACGGCCTGGGAGACGGCATCGGCCATCAGCGGGCTGTGGAACGGCAGGGTCACGTCGAGATATTCGAGCGTCGGGTCGAACACGCGGCCGCCACGCACCTTCTCTTCGCGCAGCTTGGCCTGACGCTTGTGTTCCTTGGCGACCTCCACGCCGAATGCGGCCAGGTCCTCCGGATAGCCGGACAACACGTAATGCGTGGCGGAATTGGTGACGGCCACGGCGATCGGGCCACGTGCGCCGTCGACGCGTTCGATCAGCGCGTCCACCTGGGCGCGGGTGATGTCCTTGACGGACAGCATCGGGGTCGCCTCGCCGTGGCGTGCGGCGAGACCGAGCTGGCGTGCCTGACGGGTGCCGGCGACGCCGATCAGCGTTGCGATCGCAAGAATCTCGTCGATCTTGGCTGCGGCTGCGTCGATGGAACCGGCTTCGCAGATCGCCTGCACCATATGCACGGCAAGCACGCCCTGGGAGTGGCCGAGCACGGCGAGCGGCTTGGCCTGGGCCGGATTGTAGCCGAGTGCGGCGGCGTCGAGCAGCGCGCCCCAGCTGGGTCAGCGCGATGCCGGGAACGCTGGCGGAAGCCGCGGCTGCGGCGCCCAGACGTGCCGGGTTCGGTTCGAAGCCGAACAGGTCGACCGGGCGTCCGGTGGTGGCGAGCAGCTCGGCGGACACCGGATACAGCAGTGCCTGCGCGGCGGCCGCATGGGTGTGCAGGGCCTCGTCGAGCGCCGGATTCGCGCTCTGGTCGGCGAGCGCCACCGGCCACGGGGTGGATTGGCCGGCGAAGGCGAGCGCGTGGGGCTCGCTGTTCAGTCGATCAAGAAAAAAGGTGTTCATAATCTTCCTTACTTGTTCCAAAATTTCTTGCGATTGTTGTGGTTGCTTACGTTGGTTGCGTCGCGTTGCGTCCGTCACAGCGGCTGGTTGCCGTGGTGTTTGCTGGTTCGGCGCACGCGTTTCTTGCTGGCGAGCAGGCGGAGCGATTCGATGATGGTCTCGCGTGTCTGTTCGGGGTCGATCATGGCGTCGATCTCACCCATTTCCAGCGAAAGGTTCGCGTTGACGGTGGTGCGTTCGTAGTCGGCGATGTACTTGGCGCGCAGCGCTTCGACGTCCTTGCCGTTGTCTTTGGCTTTCTGCAGGTCCTTGCGGTGGATGATGTTCACCGCGCCGGCCGCGCCGAGCACCGCGATCTGGGAGGAGGGCCACGCGAAGTTCAGGTCCGCGCCAATGGATTTGGAACCCATCACGATGTACGCGCCGCCGAACGCCTTGCGCAACACCACGGTCACCATCGGTACCTGCGCGTTGGCGTAGGCGTAGATGACCTTGGCGCCACGGCGGATGATGCCCGCATGTTCCTGTTCGGCGCCCGGCTTGTAGCCCGGGGTGTCCACCAAGGTGACGACCGGCAGGTTGAACGCGTCGCACAAGCGCACGAATCGCGCCACTTTTTCGGACGAGTCGACGTCCAGGATGCCGGCGTGCACGTTCGGCTGGTTGGCCACGATGCCGACGGGATGGCCGTCGATGCAGGCGAAGCCGACGAGCGCGGAGGCGCCGAACAGTTCCTGCACCTGCACGAATTCACCGTAGTCCACGATGCAGCGGATCACGTCGAGCACGTCATACGGCTGGCGGTCGTTGTCCGGCACGAGGGTGGCGAGACGTTTGGCCACGTCACGGTCGGCGCGGGTGGCCGCGTACGCGTAGACCGGCGGCTGCTGGTCGGAGTTGGACGGCAGATAGGCGAGCACGGTACGCGCGTAGTCGATCGCATCCGCCTCGTCCTCGCCGAGATAGTGGGCCACGCCGGACGTGGCGTTGTGCACGTAGCCGCCGCCCAGATCGTCCATGCTGATCACTTCGCCGGTGGCCGCTTTGACCACGTCCGGTCCGGTGACGAACATGTTCGAGTTCTCACGGGTCATGATGATGAGGTCCGTCAGGGCCGGGCAGTAGACGGCACCGCCGGCGCAGGGGCCGAGGATCAGCGATAGCTGCGGCACGAAACCGCTGGCGTCGCAGGTTTTGCGGAACAGGTGGCCGTATTCGGTCAGCGCGGCCACACCCTCCTGGATGCGCGCGCCACCGGAGTCGATGAGCGCGATGATCGGCACCTTGAGGTCGAGCGCCTTGTCCATCAGATGGCAGATCTTGCGGCCTTCGGCCACGCCAAGCGTGCCGCCTTTGATGGAGAAGTCCTGCGCGTAGACGGCCACTTTGCGGCCGAACACCTCGCCGAAGCCGGTGATGACGGCGGAGCCTGCGCGGCCACCGTTGATGTCGCCGCCGCGGAAACGGCCGATTTCCTCGAAAAAGGAACCGGTATCAAGCAGCAGATCGAGACGTTCGCGCGCGGTCAGCTTGCCTTTGACGTGCTGGCGACCGCGGGCATGGTCTTCGGCTTCGGCGGCGAGCTGCGCGGCACGCAGCACAGACGTACGGATCGGCTGCGATTCGCGGGCTTCGGCAGCCGCTTCATCACCCAGTCGCTCCTGCTGTTCCATGACGACCTTCACGGCCTCTTTGACGGCCGGGCTTGCGATGATGTCGGTCATTTCGCGCCGCCTTCCGTCTTGGTTTCCGTATTACCGTCCGTTGCCGGCTCGCCGTCAGCCGCCTTGGAAGCGCCGTTGACGTCAATGGTCATCAACGTCTCGCCCGCTTCGATGCCTGCCGCCGGGGCGACGAATATCTTGGTGACGGTGCCCTTGACCGGCGCGTACACGTAGTTCTCCATCTTCATGGATTCGAGCACGACGAGCAGGTCGCCCTTGGCCACGTCCTGGCCTTCGACGACGTTGATGCGTGTGACGACCGCCTGCATCGGGCTGGCGATCACACCGGACTGGCCGTCGTTGCCCTGCTGCTTCTTTTTCGACGTGGTGCAGGCCCTGTCCGCGCAGCGGCTGGATGGCGCGCTTGGCGTCACGCGCCTTGGCGCCGCCAGTCAGGTTGGCCACGATGTCGTTCGGCACGGTCAGCGACACACGATGGTTGTTGACTTCGATGACGAAGGTTTCGCTGGATTCCGGGTTCTGCTCGGCTTCCTTCGCACCCAGAAGCGCCGGCCATGGATGCCGGCTGGCCGCCCTTGGTGGAGGATGCTTCCTTGTTCAGGTACTTGCGTTCCAGCCATTTCGTGCTCACGTCGTAGGACCACGCCATGCTTCGGCGGTGAACTCGTCGTCGTTGAAGATCTGCTCGAACAGGGCTTGCCGGGGTCGGCACGCCTTCCACCTTGAGCTCTTCCAACGCGCGGCGCACGTGCTACGGCTGTCGCACGGTCGGAGGCGGTGACCACGAGCTTGCCCATCATCGAATCGAACTTCGGGGAGACGGTGTCGCCTTCCACCACGCCGGAATCGACGCGGATGCCCGGGCCGGACGGCCATGCGAGCTTGGTCAGCGTGCCGGAGCTCGGCGCGAGGTTCTTGGCTGGATCCTCGCAGGTCAGACGCAGTTCGAAGCTGTGTCCGCGCAGCGGGTGGTCGACGTGTTAGCTCGCCGCCGTTGGCGATGGTGAGCTGTTCTCGCACCAAATCGAGGCCGCAGACCTCTTCGCTGACGGTGTGCTCCACCTGCAGACGGGGATTGACCTCCAGGAAATACACCTTGCCCTGTTCGGTCACCATGAATTCGCAAGTGCCCAGACCGATGTAGTCGACCGCTTCGAAAAGCCGGCGTGAGTAAGTCTCCAGCTGTTCGAGCACGCCGTCGGAAAGGAACGGCGCCGGCGCTTCCTCCACCAGCTTCTGGTTACGGCGCTGCACGGAGCAGTCGCGGGTGGAATACACGGTGAAATTGCCGTGCGAATCGCGTCCGCACTGCGTTTCGACGTGACGGCCCTTGTCGATGAACCGTTCGACGAAATACTCGTCAAATCGCCGCCCTGCAGCGCATCGTGGTTCATGTAGAAGCCACGCAGCTCATCGTCGTTGTGCACGAGCGTGATGCCGCGGCCGCCACCGCCGTCGGTGCGCTTGAGCATCAGCGGATAGCCGTGCGTGTGCGCGAAGTCGAGCAGCAGTCGCATGTCGGAAATCGACTGGGAAATGCCGGGAACCGGCGGCACCTTCGCGAAAGTGGCCACGCGGCGGGCCGTGATCTTGTCGCCCAGGTCGACGAGCGCCTTCGGATTCGGGCCGACCCACGTGGCGCCGGCGTCGAGTACCTTCTGCGCGAAGCTTGCGACTTCGGAAAGGAAGCCATAGCCGGGGTGCACCGCGTCGGCACCGCTGCGCTGCAGGATGTCGATGAGCAGATCCTCGTTGAGATACGTGTCCTTGTAGGTGTCGCCAGACAGCAGATACGCGTCATCGGCCATCTGCACGTACTGTGCGTGACGGTCCTGTTCGGCGTAGACCGCGACCGTGGAATCCCCATCTCACGTGCGGTGCGCACGACTCGAAGCGCGATTTCGCCGCGATTCGCCACCAGTAGTTTGTTGACATTCTTAGGCATAATGTCAAGTTTGGCGGTCGAGGCGTGATTCGACGAACTCGTTTCCCACAAAAGATTCGCGATCTTTTTTTGTAAGGCTCCACAAACGTTACCGAAACTTAGCAACCCTACGATGGGGAGCATTGATTGACGAAAGACTCATTTTCGTCAGTTTTTGTAGCATCCTGTAACATCCGCAAAAAAGGGAGGATTCCACCATGCGCAACGCAATCCTGACCATCTCATCCGCGGCCAAAACGGCCACCAGCGGCAAATTCGGCGCCGTTTTGAAGTCCACGCTGTTCGCCGTGCTGCTCGCCGCCGCCTCCATGGCGGGCGCCGTGCCGATTCCGGCACTCCGGTTCCGATCACCCTGCAGACCTTCGTGGTCATGCTGGCCGCGCTGATGCTGCCGTGGAAGCAGGCGGGCGCCGCGGTGCTCATGTATCTGGCCGCGGGCGCGGCTGGTCTGCCGGTGTTCGCCGGCGGCGCGTCCACCATGGCTTTGGTCGGCCCGAGCGCCGGCTTCCTCATCGGTTTCCTGCCGGCCGCCGTCGTCACCTCGCTGCTCAAGGGCAAGGCGCGTGTCGATTCCCCGAAGCATGCTGCGTTGACCGCCGCACGGTATCTGTCCGCCTGCGTGGCCGGCTGCATCGTGCTTGACTATCTGCTCGGCTTCATCGTGCAGTCCGCCATTACGGGCGTGGCGATGCCGGTGGTGGCCATCGCTTCGATGGGCTTCATTGTGGGCGATTGCATCAAGGCGGTTGTGGCTTCGTTGGTCGCGAGCGGACTGGCAAAGCTGCAGTGACTTTTATCGGCAGCGACTTTTCTGCGGTAGTTTTCTACGACTTTTTGCTGGGAATTTTCTGCTGAGGGTTTTCCGCTGAGAATTTCCGCTGTGATTTCCGGGTTTCTTCGTGATTTCCGGGTTTTGATACAGTCTTCCGTTTTCGCTGTGATTTTCGTTTTCGCTGTGTCCGGTGGGGCCGGCGGATACCGACGTGCGACACGCTCCGGGCCGCTCAGGCCGAGTCTTTACGGTCTTACGTTGGTATCCGCCGGCCCCACCTCGTTTTGGGGGAATGTTGCGTTTGCGGGTGGCGCGGTTTTTGGATATTGCGATTTTGGGAAATGCCGTTTTTCTCGAATATTGCGTTTTTTGAAACGTGCGATTTTCGAAAAAAGCGCTTTACGACTTTATGAGGGATGAGGGTTAGAGAATTATTGGGGTAGGACGCCTACGTCGGCGGTGCGCACGGTGTGCAGGTTGCCGTTGTCGTCTCTGATGGTGAGGGAGGCGTCGGGGTTGAGTTCCAGTGCGGTGCCGCGCAGGGTGGTGCCGTCCACGAAATGCGCCTCGCATGGCTTGTCGAGCGTCCAGCAGACCGGACGCATCTCCTCCATCGCACGCGTGGCCTCGCGATGCGGGTCGGCTTCGAAATCGGCGAGCCTTGATCGCAAACCGTCCACCAGATGGGCCGCGATCATGTCGCGCAATGTCATGGAATCGGGCAGGCCATGCGCGACCAGCTGCAGCGACGTGGCCTTGTCGGTTGGCAGATGGTCTTCGGGGACGGCCAGGTTCAGGCCGATGCCGAAGACGATGCCGACGCGTTCCGTTGCGGCAGCCACATCAGTGGTACCAGTCGCACCGTCCGCGATGGGAGTTGCGGCAAGCGGAACCATTTCGGCGAGCACGCCGCCCAGTTTCTTGCCGTCGACGAAAATGTCGTTCGGCCATTTGAGCACGATGTCCTTGCCGAGCGGGCCGCCGCAATCGCGGATGGCCGCGATAATCGCGTTGCGCGCCTCGCAGCCGGCGATCATCTGCAGCCAGCCGTTGACGGACGTGTCCCGCACAATCGCCGTAGGCACGCTGACCACCAGGGAGACGATGAACGACTCCCCCACCGCGCTGGTCCATTGATGGTCGAGACGGCCACGGCCGGCGGTCTGCTCGTCGGCGCAGATCGCCACGATTTCACGGCCGGTCCAATCGCGTCCATCGCAGCCATCGAGGCCATCTCGTCTGGCCGAGCCGAACAGCGCGCCTTTGCGCACCAATTCGGCGGCGTACGTGTTGGTGGAGCCCACTGAGTCCAGCGCGATCACCTGGTCGGCCGCGACGCAGGTGCGTGGCATGGTCAATGCGGAATCCAATATGGTCGTCATGATTCCTTCTCCTGTCCGTCGAGCTGTCGTCCATCAAGCTGTCGTCCATCGAGATGCCGTTCGTCGGCGTCCTGCTTGTCGGACTGCTGTCTGTCGATGCGACGCCCGCCGATACGCCGTTTGCCCGCCATCGACGTGCCAACGTACGACGCCTCGCGTGCGGCAAGCCGCGCGGCACGCGACTCGCGCCAGAACTCCAGGCACAGGAATCCGAACACGAATGCGATCGGAAGCATATGCCGTTCGAAATTGTTGGCCGGTGCGGTGATCATTCCGCCACCCATGTTGCAGCAGCAAAGCAATACGCGTAACCGAACGAAGCGCTACCGG
>VOFK01002400.1_pt1 | contig 23939 bp, 36 predicted proteins | sample 5384121 | NCBI WGS metagenome assembly VOFK01 (sample SAMN12384730, study PRJNA508395) | human gut metagenome | isolation source: healthy gut J | host: Homo sapiens | reverse complement strand
ATCATTGTACTTCGTTCAATTGCTGCGATATATTGCGTCTATTAAATAGCGGACAGCAAGCCTACAAATCTTTTATGAACTTGTGACCTTTCACAGAATATTTCCAGTAGATCCATTTTTTCTTTCAAATAAGGAAATAGAAAAAGGGCGACGCAACGCCAACTTGATAAGTTACTTACGACGATATAGGTTGTGGAGATTTAACAATTATAACTGCGACAGCAAAGGGAATAAAAAGAAAAACGGGGAGGTTATGAGTAATCTCCCGTCTTTCTTTATAAAGGAATTGCAGCAGCTTTGCGCTGCAATTTTTTGTGTCAGAATTAGAAAGAAAGTGCAACAAATACTGCCTTTCTGACGGGATAATGAGTAGATAGCAAGCAAACAGAGTACCCGTTTGGGATAGTCCCAAACCCCCATAGAAAGAAAGGCGGTGCAGAATGGAAAACCGAAAACGAAACATTTCAGATGAAAGTTTTGTTACAGAAAAAAGAAAAACGGCTAATCGACGAGAGATGAAACAGCGCTACCAATCCGGCAATACGGCGCATACCTCCGCAAAATGGCGATAGACGGGTATATCCTTGTCGTTGACCGAAGCGACACAAAGGCGCTATATCCGGGAACTGCAAGCGGTGAGCGGGTATCAATCAAAATTGCCAAGCGCGCCAATACGACGAGGGGATAGTTTACAAGCTTGGGGACCTTGAGAGACCATAAAGGGTGGGAGCAATACGTAACTATTTACGTATTGCTTTGCCAAATAATAATATAAACATCGTTTTGGCCGTTATTTGTGCTTTGTTAACGATTCAGAGGACTTTTCCACTTCTTTTCTGTTCCGAAACTTTTTTCGTAGGCATAATCGAAACTGCCGCAGTTTTTCACTTGCCACGCTTCCGGTGTGGCTGATAGGCTTCGTCAATACACCTCATACTTCCGTCGGTTGCGGTTTTGATACACTCCATGGCACTCAGCACGTGCTTCGAATAACCGCGGCACTTCGCTAGTTTCCATCATAATGAATTATGGGAGGATAAAAGGCGGCGAGAGATATTTAATCATTGCAGCGAACTTCTGCTTCCGCTTTTCCGTCATGCCTTGCATACGGTGCACTGCACTTTGCTGCTCTTCCCTCATGCCTTTGCATACAGGTGAACTTCTGGCTGCACGACTCTTACATGCAGTACGCACTTCTCTTCCGGCTGCTTTTCCGTTACACCTTATTATATAATATCGTCTCTTACTTCCAGGAATAATTTCTTATGTAGCAGAGGGTAATGCTTTGCATATACCTTTTGCAAAGTGTTTTAAAATATAGCATCACTGAGTAGAAAGCTGAGTATGTTAAAAGAAAGAATGAAAGTTATACGCTGATGCTGGTCTTGGCGGCTATGGGCGTAAATGCACAGGTCACCACCTCGGCCATGCTAAGGTGACCGACGAACAAGGAATATGAAAACTGTAATCGGAGCGACGGTTATAGCTGTTCATGAACCTTCGGGCACACAGTATGGCGCTGGCCACCAACGTGAGGCGGGGACGCTATACGATGCAGGCTGTATGCGTACCGGCGGCCCGTACAATTTCCGGTGTCCCTACGTGGGCTATCAAGTGCCGCCTTTACGGGCATCATGCTGGAACTGGGCACCACGCAGAATGAGAACTGTTGGATGGTAAGAAGCAATTGTCGGAACCAAACTGAATATTGATTACTTCTTGGAAGAGATCATGGATGAATCATTTTTTCTTGACATCTACGATTATTTTTAAGGAGTCTACGACAACAAGATTGATGATGCACTTGATGAACTGGGGGATGACTTCACTGAAAAGAAGAAGTTCGTTTGGTACGGTGGTAGTTCATCTCTGAAATGGCAACTAAAAAAGCGAAAAAAAAAAATAGGCGTGCAGGTATGCGGTTTTTGAATAAAAACCGGTATATTTGCACGCAATACTTTTAAACGCATAGCCCCTATGTCATTTATTGCTGATAAGATTGTAATGGATGGATTAACTTATGACGACGTACTGTTAATCCCCGCTTATTCGGAAGTCTTGCCCAAAACAGTCGAATCTCTCGACTAAGTTTTCACGAAACATTGAGTTAAAAAATACCTTTTGTGACTGCTGCCATGGATACAGTCACTGAGGCTAAAATGGCTATTGCCATCGCTCGTGAAGGCGGTATCGGTGTTATTCATAAAAACATGTCTATAGAAGAGCAGGCACAGTCAGGTAGCTATCGTGAAAAACGTGCGGAGAATGGTATGATTTATGATCCTGTAACTATCAAGAGAGGTTCTACCGTTCGCGATGCTTTGGATATTATGGCTGAATATAAAATCGGTGGTATCCCTGTTGTGGATGATGAAGGTTATCTGGTAGGTATTGTTACTAACAGAGACTTGCGTTTTGAAAGAGATATGGCAAAAAGCATATTGATCTTGTCATGACTCCTAAAGAAAGTATTAGTAACTACCAACCAGTCTACTGACTTGGAATCTGCTGCACAGATTCTTCAGAAACATAAGATTGAGAAACTTCCGATTGTAGGAATGGACGGAAAGTTGATCGGTCTTGTTACTTATAAGATATTACAAAAGCAAAAAAGACAAACCGATGGCTTGTAAAGACGCCAAAGGTCGTTTGCGTGTTGCCGCCGGTGTGGGGGTGACTGTCGATACATTGGATCGTATGCAGGCTTTGGTTGATGCGGGTGCGGATGCCATTGTTATTGATACGGCTCACGGACACTCTGCATTCGTTATTGAGAAACTGAGAGAAGCTAAAGAAACGCTTCCCGGGCATTGATATTGTTGTAGGTAATATTGCTACCGGAGAAGCTGCTAAGGCCTTGGTGGAAGCTGGTGCTGATGCTGTGAAAAAGTAGGTATCGGTCCGGGTTCTATCTGTACGACTCGTGTTGTTGCCGGTGTGGGGGTTCCCCAGCTGTCGGCTGTATATGATGTAGCAAAAGCACTGAAAGGTACAGGTGTTCCTTTGATTGCCGATGGTGGCTTACGTTATTCCGGTGATGTCGTGAAAGCATTGGCTGCCGGTGGATATAGTGTAATGATCGGATCATTGGTTGCCGGAACAGAAGAATCTCCGGGTGATACTATTATTTTCAACGGACGTAAATTCAAATCATATCGTGGCATGGGTCTTTGGAAGCGATGGAGAATGGTTCTAAAGACCGTTACTTCCAAAGTGGAACTTCCGATGTGAAGAAATTGGTGCCGGAAGGTATTGCTGCACGTGTTCCTTACAAAGGTACTTTGTATTCGAAGTAATCTATCAGTTGGTAGGTGGTTTGCGTGCAGGTATGGGATATTGTGGCGCAGAATATTGAGAAAACTTCATGATGCCAAATTTACTCGTATTACTAACGCCGGTGTATTGGAAAGTCATCCGCACGATGACGATTACCAGTGAATCGCCTAATTATAGCCGTCCGGAATAACAGCATATAAAACGGTGAACTATTAACGGTGAACGGTGAACAGACTGTGTCGATCTGCAGGGTGTTCGCTGCTCACCGTTCGTTGTTTATGGAGTTAATGTTTGGTTTTTAGAGTTTGGAAAATAAGAATTGATGATGAAAAAGAGGTCTGCTTGTAGCTTGGTTTGGTTTTTTCGGTATCTCGGTGCTTTGCACAGGAAGACCCGGTGCTGATGCGGGTGAATGGAAAAAGATATACTTCGAGGTTTAGCTATTCGTATCGGCATCGGACTGGTAATGCAGATGCAAAACTCTCCGAAGGAATATGCGGAACTTTCGCTCAATCGAAATTGAAGGTTGAAGCGGCCAAAGTTGCAGGGACTTGATACGACTACTATGTTTCCGAAAACTACAGGAAGCGTGGCGAAGTCAGTTGCTCAAATCTTATTTGACGGATAAGCTTGAGTACATGGATAGTTGTATTCGTGTTCTGTATCAGGATAGAGGTTTGAAAGGATTGGGGGGAGTCGAGGTGCGGATAATGCAAATTTTCAAATATCTGGTCTCACAGACCTGAGAGACAAAATAGAAAAAAAATTAATTATAAAAAATAAGCTGACAGACTTAAAAAAATTCTACCTGTATATATTAATTTATAAAAAGAAATAATATAATAAAAACAGGAGAAATTTTAAAAATGAAATCAATATGGCGAAAAATACTGAACTTCCGGAATTTCCTGAATTAAAAAAGACATAAAAACAGATGTTTTATTATCGGCGGAGGAATTGCAGGAATACTGACTGCATATTTTCTTCAGCAAAACGGTATAAATTATATTCTGGCTGAAAAAGAGAAAATATGCGGCGGCGTCACACAAAATACTACCGCTAAAATTACTTTCCAGCACGGCTTGAACTATCAGAAAATTCTTAAAAAAGCTTTAATAAGGAAACCGCACAGCTGTATTTACAGGCTAATAAAGCGGCTTTTGATAAGTACGCTCAATTATGCAAAAAATATTGAATGCGGTTATGAAATAAAAAGATAATTTTGTATATTCAGTAAATGACAGACAAAAACTTGAAAATGAAATTTCCGCATTGGATAAAATAGGATACAAAGCAAAGCTTTGCAATGATATTCCACTGCCCTTTAAAACGGCAGGAGCAGTACGATTTTTTAGATCAGGCACAATTCAATCCTCTGAGATTTATTTCAGCAATTGCAAAGGATTTAAATATCTTTGAAAATACCTTTATCCGAGAACTAAATGGGAAAAACAGCAATTACCAATTCCGGTAAAATAACCGCCGACAAAATAATCATTACCACTCATTTTCCGTTTATTAACAAACACGGCAGTTATTTTCTCAAGCTCTATCAGCATCGTTCCTACGTTATTGCACTGGAAAATGCACAAAATGTAAACGGAATGTATGTTGACGAAAAAATCATACGGGAATGTCTTTCAGAAATTATGAAGATTTTCTTCTTATAGGAGGCGGAGGACATCGAACAGGTAAACAAGGAGGGAGGCTGGTCCGAGCTTAGGAGTTTTTGCCGACAAATTTTATCCTGATTCACGTGAAAAATATTATTGGGCGGCGCAGGACTGTATGAGCCTTGACGGAATTCCGTATATAGGACATTATTCAAAAAATACCCCTGATTTATACACTGCAAGCGGTTTCAATAAATGGGGCATGACAGGAGCAATGCTTTCCGCTATGATTCTAAGTGATATTATCACAGATAAGAAAAAAAAGATTTTGCAGAAATATTCAGTCCTTCCAGAAGCATTCTAAAAGCCTCAGCTATTAATAAACGGCTTTGAAGCGATAAAAAATCTCATGACTTTTTCCAAAAAGAGATGTACTCACATGGGCTGTGCTTTAAAATGGAACAGTGCCGAGCATTCATGGGACTGCCCCTGTCACGGTTCACGCTTTTCCGAAAAAAAGGAGAAATTCTTGACAATCCGGCAAATAAAAAATTTGGAGCAAAGATTAAAGCTGCTCCTTTTATTATCCGGATATTCTATTAAACCTTGTCAGACCATTTTCTGCCCCGATACGCAAAAAGACGGTTATATTTTGCAACCCTGTCAGAACGGCAAGGGGCTCCGGATTTGATCTGTCCGGCATTTGTTCCGACTGCCAGATCTGCTATAGTTGTATCTTCCGTTTCTCCGGAACGGTGAGAAATAACCGCTCTGTAGCCTGCCGATCTTGCCATTTTAATGGCATCTAGAGTTTCAGTCAGCGTACCGATCTGATTCAACTTTATAAGAATAGCATTTGCGGCATTTTCTTTTATACCTCTTGAAAGATGCTGAGTATTTGTAACAAATAAGTCATCACCAACAAGCTGAATCTGTTTGCCCAGACGTTTGGTCATATCAGTCCAGCCGCTCCAGTCCTGCTCTCCAAGTGGATCTTCAATTGAAATAATAGGATATTTTGAAACAAGACCTTCCCAGTATGAAATTAATTCATTCGTTTCGTAGGTTACTCCTCTTTTAGGAAGATAATATTTACCGTCCTTATACCATTCACTGCTTGCTGCGTCAAGGGCAATTTTTACAGTATCGGTATTGTAACCTGCCTGTTCAATTGCGTCAAGTATGCATTCAATTGCTTCTTCATCCGAGTTTAAATCCGAGCAAAGCCGCCCTCGTCACCTACAGCGGTAGATAAACCTTTTTTCTTCAAAACTGTTTTCAGACTGTGATAAACTTCAGTTCCCATTCTAAGAGATTCTGCGAAAGTATCAGCGCCCACAGGCATAACCATAAATTCCTGAATATCAATATTATTTGAAGCGTGAGCGCCGCCGTTTAAAAATATTCATAAGCGGAATCGGCATTATATCCGCTGAAACTCCCCCGATATACTTGTAAAGCGGCATTTTGTAATGAGACGCCGCCGCCTTTGCAAGTGCAAGAGACGCTGCAAGTATGGCATTAGCGCCTAATCTTGATTTATTATTCTGTTCCGTCAAGGTTAATAAGCATACTGTCTATTCTGCCTTGATCTATAGTTTTAGCGTCTATCATAGACTTACGGATTTCCGAATTGACATTCTTTACCGCCTGCGTTACGCCGCCCGTTATATCTTCCTGAATCGTTGTCACGAAGCTCTGCCGCTTCAAACATTCCGGTAGACGCTCCGACGGTACGCTTGCTATGCCGACGCTTCCGTCTGAAAGCAGTACTTCAGCTTCCACGGTAGGATTACCTCTGGAGTCTAAAACCTCATATCCTCTTACATGATCTACTTTTATTCCCATATTTTTAATCCTCCTACAAAGTAGTAAACGGTGCAAGCTTCAGACGTACAAAATATCCCTGAGGATGACTGCATACCGGACATGATTTCGGTGCTTCCGAGCTTTTGTGAACATATCCGCAGTTCAAACACATCCACTCTTCTTCAACATCAGACACAAACAGCTTGCCCTGCTCCAGAAGATCTGCAAACATACCAAAAATCTGTCGCCGTGTGTTTTTTTCAATCTTTGCGATCTGATTGAATTTGGCGCCGATATTAGTAAAACCTTCCTGATTTGCAACTGCTTTGCAAAATCCGGATAAACCGGTTCAAATTCTTCAAATTCATTATGCTGTGCAGAACGCAGAAGCTTTAAAACATCGTCATAAATATCTACAGGATAGCTGCCGTCAATGGTAATATTTTCTCCGGTCATTTCCTTTAGATAATTGTAAAAAATCTTTCCATGCTCTTTTTCCTGATTGGCAGTAAACTTAAATACCGCTTCAATTACATGAAGGCTCTGACTTTTTGCAGCTTCTGCTTTGCATAGGTATATCTGTTTCTTGCCTGACTTTCTCCCGCAAACGAACGCATTAGATTAATTCTGGTCTGACTGTCTTTTTAAGTTCATATTTTTTTTCCTCCTGTTTATCAAAAATACAATATTATTATTTTCCATAAACAGGAGGTTTATACATTAAAACGGTACTTTAATTCTTTTTCTCCCACGTAAATTAAATTTGGATTTTCAATATTATTCAGTCTTGTTAATTCTTCAACCGTAGTTGAATACCTTGAAGCAATACTGTAAAGAGTATCACCGGAAACCACAGTATAATAGAAATAATCCCCGTCAGGACGGTTTTCCTTCTCATCATCAGTAACATAAACAGTATCGGTAAACCTGTCTCTGTCAACATTTCCGCTTATACCGCATACTCTTCCGGCATCAGTGTACTGAAAACCGCTCCAGCCGTCTCTCCATACTCTTGTTATATCAGGTTCATATACATCATAATCAGCAGCCCAAAGCGGATACTTTTTAAACTCATCGTCCCATACGTTATCGGCGGCATATGCGTCGGTATAAATCATAGGAAGTATACCGCTTCGCCTATGAAGTTCTTCAATAAAAGCAGTTCCGATCCTGTTAACTTCTCGTATCGACAAACCGGAAAAATTCTCAAAATCCATTACCGGACGGCAGTCATAGTCTTTTATCTCTGATCAAAGATGCAAAACGTATCGCCTGTTCTCTTGCCTGCGCTTCATCACGAGCGGTAACGTAAAAGTAAAAACCAAATTTTACATCCGATTCACGTGCCTTTCGAGCATTGGATTCAAAATACGAATCTGTATAATCGCCGGAACCTGCTCTGATATAAACTACTTCAATACCGCATTCATGAACTCTGTCAAAATCAATATCTCCCTGAAACTCACTTACGTCAATTCCATCGTGAACTCTGTCCGAATCCGGTCTCATTGCCGATACAGGCAGAATACATAAAGAAAAAAAAACCGTAATCATAGAAATAACAACTGACAATAATTTCTTTTTTCATTTATTCACACTCCTTTCAAAGCATTATATGAATAAACGACCGAAAATTGACAATTGAATTTTCATGATCACGGTTTAATATCTTATAAGTTTATTTTCCTCTTTCCTCAATAATAGACATCATTTCCCCGACATTTTTTCATTGATGAAACTTTCTTTCATTTTAAAAACGCATTTTAAATTCCTGTTCAACAGCGCCTATCAAATTGATATGCTCCAGACTGTCCCAGTCCTCAATATCGTCAGACGTAGTATTCTCATTTACAATAATTCTGCTGTCATCAAATACATCTCTGAACACCTCGTTAAGTCTTTCCTTTAATTCTGTTCTGTTCATAGTTTTCTCCTTTACACTTTTTGCGTCTGTTTTACTGTTATCAATTTATTTTTAGGAATATAATTTTTTATATCCATTTCCCAAACAGTATTTTCTTCAATATCTTCACTTATTTTCTCAAATCCAAAATCTGAAAACAAACTTTTAACCATACTGTTTTTTCTTTGTTTTCAGATAATATCCGTATATTTTTTCTGATACCCTGAAGTTTTGCCTCTGACACTAAGCAATCAAGCATTGCATATTCCATATTACGCTTTAATACACGGCAGCTCATAAGCCACAAATCAATATGTAAAGCATCGTTTTCCTTTCTGCCGATTACCACTGATACAATACCGTTATCACCGAATTTATCCTTTCAGACGTCCGCATAGCGTTATGTAATTACCGTCTGAGGAGATTTTTTTTCAATTTCGTTTTGAGTATAACGCTTTGTGGTTAGATTAAACTGATTGCTTTTATTGGTAAGTTGAGTTATTCTCTGCAAATCAATGGCTTTAAATTCTTCAATTTCCGCTGTCATTTCCAGACTTAAAAGGTAATCGTCATAATTCTCAAATTTTTTTGCTTACTTTGACTCTCTGCGCATTTGCCTTATACATATCATTTCTGTTTACATCATCATCTGAAAAAGACGTTACCTCAAAGAATCCGCTTCTGTCAATAATTTTAATATAATTTTCAGGGTTTTCAAGAGACGGCGACTGAACATTCAGCTGTCCTGATACAATTTCCCTTTCAGCCGGATTATCATCTGCAAATACTATACTTTCCGGAAGTATCCCGATTTCTTCAACCATAACTGCGATATTTGGAATCCTTTGGTTCCCAGTTAGCTTTAATACTTATAAAATCATCGGGTTTTAAAACCCCGTCAGGATGATTCAGACCGGTAACAGCATTTTCATAATCATTTTTCGAGCATACCCAAGTAGTACACCGATCTTCTGCTGTTCCTTTACATATTTCTGAACGCATAAAACGCTTCCGCAAAGCGGCTGTTTCATGACCGATTTCTATACCGTCAACACCATCGTCGCCGATGACGCCGCCCCCAAAGCGTATTGTCAAGGTCCAAAGCAAGAGCTTTTTATTTTTTCCGAAAATGGATTTTATTATATTTGATATATTAAATGCAAGATCCGGTATAAACTGCGGATTCACTGCGTATTTATACATGTACCAGTACGAAGGCTCAGACCATTTGTCCAGTCCGCAAAGCATGCAGAAAGATAATTTATATCGTTTACATAAAAATTTTCATGATTTAAAGCATAGTCATAAAACATAATGTTCAGACGGCTTATGAAATTTACACGCTGTCCGTGATAATCCCAAGCATCACGATTTCCAAGTATTCTGTAAATCGGCATTTCAAAATTATTCTGAATTATCGGACAGCTATATATCTCCTCAATACGCTCCCACATAGATTTAAAATGCTCAAACTGTCTGTTAAGCGCATTGCCGCATTCGGCTCTTGACGCTTTCATATTAAGATCATATTCTGTAATATTTCTTGCTGTCGTATGAATATATATCAAATCAGGTTTGAATTGCAGAAGTTCTTCATTAGCAAACATTATATCTTCCCAGTACTTAGCATATTCCGACTGATAAAATTCACACTCTATTCCATGTTCCAGTAAAAAAATCTCCAGCATGGAAACTATATCATTTGTAGTCGAACCGCCCAATACTGCTATCTTCTTCCTTATCCGTACCGTACCGTCCTCCAAAAAGCTGACGTTTGATTTTCCTTCTGTTCTTTAAAAGATACGCACTGTCAAAAAGGATATGACAACTCTTTCATTCTTATTCTCCGTTCCTTTAACTTATTCTCATTGTGTTCTTATTTGTTCTATACATTCAAAATTACTGCCTGTTGCGCTAAAAAGTATTCATAGCAAACAATAAATCAGTTACTCCGCACTCCTTAAGATAGCTTACTGCATTCACATAAAAATATCGCATATCAATAACATAAATATCTTCAAATGAGCCTGTCAGACATGGAACAAGCGCATTACCGTAACTGTCCTTTATTATAGCAAGCTTTCTGCCGTTATTAACGTCAGTGCTGACATGAGTTACTGCCTGATCCGTCCCCATAAACACAAGATACCAACTGACCGGATCTACATTATCAAGATTAATAAGCAAATTGCCTTCCCATTCCTCTGACAAATCAGTACTGTAATAAGTAGTAGTATAATCATTTGAAGGCTTGTAGTAAACAAAATCCTCCGGATTATTTTTAAGATCGTTATCTCCGGTATAACCGTAAAGAGTACCTACATATCCCGACTTTGTAACTTTTTTCATAGGACTGAAGCTTTGCAAAAGGCACTCCGGCAGTTTCGGCAAATTCCTGTCTTTGCATAAAAAGCCCCCAGCTGTGACCAATGATGATCGGTTCTCTGGAAAATATCCTCGTCTTTATGCTCCATTAATGCACCGTAAGCGTCGATCGGTTCAACGCCGTTTAAATAATCATTAATATTATTTATATTATCCTCTTTCACTTCCGGTCATATCTGAATATTTCTTCGGAAGATAGTACGAAACGGGCGTCGGACAAACCATTGAATAAACATTTACATCGTCTCCGAGGTCTTCCTTGAAAGCGTTCACATACTGAGCGTACAATTCTCCATTTGAATAGCTTCCGCCGAACAGCATAATTCCTCTGTTTTTATAAACTAAAATGTTATTGCTGATCTCTCCTTCAATATTCGGATCGTCAAGAGGATCGTTTGTAGTAGTGACAGCAGTCTGTGTGGTTTTTACGGTAGTAACAGCAGTATTGCTTGTTTTTCAAAGCAAAGCAAAATCTGAAGCTTTTGTTTCAGCTTTTGTCTCCTTTGGTTTACTGTCCTGCTTTACCATTGAACCGTGAATTTTAACCTCGCTTGAAGCAATACCGAAATGTGCTCTTATATCAGAAACCAGATCCTTAAAATATTCCCTTCCGGGTACTGTATCATTATAAAATTCTTCAATTCCTGAAGTATATTTTCCGGAAAAATACTTTGAAATAGAAAAGGACGGCCATTTTTGCAAGAGTTCTGTTTTCCGTTTCAGATATTTCAGGTCTTTTAAGAATTATCATGCATACTGCAATTACAAAAATAGTCATTACAAAAGCGACTACATTAAGGACTTTAAAAAATCTCAGTGTATATCGTTTCTTTACTTTCTTTTTCTTTTGGCGTCTTATTTCAACATCTCTTTTAAAATCTCTATCATTATTTTCCATATATACTGTCCTCCTTAAAATCTGAAATACAGAAACGGATTATTTGTAGCGTCAACCAGTAAAATACTGCTTACAAGCAGCAAAGCAATATTTACTGCAACCCTAGAAGCGGCAATCGTATATGAAAATCCAATATTTTTTTCTTTGCGAGATTCTGTATAACCTTAGCAACAGGAAAAACAGCAGATAACAGCTATAATGATAAGATATAAATTATTTGTTACTGAAAGCTTTGTAAATTCATCAATGAAACTGTTAGAATTCAATCCTATCAGATTTTTTAAAGAAATCTCCCAGTCTTGAAAGATCTTCAAAATAAAAAATCCCAAAACCGATTATAATTACTATTTTATTGTATATATGACGAACAGCTAGAGGTATTTTTTTTCATTTTCTTTTTTCCGATAAGCTGTTCAATAAAAAATAAACATACCGAAAATAAAGACCCCAGATTATGTAATTCCAGCTTGCTCCATGCCAAAGTCCCGTACAAAACCAGACAAGAAAAAAGTCCGCCATATTTTCTTCTTTTTTGCCGAATATCGGAACATACAACAACAGATAGTCACGGAAAAACGTACTCAAAAGAAATATGCCACCTCTGCCAGAATTCTGAAACGTCTTTACAGATAAACGGATAATTAAAGTTTTCATCAAAATGGAATCCGAAAATACGTCCCAGACCAATCGCCATATCTGAATATCCCGAAAAAGTCAAAATATATCTGCATTGCATAAATTATTACTGCATACCATGTGCCGGTAACCGAAAGATTTTTAATATCACTTCCGAAAAATGCTTCAACAATAATAGTCAGATTGTTTGCAAGTATAACTTTTTAGCAAGTCCCACAGCTATCCTTGAAACGCCTGACGACAAATCGTCAAGAGTTGTACGTCTGCTGCTTATCTCACTTTCAATAGTACTGTACCGCACAATAGGTCCTGCAACAAGCTGCGGAAACAATGATACATACATGAGAAATTTCGAAAGCTTTTCTGAACAGATACCTTTTCCCAATGGCAGTCTATTACATAAGATATGATCTGAAAAGTATAAAAAAGCTTATTCCTATGGGAAGTTTAATATCCGGTACGGGAAGATTCAGCGGAAGTAAAGCATTTAAATTTTCAGCAATAAATCCGCTGTATTTGAATATTCCAAGTACGGCAAGATCAAAAAACACTGCAAAAAATACCGCTAACTTTCCCATAAGTTTTCCACGATACTTATCAATTGCAAAAAGCCAGAATATAGTTTAAAGCCGCACTTATAATCAATATAAATACACATAAAGGTTCTCCCCACGCATAAAAAATCAGCGAAAAAATAATAAGCACAGCATTTCTGTACCTATTCTTTTTTGTTGCCGCATAGCATATAACGCATAAAGGCAAAAAACAGGTACAGAAAAAAATAAACTTGAAAATACCATTTTGTCAACTCCACACACATTTTTCTTTTTATTCTTTATATTTTTCTATATGAAATTCGGCGCAGTAAATAATTAATTATATTAACCGAATATAAAAAGTTAACAAATTGTCATTAAAGCCAATATTATTGTAAATAATTTGTTACTAATTAACAAATATCTAGTTCATATAAAACAATTTTACGACTTTTTCTGACAATTTAAACATAAATTTTATCTTTATTTATATTATACAACATAAAAAACAGTCTTGCAATAGGGCAAAAAATAATTTTCGCATTTTATACAAAAAATATATAACATAAAACAAAAATGGAGTGACAAATGCCACTCCATACAAAACCACATTTATTTTTTAGTACAGATTAAACAAATCATTTTTCCGTTATATTTTTATCTGTAACCGTTTCCATAACGCCTGCCGCAAGACCTGCAATACCTTGATTTCGCTCGGAATAATAATTTTGGTTGCCCTTCCGTTAGCAATTTCCGGAAAATATTCAAGTGCTTTATATTTTAAAACATTTTCAGAAGGTTTAGCTTCATTGAGTCTTTCTAGAGCTTCCGCCTTAGCGGTCTGAACTTTGGAAATTGCCACAGCATCGCCTTCAGATTCAAGTCTCTTTCTTTTTCCTTTACAGCCTCCGCACGTAAAATCATAGCTTCCTTTTCAGCCTGTGCTTTTAGAATTTCTGATTCCTTAGCGGCTTCCGCACGAAGAATCTGAGATTCCTTTTCACCCTGGCCACAAGGATCTTAGATTTCTTTTTCACCTTCTGCAAGCAGAATCTTTTCACGGCTTTCACGTTCAGCCTTCATCTGCTTTTCCATTGAATCCTGAATTTCTCTAGGAGGAAGGATATTTTTCAGTTCCACACGGCTTACCTTGATACCCCAACGGTCTGTAGCCTCGTCCAGAATAGCGGTGATTTGCTTGTTGATTCTGTCACGTGATGTCAGTGTTTCATCAAGAACCATATCGCCTATAATGTTACGAAGCGTTGTTGCGCAAAGATTTTCAATAGCTGACAACGGCCGCTCCACACGTAAGCATACTGTTTTGCATCAGTAACCTGAAAGAATACAACCGTATCAATCTGCATTGAAACATTATCCTTTGTAATAACGGACTGCGGTTTGAAATCAACTATCTGATCTTTGATAGAAACCTTTTTTGCAATTCTGTCAAGAAAAGGAATAAGAAAATGCGGACCGGTCGACCACTCAGCATAAAATGTACCCAGTCTTTCAACTATGTACACCTGAGCCTGAGGTACAATTTTAATTCTCGTTACAAGAACAATAATAATAAATAATACTACTCCTAAAATAATATACTCCATAATCTCCTCCGTTTATTATAAATTTATTTTTTCCTTATAAAGGGTTACATAAAGTTTAGTTCCCCCTATATTATCAATTCTTACTATGCTTCCCTCTGGTATTATTGAATCGTCTGCCGAAACTGCTTTCCAGTCAACCCCATTGAGCTTAGCACGTCCGGTATCAATTTTATTGTTTATTTCTTCAATAACAACAGCAGTTTTACCAACATCAAGCTCTATATTCGTAGGCTGAATTTTTTTTACTGCAAATTTTTTTTAATAAAGGCCTGGTAAACAATAGAAGAACTATTGATACTACAGTAAAAACAAGCATCTGAATTCCTAATTCTGCTCCGCACAACGCCATTATGAATGTAACAAGAGCGCCGATGGCAAACCAGATCGAGATCAATTGAAAAAGATGCCAGCTCTGCAATAACCATTACAGCAAATACAGCTCCCCAAAATATAAGGTCGTAGTCGTACATATTTTTCTCCCTTCATCAAAATTTGTAAAAATTTAAGCTTCAAGCTTATTTATATTTTAACACATAAATCATAAAAATACAACAGTCAAAAAGCGATAATTTTTTTAGCTTTTTTGACTGTTTTCACTTGTTTTATTAAATCTAATCCCCGTCGCTTACCGGCAATAAACGATGCTTGGTCCCTCGAAATAAATTATATGCTCTTAAATACTCTCATTTAATTACTATTAACAGTTATTTTCATTTTTGCGGTTACAGGATTTTTCAATAAATTCTCTTTGTGCCGCAATTGTTTCAAGAGTATCTCCAATGCTGTGTAAAAAACTGCACCCCAAACTGCAAGCTCATTATTATTAAACTTTGATGCAAACATATTTGCAAATGCAGTTATTGAAGCCGTTAATTCGCATGGTGACAAGATACCACCTCCTGTAACCATTATATGCATAAATTTTTATTTTTTGAAACATAAAATTATATTCACCGGTAAGCTGCATACAGTATTCCTGCAAGCTCCAGCGCTCAGCAAAGAAGTCAAGTTTTTCGGGTATTATAAAAGAGACTGCTAAAAGCAATCTCTTTTTTATAAAAAATTCCTTGATATTATCTCTGAGCTTTTCTTCAAGCTTTATAAGTTTTTTTTTGCAAGATTTTTAGATTTTTCATCAGCCGCCTCGTATTGATTCAAATATTTATTTAATGTTTTTATACCCATATTACAACCGTCAGTTATAAGGTCTGCAACAGCGTTATCAGACTCGTTAACGGATAGTTTAACATTTGTTTTGATCCATGACATACCTTTTAGCCATTGCATTTGGCTCTTTACCGTCATCATGATAATCATCAAGCGCGCTTTTTGAAGTTCGTGTTTTTACTTCATCATTTTCCTTATAACTGTCCTCCAGGTATTTTTTTAATTTATCACTTTTTACATAGTCCAGCGATTCTTCAATTGCAGATACTCCCATTTTTATGCCTGCATCACATTCTCTCAATAATTTTATTGTATCCTGTTCAATCATAATAATAATCTCCTTTTTTTTTTTTTGCGATTGTATATAGTATCTGCTGACTACCGGAGAATATACGGTTTTATAAAAAATATTACAATAAGTATTGCAATAAACTATCATAAATGATATAATTACTGTAATAACTTGTTAATTGTTCATGCGCATACAAAAAATATTTTGGAGGATAAACATGAAATTAAGACATAAAATAGCCGCCCTTACAGCATTACCCGTATTTTTTTTACAAGCTTCATTGACAATGTCATGTACCGCAGCTAAAATTGACTCTACAGAAGCATCAGTTCTTTCAGAAGAAACGACAGCATTTTATGAAAATTGGAAAGACAAATATCTTGTTCAGGATACTTACGTATCTGATGAAACACAGTATTATGTTTGGTACAGCGAAGAAAAAATACAGCAGCGGAAACAACGTTTCTGTCCCTGTTACTGTATCCGAAGCTCACGGCTACGGAATGCTGATAACGGTCAGTATGGCTGAATATGATACACAGGCAAAATATTATTTCGACGGAATGTATCGCTTTTTTAATAGCACACCCCAGTGATATCGGTTCTCATCTTATGTCGTGGCAGCAATGCGACAACGGTACTGAATTAATCGACGGCGCAAATGAAGGCAAAGATGACCGAAGGATTCTGCGATTCTGCTACTGACGGCGATATGGATATCGCTTATGCTTTACTGCTGGCAGATTCTGTCTGGGGAAGCGACGGAGAAATCGACTATCATGCCGAGGCAATCGCCGTTATAAATGATATTATGAAATATGATGTAAATCATGAATACTGGACTGTCGCTTTGGGCGATTGGGTGTCCGAATGTGATAAATCAGATCCTTATTATTCAGCAACCCGCAGTTCTGATTTTTATAGTACAGTATTTTCCTGTATTTGCCGAGGTTACAGGTGATGAAAATTGGATGAAGGTATATGATACAACCTACGATATTATTAATACTTTTTGTTGATGAGTATAAAACAGGACTTCTTCCTGATTTCATTATAAGAGATTCTTCCGGAAATTATATTCCTTCACCGGCTAATTTCCTTGAAAGCGATTACGATGGATATTACTATTACAACAGTTGCCGTACTCCATGGCGAATCGGTATGGATTATTTAGTAAATAAAAACCAAGACTCTCTTGCTTTTATTAACGCAATAAATTCTTTTTATGATAAAAGATACCGGCAATGATCCGTGGGAAATTAAAGCAGGGTATAAGCCTGACGGTACACCTGTCGAAGATTACAATGACCTTTGCTTTACTTGCGCCGTTCCTTGTAGCGTCAGCATGCGGGGATAATTCTAAGTGGCATGAAGAAGTTCGTGATACTGTAATAAATTACGGAGATGACGTATACTACGGAGATACAATAAAAATGCTTTGTCTTATTGCAGACGACGGCGGATGGCTCGTTCCTGAAACAACTGAGACCTATCCTTTCGGCGATATAAACATGGACGGTTCTTTTTACTGTGGCCGATATAGTATTGCTGAAAAATATCTGATAAAAAAGGAAATCCTGAGTATCGAACAAGGAAAAATTGCAAATGTATACGAGGACAATAAAATTAATTGCTTTTGATTTGGTTTTACTGAAAAATAGTTATCTTTCTTAATTATCTGAATTCAGATATCTGGTTTTGTTGATAATGAGGGATCTTTACTTGCATCTGCCAAATCCGGCGATGTATCGTATGCCCTTTCCCGGATTGAAAATTTTGATCCTGCAGAATCTGGCGGCTCCACTTATCTGACCGGTGATTATCACGGGTACTTCAACTCAGAAATGATCACCGTGATTGCTCCGGTCACAGAGAATTTTTCAACCCACGGATATCTGCTTGTACATAAGCCTTACTCGCAGATCACAGACGCACATTCTGTTCTGATGCGTAACACGTATATCGTGATTCTGATCATTTATGTGCTCTCATTCATTATTTTGCTGGGTGTACATTTTCTGATCTACCGCCCGCTCGTCAAGATTACGAATGCAGCAAAGCAGTATGCTTCCGGCAATCTGGATGTTGTCATCCCGGTTAATACGCAGGATGAGATAGGATATCTTTCCGCATCCCTCAACTACATGTCTTCCCAACTGAAAGATATGGAGGATTACCAGAAGAAATTTTGTGGCAAATGTATCCCATGATTTCCGTTCTCCTCTGACTTCCATCAAAGGCTATGTTGAAGCCATGGCGGATGGCACGATCCCACCTGAAATGCAGGGCAAATACTTAAATATCATCTTATTTGAAACCAGAACGTCTTACTGACCTTACACGCGATCTGCTGACATTGAATGAATTTGATACGAAGGATCTTCTTCTTGATAAAACAGATTTTGATATTCACGAAGTGATCCGTAACACAGCACTTCTTTCGAAGGTACCTGCACTGCCAAAAAAAATTTCTATCGAACTTCTTCTGGCAACTCGTACCCCTGTATGTACATGCTGACCGGCACAAAATCCAACAGGTTCTATACAATCTGCTGGACAACGCGATCAAATTCAGCAATCCGGAGTCTACGATCACGATTGAAACCACACCGCGCGGTGACAAAGTATATACTTCCGTCAAAGATTATGGAATTGGCATTCCGAAATCAAGTATCAACAAAATATGGGAACGTTTTTACAAAAGCGATCTCTCCCGCGGAAAAAGACAAAAAAAGGAACCGGACTTGGGCTTTCGATCGTAAAAAGAAATTATTCAGGCACACAATGAAAATATCAATGTGATCAGTACCGAGGAGTTGGAACAGAATTTATCTTCTCCCTTCCACTGACGAAAAAATAGCAATAAGAAAGAATGTGCCTCGGCACATTCTCGCGCCGAGCGCGGTCGCTTGCGACATTCTTCATCTTCATGCGAGTGCGCATCTCCGGCACGCAGTGCCTTTTGATTTCATAGGAAATTTCTTCGGAATTTCCTATGAAACAAAAAAAACGGTTGTAGCCGGCATAAATAATATGTCACTCACAACCGTTTTTTATATAAAAATGTCTGAAACCCATTTTCCACAGATTTCAGACATTTCTTCTTACTAATAAAGCATCTTCTTAATCGAATCTTTATTCATATTATCTTTTTTGTAACCCAGGTATATCCGGTACTTACCATTGCTTCATTTCCCTGACCAAGCACTGCTCTTGCGCAGGCAACAACCGTTGCATAGCCAATTCCGTATGGGTTCTGAACGATCAGCCCATCAATCTGCCCATCTTCCAGAAGCTTCATCTGATCCTCCCCGCCGTCAAAAAGCTCACTACCTTGATTCGGTCTTCCCCTGTTGTTTTGTCCATAGAGTCCAGAACATTCACCACAAGGTCTGCTACTGTTTCATTGGTTGCAAAAAAATTCCTTTTACATCCGGATACTTTTCAAGAAGATACTTGATTGCATCCTGCTGTGCCGTCTGGGTATCCCGGCTATCTGCGTTCTCTTCCTCTGCTTTTTGCACATTATCTGCAGTCTCCTGGGAATTCTTTTCAGATGAATCTGCATTGATCTCTTTCGAGATCGCATCCAGATCATCCAGATGCCAGATCTCTGCAACCGTTACATTCGGATCATTCTTTTTTCCACTTCCTGTACAAATCCCTGCTCTCTTTCTTCAGAAGAAGTAGACTTAGAGTCATGTGCGATTACAAGGATCTGACCACTCTCACCGATACTGTTGCACAGCTTACTTGCTGCTGTTGCAGCGGCAGTTGTATTATCTGTATCAATCATGGATACAATATTCTGATAATCGGTCCCGGAATCAAATGCTACGATCGGAATCCCATTCTCTGCAGCAAAGATCAAACTGAACCTCACATGCCCCCCTGAATCAACTGCTGCGATCCCGACCGCAACCGGATACCGTGCAAGCTCCTCATCCAGAATATTTACCTGATCATCACATCATTCTCTGTCTCCGGTGCAGAATAAACAAGCTTTTACTTTATCATTCCCTTTATATCCCAGGTTTGTATTAATATCCGCTACCGCCTGCTTTGCACCTTCCTGAACAGCTTTCCAGTATGCGGAAGAACTTCCTCTTCCCTATAATAGAAATCGAGCTTCCTTTCTCCAGATTCAGTCCCTGCACATTGCCATATGCAGATGGCTGTAAAACATCAGGTTACTCTGATGCTCATTCTCTTCCCTTGTCTCATGACTGAATGTCTGCTCTTTTTCCTGTACCCAAAAATTTCTTGCTTCCAGTTCCACATCCACCAGTCAAAAGTGCCACACAAAGTACAGCCGAAAGTATACTCCACCGTTTTTTTTCATAAATCCACTTCCACTTTCTCTATCTTAAAATCAGTTTCATTATTGGTTATAAAAATGATACAGTACCCACTATACACCAAATCGCCCGGGAAGGTAGAAAAATTTCTTAAGATTTCATAAATTCTTTTTGTTTTCATTTGTGAGTTTTTATATTACTAACCTTTTGGGTTTTTATATTTCTAACCAAAGAAATGCCCATTTCGCGCTATTAGTTTGACATTTCTAACTCGATTGTATCTATTTTTAAGCATAAATTCCTCTTGTATATTTTTCAAGTTCTGTATTAGAATAAAGTTATGCGAAAGGCATATCGATTTTAACTTTTTCATAATAATAAGGAGGATACATATCATGGCACACGTAATTTCAGACGAATGTAAGCTGCGGAGCTTGCGAAAGCGAATGTCCAGTAGGAGCAATCTCTATGGGTGCAGATCATGCAGACCGATGCTTCTGCATGTGTTGACTGTGGCGCTTGCGAATCAGCATGTCCTACAGGAGCAATCAGCGCTGAGTAATCAGAACACGTAGATTGAATAAGACAGTAAGAAAAAGAGACGATTTTCATCTGAAGATCGTCTCTTTTTATGTATACGTCTGAAACCAAATACAGATCCAGTAAGCATCATCCCCATTCTGACATTCTTCCCTCTGCAACATTTGTCGAACGATTTTTTCTTTCCATCTCTTCTTCTTATGCTACAATAGACTTGTACTCAATCTATATCACATACTTATTTTAATAAGGGGGTTATCGTATGGGCGACGTTCATTACATGATCTCAGAAGCCGCCAAACACGTTGGCGTAGAATCACATGTTCTTCGCTACTGGGAGGAAGAGCTTGATCTTCCGATCGGACGCACTGAGATGGGACATCGGCACTATACGGAAGAAGATATACAGCTTTTTAGCTGTATCAAAGAACTCAAAGAACAGGGACTACTCCTGAAGGAGATCAAACAGCTCCTTCCGGACATGCTTCTGCACAAAAGCACTTCTGAAGGCCAGAAAATCGGATGCACCAAAGGCTGCCGCTTCGATAAACGAAGTTGCTGCCCCCCCAGGATCCGGCTCTTTCTGTTTATACAGCAGACAACCTTTCTTTCTGTTTATCAGCCTCTGCTCGAAGAGTCTCTCCGAAAAATTCTTTTGAAAACAACCAGATCCTGAGGGATCTATCGGCAAATCCGTATCTGAAAAAGTAACAAAGGAAATGGATTTTCTTTACAGGCAAAAGAACGCCTGGAAGAAGACCGTTACCGGAAGCTTGATCATTTACTTCGTCAGCAAAGCAGGCGCTCCGGAAAGAAGCTTCAAAATCTGCCGCCGGACATTACCTGCGGAAATTATTTGGCGAAACCACTAAAAGTCAAAAGACAGCGAACAGTTTTGATTCTGTTCCCTGTCTTTTTCATTTCATAATTTCTCATTCCCCCATCCACAACTTTTCGTTCTGAATTGGCAAATTTCGTGTACATGCGGAAGCCATGTAAGCGTTACGGTTCCAATCGGACCGTTTCTCTGTTTGGCAATAATAATCTCTGCCTCATTGACATGCTCCGTATCCTTATTATAATAATCATCTCGATAAATGAACATAACCACGTCGGCATCCTGCTCGATTGCTCCGGACTCACGCAGATCAGAAAGCATCGGTCTGTGATCTGGTCTCTGCTCAACCGCACGGCTCAGCTGTGACAGCGCAATGACCGGTACACTTAATTCTCGGGCAAGCGCTTTTTAAGGAACGGAAATATCGGAAATTTCCTGTTGACGGGACTCATTACGTCCACCAACACTTCCGCTCATCAACTGCAGGTAGTCGATGATGATCAGCTCAAGATTATGTTCCATTTTATATTTTCTGCATTTGGAACGCATTTCCGAAATCGAAATACCCGGTGTGTCATCAATGATCAGGTTCGATCTTCCAATTGTTCCGGCACCTTCGATCAGCTTTTCCCAGTCAGAATCCTTCAGATTACCGGTTCTTAAAAGCTGTGCATCTACATAGGATTCCAGCGAGAATTCAGACGGTTTACCAGCTGTTCCTTTGATCATTTCCAGACTGAATATGGCAATCTGTACGGTTCTGTTTAAACGCCACATGCTGTGCAATTCCACAGTACAAACGCCGTCTTACCCATAGAAGGACGGGCTGCGACCAGGATCAGATCGGAGGGCTGCAGACCGGATGTCTTGTAATCCAGGTCAATAAATCCAGTCGGAATTCCTGTAACAGTTCCCTTTACTCTTAGATGCTTTTTCTCAATTTTCTCAAGGGCATTTAACACTACCTGCTTGATCGGCACGTATTCACCGTTTCCTCCGCGGTTCTGCACCAGCTCAAAAACCTGCTTCTCTGTCCTTTCAAGGATCGCCTCCAGCGGCTCCCTGTCCCTGATAACATTCATCCGCAATCGCTTCATTCATCTTGATCAGACGCCTCAACGTTGCTTTTTCAGAGACGATCTCAGCATAATACTTTACATTTGCTGAGGTTGGAACTGCTGTTACCAGATCCCGGACAAATTCAAGACTACTGATCTCTTCCGAACAGCTTTTTCACGCAGACGGTTCTGCAGTGTAATCAGGTCAACGGGTTTTCCTCATTAAAAAGTTCTACCACTGAATCGAAAATTACACCATATGCCTTTTGATAAAGTCGTCTCCACAAATGATCTCGGCAGCTACTGTAATCGCATCCCGGTCCATCAGTATCGCTCCAACAACAGACTGCTCTGCCTCTATGCTGTGTGGCGGTACTCTCTTAATGAGTGCTTCATCCATGTCTCAGATCCTCCCTAAGCTTCAACGTGCACTTTTAATTCAGCAGTCACTTTCTGGTGAAGTTTGACCGGTACAAGATGCATTCCAGGTGTACGGATCGCTTCTTTAATCTGGATCTTTTTATCTTATCAAGATCATATCCCCAAGCTGTTCTTTTACTGCAATTGCAATTTCTTTGAAGACACAGTAAACCGAATGTTCTTCCACCTTCCCCGGTCTTGATCTTGAGTTCTACTTTTGCTGCCTCTAATTTCTTTGCAAGTTCCTGCGCTGCCCAGATGCTCCTGTGCAACTTCATTCTGTTTCTGAAGCTTTAAGTCATTTAAATTCTTTCCATTTGCTTCAGTCCAAGGTTTTTGAAAAATGAAGTTTCTTGCATATCCGTCACTTACATTTACAACCTCACCTTTTTTCCCAAAGGGATTTTACATCTTCCAATAAAATAACTTTCATCTTAAATATCTCCTTCTTCTATCATAATATCGATTGTCTTTTCAGAGTTTCAATCGCTCTTTCCATATCGGAATATGGAAACTGGCACCGGCAGTGCTGATATGATATGCCTCCCGCCGAGCCGCCTCCATAATGATCTGTACATTGATCTCATCAATGGAACGTGCCTGATGAAATCTTACCATTATATTCAGTCAATTACAAAAAAGCCTTGATCTCCTCAGCAATAA
>VOFK01000559.1_pt1 | contig 23945 bp, 37 predicted proteins | sample 5384121 | NCBI WGS metagenome assembly VOFK01 (sample SAMN12384730, study PRJNA508395) | human gut metagenome | isolation source: healthy gut J | host: Homo sapiens | reverse complement strand
ATCTGTTGTACTTCCGTTCAGTTACGTATTGCTTTATCATTCCCAATAAAGACGAGAAGGAAACTCTGGAGAAATGCCTGGAATCTATTAAGAAGCAACACACTCTACGATAATTATGAGATCATTATCGTGGAGAATAACAGCACTACAGATGAGATTTTTGATTATTACAGGAAGATTTCAGAGGATCCCAGGATCCATCTGATCTGCTGGAAAAAAGGAATTCAACTATTCCGCGATCAACAACTTTGGGGTTAAAAATGCCAGAGGTGAATATCTCCTTTTTTTCTGAATAATGATGTAACGGTCATCACAGAGGACTGGATGGGAGAAATGCTGGGGGTGTGTCAGCGAAGAGAAGTGGGAGCAGTAGGTGTGAAACTGATCTATCCGGACAATACCATCCAGCACGCAGGCTGTGTGATCGGAATTGGTGGAATTGCAGGTCATATGTTTGTGGATATGCCTGCGGATCGTACCGATATCTCCACAAGGCGTCTATTTTACAGGATATGAGCGCTGTAACTGCAGCCTGTATGATGATGAAGCGCAGTGCTTTTGATAAAGTGGGTGGCTTCACAGAAGAACTTGCAGTTGCTTTTAACGATGTGGATCTGTGTCTGAAGACTACGAAAGCAGGTTATCTGGTGGTTTATGATCCCTATGCAAGGCTTTTACCATATGGAATCCAAGACCCGCGGAGCAGAGAACAATGAGGTGAAAGTCAGACGTTTCCAGCGGGAAATCGAATATATGAGATGTAACTGGATCGATATTCTGAAGAACGGTGATCCCAATTATAATAAGAATCTTTTCCCTGACCAAGTGGAATTATTCTTTAAGACCACTTCCGGGCATGACCGGCAAAAAGGAGGAAGACTAAGAAGACATTATGCAGGAAGTATCAGTCATTATTCCCAATTATAATGGGATGGCATATCTGGAGGGTGTGCTTTCAAGCCTGGAGCAGCAGGCGTTTCAGAATTTTGAGACCATTCTGGTGGACAATGGATCCTCAGATGGAAGCGTTGCCTTTGTAATGGGGAACTTTCCCTGGGTACATTGTGGAGCTGCCAGATAATTTCGGCTTTTCAAGAGCTGTAAATGAGGGGAATTTTATGCATCACGGACACCTTATGTGCTCCTTTTGAATAACGATACAGAAGTAGATAAGAATTTTGTGGGGAAATGCTGGCAGCTATAAAAGCGTCATAAGAAGGCCTTCTCCTGCAGTGCAAGGATGATCTGTTATCATGACCGGAATAAACTGGATGACGCAGGGAATTATTATTCTGCTCTTGGCTGGGCATATGCCCGGGGCAAGGGAAGGATATCCATTCCTTTGAGAAGGAAGGGCGGATATTTGCTTCATGCGCTGGCGCAGCATTTACCGTAAGAAGGTTTTTGAAAATCGGATATTTTGATGAGGAGCATTTTGCATATCTGGAAGATATTGATGTGGGGCTATCGTGCCAGAATCTTTGGATATGAGAACTGGTATGTGCCAGCTGCACTGGTCTATCATGTAGGCAGCGGAACAAGCGGATCCAGATACAATCAGTTTAAGACCAGATATTCTTCAAGAAATAATATTTATCTGATCTACAAAAATATGCCGGTTCTTCAGATTATTTTGAATCTTCCTTTTTCTGGTGCCGGGCTTTGGCATGAAGATCCTGTTTTTTTCCCAGAAGGGAATGGGCAGGGAGTATGTGGCAGGAATCAAAAATGGGTTCCAGATCAGTCATAGAAATAAAAAGTGAAGTTCCACATGAGAAATCTTGGAAGATACGCCAGAATCCAGCTGGAACTGTGGTGGAATATAATTTACAGATTTATGGTATAAAAAGTTTGTGCAGAAGTGATTCGTTAGTATTTCGTAACTATTTTTCACATTAATGTATGAAGAAATTTATTGCAATTCTGTTTTATCTATTATAAGATAGAGGAAGTCACAGACCGGAGAGTGTTGGAAAAAAGAGCCTGTTTTGAAAAAGCATTCCCGCAATCTGCCCCACTTTGCGGTATATTTTGCCCGAATTCGGTTGCCGTAGCCCGCTACGGCGCCCCCATCCGGACAAAAATCTCCCACAAATTGTGACGCACATCTTGCAGAAAGCCTTTTCAAACACGCTCTAAAGCGTAAGTGGATGAAAACGCGCAGCAGGAACAGGTTTGTGAAGGTTGCTGTGAGTGACAAACCCGGCAACATGTGAAGAAGGGCAGAGGTGGCAGAGATTGATTAAAGATAATCAGAAGAACTTCAGTCGGCTCCATGTCGTTATAGATGCCTGTGTAATTACGTTATCTTATATGTTTGCCTGGGCGCTGAGCTTTATCGGACCTTTTGCAGCAAATGCTGTCCGGGCCAGAAGCTTCCAGCAGTATATGTCTGCACTGGTATTTATCCTGCCGGCATATATTTTGCTGTATCATGCGTTTTCGCTGTATGAACCAATGCGTATGCAGGGAAGACGTCTTGTGCTGTCTAATATTGTGAAAAGCCAATTCTCTTGGTATTCTGATCACTACATTTATTTTTGTATACCATTGAAGAAGGCGATATTTCCCGTTCTGTACTGTATATGTTTTATGGAATCTGCATTGTGGCAAGCTGGGGAGCAAGAATGTTTATTTTCTACAGCCGGCGCAAAACGCGAAAGAAAGGACTGAACCAGAAACAGGTAGTGCTGGTTGGGTACAGCCGGGCAGCAGAAGAGTATATTGACCGCATTCAGCAGAACCCTCAGTGGGGATATGTGGTAAGAGGCATTCTGGATGACAATATTACTGCAGGTACCATGTATAAAGGCGTCAAGGTGATCGGAAGAATTGCCAATCTAAACGTGATCCTGCCGGAGAACAGGCTTGACGAGATTGCGATTACACTGGGATTAAGTGAATATTACCGACTGGAGGATATTGTAGCGCTATGTGAGAAAGCGAGTGCATACAAAATTTATTCCGATTATAATAAGACTATTCCTACCAAACCATATACAGAGGATATTCTGGGACTTCCGGTGATCAATATCCGGTATGTTCCTCTTAGTAATAATTTTTAATGCCATGATAAAAAAAGAATAATGGATATTTGTGGATCCATTATTGGAATCATTGTGGCGTCGCCGATCATGCTGGTACTATGTGCGCTGATAAAGCTCACTTCTCCTGGACCGCTGATCTACCGTCGGAACATGGGGGTCTCCATAATCAGACTTTCTGGATGTATAAATTCCGTTCTATGGAGATTCAGCCAGAGGCAGAGGAGAAGAAAGTCTGGACAGTAAAAAAAATGATCCCAGGGTTACAGCAATCGGCAGATTTATGCGAAAGAACCAGCCTTGATGAACTTCCCAGCTTTTTAATATTTTAAAGGGAGATATGAGTCTGGTAGGGCCAAGACCTGAGAGACCATTTTTTTTGTGGAAAAGATTCCGTGAAGAGATTCCCAGAGATATATGGTGAAGCACCAGGTAAGACCCGGGCTGACCGGATGGGCACAGGTAAACGGATACAGAGGTGATACTTCCATCCGCAAGAGGATTGAGTGTGATCTTTACTATATCGAGAAACTGGACTGTAGGGCTTGATATCAAGATAATGTTTATGACGATCTTTAAAGGATTCATTAATAAGAATGCGTATTGAAAAGGAAAGAAAAAAATGGCAAGACCTGGTAGAAAAAAGAAGGACTGCTTTTTGTTTATTGTGGAAATTATCTGTCTTTTTGCTGTTTATTGGCGGATTGTATGTATATGGACAGATTGATTCCAGATTGAACAAGATTGAGACACCTCAGCTGGATGAGAGCAAGATTGTTACGAATGTGACAGCACCACAGATGTCTGGCTATACAACTTATGCACTTTTTCGGAATCGACCAGCGTTCCAAGAATGCTGCGCTTGATGCACAGAATAGTGATACCATTATCATTACAAGTATTAATAATGATACCAAAGAGGTGAAAAGCTTGCTTCCGTATATCGTGATACTCTTCTGGATATTGGAAATGATACCTTACACCAAGGCAAATGCTGCTTACGCATATGGCGGTCCGAACAGGCCATTTCCATGCTGAATACCATGCTTGATCTGAAAATTTCGGATTATGTAACTGTTAATTTTAATGCAATGGTAGCTGCAATAGTAGATGCACTTGGCGGTCTTGATATTCCTCTTTCTATGCGGAAATGGTGTTTATGAATGACTATTGTATAGAAACCTCCCAGGAGACTGGCAAAAGCACACACCAGTAGAACTGCCGGATCCCAAGCCGGAGGAGAACGAGGAGGAAATCCTTGGAACATACCATCTGAATGGTGTACAGTCAGTTTCTTACTGTCGTATCCGTTACACTGCAAGCATGGATATGGGACGTACTGAGCGTCAGCGCCGTGTGATCGGAATGATGGTTGACAAAGCAAAGGCAGCAAGGAATTACCACCATTTTTAATATTATGGACGAGGTATTTCCTATGATTTCCACATCTATCACGAACTGAGATTCTGAACGATTCCGACTTTTGATGGGGTATAACATTGCAGTGATACTACCGGTTTCCCAGCCAAGTACAAATTTGCGGATGTGAAGAAGGCCAGCATGGTTGTTGCAGACACGCTGGAGGATAATGTAAAGGAACTTCATAAAGTTTCTGTATGGTGCTGACGAGAATTACCAGCCGTCACAGAACATTGTGGAGGCGAATGCCCGGATCATTGAGCTTGTAGGCGGTGCAGATACCTTGGTTGACCAGTCTCCGATTGCAAGTAATGAAGCAGAAAATTCTTCTGATATTGTATGGCAGGGTGACGGAAGCGGAAACTATGATTACAACGATTATGGTGGAAGCGATTACGACAATAGCTATGACAACAGCTACGACAACAATAGCTATGACAGCGGAAACGACTATAGTGGAGACTATAGCGGCGATTATAGCGATGGCAGTTATGACAGTGGAAGTGATTCTGGAAGCAAAGTTACGATAATGGAGGAGACTACAGCGGCGGAGATTATAGTGGAGACAGCTCCGGCGATGGCGGTTTCGAAGATGGAAGCGGATATTGATCAGTAGATAAATATTCCATGATTGAAAATTTAAAGGGACCATCCGAAAGGAAGTGGTCCCTTTTTCGCGAAAAAGGATGCGCTCTGCCAGCATATGTTACCATATTGCGAAAATATTTATTCGTGCAGAACCTGAAAGAGGAGAGATACTATGGAAACAGTTGACGTAATTATTCCTGCATACCGTCCGGGAAAAAGAATTTGAGAAGTTGTTGGATTCCCTTTCCACACAGAATTATCCAGTGGAAAATTTTGTTATGAATACAGAAGAGAAATGCAAGGAACACGGCCTGGGGAAAAAAAATTTCCAAAGTGGACGTGGTACATTTAAAAAAGGCGGATTTTTGACCACGGTGGAACCAGATGCCGGGGGAGCAAGACCGTCTGATTCAGATATTATGGTATTTATGACTCAGATGCAAAGTTCCGGCAGACAGAAATCTGATTGGAAATCTGATCCGTCCACTGCAGGAAAAATTCCAAAGTTGGAGCTGCTCTACGCAAGACAGCTGGCTCGGGGAGGACTGTGCTTACCTGGAAAAATACACCAGAAGATTTAATTATCCGGAAACTTCTTCTATAAAATGGGAAAAAGATACTGGCATATATGGAATAAAAACTTTATTTTTTGCTCCAATGTGTGCAGCTTATAAGAAAAGCATTTATGAGGAAATTGGCGGTTTTGTAAAAAAAGCTATTTTTAATGAAGACATGATCTATGCAGGAACTATGGCAAAAGCGGGGGATATGGAATTGCCTATGCTGCAGATGCCTATGTGATCCATTCACACAATTATTCATGCAGACAGCAAAGTTTCACCGGAATTTTTGATCTGGGTGTTTCCCAGGCAGATCATCCGGAGATTTTTTTGAGGAGTACCATCAGAGGGAGAGGGACTTCGCCTTTGTGAAAAAGAGCCTGGCTTATCTTATAAAAAACAGGGCATATCTGGCTGGTTCCCAAGCTGGCAGGGCAAAGTGGCTTCAAATATATGGGATATTTTCTTGGAAAAAAGATATAAAAAGCTGCCGAAAAAGGTGATTTTTTTTTGTACTATGAACCGTGAATATTGGAAAAAACGAGTAACTGTTCAGTGTTTTTACAGTTATGCACTTCGTGAATAGGGACTGTGGCTATGAAAGGTGACACTTTTTCGTGTCACCTTTTTCTTAATGAATCTATCACATTTTCAACACAATTGCTTGCTAAACTTGTATCATAAATAAAAAGAAAATGTTACAGAATGCTGCAGATTCCAACGTGAACAGCAGCACTGTTTATGAACATAGAAGGGAGCAGAAAATGAGTGATGAATGGAATTGGGGACAGGAGCCAGAGAAAACGGATGGCAGCTCCCAACAGCCAGAGAGAATACAGATGAATCCGGATCGGCTGCATCGGATCAGACAGCGGCCCCCGAAGATGAATTGAATGAAAATGTAACTTATCATTACAGATATACCAGCAGCAGAAATTCAGATGGTGCAGGAAGCAGACAATGGAAATTATTACGCTTCCAGCAACAATTCAGATACTTCCGGAAATTCATCCAAAGACAGCGGTTTTGAGTCCCAACTTCGGAACCCAGATATGCGCATTATCAGGTTGATGAACAGGAGAAGAAGCCTGAGGAAAAAAAGAAAAAGGAAGACATCACAGACTTCATAATGATAAGGCAGCATCTTCCGGTTTTGGAAGGAAAGCAGGAAATACTATTACGCTGGCTGTGATTTTTGGTCTGGTGGCAGGTCTGGTATTTCAGTGCAGTGAATATGGTGTCGGATAAATATTTTAAGAAAGAAACTCAGACTGCAGTAGGGTCTGCAGAGACACTTACTTTTTCAGCATCTGCCAGTACCACGGCAAGAAGAAAGCACAGATGCAGGCGAAGGCATCAATGCAGAAATCGTAGCAAATGAAAAAGGTCCCGTTGCAGGGGTTGCCCAGGCTGCAATGCCCCTCAGTCGTGGCAATCACTTCAGTAAGCATGCAGGAAATTCGCAGCTTTTTCGGCTATGGAATGGAATATCCCAGTACAGGAAGCGGTTCTGGTATTATTGTCGGAGAGAATGATGATGAACTTCTCATTGCTACCAACAATCATGTAGTGGAGGGCGCTACTACACTGAGTGTCTGCTTTTATCGGAAGTGATGTGGTAAGTGCAGAACAGGAAACTGAGAATTATATAAATGGAAATGGAGACTTGAATATTGATGGTGCAGTTTCCGCAAAGATAAAAGGAACTGACGAGGATACAGACCTTTGCGGTGATTGCAGTTGAAAAAAGTGACATTCCGGAAGAAACCATGAGCCAGATTAAAATTGCCCAGCTTGGCAATTCGGATGATCTTGCTGTTGGTGAGCAGCAGGTTGTTGCAATTGGTAACGCACTTGGTTATGGTCAGACTGTAACATCTGGCTGGGTAAGTGCCCTGGATCGCACTGTTCAGTCCGATTCCAATACTTATGAGGAGCTGATCCAGACAGATGCAGCAATTAACCCTGGCAACAGTGGTGGTGCCCCTTTTAAATATGCAGGGAGAATTGATTGGAATTAACTGTGCCAAAAATTGCATCAAGCAGTATAGAGGGAACCGGATATGCCATTCCGATTTCCAAGGCACAGCCCATTCTGGAAGAACTTATGAATCGTAAGACAAGGGATAAAAGTTTCAGATGAGTCACAGATTGGCTATCTGGGAGTTAAATTCGCCGATCTTTCCAGAGAAGCAATCCAGATGTATAATATGCCATCTGGTGCATTTGTTATGGATGTGTATCCGGGAGAGGCAGCAGATAATGCCGGAATCCAGAAAAGTGATATTATTACCAAGCTGGATGGCCAGAAAGGTTTCAAGTAAGGCTGATATCAACGATAAGCTTCAGTATTATTCAGCTGGTGAAGAAATCGAAATTGAGGTGGCACGGTTAAATAACGGAGAGTATGAGGAATCGACAGTAACTGTTACATTGAGTGCAAGACCGGATGGTAATCAGTAATATGCAAGGGGAGCTGATAAGGCTCCCCCTTTTCACATTTTATAAAAAGTTAATTTCTAAATCAGAGAAAAAGTATGGTACAATAAGAAAACAAAAAATGATTTTTTACATAAGATAGGAAAGACTGCTGGTCAGCCTGATAACAGCAGCAGGAAAGGAAATAATTATATGACTGAACATTTTGACGATGAAAAAAAAGACGAAATCATCGATGGCGATATAACAGAGAAGAACGATGATCACGAAGATGACAGCGATTATGAGAAATTCTGTTTTCTCTGTCATCGTCCGGAGAGCCAGGCAGGCAAAATGATCGAGCTTCCTAACAATATACATATCTGTAATGATTGTATGCAGAAAAAGCTTTGACACCATGACCCAGCAGATGAATAACGGACTGAATCTGAACGATCTTCTTAATATGCCTAATGTGAGTATGATCAATCTGGGCAGTATTCGGATGCAATTCCCCTGTCCGAAAGAAAGTAAAAGAAGAAAAAGAAGATGCCAGGCCAGATTGATCTTAAGAAGATCCCGGCACCACATAAAAGATCAAGGCAAGCCTTTGACGAATATGTAATTGGTCAGAGAGAGCCAAGAAAGTAATGTCTGTTGCTGTCTATAATCATTATAAGCGTGTGGCTACAGACACTATGGATGAGATTGAGATAGAGAAGTCCAATATGCTGATGATCGGACCTACCGGATGTGGAAAGACCTACCTGGTAAAAAACTCTTGCCAGACTTCTGGACGTGCCGCTGGCTATTGCCGATGCCACTTCTCTTACAGAAGCCGGTTATATTGGCGATGATATAGAAAGCGTTGTTTCCAAACTTCTGGCAGCGGCAGATAATGATGTGGAGAAAGCAGAGCATGGGATTGTCTTTATTGATGAGATTGACAAGCTGGCCAAGAAAAAAACACCAATCAGCGTGATGTAAGCGGTGAAGCGGTTCAGCAGGGACTTTTGAAGCTTCTGGAGGGAAGCGAGGTAGAGGTGCCGATAGGTGCCAACAGCAAAAATGCAATGGTACCACTGACAACGGTAAATACAAGAAATATTCTGTTTATCTGTGGCGGTGCTTTCCTGGATCTTGAAAATATCATTAAAGAAAGGCTGAACAAACAGGCGTCTATCGGATTTTATGCAGATCTGAAGGACAAATATGACAATGATCCACATATTCTGGAGAAGGTGACAGTAGATGATATCCGTGCATTTGGTATGATTCCGGAATTTATCGGTCGTCTGCCGATTATATATACACTGGACGGACTGAATGAGGATATGTTAGTGCAGATTCTGAAGGAACCGAAGAATGCAATTCTGAAACAATATCAGAAGCTCCCTTGCCCTGGATGAGGTGAAAGCTGGACTATGAGGAAGGATGCGCTTCACGCGATTGCGCCAAGGCACTGGAGAAGCATACTGGAGCCAGAGGTCTTCGCGCCATTCTGGAGGAATTTATGCTGGATATCATGTATGAGATTCCGAAAGATGACAGTATTGGACAGGTGATCATTACCAGAGAATATATTGAAGGTACAGGCGGTCCGAGAATCCTGCTTCGCGGACAGGAAATTCCCCGATCGGGATGGCTCAGTAGACAGGGAAACAGGTGTTTCATCACTTTGCAACTGTTCAGGGAGACAGCTTTTAGCCGTAAAAAGTACTAAATAGTTACAACACTTTTTTATATGTAAAGGAGATGGTATTATGGCACGCGATTTTTTTGACGAGTTAAGTGACACAATTACAAAGGACAACCAAGGATCTTGGAAAAAAAGCCGGTCAGCTTTATGAGGCGCAGAAGATCAGAAGCAAGATTTCCAGTGAAGAGCAGATGGTACAGAAACTGAAAGCAGACATTGGAAATGTGATCTTTGAAAAGTACAAAGAAGGTGCAGAAGTAGAAGAAGCTCTTAAAAGGGTTCTGCAAGAGATTGAGCAGCATCTGGATATTATTGACGGATATAAGGATGCAGCAGCGGAGATGAAGGGACGGAAAAATCTGTCCGGCATGTGGAAAAGCTGTAGACAGAAGTGTCTCCTTTTTGTCCATACTGTGGCTCTGTATGCCCGACTCGGAACCAGAGAAAGCTGAGGGCGATGTGGTGGACACTGAGACTGCAGAACCTGTAGAAGAGACAGAAGAGAAGCAGGCAGAGAATGAGGCAGGTGCAGAGGAAGAAAAAGGCCTCAACAGAAGCTGAGAAAAGTGGTCAGGATTTTCCTGGGTAAATAAGGAGGCTGCATGTATGCTTTCGCTAACAATTGCCGGCGGAATCTTTCTGCTGGATTATAAGATAAAAAGAACATATTGACAGTACCCGCCTTCAGGGGAAGCAAAGAAGAAGTGCTGGGAGGCAGACTGCTCCTTCGGAACTGTCACAATAAAGATAAGATTCTTGGTAAGGTGAAAAATCGGCAGGGAGAATTGTCAGGAGCTTGCAGCAGCCGGTATGGGCTGTGTGGCAGGAGAATACTGGCACCAGCTTCTCCACGGCGGAAATAAGCTTAGCCGAGCCGGTCTTGCCATGATCCTGGGTGGTGGAATGTCCAACCACAGACCGTCGAAATAAAGGATATGTTACAGATTATGTGAGCCTGAATGTGAAGAACAAAAGAAATTCGTAAGATCGTATTTAATCTGTCGTGACGTATGTATTGCTGCAGGTACCATTCTGTGGGCAGCAGGAAATTTATTTTCATATAGGAAAAAATAATCTGAGACAGAAAAACAAAAAGACACCTGGCACAGTGCGCCAGGTGTCTTTTGTTTTTCGGGAGAGCAGTGAGGGAGGATAAGGCTGCTTTGTATCTGTGCGTTCCAGCAGATAATCTACACTTACATTATAGAAGTCTGCAATTTTGCATAAGACATCGGGAGGAATGATTCTTTCCCCTCGTTCATAACGTGAGTAGGTACGCTGGATCACATTGAGATAGTGAGCCATGTATTTCTGTGTCAGATCATGATCTTCCCTGCAGCTCTCTGATTCTTTTTGTACGTCATATTTCATTTCTCTGGTGTAAAAAGTATAAATAGTATCAGCCGTCAGCCACAGGTGGATAACGGTTGATTTCATTATAAATTGCGGTTCCCCTGGAATAGGTAAAAAGACCAAAATGGACTAAGAACAAATCTCTGTCGGAATCCTAAAAGATACAAAAATATATTTTTAAATTTTTCAAATTTTTTTTTGAAAATTAGTGTGTCAAGCGTTTTTTTTGAAAATGTCCCAAAAATAATTGAAGTATTAGCCCCGGCTTTTTGCTGGGGCTTGTTATATTGATGTGCTTCATTCCTCAGGCAATCTTTGTATCTTGATCATTCTGGTGGTGTTCTTGCTGTTTGACAAATTTTCCAAACTGTTGACGACGCCAGGGGTGGTTCATTGGTGGAATGCGGGGCTTCTTTGGTTTTGGCGGAGTATAGTCTATATCTAAGTCTTTTGATTTTGTTTCGTGCTCGGGTATTTCTTCCAGTGCATAGATGTCTTTGTCATTTACACAGCAGTATTGACTGCCATCAAAAGCCTGAATAAACATTACCTTTGTTCCTTTTCGGTAGTGGACCTGATTGCCTCTGCTGTCAATCATACGGTAGTATTTATTGGAATGCCTTAAACAGTGTCCGGTATCTACCGTTCTTTCGCATAAAACTGCAAGAATCAGGTTAATTTTTTTTTCAATTTGGGGTTGCACTTCGAACACAGACTTGATACCATGAATGGGAAGGGAAAACTTCTCATTGAATTCCTTTATGTAGGAGTTTAGGAATTCATTGGCAGCGTCTATGGTCGTTATGCCTGCAAGTCTTAACTCGACTGGCAGGCGCGACTGTAGCGTCTGGTTCAGGCGCGTTCTACACGTCCTTTTGCCTGAGGCACACTGCTTGATCCCAGTTCAACCCCCAGCTGTTTACAGGCATAGGCAAACTGTGTATAGGTATCCTCATCGATAGATGGGGAGTTTTTCTTTTTATAGGTGAAAACAGTACGGCGGTCTGTAAAGAACTTGTAGGGGATACCGTAAGTTGTGAGGATCTGATGGAAAACGTGGTAATAGCCATTCAGAGTTTCCTGGGTATCAAACCAACCGCCGGTAATCCTTCCTGTAGCATCATCTATAGCCAGATGCAGATGCCATATCTGAGCGGGGATCCATTCGTAGGGAGTTGCGTCCATTTGCTGCAGTTCACCGAAATAAGCGGCTCTGGGACGGCGGGAATGGGCGTCCTCAAGAGCAACAAGATTAATCTGTATCTGATCCGCTTCTTTCTGAGATTTCGCCGCTTTTTTATCGGCTTTTAATTGTTCTTTGATTCTCTTTTTCTTAGCTTTTGTAGCCTTGGGAGAGAGAAATGTGTATTCAGCTTCGAGAATAGACATAACCGCTGAAGGGGAGAGGTAGATATCTTCATGTTTTCCTAATAACTCAGTGAAATGCACAAAATTGGCATCATAGTATTTGTTGCGGTATAAATCGACAACAAGATTACGAGTTTCATTGGGGATGGTATTGGCTGGCTTACGTCCTCTGTTGCCATGGATAAAATAGGCTTTGCCATGCTCTTTGTAGCCTTTAAGCATACGGTTAATGTGACGTACAGTACAACCGAGAGTAAGGGCAGCTCTCTGCTTGTTAGGGGCTGGATGATCTGCCAATGATTTGATCACCTCATACTTCTTTTGTTCATCCATTGATAATTCTACCTTTCTGATAATCGTTACCTCCATCTGTTGATGGAAGCATTATACTACATTGGGACATTTTCCTTTGTGGTATATTAGGACATTATCATAAATGGTTCATAAAAAATTCCAGGAAAGCAAGAATTTTTTACTTGACGAGAATGCCATTTTATGAATATAATTGAAATGATGTTCTGATTAGGTTAATAATTTTAAATTCCATATAGATAAAGGAGGTGCTTTACCTATGAAAATGACATTTCAGCCGAAAAAAGATCTAGAGCGAAAGTCCATGGCTTCAGAGCTCGTATGAGCACAAAAGGCGGACGTAAAGTATTAGCTGCCAGAAGATTAAAAGGAAGAAAAGCAGTTATCTGCTTAAGACCGTTAAGACCGCAGTTACTGTGGTCTTTTTCTTTCTATACAGAAATAATATTTCAATATCATATAAAGGAGAATCAGATGGAATACTCAGACTCCTTAAAGAAAAAATAACGAATTCAAAGGGTATACCGAAAAGGAACATCACAGGCAAATCGGTATCTGGTGATGTATGTGCTTGAGAACCATGACAGGCACATGGAGAATCGTCTGGGGAATATCTGTAAAAAAAAAGTTGGGAATAGTGTGGTACGCCACAGAGTCACCAGACTGATACGAGAGAGAGCTACCGCCTGAATGAAAGATCCTTCCGTCGGGACTGGACATTGTAGTGGTCGCAAGACCAAAATGCAAAGGACAAGTCCTATCGAGATTGAGAGTGCGCTTATGCACCTTGCAGGCAGAATGAAGATCCGCCGTGAGGCTGAGCTTCATGTGGAAGATTAAACGGTATTTGGGCAGTATTGTTGGTTCGGTAAAGGAGCGGCAATATTGAAACAGATTTGCAGGAGAAATTATCATGAGCAGATTTAGTCCAAGGAATATCATGATTCATATGATTCGTCTCTATCAGAAATATATATCGCCGATGAAGAGAACAAAATGTCCTTATATTCCCACATGTTCTCAATATGGTTTAGAAGCAATTCAAAAAATATGGTGCGTTAAAGGGCGGGCTTCTTGCAGTGTGGGAGAATTTTGCGCTGCAATCCTTTTTTCACATGGAGGATACGATCCTGTGCCATAAACTGTACTGAAACAGATGGTGTACAATAAATGACACTTTAAACTGATTTTCAGCACAAAAAAACTCAAACTTTGACAATTGAATAGTTACACCCGAAAAAGCCTAGGAGGAAACAAACTTGATATGATTTTATTAACGAAGAGCAGTGTCCCGATTATTGGACAGGTTGCTTCTATTATGGGCTGGATCATGGACGGATTTACAGAGTTCTTGATCTGGTGGGTATTCAGAACCTGGGTCTTTGTATCATTATCTTCAGTATTATTATTTATGCACTGATGACACCATTGCAGGTTAAACAGCAGAAGTTTTCTAAGTTAAGCTCTGTTATGCAGCCTGAGCTTCAGAAGATACAGAAGAAATACAAAGATAAAAAAAGACCAGGCGTCCGTGCAGAAAATGCAGGAAGAAACTCAGCTTGTATATCAGAAATACGGTGTTTCACCTACCGGCAGCTGTGTGCAGCTGTTGATCCAGTTTCCTGTCCTGATGGCATTATGGCAGGTTATTTTTACACAAAATTCCTGGTTATGTTGGCAGTGTAAAGAATGTTTTCACAGGCCTTGTTGATCAGATCACAAGCGTAAGTGGCTACACAGACCTGATCCAGAGCTTTATCACAGACAATAAGATGACTCGTGTACAGCTGGCGCTGGATAACGGAAAAGCGACCAGTAATTCTGTCATCGATTTCCTTTATGCATTATCTCCATCTCAGTGGAAAGATCTTGCATCAATGGATCAGTTTAAGGGATTTGCAGATACCATTAACACCACGTCTGCAGAAATTTCCAAAATGCAGAATTTCTGTGGATTAAACATTGCAGATCAGCCTCTGAACTACATTAAGGCTGCTTTTGAGGGGAGCATCTATTGCACTGGCAATCGCTGCACTTCTGATTCCTATTCTTGCATGGGCGACTCAGGTACTGAACTATAAAGCATGCCACAGGCTACTTCATCTGCTGAAGGAGCTGTTGTTGATGATGCAGGCTTCCATGAAGACTATGAATACGGTTATGCCAAGCTTATGTCAACAAGTATTCTGTTTCACATTCCCGGTGGTCTTGGTATTTACTGGATTGCAAGTGCGGTTGTAAGAAGTGTTCAGCAGTGGTTTATCAATCGTCATCTTGATAAGATGGATATCAATGATCTGGTAAAATGAAGAAGATGGAGAAGAGCGTACAGAAAGAAGGACTTCCTTAGAAGATCTGAAGCAAACCAGTCTACTAAGAATATCAATACCAAGATTGATAAAGGTTCCAGTAACACAAACGCAGAAGAGAGAGCCAGAAAAGGAGAAATCCTACCAGAATGCAAGAAATGCAAAACCCTGAAGTATTACAGCAAAAAAGCAAATATGGTCGAGGATTTTGACGAGAGAAAAAGAAGAAAGTAATTGTTGTCGGGAACGGAGGGTTTCATAGATGGAGGAGTTTATCCAGTTTTCAGCAAAAACGAAAAATGAAGCAATCACCAAGGCGTGCATCGAATTAGGTGTTTCCAGTGATCAGCTGGAAATTGAAGTGGTTTCTGGAAGGTAGTTCCGGATTTTTGGCATTGGAAGCAAACCGGCAATCATAAAAGCACGCAAGATCTATACAGTTTCTGAAGAGGATGAGATACAGGAAATCGTTGATACTGTGAAAGTTGATGCGATCAAAGAAAAAGCAGACCAGAAAGCCTGCCAAAACTTTTGTAAAGCTGAAAAACCGGCTCCAAAAGAGTGAACCGGAGAAAGCAGCTGTAAAAGAAGCAAAAGAGCCGAAGCCTTTTAAGGAAACAAAAGAAAAACAGCCGCGTCAGCCGAAGGAAAAACCTTCGCGAGCGTCCTGTAAAAGAAAAACCGGCAAAAGAAAAAATGCCGAAAGAGCCAAGAGAAGAGAAGCCGAAACAGTCCAAACCTGTTGAGATCATTACAGATCCGGAAGAAATCAAAGATATTGAAGAGAGAGCACTTGTATTCCTTCGCGATGTATTTGCATCTATGAATCTTTTGGTGAGGGAGATCACTTCCAAATACAACACAAAATGACGGTTGTCTGGGAAGTTGCTTTTGAAGGAGAGGATATGGGGGAATCTCATCGGTAAGAGGACAGACACTGGATTCCTCCAGTATCTGACAAGCCTTGTTGTAAATAAAGGCAAAGCAAATTATATCAGAGTAAAAAGCTTCGATACAGAAGATTACCGCAGACGTCGTAAAAGAGACTCTGGAGAATCTTGCAAGAGGAATGCCTACAAGGTTAAAAAAGAAGACCAGAAAGCCAGTTGTACTTTTTCTGAGCCGATGAAACCCATATGAGAGAAGAATCATTCACTCAGCGCCCGGGCAATAAGTATGTAGAGACTGATGAGCAGGGCGAAGAAACCGTATCGTCATGTGGTTGTAAAATTAAAAAGATGGTAAATCTTGCATAAAACATCTGAATGTGTTATAAAAAGATTTGCAGAATGAATGGGGGTTATTCAGGTGAAAGATGGAAGAACTGAAGCGTTATGCTTTTGTTTTCATGTCTTTCCCTGGGATAACTTTTTTGTATAATAAAAATGATATGAGTGTCAAAAGATGTGTTAAGTTTATAATTTGGATTGTAATTTACATGGAAATACATGAATACAACGATTGCAGCGATATCTACTGCTGCTGTGAGTGCTTCGAGAATCGGAATGTAATCGAATCCAGCGGCGAAGCCATGGACATTATATCCCGCATTTACCGTTCAAGGGCAGGAAAAATTAAAGTGCCCACCCACACCATTCATTATGGTTATATTTATGATGGAGAAGAAGCGGTGGATGAAGTTCTGGTCATGGTTATGCGCGCCCCAAAAGCATTCACAGGAGAATACCGTGGAGATTGACTGTCACAGCAAATTGTCTATGCCATGAACCGGGTTCTGGAAACGGTTTTGAAAAACAGCATAAGATTGCCGGACGGAGAGTTTACCAAAGGGAAGCTTTCTGAACGGCGACGGGCTGGATCTTTCCCAGGGCAGAGAGGCAGTTATGGATGTGATCCGGCGAAGAAAATGAATATGCGTTAAAGAAAAGCTCCATGAGTCAGCTGAAAGGTTCTGTTACAAAAGACCATCAAGGAGATTCAGAAGCGACCTGATCCTACAAGATTGCTTTTATCGAGTCTGCTCTGGATGATCCGGAGCATAGTCTGGAGGATATCCACAAAATTACATGGAATCGTGGAAAAAAGAGCAGAAATCCATTGAAAGAAGCTGTTGAAAACTTCCACAGATGGCAAGATCATCCGGGAAGGAATCCAGACGGTTATCGTGGGAAAACCAAATACCGGCAAAGTCTTCCCTTCTGAACCTTCTTGTAAGGGAAAACAGGCCATTGTAACGGATATTGAAAGGTACTACAAGAGGATATTCTGGAGGAGTATATTACTCTTCATGGAATGCAGCTGAAATTGTGGATACGGCAGGTATCCGCGGGGCAGAAGGATGTGGTGGAAAATCGGTGTTTCCGGGGCACGGGGAGGTTGCAAAAGGGTGCAGATAATTGTTATACGTAGTAGACAGCTCTACAAAGCTGATGAAAACTGATGAAGAAATCATTGAAATGCTGAAGATGAAAAACAATTGTACAATAAAACAGATCTTGCCGCTTCATGAGTATGGAGGCATTAAGGAAAATCAACCATCCTCTCATTCCGATTTTCTGCGAAAGAGGAGACTGGGAATTGCCAGCTGGCGGATACCATTGAGTATGTTTTTCAGTGGGAAAATCTCTTTAACGATGAGGGTTTATATTACAAATGCCAAATCACAAAGAGGCACTGGGAAGAGGCAGCAGACAGCCTTGCAATGGTAAAACAGAGCATCGAGGATGGCATGCCGGAAGACTTTTCCATTGATCCTGATGGCTGTTATGGAAGCCTTGGAAAGATCACAGGAGGAAGTTGGGGAAGATCTGGTGAATGACATTTAGTAAGTTTTGTATGGGGTAAGTAGTGGTAGGGACGCGATTTGGCAATGACATTCCACGCAGGTCGTCATAACGCTCCCCGAAATGACCCGGCTTAGGAATATCAGTTTGCCCGAATCGCTGGTGCACTGGTTAGGATAATATATGAATAAAGTGTTATAGAGGAGATAAAAAATGAAACATTTAGAGGAGAATTATGACACAGTAGTGGTCGGTGCTGGACGCGCTGGCTGTGAGGCAGCGTTGGCTGGGCGAGACTTCAAGATGAGCAATGATCATGTTTACGGTAAGTGCAGAGTATTGCGCTGATGCCTTATGTAAACTCAAATGTAGGCGGTAGTTCAAGGGGACATCTGGTCCCGAGTTGGATGCTCTTGGTGGAGAGATGGAAAAACTGACAAGACTTTATTCAGTCTAAAATGCTGGCAACTGTTCCAAGGGTCCGGCAGTGCATTCCTTCGCTCAGCCGATAAGCAGGCTTACAGTAATGAAATGAGAAAAGACGTTGAAATCGGGGGTGGAGAACCCCACCATCCGCCAGGAGAGGTTTACCAGCCTGTAGAGGATGGCAAAGATCACAGGTGTGAAAGGAGCAATGTTCAAGCACTTTATCTTTGTAGTTTGTGTACTGAACTTATCTGAAAGCACGCTGTATTTTTGATGTAAGCAATTATACAGGTCCAAATGGACTGCAGGCAGCCAATTATCGACTGATTCTCTGAAAGAATGGGGTTGAAATGTTCCGTTTCAAGACTGGAACACCTGCCCGAATTGCAGGAAATACCATCGACTACAGCAAGATGGAAGAGCAGTTTGGGGATGAGAAGAGTAGTGCCATTTTTCTTTTTCCACAGATCCGGAGGATGTTAGATCGGCAGAAACCTGCTGGCTGACTTATACCAATGAGACTACCCATGATATTATCCGACAATCTGGATCGTTCCCCACCCAGCATTCTGGTATGATCGAGGAACTGTCCACGTTATGGCCACCCCCCATTGAGGAAAAAGTAGTTCGTTTTGCAGATAAAAAGACATCAGTGTTCATTGAGCCAGAGGGAATGTACACAAATGAGATGTACATTGGCGGTATGTCCAGCTCTTTGCCGAAGATGCAGGAGGAATGTACCACAGCGTATCAAAAGCCTGAGCATGCAAAAATCGTAAAAATGCCTATGCGTATTGGAATACGATTGCATCAATCCGCGACAGCTTTATCCAACGCTGGAGTTTAAGAAAATTAAAGGTCTTTCAGTGGCGGGCAAGCTTTAACGGAAGTTCGTTACGAGAGGCAGCAGCCCAGGGACTGATCGCTGGTATCAATGCAGCCATGGAAGTGCTGGGGAAAAGAGCAGCTGATCCTGATCGTTCTGGAGGCTTATATCGGTGTTCTCATTGATGATCTTGTTACAAAAAGAGAACCATGAGCCATACCAGGTATGATGACCAGCCGTGCTGAGTACCGTCTCCTTCTTCGCCAGGATAATGCGGATCTGAGACTTCGTAAAAGGGCTGGGAGGTAGGTCTTGTAGATGACGAAACCTATGCAAAAAGTAGTAGAAAAAGAACGCTTGATAGCGGAAGAAACCAGCGTGTGGAGAATACAAAATGTGGGGTATGACAGAGGCAGTTCAGAGCCTTCTGAAAGCAAAGGAAGCACACCATAGAAGTTTTAAATCAGTCTTGCAGAGTTGATTCGCTGCAACCGGAGCTTTCTTATGCAGATGGCTCCTTTATTGATAAGAACCGCCCCGAACTTGTCGGGATGTGCAGAGCAGGTAAACATTATTAAAATACGACGGCTAAGTATCCGCCGCCAGATGAAGCAGGTAGAGCAGTTTAAGCCAAGCTGAAAAGAAGATCCCAGAGGATCTGGACTATGAGAAAGTAAAGAGCCTGCGTATTGAGGCACGGCAGAAACTGGAACTTTACAGACCTGTTCCATTGGACAGGCATCCAGAATTTCCGGCGTTTCACCGGCGGATATTTCGGTGTTGCTGGTTTATATGGAGCAGTATGGGAAAAAGCGTTAATAAAGGCGCATTTTTGCGCTTACGCAAAAATAATAATCATATGCCAGAGCCAATTTGTTTGAAAAATTTGTTCCCGCATCTGCACGCCCACTTTGCGGTATATTTCATCCGAATTCGGTTGCCGTAGCCCGCCGCAGCGCCCTTTCATCCGGGCAAAATCTCCCCACAAATTGTGACGTACATCTTGCAGAAAGCCTTTTTCAAACACGCTCTAGCGGATTTCACCTTCGTTAAAACGCACCTGAAATGACCTGCTAAGAAATATTACTTGCAAAAACGCTGTGTATTAAGCAACTGGAAAGTAAGTAGTTTGAGGTATAAGGAGACATATATGGAATACGATTTAACACTCTTTGAGAAAGGACTAGAAAGAGCTTGGAATTGCTCTGTCCCAGGAGCAGAAGAAGCAGTTTATCACTTATTTATGAGTACCTTGTAGAGAAAAATAAGGTAATGAATTTAACTGCAATTACGAGTACAACGAGGTAATTTTTAAAGCATTTTCTTGACAGTTTATCTATCGTAAAAAGTAGGAAGTTTTGACCAGAAAAAGCTGCCGGGAAAGTCCGTGATCGACATCGGAACCGGCGCTGGTTTCCCTGGAATCCCGCTGAAAATTGCTTTTCCGGAGCTTAAAAATTACCCTTCTGGATTCTTTGAATAAAAAGGGGTGAATTTCCTTAATGAAGTAATCGAAATGCTTGGTTTAAAAGACGTAACAGCGCTTCACGGAAGAGCCGAAGACTACGCGAAACAGAAGGAACACAGAGAAAATACGGACTTCTGGTCCCCGTGCAGTAGCCAATTTAAGCACCCTTTCCGAGTATTGTATCCCCTTTGATAAAAGAAGGTGGCAGCTTTTTATTTCCTACAAAATCCGGCAAGATAGACGGGAACTTTCCCAGGCTGAAAATGCCGTAAAAATCCTCGGTCGGCAAAGTCCAGAATGTAGTGAAATTTCCCCATTGTGGACACGGATATGGATCGTTCTTTCGTTGTGATCAAGAAGATGAAACCGACCGCTAAGAAGTACCCAAGAAAGGGCTGGCTTGCCGCTGGCAAAGGAGCCGCTGGCGTAGGATATATGTTAATATTAAGATAACATAGGTTCTGTCTCAATCACTTTCAAAATACGGGCAGTTATGGAATTGTCTTCATCAGCGAAGAGTTTGTCTGAAAAAACATTCCCGCAATCTGCACGTCCCACTTTGCGGAATGTATTTTATTTTGGGACACACTTCCAACACAAAATAATCACATATTTCTCACATAATTATCTAAATTTCCTCACAGGTTGCACATAAAATAATCATAGATAGATGCATGGGATAAGCCATGCATCTGCAACTTGAAGGAGGTAAGAAACTTGATTGAAGTAAAAAATCTGGTAAAACGCTACGGCGATCATACCGCTGTAGACCACCTTTCTTTTGAAATCGAGAAAGGCAAGATTTATGGTTTTCTGGGCCCCAACGGCGCCGGAAAATCTACGACCATGAATATGATAACCGGCTATATTGCATCCACCGAGGGAACAGTAGTCATAGACGGTCATGATATTCTGAAGAACCTGAGGAGGCAAAAAATGCATCGGATATCTACCCGAAATGCCGCCCCTTTATTTTGATATGACCGTTCTGGAATATCTGAAATTCGTAGCAGATCTGAAGAAAATTCCTAAAGATAAAAAAAGCCACTATGATCGAAGAAATCATGGACATGGTAAAGATTACCGACATGAAAAATCGTCTGATCAAGAACCTTTCCAAAGGTTACAGACAGAGGTTGGTATTGCGCAGGCTGTGCTTGGTTACCCGGAGGTTATTATTCTGGATGAGCCGACTGTCGGCCTTGACCCAAAACAGATCAACGAAATCCGCGATCTGATCAAAGGCTGGGTCCGCAGAAACACACCGTTATCCTCAGCTCCCATATTTTTGTCCGAAGTCAGCGCCGTCTGCGACTACGTGCTGATCATTTCCCATGGAAAACTGGTAGCCAGCGATACCCCTGAGAATCTGGGAAAACTGGCAGCAGGCTCCAATAATCTGAACCTGCTTGTAAAGGGGCCAGAAAGACACTATCAGAGCCGCTCTGGAGGCCGTAGAAGGGGGTAAAAAAGAGGTTACGGTAAAGAAAAGCCCGGAGGAAGGCGTATACGCCATTACAGTGGGCACCGAAGAGAATATGGATGTGCGTGAAAAAAGTATTCTACAGTATGGTAAATGTCGGTTGCCCGATTCTTGAAATGCAGTCTAAGAAAGTTTCTCTGGAGGAGATATTCCTTGAACTTACAGAGAGCGAGAAAAAAGATAAAGATGCGTCAGAAAAAAAGTCCGGAAAATCTTTCTTTAAGACGGCAGCAGATGCTGAAAGTATTTGAATGAGAAAAACGAAAGATACTGTCCTTGATAATGGACTTGAAGAAAAAGACTTTGATGAATCGGGCAGAAGTATCCAATGATGTGTCAGATAATGGACTGTCTGGTGATAAACAGAATAGTTTTGTCGCATCTGAGAAAGAAAAGGGGGAAAGTAAACCATGCTTGCTATTTATAAAAGAGAGCTGAAAAGCTATGACCTCCATGGTCGGCTACCTGTTTATGTTTTTTGTGTTGCTGATCGCAGGTATTTACTTTTCAGCGTACCAGCTTTCAGCTGCTTATCCGAAATTTGAATATACTTTAAATGCCATGACCTTTGTGTTTCTGATTGCAGTGCCGATCCCGACCATGCGTGTACTTGCTGAGGAAAGAAAGCAAAAAACGGACCAGCTTCTGCTTACCTCTCCGGTATCTGTATCCGGCATCGTAATGGGGAAAATATCTTGCACTTGTAGACTATTTATGCAATCCCATTGCGGTTCTTGCAACTTATCCGCTGATCATGTCAAAGTTCGGAACCGTTGCATTTGGCTCTGCGTACACAGCACTCCTTGGATTTTTCCTTCTGGGATGTGCAAATATTGCGATCGGCGTATTTATGCTCAGCATTAACTGAGAGCCAGGTAATTGCAGCAGTTCTTACCTTTGTATTTTTATTTGCTTTTTATATGATGAATGGAATTTCTTCTTTTTTCTCAGAGACGGCAATGTCTACGTGTGTGACATTTGGCATTCTGATCATAGCGCTTAGCCTTATGATTTACAGTATGATAAAAAAAAAATGCAGTGATCTCCGGGTGCTGTCTGCGTGATTGGAGAAGTGGCACTGGTGATTATTTATGTTGTAAAATCCAGCGTGTTTGAAGGAGGAATCCAGAAGGTTCTTGAAGTGTTTAACTTAAGTTCACACTTTGAAAAACTTTACAAACAGTATTTTTGATGTGACTGGAGTTCTTTATTTCCTGTCCGTCATTGCCATTTGTATATTCCTTACCATGCAGACAATTTTGAAGAGACGTTGGAATTAAGGAGGTGGGGAAAATGTTTTTTAAGAAGAAAAATGATAACAATATTGACAATAACGATAAAAACGTAATTAATATCGAAAGCGTCGAAAATAATAACAATAATAACAAAAAAAAAAACGAAAATTTAAAGACAGTATTAATAAAAAAAAGTACTTGAAAAATGGAAGCTACAGTTCTGTTATGATTGTTGTTTTCGTCGCTATCATTATTGTTATAAATATGATTGTCGGAAATCTTCCTTCAAAGTATACGCAGCTGGATATCAGCTCCGAGAAACTTTACACCATCGGTGATGAGACAAAAGCGATGCTGAAAGATCTGGACAAGGATGTAACCATATATCAGATCGCCCAGAGCGGAAGTGAGGATGAGACTATCAGTAATCTGCTTCAAAGATATGCAGATGAATCTGATCATATTAAGGTGGAAACAGAAAGATCCAGTGGTCAATCCTAAATTTGTCAGTGAATACACCAGTGACAACCTTTCCTCTAATAGCTTAATTGTTGTATGCGGAGACAGAAATAAGGTTGTAAATTATAACAATATTTACGAATCTACAATGGATTACAACACATACAGTTATCAGACAACAGGAGTTCGACGGCGAAGGTCAGATAACAGAAGTGCTAAGCGCATATGTAACTA
>VOFK01001642.1_pt1 | contig 23953 bp, 37 predicted proteins | sample 5384121 | NCBI WGS metagenome assembly VOFK01 (sample SAMN12384730, study PRJNA508395) | human gut metagenome | isolation source: healthy gut J | host: Homo sapiens | reverse complement strand
CTCATGCTTCAGTTCAGTTACGTATTGCTGTCCTTCTCATTCATCGTTCCGTTGCTTTCATTCATAGTGGTGATGATGTATGCATGGAAAACATTGAGATAATTAACTCCGCCTGGGGCGGTATAGAATACCGAATATATTTATCAAATATCCTGTCAGACATACTACGGGTGCTACCTTTATACGCAATCCGCTGAATATATCAGGGTTATAGGCGGCAGGGTACTCCCTCACCGCTCATGAATAGATAACCTACTATTATTACTACCGAACCAATTAGCAGAATTATATAATTTCTTCTGCTAAATACTGTTTCTGTCTCTTTCTGTTTCATTATTTTTTGATTTCATATTCTTCTTCCGTTTTAGTTTTTGTAATTCATAGTTGGAGCGAATAGCGCATATTTTTTCCTCAAACTGCCGGTTGCTCTCTTTATATTTTTCTCCGTCTATCTTCTTCAAGAGTTCATTATATTGGTTCCATTGCCAGAATTTATAGATACAATCATTGCGGAACCATTTCTATACGGTTTCCTTTTTAATGAAAAAGCCCAGTTTATATAATCTTCCGCTTCAGCTATCAAATGTACAGCCAGAGTCACTGCTTTCGTTTTTTCACCCAAAGCAGCATAGGCCGTTGCTATATCATAAGAACCACTTTCATGTGTTTCGGGAACATTATATCCCGGAATAACCTGTTCCGCATAAGCGAGTACTTTCTTTGCACGCTCATTATCTCCTTGCGCTATCAGTTCTTTGGCAAGTTGCGCAAAAAGCCTGCGATGATACCAACACGTGCGTAGTGTTGTTTCATCCAGATAGAGCCCCGGAGTATCCAGTCCGCCATATTTATATCTATTCATAACGTTGTCATAAAGCCTTTCCACATCTACTGCATAAAGTCTGTTTTCACCGACATCTCCCCACTTCTTATAGTCAAAAGGTGTAAAGCGGAATGCTAATCCCTTCCTATACAAAGTAATTGTCAAACTTCAGCCTTTACTGACACTTCCTACGGAAATTGCAAGATAAAGCGGACGTTCCCAATTACAGTTGGCAAGCATTTCCAGCATGAGTAAATCGACTTTAGTCAACATACGTATATCCGTTAAAGGAATATACAGTTTGTCCGGTATGGCATCCTTCAAGTCCTCCCCTTTCAAATGTCGGATTGTTTTGGGGAGCATGATTCCCGAACGGAGCAGCGCGTCCTTATCAATGTGGATATTTATCGTATCCGTAGGAATTACGTGAAACTCCTGTTTCTCTGAGAGCACCCAATATTTCAAGATATTTTTTACCTCAAACGGGTCTTCTCCGAAGCTGTCACGGGCTTCCTCCGGGTGCTTCCGGTACAGTTCCTCAATTTGTTTTTTCAGTTCCGGACGTACGGCCACATATTCGTTGGTTCCTTCCTGATATTGATTTTTATTCCAGCTTATAGGCAGTCCGGGAGCATTATACAACGGGCATTGCTGTTGATAAATGTACCAGTCGGTCTGCGCATAACTTAAATTGCAGACACGTACATCTCTGCGTACTTCTTCCGTATCCTGATTATACCATAGCGGGAACGTATCGTTATCTCCGTTACAAAAAATAATCGGATTTCCTTCATCGGGAAGAGTCATCAGATAGTTAGCCCCAAAGTCGCGACAAGTAAAACGGGCACTCCGGTCATGGTCATCCCAGGTCTGGCTCGCCATTTGCACCGGAATCAATAAACAGATTGTCATTAACACACTGACTTGCACCGTCGAAGTTGTTTTCCGGCGAAGCATATCACATAATCCTGCCGCTCCCTATCCCTATCCAGATAGCAAAAGCATAGAACGAACCTGCGTATGCGTAGTCCCGTTCACGCGGCTGACCGGGAGTTTGATTCAGATAAAGCACAATAGCCAGTCCCGTCATAAAGAAAAGGAAGAACAGTACACTAAACTGCTGTTTGCCTTTCTTACTGCGGTTCCATTGCCAATAGATTCCGAACAGTCCTAATAATAGCGGCAGTCCGTAAAACACATTGTGCCCTTTGTTCTGACGTAAAGATTCCGGTAACAAACTTTGGTCACCTAATCTTAAATTATCTAACCAGGAAATTCCCGTTATCCAGTTCCCATGTTCCGGTTCGCCACTCCCTTGCACATCGTTCTGCCGTCCTACAAAGTTCCATAAGAAATAGCGCCAATACATATAATTGAGCTGATAGGTAATGAAATAAGTGAGGTTTTCTTTTTTGCGTAGGAGCCGCTTCGCTTCCTCCCGTCCAGTTTTTGTATGAAGCAGCCATTCGCTCATTCCACATTCGGGGAAACAACATATTCTGAGTATAGCACACATCTTCTTTTATACCGGATTATTTTATACTTCCCTTCTTCCTTATCCTGACGATACACAGCACCCCCTTTTTTCGTTTTTACTCTGTAATAGTCACCCTCGGGCACATACTCCGGTTCGGATGCATAAGTTTTTCCATAAAGACAGGGAGCACTTTCATACTGCTCGCGATTCAGATAACTTTTAAGTGTAAAAATGTTGTCCGGCGCATTCTCATTAAGCGGAGTATTAGCGTTGGCACGAATCAGTATCACCGCATAGGTGGTATAGCCTACGGTGAGCATAAGCAAGCACCATAAAGAAGTATGCAACATACGTTTTCGGAAACGATAAATGGCTCCGACCAGTACGAGAAATGTTAAAGTTAAAAAAGACGATCAGCCCCGTATGGAAAGGAAGTCCGAACACATTGACAAAAGAGCAGCTCGAACCACCCTCCCATATCAGCTATGCCAGGAATATAAACAAAAAGAATAAATACGATAAGAAGACCGGATATGACAATTGCAGCAGCTACCCTTTAAACGATATTGCATGATACTTCTGATAATAGAAAACCAGCACAATGGCCGGGATGCAGAGCAGATTAAGCAAATGCACTCCAATAGACAGCCCGATAATATAGGCTATCAGGATAATCCAACGGTCACCATATACAGAATCCGATTCATCTTGCCAGCGAAGAATCATCCAAAATACCAAGGCTGTGAGGAAAGAAGAGAAGAGCATATACTTCACCCTCTACCGCACTGAACCAGAATGTATCACTGAATGTATAGGCCAAGGCTCCGACAAATCCTGACCCCAGAATGACAATAACATCTATCGTTGATAAATTCTGCTCTTCATTTACTATCAGGGATCTTACTAACCGGGTGATGCTCCAAAAAAAGAAACAAGATACAACCGGCACTCAACAACGCATTCAGAAAATTCACCAGCCAAGACACTTGCGAAGCATCGGAAGCAAACTGGGTAAACAGGTTGCCGACAAGCATATAGAAAGGTGCTCCCGGCGGATGCCCTACCTGTAACTTTTCAGCACAAGAAATAAATTCGGGACAATCCCAAAAAACTAGCAGTAGGTTCAATCGTCATTCCATATACAAAAAAGCTGCTATTAGAAAAACAATCCACCCACTAAAATCATTCCATTTTTTAAAATAATAATAAGTTGTTCATTGCTCTGTAACTTTTTTGTTTGCAAAGTTATAGAACAAGCATATAAAAGAGAAGATTCTTATCGGACGAATACGGACACTTTATACTTATAATCAGTTGATATTCAACAGCGTCACATAAACAAGCACAGACAAATGCAGACTATAATGATTTCACAATATCCTCCAACGATTCTTTAGAGTTTGCCAGCATTAATTTCTCCGTTTTTATCCTGGAGATTCTCCGGGTCAGAGTCTCAACAGTCAGTTTCATTAAATCTGCAAAACAAGTAGGCTGAACACCTTCGCGTAAAAAAGCACATACCCTCAAATCTTCTTCTGTAAGTTTCGGACTTATCTCTTTCAATTTGGATACAAGGCCGTAAACGTTTTCCTGAAGTCGTAAAAGTTCCGTCCAGTCTCTTTCTGAAAAAGACGGTATTTTGGGAGACAAAGCAGTTCGTTCCTTCAACTGACGGACTTTCGAGATAACCGGAGAATTTTCATAAATATGCTGTTGAAGGGATTGATACTTTTCTTCGAGATAATTACATTGCATCGCCAATTTGTCAGATTCAACCTCTTTCATCTGCATTTCTTCCTTAAAGGTGTCCAGTTGCGAGTGTACAGACAGATGTTTCTTCCATAGCAATCCAAGCAAGAGGGACATGGCACCGAACACTCCCAAAGCGGAAGACAGAATCACGGTAGAACGGTCTTTACTGTCAATCAACATCAATTGGCTGGCATACGCTTTTCTTTCCATTTCCAGCGCTTCGTCAAAGTTGCCATATTTCTGATAATAAAGACTACATCTCCTGCAAATCTTAGTCATTTGTTCATATTCTTCTGTTTGCGCAGCTAGTCTTATTGCTTCTTTGAAATGAGTTTCAGCGTCTTTCTCCTGATTCAAATCACTTTCTACACATGCCAGATAATAATAGGCTTTTGACTTCTGAATTTCATTTCCGTATTGCTCATAATAAGACACGGCCTGACGAATCTGATGGATCATCAGAAGAATGAGGTATATTCTTATCTTCATTGAATTGAGTACAAAGCAAATTGTATTCTGCAAGTTGCGCCTCATTCATTTGGTTCATTTGAATAGTTTCAAGAATAATGGATGCCGTATCCGGATCTTGCTCCATTAATTGAGCAGCTTTATCTAATCCTTGTTTCACATTAGTCCCCTCCGGATGACATGCGGCCAAAGAGAGGACAAATACATACAATAAAATTCGAAGATTACTCATAGTCTCAATTTTTAGTCTCTACATACAAATATGCGACAAATTTATAAGATTATTGCTAGAGTAGCGAATATTTCTTCCTTCTTTTAGTAAACTCTAAACTTGATATAGTATAAAATTAATCGTCTGATAACTGTTATTCTTTCGTCTAAATTTACTTTCTATACTTTTCTTGATAAATATCAAGGAACAGCAAGCAGTTAATTAGGAAGATAAGCTGTATCTTTGTAGCAATAAAAAATATATCATGATTAAGAACATTGTATTCGATTTTGGTGGAGTTATTGTAGACATTGACCGTGATAAAGCCGTTCAGGCATTTATCAAACTGGGATTGACGGATGCAGACAGTCGGTTGGATAAATATCATCAAACCGGAATATTTCAGGAATTGGAGGAAGGCAAACTTAGCGCTGATGAATTTAGAAAACAACTGGGAGATTTATGCGGACGAGAGAGCTTACTATGGAAGAAACCAAACAGGCATGGCTAGGCTTCTTCAAGGAAGTGGATTTGCGTAAACTTGATTATATATTGGAACTTCGGAAGTCCTATCATGTATATCTTCTTAGTAATACGAATCCTTTTGTCATGTCATGGGCTTGTAGCCCCGAATTTTCCTCAAGGAAGAAGCCATTGAATGATTATTGTGACAAGCTGTATCTATCTTATCAGGTAGGACATACAAAACCTGCACCGGAAATATTCGACTTTATGATAAAGGATTGTAATATAAATTCCTTCCGAAACTTTATTTGTAGATGACGGAAACTTCAAATATCCACATGGGCAAAGAGCTGGGATTCGAAACTTTCCAACCCCGGAACGGAACTGATTGGAGAGCAGAACTGACTGCTATATTAGAGGAGTAATAATTGGCCCTTATATCACTTTCTGAAAAAACATGCAACCACAAGTCATACTTATCACCGGAGCATCTTCCGGGTTCGGGAAAATCACAGCGCAAATGTTATCTGAACAGGGGCACATTGTTTACGGAACAAGTAGAAAGCCTTCCGGAAACATGAACAATGTAAAAATGCTTGTTGCCGATGTCACTAATATTCTTTCTATCCACGAAGCTGTCGGACAGATTATATCAGAACAAGGACGGATTGACGTATTGATTAATAATGCCGGAATGGGTATCGGCGGCGCTTTGGAACTCGCAACAGAAGATGAAATATCCGGGCAGATGAATACTAATTTCTTCGGCGTAGTGAACATGTGCAAAGTGGTGCTGCCTTATATGCGCAAGGCGCGTAAAGGTAAAATAATCAACATCAGTTCTATCGGTGGAGTAATGGGTATCCCCTATCAGGGATTTTATTCGGCATCTAAATTTGCGGTCGAAGGATATAGTGAGGCTTTTTTAGCCTTGGAAGTTCATCCGTTTCATATAAAAGTTTGTATTGTAGAACCGGGAGATTTCAATACCGGATTTACAGATAACCGGAATATTTCGGAAGCAACAAGAGTAAATACCGATTACAAGGAGAGTTTCCTGAAATCATTGGAAATTATAGAAAAGGAAGAACGTAACGGATGTCACCCGAAGAAGTTGGGGCATGCAATCTGTAAAATAGTAGCACGCAAAAATCCTCCCTTCCGTACGAAAGTCGGACCATGGATACAAGTCACATTCGCTAAGAGTAAGAAATGGCTGCCTGACGTTGTCATGCAATATGCTCTTCGAATATTCTATGCCATTCAATAGGCAGGTATGTGAAAATCGCCTTCTATAACTTTAATAGTTATAAAAAGCGATTTTTTATTTCTAGAAAAAACTATTCTCTCTGTTTCAGATTAGTTTTTGGGTACTAATTCCAGAAACATTGTAGTAGTCAGTAATATAGCCAATCCGATACAGACAGTTATTAATAACCAATTAATATATTTTTTGCTTTCGGCTTCGTATCGGCATGCAGGTTATTCAGGAAATACTCTCTGAAGAAAAGATACAAGCCGGGAATGGTTGCACTTGCCAACAAAAAGTCTTCCGGAATCTGGAAGAAATAAGTTTTGGATAATCCTATCAATGACCAGTGGCAAAGAAAAAGCACCAGAAACATATTCACTTTATGAGCAAACAGCAATAGTAGTCCGATTGTAAATACCACCACGGAACAGGGCATTACCGGAGAGGTCATTTCCGGGAAACTAAGTCCGCGGGCCAACGAAACCAGTGGGTATATAAAAGGCATTGCCAACAAGATATACGATAAGATATCATACTTATGTGTACGTTCAAAAGTTGTATATCCCGTAATAGTATCCCAAATCCAGATAATAGCCATTACTCCCCCAAAAAACATAGCCATTACTCCATTATAGCTGCGTTCCTCACAATAAATATAATAATAGATAACTGAAATCCATGAATACAGCCCTATCATGTAGAACTTCATTCCCATTTTCACCCACGGACGTGGCCGGCAGATGAGCAATGCTGTCAGCACGATACCAATAAGAATAATAACTATCTGCAAAAAGCCAGGTGGCTGAATTATAATATGCGATTGTTCTCCAAAAAATCTCCATAAAAGTAGTTTAATTAATGTCTTGTTAAAGAAAAAGCCCGGTGTGGAAACAGGAACATCGGGAATGTGGCTCCTACCGCCAACATGAATATTACAGTACTGGCTATCAAGCTATTGGAGAAAAACATACCCATGAATTTATCCAGTTGCTCCGGGTCATTCATATTCTGTAAACACATAATCAGTGAAAATACCATATTATAGGCAAACTTGCCCGGAATCATCGGAAGCAATGCCGGAATATAGAGTACCGTCATTGGGCAATAGACCCTTTTTCCCAGCCATAGACTACCAAAACCTATTACCAAACCGGCAAATAAAGAAGCGGTAGCAATATCTACCCCTAAATAAGTCATCAGGCAAAAACGACATGCGTGTCCTAATGCCGCTAAAATCGCAATCATTTTAAATGCACGCAAAGGTGGGTCGGAAATAGCTCCGAAGCCTATACCCGCCACTGCAGCAAAAAATCCATCGGAAAGAATATCGAGTGCTACCATATCAAATTAAGCTGTTTTTTACCATTAATAATGTAAAGGAAAGGCCGATCGCAATACTGACAATAAGCAAGGACGCCTCCGTCAAGCGGGCAAATCCGGTCAGGACATATCCTTCTACCACATCAATCACACCATTAATCAAAGGCACTCCCGGAACGAGATACAGTACGCTGGTTGCCAGTGCTATTTCGGAAGTCGTATCAAATATCAAAGCTGTGGATGCACATAGGGAAGCCACGAACGCCGAAACAATAAATGTTATATAATGATTGATTTTCTTTTTCTGCATCTGTTGTTTCAGGTAAAATCCTGTAATTGTGGCTGAGAAAACAATGCCCATAGAAATCAAATCCCCTCCGAACAGTTTACAGAAAGAAGCATTGGCAAATCCTACCAGCAATAATACAAAAAAGAGGATGTATCATCGGAGCGGAAACTATTTTCCTGTATTTTTCCGTCAGTTCTTCCAACGAGAGGCGATTGTCCACGGCTTCCCAACTCAATGCACTTAATTCCGAGTTATGTTCAAAACTAATAGGATGTGCAGGAATGTCTATAACCTCGTTGCAAGCCTCATTGGTTTGTTTGTCAATAATCGTAAGAATGATGTTTTTTATGAAATACTCCTAATTTTACGTCTAGCCCGAAAGCCTCACCGATACGTTTGGAATTACGGACAACCCGCGAAGTATGTACTCCGGCTCCCATTAGGTGGGCAGAATATTCGGCAATGAATTTTCCTTTTTGATAATAAAGATTCGCTTGTCTTCATGCATGTGGTATTTTTAAATCGGCTGCAAAAGTACAAAAAAGAGTCATAGCAGAAACCTTATTCTTGAATATTTTCTCATTAAATATCCGAAAACAAAAACACAGCCTTTCACAGAGCTAAAAAATAAGCTACTGTGAAAGACTGTATCAATCCTTTGATTAGCAATAAAAATAAAGCGTCTTCCTTAGATGGAATAACGGGAACCAACACGCCTGCCTCTTTTAATTCATTAATCTTCTGTTTCACTTCCGGTGAAAGTTCCACCGGATCGGGATTCATCGGACGGCTTCAAGAATTGTTCGTGAAGCGAATGTGTTTGTTGAGTACCGGAAGGACATATAACAGTCCATACCAATAAAGAAAATACAAATATTCGATGTTTCAGTCGGCTTTCCATTCCAATCTATATTTTTACTAAAATAAAGACGGAAATCCGGCCGTTTTGTACTCACTATCCTCTACTTCTGAGTAAAACAAATAAAAAGTTATTTTATATTTTTAACCGCCTCCTCAATTCTAGATCGCAAATTCGGATTACTCGGACGTGCCGAACTACCAAAATCAATAATCTGTCCTTTTCTGTTTATCAAGATATAATATGGCATATCATGCACATTCCATTGGTTACAAATCTTCTGATAATTTTCTTTTCCAAAAAAAATCATTTGCATAAATACATTCAATTCCCCGGTTCCTCAATGAATACTTATCCAGGCACTCCTCCCACTCCTCTTTCGGTTCGCTGCCACATATAGAATATATGACCAAATCTTTTGTAGAATACTTACTGCGTAACTGCTTCAACGGTTCCATCTCCGTTAAACAAGGAGGGCACCACTTAACCCAAAAATCAAAATAGATCACTTTTCCACGATCTTTCTCGAGCATTTCATAAATAGGTTCCATAAATGACATAGACGTTTTTTTTGACTTGCATTTTCATGAAATACTCCATACAATAAATTATCGGAAACCGATTGAGGATTTTCCAAATATGACTTAGTCCGATTATATATTTGGGTAATCTGTGCACGTAAATGCGGCATCTTCACTATTGAATCAAACTGTGCGTGTCGTTTTGCTAAAAGCAAGTGTATCATTAGCCGTCAAACAATTAGCCATCATCTTTGTATACAAATACTGATTCAATGTATTCTCCCCAATTAGAGACATCATATCCTCTATCTTCGGATATTTCCTATTTTTCAAAGCCATTCCAAATAAAATATAGTTTTCTACACTTTCAGCAATATCAAATAAACGTGCTGATAGTATGCCTTTATGGTAAAGCCCGTTAATTTCAGGCAACAACGCATGATAGCGCTCCAACTCCTTACCAGTTTCATCTTGGATGTGAGAAGCATAAAAGTAGCAAAGCATAATAATAATCCTGTTTCAATAGTTCTTCTGTGAGAAATTCAACTTCTTCTGACGGCTTATATTTTTGTATATACTCTGCCTACGTTCCAAACGAAGATTATACTCCCTTTTAAGTTCTGTTTCAAAATCATTATTATTCAAATTAGATCCTATACTATAATTCTGTATATAGTAATAAGCATTCTCAGTAAAAGCCAATATTTCTTGGTTTAATTTTTTCAGCATCACCCGTTACTTTGGGATGAAACATATCTTTAAAATCAATCTCTACGTATACACTATCCCCCGGATGCACATACAAATGTTCGGCATAATTACGAATAGAAATCTCCCTTATTTTTGCAAAAAAATAGGAAAACGGAAAGAGAATGATCCATCCTTTTGGATAGGTGCACAGTACTGATTCTCCATTTTTCTAAAAAAAGGAATAATAAGAGTCAAATCTTTTTCATTAGGATAAAAATCCCGGTTCAGCACCTTGCCTGTAACAATCACTTCTTCAGCGTATTCTTCAGGTAAAGAATAGCTTTCCTCCGCTTCTGTTCAGAAAGTTCAGGCTGAAAATTACTTTGTGTTTTTGAACGGCAACCAAATAACAGCAAAGAAGCTATTATCAGAAAAAAGAAAAAAGATGTTTCATCATGTGTGAGTAGTATTATAACGTTTCGGTAATCAGAATATATAAAGCAGAACAAAGATAATGATTATTATCTTTGTTCTGCTTTATTTGTATGACTTTTAAAATTAAATATCATGTCAGGTGTCAGCACCTTTTTTTATTTATTCCATAAACCGGAAAACAATCCGCCCCGTTTGGGAACCATTCACCCACTTAGCTTGTGAAGAAGGACCGCACAAATCCGTTGAGTTTACCTTATTACGTACCGGTGGAATCACATTCAAAACAGAAATTCCACTTTCGGGAAGTGTATAAAGCACTCGGTTTCGGCCGTCACAAGGCTGATATACTCCGATATACGCATCATAGCTACCTTCCTTTTCGTGATGTGGCCCTACAATACCGTCAACGCCAAAGTTGCCTTGATTATCAATGAATCCGTCCATATCCACGCGTTTCACACCTTCATCTGCCAATACCCATAAGAAGCCGCCGATACTGCCCTACCGGATTCCTTTCTTGATAAGTCGCATAATCCGCCTTGGGTTCCCCCCATTACTCGCGAAGGGTCTATCTTAAATGGATAACCGGCTGATACATAAATTGAGTACCATATCCGTTGATTTCCCAATTAGCAGGAACCGGAAAATCAGTCCAGTCCTTATCATTAAAAATTCGTTTGATAAAAATCAACGATTCTTTCGTCAGGTACAGGTGTCCATCTGAATTTCCACATTCCATCCAAGCATACCGAACAGTCTCCTTTCTGTGTGGAAAAGGAATAAACGCAGCCCGTGCCGGTTTCCGATTGATTTGAAGTACATGGTGGTTTTCCCAATCATGTACTGTCTGTGCCTGCATCGGACAAACGACCAATGCCCCAAACAGTAAAGTATATATTTTCATTCGTTCTTTTTTCTTCATATCAAGTAGACGGATGAGGAGTCTTTTTGTACTCTATAAAAGCACTGATTAAAATATGAATATCGAATCTTAAAAAAGAGAATATCATATTAACACTCAATATATTGCAAATTAAAATAGCGATATAAACAAGCTCAAAAACATTCATTAAAGTAGTATTATCTTCAAAAAGAAATGAGTTTCTTTGTTATGGAATTATATTTATTACTTCATACTTTGCATTAAAACAACAACACATGGAAGTGAACGAACAAACACTCTACGATGATGAATTGCTGAATATTCTACCTGACGGAGTTATTATATTGGATATAAATGGAAAAATCATACAACTAAATCAGCAAAAGCTCTTACAGAACTTCATGTTCATTCATCTGTCAATACAATGATGCCCCTCCCTACAAGTCAGATATTCAAGCTATTGAATAATAAAGAAGATATTTTGTCAACTATCTTAGAGAAGATTAGTCAAGGTGAGAGGATATATACACTTCCAGAACATACCTATATACAGGAGCAAGTAGACCATACACAATTCCCTATAAGGGGAGAATTTGCTACAATCAGAAATAAAGGAAACTTAAAAACCATCTTGTTCTTTTTTCGTAATATTACAGTGGAACTCACACAAGAATATATTCTGAACACTGCTTTTTTGCAAAGGACCAGAATATATCCTTGGTATTACGATATAAATCGAAGTGAGTTTACTTTAGATAATCGTTATTTTACCCATTTGGGTATTCCGGCTGGAGAAAACAACACCTTAACAATGGAAGAATATGTAAGCATGATTCACCCGGACGATCGACAAACTATGGCTGATGCCTTTGTCGTACAACTCAGCGGCATTGAAACATTTGATAAAAGCTGTTCCATTTCGATTGCGTCGTGGAGACGGTACATGGGAATGGTTTGAAGGACAATCCACGTATATCGCAAATATCTCCGGACATCCTTATCGGTTAGTGGGAATCTGTATGAGTATTCAGGAATATAAAGATATAGAAAACACTCTGATTGAAGCTCGTAAAAAAGCAGAAGAAAGTGATCGGCTTAAAATGGCATTTTTGGCAAATATGAGCCATGAAATCCGGACACCGTTAAATGCGATAGTAGGTTTCTCAGATGTCATTGCTTCCACTTATAATGAATTAAGCGATGAAGAACGGGCTGACTTTGTAAGGTTAATCAGTATCAACAGCGAGCATTTGGTACGATTGATTGATGATATACTTGACTTATCAAAAATAGAATCAAACACGATTAAATTCACTTATTCCTGTTGTTCCCTAAAATCCATGATGAAAGATATAGAGAAAGAACAAACAAGTAAAAAACAGTTGCCGGAAATTGAAATAAAAGCGTTACTACCGGATGATGACATTTACATTAATACCGACGCGACACGCTTGAAACAGGTTATTTGCAATTTCATAAACAATGCCCGCAAATTTACAGAGAAAGGTTATATCCATTTCGGCTTCACATCACATTCAGAGAAAAGACCAATTGGTTTACCTGTTTGTGGAAGATACGGGAGAAGGAATTCCGCAAGAATGCCAGAAAGAGATATTCGACCGTCTCTATAAGGTCAATACTTTCAAACAAGGTACGGGGCTAGGGCTTTCTATCTGCAAAACGATTGTAGAGCACCTACAAGGAAGTATTTCGGTTGAATCGGAAATCGGAAAAGGAAGCCGCTTTATTGTGACATTGCCGTTTAAAAGGCAATCGAAAGGAGTTTAATGCCCTCTGTACTCTTGTGGGAGTAACTCCTGTATGCTGCTTAAAGAACTTGTTGAAGAAAGAAATATTATTAAATCCCAAAGATAAGGCAATATTCTTCACAGGCTCATTAGTCGATTTTAACCGGGATTTTGCGTCCATTAAGATAACGGAGGCAATCACTTCCAATGGGGTATTTCCAGCAACTTTTTTTATTGTCGAACAGAAATGTGGCAAACTAAGCCCCAGTTGATTTGGCATAAAAGGAAGTCCCATGATGAACTATATAATATTTCATGACCAATTTCAGAAACTCCTGATAAATCTCATACTTCCTTGATTGGGAAGATAGATACAGGTTATTTTGCATCTTGTAAATCTCAGTGGCTCCCTGAACGAACATAGTAAGGACAGCTTTTACTATCTCTTTTTTATTTGCCTGTGTACGAGGTGAAGCATATGACAGTATTGACGATTCATAAAACATCTTGTAGCTACAAAAGCTTGTAATGGAGACAACGTTATTATTGGGTTTTCCATAATTACAGGAAGAAGATGTTCTGTGGATTTCATTAAATTTATACCTTCTATAAATCCGGCTGAGAACCCAGCATAATAGATATGAATATCCGGTGAGAAATCAAGAATTTCCATAAAATAACCAGGCAGTAAGGTTATCAAATCGTTTTTCACCAATATGATGAAGATTTCCATTGATTGTTGTTTGCATTACTCCCTTAACACAGAGGATGAAAAAAACCGGACCTTACCCTACAAGGAAAGTTCTTGTACCTTTTTGATAAATCTATCTCATATCCTTCTCCAACAATATAATCAACTGGCAAATCAAAAATTAGGTATATCACTCTCCATTGTGTTATTTTTGTTTTTGATTTCAAATATAGAGATTATTTAAAACTCGGCTCTCAAATAATTAAAATCAGAGTATCGAATCTTAAAAAAATAACATCTATATTCTATTTATAAGAAAAGATTAGAATATGAGAAATGTGGCTTATATAACTGACTTTCAAAAAGCCCTATTGAATATCCAATGCGTCAAATGCCAAGCCTTCCATAGTATCAGCCGAAAGTAACACTTTATAATGTCCGGCATTAATAAATGTCCCCGTAGTGGTACTCATCATTTTCCACTTGTCCGGTGTCTCCGGAAATATCTGTATATCTTCTTTCAAGACTACCCTTTTCGCGTCAATAAACTTCATTAACACAGGGATTGGTTTTCCGCTTGTATTCATGTATTTGAAGCGAAGCGCATAGACCTGCACCAATCCGGTAGAAACATTCCATTCGATACTGTTCCCTTTACTAAAAAATACTCCCATTTGTTTACGATGTTCTTTCTTTTGAAATTTGCCTTTCATCACAGCTGTTTCTGCTTCATAAGCCACACTGACACGAGTATTTTTATCTTCGGAGAGCAGTTCTTTCGGGAGTTTCTCCATAACTTTTTGCCGTCTTCTCCCAACTCCAATCAGTTGCCGGAAATACTGCCGGCTTCAAACCCGGATGGGTAGAAGCCTCTCTGGGGTATAAGGATATTCATAAACACCATATCCCGGCAGATAAGTCATTTTCTGCAAACCTACATAAGCACCGCGAAGTACCATTTCAGGTCCGTCCTTCAGTTCTTCCGGGAAGTTCAGTTTCCCTTCCGAATCGTTCAGACGGTCTATCAGTTCACGGCATCCGTAAATTACACCACTACCGTCCCTGCCGGAGACTTTAGTAAAGATTTCCGGCAGTCGTAATATGAAAAGTTATATCTATATCTGCTTTCGCTGGTACCCCAATATTAAAAAGATAACAGAAGCAAACAAAAAGTTCTGGTATATAAGACTAAAAAGCGTATATTTGCGAATTACTATTTTTAGTTTTATGCAAACTTATATCGAAACATCCCGATTGATCCTTCGCGATTGGAAAGAGGAAGACATTCCTCTTTTTTGCCCTCATGAACGCCGACCCTCACGTCATGGAGTACTTTCTCCAACCATTAACTCCGGAAGAATCACTCAATTTTTATCATCGTATCCAAAAGGAATTTCAAACCTGCGGCTTCGGTTTGTATGCCGTAGAACGCAAAGAAGACCATGCTTTTATGGGCTATACCGGGGCTGCATCAGATAACATTCGATGTAGATTTTGCACCGGGTATAGAAATCGGCTGGCGGCTGGCACATGAGTATTGGGGACATGGCTATGCCCCTGAAGCAGCAACAGCTTGTCTGGAATATACTCGTAAACAACCGGACATTACAGAACTGTATTCATTTACTTCCCTGCCGAATCTCCGTTCGGAACGTGTAATGCAGAAGATAGGTATGACACGAATGAAAGAGTTCGACCATCCGCTTGTTCCTGCTGACCATCCATTACGCAAACACGTATTATATCATATCAAAACAGGATGAAAGCATTACCCGGAAGATTTGTATTCCTTTTTAAAACGATTAACACACCAACCGTGACGGGTGAAGGTGGATGAAGAAAGACAATCCGGCAATTATATTGGTAAAACAAAAGAAATAAAGGTAAACATAGAAACTATTGACTTTGCTCTTTTTATTTTGTATATTTGTCCGAAAGAACCAACTGGAACAAGAATGAGATATACAAAAATAAAGACATAAAAAGATAGACTTTGAAGGCATAGATATATGTCCGGAAGAATAGAAACGGGGCAAAATCTGTAGAGATTTTTACCCCGTTTTTGTTTAATATATTCAGTTCCATTTACTAAGTAACCCTGAATATCATTTATTATAAACGTGAGACCCGTTTATAATAAACTGTTCCATTATTTATTAAAAACACAAAATGAGTTTATTAGCATTTTGTATAAGAAAAAGAAAAACTGTTTAAGAGTAGAAAAGACAGCAATGGGACATACACAAATATATCTATACATTGAAGACAATAAACGACCTTTACAACTAATTTTCTTTTTCACTTATTACTCATTTAGTGCTTCTCAACAATAGAGATAATATCACTATTGTTCACCTATTCGTATTTTATTCTTTAGTAAAGTTTCTGGTTCACCAGTTCGTCAAAGAGCCTTGCATATTTCTCTGCGACCGCTTCTGCGAACTTTTTACCTTTTTCGGCAGAGGCTCCACGCGGATCACCTACCCCGGTATCTTTCGATACTTTTCCCCAGTTTCTGGGAATCCATGCTACTTTTTCATTCAAAGACTGCACGGCAAAGGTTTTATATTCTCCACTTCCTGCTTCTTCAAGATTGACCAGTTCGGGATGATAGTGCATCATTACAGATGTCTCGACTTCATCTGCATGGTCACCCGGATTTTCAAAATAGTCCTTAACCTTTAATACGGTATACCATTCACTTGATGCAATCAGGAAGTCAGGATAGTCTACCGACAAATCACGAATCATACTTTTTAAAAAGTATTGCCTCCATGCCCGTTGATAATAACTAATTTCCGGATACCTTGAACATAAAGGGAAGAAACAATATCCGTCAGTATTGCTTTCTGAGTTTCATAACGCGTATGGATACAAAACGGAAGTTCCCGTTGTCCCGGATTTTGCGACCCCATGCCGATAGGTGGCATGACCATACAATTTACCCCATATTTCTGTTTGGCTATCAAAGCGGCAGAAACCGCTACATCATGAAAAGGATACAATCCGTCATATAGGGCAAATGCAGATTATGAGGTTCGGTAGCCCCCCACGGTAACGCTACAATAATCATATCTCCCATCTTTTACTTCTCCATAACAAGATATGGATAAATCAACTTTTCTATTCATATACCTTATTTATTTCTGATGATTATACTATTTCATTTTTACTATCACTTCTTTCTTTTTTTATCAGACCATACTTCTTGAAGCAAAAATAGGAATTGTTTGGAGATTCTATAGCTAATCAAGGACTAAATTCACTAACTAATTAACAAATATATTACAAGCGATAGGTAACCGTTCTTTCTTCGGAAGAGTCAATTCAAAAGACGCCAGATACCTTCTAAGACTTTCTCTACGGTTCCTATATTCGCTTTGGGTTGGCGGCGGCTCTTGATTGTCAGATATCCCTTGCCTTCCGTAGCTTTTACTTCCTTCGTTTTATTATCCATGTGTTGCAATCTCAAAATTACGGAAACCATGAGAAATTTCCGGAGAATAGATTTTTAGCCAATAATACTCTTTATATAATCCGTAGGGCATACATGATAGAAATCCTTAAATTTCTTCCTAAAATATTGGACATCACAATATCCCAACATACCTGCTATTTCCGAAATATTAAATTGTTGGGAAGCCAACAATTTAAGTGCTTTATCCATTTTGAATGAATAGATGTAATCTTCCGGTGACATACCTATAATATCCTTTATCTTACTGTAAAAAGCAGTACGACTCATCCCTATATCAACACAAAGTTTATCAATCCTATATTTCTCCGTTGAGAGATTCTTTTCCAATATTTCATTGACTTTATTCATAAATAACAAATCTGTGTTTTCCATTTCCTGCCTCATAGGCACCAAAGGAAAAATGGCATCAGATAAAAAGTTTTTTATTCGTTCACGCAACGCCATGCGGTTCTCAATAAGCATGTGAATATCCGCCCTGAACTTACAGATACTCTCTGTACGCAATTTCAACCGATCTGCTCCACATCCTAAATGAGAAAGATAGCTTTCATTATCAAAAGACCTTATCAGCAGAACGACTGGTATCTCTCCCATTGTTTTATCTTGCTTTAACTTTAAAAACAGAGCGAATCACCACTTATGCCGTTTACATTATCATCAATAATGATTGTGTCAGGAATTTGCCGGATGATAGTATGTATTATCAAATCAGGATCTTCAAGAATGGAAATCTGATAGTATCTCGACAAAGACTTTCTCAAATAATCACTGAACGGTTTATCCTTCATTACTAATAAGATATGAGGAGCATCCTTTGCTTTCAAATCTTGTTTTTCATCCTTATGAATTCGAGAGAGGATTTTATAACGGGACATTTTTGATTCTGGCAATGACAGTCCGTCGGGATAACAATCCTGAAAGTGGCGAATTTGCCATGTCCGTAGCCAATCATTTTCCCTCCATGCAAACGAATGATTTTTCTGACAGTCCTCAAACCACTATATCCATATACAGGAAACAGGGCGGAAATAAAGGAAAATAAACTTTCGCCTTTTTATTCTCCCGTTACGGTATTATTGCTGATATGTAATTCCCATGCATCCATTGTATGCGTTACGCTAATTGATATGCAACAACCCGAAATTTGTTATCAAGATTATCTTGTATAAAAGATACTGAAGTGCGGCTGTCATTATGTTCTCATTTATCCTGCAACTGACGCAATCCGAACATTCGTTGACCTTCAATTTCACTTGACGGATGTTTGCGTATGGCCGACATTGATTAACAAATGGAAGTGATATAAGTGGAAAGTTCAAAATCGACAGTAGCTGTCTTAGGTTTAATACTACCTTCAATCTTATCAAGCGTCATAACATTCTGATTACAGTCTATTATAATACGTTCAGCATATTTCCAAGACTTCCTCTATTTTCAGAGAAATCGGTTCAGACAGACTAGCAGTTTTAATATCTTCCAACTGATTTCGTAATAAAGTTACGTATTGCTTTCTGCAACTCCTTGCGGACCTTCAGCCGCTCGGTGAATCGTATAGAGGTCGATCGGTTTGAGCCTCGGTCGAGAGCCCTCGATCGCGCGGTAGATCGTCCGATGCCTCGGTATAGAAAGCCTTCGGGCGTGATGAACTCCCTGCACGGTGATGACGAAATCCTTCTCGAGCATCAGAGCGCCGAGCACCGCCTCTCCTCCAGCCTCCGGACGTACCTGCGGAGGCACGCTGCCGGGTGGTCATTAAAAACGCTTTCGCGGTTGCGCGAAGCGAGGTATATTCTTTAGCCATTCGTTACGTGATTTCAACTTTCAAAAATAGACAAAACGGGGGCGACATATCAAAACGCCCGGACCCCTGTTTTGTCGAAAAATTCTGTTTACAACCGAACGATCCCCGGCAGGGGATTCTCTCGAGCCGGAAAGATGTCGATAAAAAGGGAGTTTCTGTCGATTCTTTTTTACGGTTCCTTCGGTCAGCAAAAAGGCACCGACCAGAATCGGCACACACACCTCCAGTACGATGCCGTGCAGGATGGCCAGCGGCACCAGGTCGCTGCCCGAATAACGGGCGATCGAAGGCAGACAAACGTCCATCGAAGTCACGCCCGACACCGAGATCGGGGCCAGCGGACCACCCCAGCGGGCGAACAGCGGCATTCCGAACAGGGCGATCATCTCGCGCACGACGTTGGCCAACAAAGCGACCGTCGCCAGGCTCTGCGGCGCCCTGCACGCCGGAGCGTCGCGCTCTTCAAGTCGGCTATCAGCACCGACGAAAGCGAATAGTAGCCGAAACCGCTGCCTACGGCCAGACAGTCCGTCAGGCTGAATCCCCGGAGCACCAGCACGCCAAGCGCCGAAAAGAGCAGGGTGCCGACGATCGTACAAAGCGGCAACAGGAGCATCCGCCAGTTGAACGTGCGCAGCATATAGTGCAGGTTGTCGCCGGCCCCGAGTCCCAAGCTGACCAGCACCACCATCACCGAAAGAATAATCATCGGCAGATCGGGATCCAACAGCCATGTCGGGACGGCATCGGCATAGCCGAGCGCCACGCCGACCGCGAAAAAGACGAAAACGATCAGACTATCTCTCATCGCACCCTCCTTTCCGGAAAAAGTAACGCCGGACGACGAATACCACCGCGAAACTCCCGGCGACGCCAAGGCGAGGCGATCACGGCGGCCTGCCAGCCGAAACGTCGAAATTGGCGATCAGTTCGCGGTTGGAACCGATCGTAACACCGAAAACGAAGAGCAGGGCCCACGGTAAGCGATACTCCCCGCTCCAGCCTGGCCTGAAAACGACCAGTTGCGCAGCAGATAGCCCGCTCCGATTCCGGCAAACAACAGCAAAACGATACGAAACATAGCTCAATCGACAGTTAAAAAGCCCGACGAGATACATTGCACCCCGCCGGAAAAATATTATAAAACACAAATTTCGCGCTGCAAAGATAGCGAAAGGTAAGTGACAAGCCAAACCCGTTCGGACCTGGCCGGAGCAAAATCCAACCGAAACACCTCATTATCAATGCAAAGACTACTCGATCGAAGTTATCGATCCAATCCGAAAATGGCGGCGCGAAACGGCCAGTGCAGCAATGCTGACCCGACAGTCGGGCACCGCACGCAGGAGAGCTTCGGTGCAGGAAAGCGCGTCGAACCGGTAGTCACCACGTCATCGACCAGCAACACGTGCCGTCCGGCCAATGCCTGGGCCGCGCGACCGCAAATAAGTCGCGCACGTTCTCCCCAGCGCCCGGCCGAAGAACGGTCGTCTGGCTCGGGTTGTTGCGCAGGCGCCTGGCCGCCCGGATCCTCCACCGGCACTCCCATCATCCGGGAAGCAATCCCCTCGGCGATATAAAGGCAGCCTGGATTGTACCCGGGCCAGCAACCGCCAGGTATGAGAAAGCGCTTTTTGAGGAACGATGCAATCCACGCTTCCGGCGTGATCCGCTGTCAGCAAGGTTACCGCCAATGCCAGGCTTTTTGGAGTCGCAGGCCGTGCGCCCGGCAGTTTGTAATACTGAAACCATGAATGGCGCTGCCGGGGACTGCAGCAGGCAGAGAAAAGCCGAGGCCACACACATTAGGAAACTCGTTGCGCCGCGCTCAACCAGCGGATTGTCCGCACGGCGCCAGAATCCGGTCTGGGGTGCCAACGTACGGCACATCATACAGAAGCTTCCCTCGCCTCCGTGCTCGCCGCACAGGCGGCAGAAAGAGCCCATTGAGGATCGACATCCAGCAGAGAATCATGCTTTTGACCACCGGTCAAATCCCGCGCACCGCCTCGCGGCGGAGCCAGCCGAAGCCCCCGCCTCGATCTTGGCGGCGGGGTCGCCAGATACTTGCACCCGATCGACGGGCCGGAGTCAACACGCGTCAGCGAACAACGTTCGCAGGGCGGCGGCGGGGCCAACCGCACGGCACGCGTCGCGGGATGCGGTGACACCAACAACTTTCGTTTCAAAGGCCGTGCATAGGCAGATAAGAAGAACGCCGCTTCCACTTTCAGCGAAATTGCTGACGACCGCTCCTTACCGTCGCCCGCAATCACCTGTTTTTGGGCAAGGATGGCCAGCTCGGCAGTCACAGATCACGACATTCAGGTTTTCGCCGACCGGCGCAGCCCCACGCCCATCAGCAGTTGGAACACGCTCCATGAAGCAGAAATCAGGATATTGAAATTGTCGGCGTTGAACCAGCTCCACGCCGCCGAAATCAAAACCTCTTTGGTAATCATCACGTCCCACCAGAATATCGTCGTCGCGGGCGAAACCTCGACAATCTGCCGAGCTTACGCTCGGAGGTAACGCTGTCGCGGTCGAGCCGGGCGACCCGCGCATCACGGCGAGCTGCGGGCGATCTCCTCCCTCGACCTTTTCCGTCCAGAAGCCCATCGGCACGGGTTTCGGTCACGCCGGCAATGGGGCACTGGGCCGAACAGGCTCCGTATGACCGCAATAGTGACAGACCAGCACAGGCGCTTGTCGCAGCAGTACAGTGAGGTCACATTTACAATCCGGACAGCGGGCCCGTCAGCCCGCACTCCCGGCACTCGACACAAGGTGCGAAACCCCGCCGGTTCACGGAAAAACATGCCCTGACCGCCTCCGCCGGGGTCTCCTCCATACGGTCGAGCAGCAATTTGTTGAAATGGGCATGCCGCTCGCCGCGTTTCACGGCACAGATCGTATCAGACACGAGGTCTGCGGCATCCGCGACGATTCCGCCAACGCTCGCTGAAACACCCATGCAGCGTTTAAGATAACTCTCCAGCGACGGAGTAGCGCTTGCCAGCGGCGGTACGCAGCACCCAGCGGTCGGGTCGTCAACTGGCGATCGCAGTGCCTACGATAGCAGCGCCGGGTCGGTCTGTTTGTTAGCTGGGATCGTGTTTCCTCGTCCACCACGACCGAGGCTCCAGGCGGCGCGGCGGCTGGGAAGATCGCCGAGGCTTTTGGGCGATCACCAGGCTCGCCGCCCGCAGAATCCGCAGGCGGAGGTAAAAAAGCTCCCGTACGCTTGCGGTCGGTGAGGATTTCGAATGATGAGCGATGCCCGCTCGCCGAAAAACCTGCGCCGAGCCGATCGACCAGCTTTGGGCCGCATGAGCGATCTCCGGCACAGCTGCACGCCTTCCGCCCAGGCGCACCTCGGCAGCGAAAGTGCATATAAATTTCCGTTTTGCCCGAACCGGTGACACCCGCAGCAGCTTTTACGGTCGCGCGATCGGCAAACACGGCACGGATCTCCTCGGCAGCCTTCCGCTGCGCAGCGAGGACGTCGGCGAAGCGAAACTTTACGCACCGCCATGTCACCGGACCGGGTGCGACCTCCCGTTCGATACAGGTCAATAACCCGCGTCACCAGGAGGCAGAGCCGTCCGATCGGCGGCGAGTCGGCTCCGGGCGACTTCCCGCCCGTCGGGCGCAAGGGCAGCCAACTCACTCCAGCGCCTCCCGCTGCCGCACGACACGCCGCCACGTTCCGGCGCGGCGACCGGCGATCCGGCGGTGAGGCGCTTCGCCGGCCAAGGGCCGAACCCGCTCCGGCGGGGGCCGGGAGCTCGTCGGCGCACAGGCACCACTCTCGCCGTGTCCGCTCGGCTATCCAGCGACGGCGCCACGCGCATCACTCGCAGCGATGCACATGCTAATACGGCGGCCCTCCCAGAAAGCGGCGCTGCCGCTCGTCGAGCAAGGCGTGCACAAACACAGGAGACAGTCTTGACAATCGCGAAATCAGGGCGCCGGTCGTGCGGCGCCAGACGATGCCGTGTGATCTTCCAGATGGCGAAAGGCACGGCTTCACAGCCATCCCTCGCAAAGAAAATCGCCTTCCCGCACGCAAAGGTGTTGGCGAAGAGAGGCGAAGGAAATACGATGTCGGCTTGCCAGCGCATGGTCATGGGATCAAAGGGGCGCTTTCAGGCTGCAGGAACCGACCAAAGCCCGTCAGAGCCGCGCCGCAACCCACAAAACAACAGAATCCAATTAAGTTTTTCTTCGGGTAAAGTTACGCATTATTCCCGGAAAGCAAACACTCCCCGCCGGATCGACGAGGTATTATTTCAAATCAAAAGAAGATTCCTAATTCTTCAACACATACACCGTTGAGCATACCGCCGTCGATGATACCGAAGCCCTGCCCGTAAACACCGTTACAGAAGCCACCGAAACGCTTTGGGATCAGGGTACGGGCAATCACCAGAGGTGTAAGCAGCCGTTTCGCGTTTGCGGCAGACGACCATACACCACCTGCGGCATGACTCCTTCGATGTACCCATCCCATTCCGTTGAGGCATCGTCACGCGATGCGCCGTCTCGGCGGCTGATCGCACGCAGCAGCACGGTCGTGCTCATGGCTGTATGAGCCAGAATCTGAAGTTCGACTGCACGGGTGCCGCCAGCAACGCATCGGTGCTCGAGGAGCCGAATACCGCCGTCATGCAGCGGGAAGCCGTGAGATCACCGTCTCGATGCCGTTGCCCACCAGCAGCAGTACAAATGATAAGCGAATCAGTCACCAGCACTGACACGGCCGTAATTGTGATCTGACAATACGTAAT
>VOFK01002618.1_pt1 | contig 23959 bp, 21 predicted proteins | sample 5384121 | NCBI WGS metagenome assembly VOFK01 (sample SAMN12384730, study PRJNA508395) | human gut metagenome | isolation source: healthy gut J | host: Homo sapiens | reverse complement strand
TCCGCCTACCAAGTGGATTATCCCCGGATTACTTCCAGCTGGGTTGGCCCTGTTTGCTTGGCCCCAGCAAGGCGGGCAAAAAAGCTGGCTGACGCTATGGCTTTGCCTACAGGTTGCACAGGGTAAGCCGGTGTGGGGGCGAGAAATTGAGTCGCGCACGGTGCTGTATCTCTCGTTGGAGGACACGCTCAACCGCCTGCAGGAGCGTCTGTTCCGGCTTGTGGGCAGCGAGGATACCCCGGAGCGGCTGATCCTGCAGACCGAATGCCAGAGTATCGGACAAGGATTGGAGGAACAGATTGTGGACTTTGTTCATAACTATCCGGATACCGGGCTGGTAGTCATTGACACCTTGCAGAAAGTGCGCTCCTGCGACCAAAGTGGCAGTATGTACGCCAGCGACTACAAGGATGTAAGCACGCTGAAAGCCCTTGCAGATAAGTACGGCATCTGCATTCTGTTGATTCATCATCTGCGTAAACAGGCTGCGTCCGATCCCTTCGACCAGATTTCCGGCTCCAATGGTTTGATGGGCGCAGCGGACACCACATGGGTTATGCAGCGCAAGCGAACGAGCAAGAATGCTGACATTATCCTGACCGGGCGCGATTTGGACAGACGAACGCTGTATCTTCATGAGGAAAACTGCATTTGGCTGTTGGATGAGGAAGAAACCGCAGAAGAACAGCGGCTGAAAGCTGTGCCGGAATACCTTTGGAGAGTTGCGGAGTACATCGAGCAAGCCGGAAAGTGGCAGGGAACAGCTACCGAGTTGTTATCTGAAACTGGCGCTGACGGCGTTTTGCCCCATATGCTTACCCGAAAAATCGTGGAACACTTTGACACGGTATTTGCACCAAAGGGTATCCACTATGAAACGCATCGCACATCGCAGACGCGCTTGCTGAAGTTTTCCCATTCTGAAAATGACGCTGATGACGCTAATGACGCTGATATTGACATAACTCAATTATCCGGCTGGGATATCTCAAAAATAGCGTCACAAGCGTCATTAGCGTCATCGGCCATGCCTTGGCGCGGAAAATATGGGGCGTAACCCTATACAAAGCAACCACTTTTGCGAAAAAAGAAATCGTAAGTACGTCAAATATTACATTTACAAAGAATGACGGTATTTTTGAAATGTTGAAATGGAAAAATGACGCTAAAATCAGCAATGACGCTGATTTGATTTACAGGCAAGGAGGTACAATGGCTTACATCAAGAAAAAATCCGAACGAAAATACAAAATCACCGTCTGCAACGGCTATAAGGTCAATGGTCAGAAGCGAATGAAAGCGCAGACTATCACTGTGCCATCATCCGTGCCAAAGCGCGGCATTCAGCAGTATGTCATGGCTGAAGCGGAGCGCATCGAGAAAAAGTTCAAGTATGGCGTTGAAGAAAGTGACCAAACCAATTTTGAGCAGTATGCGGAAAACTGGCTCAAGCGGCAAGAACCGTTTTTTTTCAAAGCTACCACCTATGCAGGGTACAAACGCAATCTGGATATTGTCTACCCGTTGATTGGAGGCATCCCGCTTGCAAAGTTGCTTCCCATGACTTTAGAGGAAATGTGCGAGGAATTGCGCAAGCGCCCCGGACGTGGTGGAAACTGCATCAAGGAAACGACTGTGCAGAAATATCTGGAGACGGTTTCTTCGGTGCTGGAAGATGCCAAGAAAAATGACATTATTCCGTTTAATCCGGCGCACCGTGTCCGCAAGAAGCATTTTGAGAAGGAGGTGCAGCATATTCCGCAGAAGTATGAAATGAGAAAACTGATGCGGGCGATTCAGAACGAACCGATTCTGTATCGCGCCTATTATACCTTGGCAATTACGACCGGATTGCGGCGTGGGGAACTGTGCGCCCTGCAATGGCGGGACATAACCGGTGCTTGTGAACTGACCGTCCGTCGTTCCCGCAGCTGCGCATCCGGGCAGATTGTTGAGAGTGACACCAAGAGTCATCGGGAACGGATCGTAACCATTCCGCTGGGGATATGGGAGCTTCTGATGGCGCTGCGACAGCAACAGGTGCTGCATAGCGGTGTTCCAAATAGAGAACAGCCGATTTTTACAGACCCCGATGGTCATGTACCGCACCCGGATACCTTTACCCGACATCTGCGCAAGCTGTATAAGCAATGCGGATTATCTGAGGATTACCACCTGCACACCCTGCGGCATTTCTACGCAACCTATCTGCTGCAGGAAGGCACCAGCAAACAGGTGGCGGCATCCCTGTTGCTCGGTCATGCAGATACGGCATTCTTGAACGCACCTACTGCCACCCGCAGGACATGGCGAAGCGTCAGGCGGCAAACCTGATGCAAGATCTGCTGAACAACCAAAATCCGTGCTATGTTGCATTTATGAAAAATAGGAATAGAAAACCTAAGAAAGCAGGTTAAATAACAGGCGGCACCGTCAGAGATGGCGGTGCCGTTTTTGTCAGTAATAGGTAGAATTTTAGAGCGAAAGATTGTTGGGTGTGGTGATAGCTTTCTGTCGCAGTTGTCGATATGCTTTGTAGTACCGCAGGTCAATAAAACATACAAAGGAGCGTTGAAAACAATGGCATCTATTAGAAAACGCGGCAGCAACAGTTACTTGATTGTAGTATCCCGTGGGTATGACTACGAGGGGAACAGGCTGAAAATCTGTACAGAAAACGGTCAAGCCACCCAAAGAGTATACTCCGAAACAAGCCGAGAAATGGGTAAAGGAACAGGCAATCCTATTTGAACGCGAGGTTCAACATACGCCGGAACCTATTAACCGTAGCATTACACTGGCAAAGTACATTGAGCATTGGGTTGATGATGTTGGACCGAAGAAGAACTGGCGGACTCCACATTTCTGACGCGACGAACAGGATATCCGCAGAATCCTGCCTGCTCTGGGAAACTACAAGCTGACCGATTTGCGTAAAGAGGTTATTCGTGATTTTTACGAAGAAATGCGGTGCAGCCCGCGTTTGGACGGCAGAGGAAATCTATCCGAGAAAACGGTCGAAGGCTTACACAACACGCTGTGCGGCATCCTGTCGGCGGCTGTGGACGAGGGATACCTTACTCACAATCCTGCATGGAGATGCTACAAGCCTAAGGGGCAGAAGAAGAAAGAACGTCCTGTAGCAGATGAGGAAACGGTTAAAAAGTTGATTACTGCATTTGAAGGACAGAGTATGAAGTACGAAACCTATTTCAAGCTGGTGCTGGCAACCGGGCTGCGCAGGGGTGAAGCCTGTGGGCTGAAATGGAGTGACATTAACTGGCGTAAACGGACGATTCATGTACAACGCGGAGTCGTGAAGCTTGAGCCATCAGGAATCTATTACAAAAGACCCTAAAACTTCTAGCGGCGACAGAATGGTATATCTGAGCAAAGAGATGTGCCAACTGCTCAAGGCGTGGCGCAAGGAATGCGAATGGGATAGGCAGCAGACCGCGAACGAAACTGTATCGAGGGCGACTACTTATTCCGTCAGCCAAATGGAAAGCCGATGAATCCCTGCACATTTACCTATCGCTTTAAGCTGATTCTGAAAGCTAACAACTTGCCGCTGGATTTGAATGTGCATAGCTTGCGCCACACCAATGCCAGCCTGCTGATTGCGCAGGGCGTGGATGTACGAACGGTGGCTAGTCTATTGGGTCATGCACAGGCAAGTACAACGCTGGATATTTACGCCCATGCATTCGACAAGAACAAGCGCAAAGCGCAAGAAAAACTTGGAAAGGCGATTGGATTATGACGAGAAAAATCAAGCTGACACGCGCAAACAAAAGTATCTTACTGAAAGCACTGGCACCCTATTACTATCAAGAAAAGGCACTTGGCCATAACACGGAAACCCCGGGGCGACTGATACTGAAAATTGATTCTCTCCCAGCCGATAAAAAAGCTACTTTTTCTACAGAAGAAATTCGCCTTATGTGTACCACTGTAAATCAACTGAGAAATGAACTGCTGTCAAAAGGACAGTACACCGATGCGGCAGATGATATGCTACTAAAATTATTCTAAAATCTGAATAAAAAAGCGCATTGCAAAAATACATTGCAATGCGCTTTTTTTTGTGCGACCGAAGGGATTCGCCGAGCCGCGCCCTAGAAACGCCCCACCGGGGCGTTTCTGACCCGCGGGACGCAAAGACGCAGGGAACGGGCTGTTCAAATCCGCTCTTTTGCTGCCCCATAAAATCCATGCAAAACAAAAAGAGCAGCACCCCATAAGGTGCTGCTCTTGGTGCGACCGGGAGGATTCGAACCTCTGGCCTTCCGGGTCGGAGAACTACGACAGGGCGGTATAGACCGGCGTTGAAACGTAAATTTCGTTGGTTCTGCACAGTTGCGTCCAAAGCAAGAAAACGCCTGTTGGTGGTTGTCACAACGGGCTTTTCGGTGTTTTACGGTGCGTCTGCACAGTAGTAGTCAAATGGTGGTCAAAGAATGTAAAATAAAACGCAATAGAGTACCACTATTCCCGGTATATGACCCTTGCTTTTTAGCATCTTGCTGTTTTCCTATATAAACCCGTTCATTATGTTCAATTCCAAAAATGCTTGTGCATTTAATTGTCATGTTCATGCAAAAATATCCCAAAGAGTTTGTCCAACTTTCCCAACGATTTCTATAGACATCCTCAGCGAAATATATATCGAAAGCAAGTTTCTTCATCATCAATCTGTGGCTTATTCTGCTTGCAAATTTTAAATTACTTCATATTTCCATTGCAAGTATCCATAATTTTCGTCCATAAAAGTGGGCCAAAAGCTGAAATCACTCCAGCGGCCGGGGATAAGCCAGCCGGGCAGGGTTTGCAGAAAATGGGGTACCGTCCACGCAAATGCCAGTGCTAAAGCAAACAGGGCTGCCCCGTGCAAGACACCGGGCAGGGCACAAATAAAGCGCAGCAACAGCACGACCAAAGCCAGTCCGACAATCAGGGCAGGCAGGGCACACGCTGCTTGAGCCAGCCATGCCTTTTGGGGGCCGTAAGTGATGGCGGTGATCTTTCCGGCACCGGTTGCTGCGGCCCACTGTTCGGCGTCCGTTTTGGGGGTGTCGGGCGAAAGACCCCGCAGCGCCGCGTGGGTAAAGCCGCTTTGCGCCGGATAAAGAAGCGTTTTGCTTTTACTTTTAAACACGCCGGAAATGAAATACTCGGTACGGTCCAGTGCAACAGTCAAGCCCATAATATCATAGCTGCCAAACAGTGTCCACGCCAGCGTCGAAGAAATCGCGCACTGCTGTCCTACGACACCGGGTGCTGTGCCCTGAAGATATTCCACAGGCAGACAGTCCTGCGCTGTACCGTCAAAGCCGATACAGGTCACATCTTCCGCTGTGCGGTCAGAATCTGCCGAGACCGCTGCTGCTTTCTCGCTCCAAAAGCTGGCAGTAACGGCTTGAGTGTTGGCATTACTTTTTTTCCCCATTCCGTGCAGCGGCAAGCTGCCCGGCTGTAAGCAGGGGAAGACAGGGTCACCGTCACGGTTGGGTTCTGCTGTACAATATGCGCTGCGCGGGTCTGCAAAAGCAGCTGCAAAACTACCAGCAATACTGCCGCAACCGCCCAACCTCTTTTACGATGCATCATGGATCTTCACCCGGTCCCCGGCCTGCGCGGCCCGCGTACTGCTGACAATGACCTGTGTATCGGCGTCCAGCGCACCACTGACGGCGGCGGTGGTATCGCCCGTTTCCACCACCGTGACAGGCAGCGATACTACGATATTCTGCTGACCCAAGATTGTGGCTTTTTGTTCGATAGCCAGCACATAGCAGCCGGTATTATCTTTATGTACCGCGCTGGCCGGCAGCACACAGGGCCGCTTTTCACCCTGCACCGTGGCCGATGCGTTGGCAGCACCGGCACACCATGCCCCTTTGGACAAGGTGCATTTTGCTGTAACGGTGCCGTTTTCATCCGGGGCCGAAAGGCTCTGCACGGCGGCATCACAGCTTGCGCGGCTCTGGCTCAGGTGCAGTACAGTGCCAACTGAAACAAGGTTGGCTTGAGATTCTTCCAAAGGAATTTCGGCGGTAAAATCGGCATCTGCAGCCAGCTGGCCGCCCACGGCAGGGGGAGGGCTGCCCAACCACGAGATCCAGCGACACAAGGGGTGCCATCACTGGGGGCAGTCAGTGTGCCGCCCGCCTGCTGCACGGCAAGCAAGGCATCCAGTTCGGCCTGCAGGGTTTCGGCATCAGAGGCCGTTACAGCAGCAGCGGCGCGGTCCAGTGCGTTCTGTTTTTCCGTGGTTTCCTGCTCTTTCTCCAGCGTGTGCAGTGCGGTGTTGCGGTTATCCTCGGCACTTTGGGCGGCGGAAAGTGCCGCATTGTTGGCATCTTCGGCGGCTTTTTGGGCGCTGTACAGGGCATCCTCCGCAGCTTCCAGGGCAGCGGCGGCGTTTTCTACGGCGGCCTGTTTTTCAGCGTCGTCCGCATAGCCGGCATTGCGGGCTTTTTCCAGAGCGGCAGCAGCTTCGTCCCGCTTGGTCTGGGCACGGGAAACGCTCTTTCACCATCGGCGTAGATTCTGTGTGTTTCCTCGTAGGCACGTTCTAATTGCTGCTGGGCGAGCTGGGCGGCGTAAGGGGTCGGCGGTGTCTCCCGCCGTCTGTTGTGCGGCCTGGGTCCGGGCCTGCTGCAACGCGGCCCGCTTGGCGTTTACGGCGCGGTCCACTTCAGCGGCATCAAACACGGCCAGCGTGTCCCCGGCCTTGACGGTCTGCCCCGCCTGCACGGGTACTGCCATGACCAGCAGACCCGCGGGCACTGTAAAAGGGGTGCCGCCCGCAAAGCTGACCGTGGCCGTAGTGCGCACGCTTTTTGTCACATTGCCGGAGGACGGCCTCTGCACCGTCACGCTGGCCATGGCTGCCCCTGCTGTACCGCGGGCCAGCAGTGTCAGCACCAGCAGCAGTGCAAAAAAGCGGACAATCCACCCAAGCCGCTGGCGCTGGCGTGGGTCCATCCCGGTAAGCAGTTCGATAGGTCCTCATCCTTTCACGGCTCCGGCCAGGATCCCCTGTTCCAGATACTTTTTGGCCGAAAGCAAAAAAATCAGTACGGCGGGCAGCAATGCAAACAGGCTGGCCGCCATGGTCAGTGCCAGGTCGCGGGTAGTATCGGTCAGATAGAGTGACAGCGACCAAAGCGACTGTGTTTTTAAAAAGGTCATAGGCTGTTCCAGCGCATTCCAGGCATCCAGAAAGCTCATGGTCAGCGCAGCCAGGATACCGGGCAGCCCCACTGGCAGGCCGATTCGCGCAAACTGCTGCCACGGGGTCGCGCCATCTATAGCGGCAGCTTCCAGCAGCGGCAGAGGAACAGCGTCAAACCCGCGCTGCATCACAAATACGGGAAATGTGCTGAATGCCCCCGGCAGAATGACCGCCCAGACAGTATCCATCAGTCCCAGGTGGTTTATCGTCAGATAGGCAGGCACCATAGTGACCTGGAACGGCAGCAACATTAAAATAAGGTACAGCCCCCGCACGGCCCCGCGCCCGCGAAATTTCAAGCGGGAGAGTGCCCATGCGGCGGGAGCACCCACGACCAATTGACCAGCCAACTGCGGAAATGTCTGCAGGCAGGTGTTCCAATAGGTGGTAAAGTATTCCGGTGTGTCCAGCAGCAGCTTGACAGCAGGTTCCAGCGTAGGGTAGCTGGGCAGCAGGGTCCACGCAGCCTGCCCGCTGCCGGAAAGCGCCGGGCCGATGGTCGCTGCCAGCTCCTCCGAGCCGGTCAGCGTGCCCATCAAAAGGAACCATAGCGGGAACCATACGAGCAGGACGAATGGGAAAAGCAGAATTTTTTTTAGAGCCGTTTTATGCATACCGCGATCACCGCCCCCAGCGCCCCTGCCATCAGGGATTGCTGCGGCGCTCAGCCTTGGCAGATCCAGTGCCAGGAACCAGTTGTTGAACAAATGCTGCAATAAATAGATGCTTTTTTCCGGGTAGGCCCCGGCCACCAGATAGGCTTCGCGGAAAACTTTAAAGGTGTTCAGCAGACTCAGCACCAGCGTGACGGCCAGTGTGGGCAGCAGGTTGGGCAGGGTAATGGCTGTAAACTGCCGCCACCCACTGGCACCATCCACGGCAGCGGCCTCGTACAAGTCTGTGGAGATGCTGTCCAGCCCGCTGGACCAAAGGATGCTGTCATAGCCGATGTTTTTCCACAGATAAGTACCGATCAGCACCCAGAACGCAGCATCCGTGCCCATAAAGTCACAATGGGTGCCAAAAGTTCCGTTCACAAGGCCGTTTTGGGCAAACAATACTTTCCAGAGCAGTGCAAGGCTTGCCACCGGCAAAGCCATGGGCAGCAAAAAGGTCGTGCGGCAGACCTCGGCCCAGGAGGTATTTTTTAAGCCTTTCGCCCGTAGCGCCAAAGCCAGTGCCAGACTGAGCGCCAGCAGCAGCGGAACGCATACTCCGATAAACCGCACCGTATTTTCCACCGCCAGTCGGAACGCATCGTTGCCCAGTACCGCCGTATAGTTGGCAAGGCCCACAAAGTGTCGCCCCATCGTGTCGGTCACGCTGCGGCGCACCGTCTCCACAAAGGGGGCCAGCACAAACAGGGTGACACCGCACAGGCTGGGGGCCAGAAACAGCCAGGGCGTAGGGTCCGGGTGTTTGTTTTGTCTTTTCTGCATACAATTTTTTCCTGCAAAGCGATGCGCGGGGCAGCATGGCCGTTCCGCGCACCGATGTTACTTTTGTTCTGCCAGATACAGCGCCAGATCACTCTGCACACCCGCCACAGCGGCGGCCACGTCCTCGCTGCCGTCAATGATGGCCTGGGCATGGTTTATAAAGTTCTGCTGCAGCATCACCGGGAACAATACAGGTGTGGTGCAGTTGGCGTAGAAGGCATCCAGGTCGCCGACATACGCGCCGGTCACTTTACCCGTTTTTGCGCCGCTTACCGTCGCTTTGACGGCATCGAGTTTTTCCCGCAGGCAGTCCGCCCGCACCGTTGTACCATCGGAGCAATACTGGCTTTGCACATCGGTGCCGAAGAACGCAGCGGCCAGCCCCTTTGCGGCATCCGGATTTTTTGCTGTTGGCATTCACGCCCACCAGTACCTGCGGGTTATAGGCACCCTGCGTCAGGCCGGGCATCGGGATCATATCCACGGAACGGCCTCGGCATCCGCATCAAAAAATATCGTTGGTGCGCGCCATTGCAATGACGGCGTAGGGGGTGGCAACATCCATCCAGCCGAATTTGGCGCGGCTGCAGGTGCTGTACTCGTCCTGCTGTGCATCGATTTTGACAATGTCCGCGTTGTCGTAGCTCTGGGAAGATGCACCGTCCATCTCGGTGTTGATATAGTCAGCCATGCCATAGTAGTCGGCAGTTGTTTTCACAAAGGTAAATATCTTGGTCAGGGCGTCTGCATCCAGTGCGCCGTCGTGCAGCAGGGCATTGGCACTGGAAGGCAGGAGCAGCTTCGCGAAGTCAACGCCGCTGGCCAGCGCCAGAGCATACTTCTGGTCATCGGGCAGAGCCGTGTAATATTCATCGCTGTACTGCTCGGTGTCGGGGCGGGGTGCAGCGGCCAGCACGGCGTCCTGCAGGTCGTTCAGGTCGGTCAGGCCGTCCAGCGTGCCCGCGTCACCACAGAGTGCCGGGACGATGAACCGCGCAGGCAGCACATAGGCCCTGCCATCGGTCATAAACGGATCGATGATATTGCTCTGCAGCGCATCCAGCGGCACGGTGTCACTCATGTCAGCCAGCATTCCCTTATTGATATAGGTCGTGTAGTCGACACGATCCAGAAGCAGCACATCAGGCCCTTCCCCGGCCAGCAGTTCGGTGTTCAACTGGGTCAGCGCATCGTTGATGGCGGCGCTGACATCATCGGTGTCGGTCTGCACGGCGGTTTCAAAGGTAACGTCCACCTCGGGATTGGCTTTTTGTAGGCGTTCACGGCCAGCCGCGCCGTGGCGGAATCCGCCAATGACCAGACGGTCAGCGTTGTGTCGGCATGGGTGGGCAGCGTTTCGTCATAGTGATAGAAATAGAGATCGCCGTTTCCGCCGCTGTCGCCAAAGAGCAGGACCATAAAGTCCTCCGCCGCCGTGCGCAGCAGAGAGAGCGGATAGTTGCTGGAAATGCTCATCGCTGTGCCCTCGGCAGGGACGACCTGCTCCGGCAGGGTGCCGCCGGGGGCCAGGCGGTAGATGCCGTCCGTGCAGGCGTAATAAGCCGCGCCGTCTGCGTCGCCGGTCAGCGCTTGAGAACTGGTCGCATTGGGGACCGGGTTCAGCAGCTCGGTGCTTGCGCCGGTGGCGGGGTCCAGGGCGTTCATGATAATATCGCCGGTATTATTGTCAAAGCTCAGGTAAACAAGCTGGTTGCCGACTGTCGTGAGGGAGTTGAGGCTGTACGCCAGATCCTGCGGCAGTGCGGCGGTCGTAACACTGCCGTCAGTCAGGCTGACCTGCACAAAATCCACGGTGTCGCCGTTGGAGACAAAATCCAGCTTATCCCCCTGAAATACAGCTGTGTTGGGGTTGATGCCCTGCTTTACCGTGTCATCCTCTACAACGGTTTTGGTTCCGTCAGGTGCCTGCAGAACCAGCCCGGCATTCTCCCCGTCATAGGTGATAAGCGCCTGCTCACCGTCCGGCGCAACGAGGATCCACGTGACCATCGCATCGCCCACGTCAAACGCTGCAGGTTCCGATGTCCAGTTGGTTCCGTCAGTGCTGGTGCGGCGGGTGTAGTCTTCGATGCTGTCCTCCCCCACCTTGCCGGTGTACAGAACAATCGTTCCGTCCGCCAGCTGCGTCGGGTAAGAGATGAGCTGCTCACCGCCAAGGTCAACGCGGCTCTCGACCCAGCGGCCCATCTGGGTATCGGTGGTGTCTGCAGCGGTCAGGCTGGGAGTGGTGTCCTGCCTGGCGCAGCCTGCCAGACTCAAAATAAATGCCGTGCATAATCCGGCACTGATGATTCGTTTCATAAGTATGTGCCCTCCTTCATCGGTGTAGCACCAGTATACCGCCCGAATCTTGAATTGTCCTTGAAAAAAGCTGCGGCTTTTCAAGACTGTTTCAAGGTTTGGGGTGTATACTAGAAAGGGAAAAGGAGAATTATGCCATGCGGATTTTATTGATCGAAGATGACCGCGCCCTTTGCACGGCGCTGCTGCCTGCCCTGCAAGCTGCGGGCTATACTGTAGATACCTGCCACGACGGCGCAGACGGCAAAGCCCTTTTGTGCGGCGGCGCATACGATGTCTGTGTACTGGACCGGATGCTGCCCGGGCTGGACGGTCTTAGCCTGCTGCGGGCCGCCCGCGCCAAGGGATGTACCACCCCGGTGTTAATGCTGACGGCCCTGTCCGGCATCAATGACCGGGTGGACGGCCTGGATGCCGGTGCAGACGATTACCTGGGCAAGCCCTTTGACACGCGGGAGCTTCTGGCCCGGCTGCGGGCACTAACCCGCCGCCCCGGCACCACTGCCGAATCTGCCATACGCTGCGGTGACGTGACGCTGGATGCCGCCCAACTGACCCTGAGCGGGCCAAAGGCCGCTGCGGCCCTGACCAAGAGGGAGGCCGATCTTTTAGAGGTACTGCTGCGCACACCGGGGCAGCTGCAGACCCGTGCGGTGCTTTTGGCGCGGGTTTGGGGACCACTGGCCGAAGTTGAGGACGCTAATCTGGACTGTTACATCCATTTTGTGCGGCGGCGGCTGAAAGCCGTAGGCAGTGCGGTAACGATCACCACCGTGCGCGGTAGCGGCTATAAGGCGGAGGTACCGCCATGCTGACTGCACTGCGCCGCCGTTTGACCCTGCTGATGACGGCGCTGACCTCGTTGGTGCTGGCAGGTGCGCTGGTCGTGACATGGAATTATGCCGCCGCCCAGTACAGGACCGCCGCGGAGACGCTGCTCACGCAGAACTTTTCTGCCATCGTTGACCGGCTGGACAGCGCCGACAGCGTAAGTGACGCTTGGCTGGCTGACCAGGAGCACAACAGCGGCTGCCTTTTGTTTTTGTGGGACAACGGTGCCGCGCTGCATTTTGCGGGCACCACGGGCAGCGCCGATGCCCGCAATGCGGTTGAACCTCTGTTAGAAGAAGGTTTGTCCCCCCTGCTGGACACAAGTCTGCATGACAGCAGCGGTGCCGTGCAGCGGCAAAGCGCGGTGTTCACGCTGAACGAATACCGCTGCCACGCAGCCTTGCTGCCGCGCGGCACAGCAGGCAGTTATCTGCTTGTGGCCGCTTTACAGGATATGGGCTTTGTACACCGTCATGCGGTCCAGACAGTTGTGCAGTATGGTGCGATCTGGTTCACTGGCACACTGCTGCTGGCGATCATCAGCTGGCGGCTGACCGGCAAAGTGCTGGCTCCGACGGCATTGGCCATGCGGCGGCAGAAGGAGTTCATCGCCGCAGCCGGGCACGAACTGCGCAGCCCGCTGGCCGTAGTAAAAGCAAGCCTGGACGCTGCGTGCCGCACTCCTGTGACTGAACGCGCCACCCTTTTGCGGAATGCCGAGCAGGAGACGGACCGTATGGCGCGGCTGGTGGAGGATCTGCTGGTGCTGGCCAACGGCGACTTGGATGCCTTGCCGGCCCATCTGCACCCCATCGCACCGGATAACCTCTGCCTAGAAGTATACGATGCGTTTTTCCCGTTGGCGCAGCAGCGCCAACACCCGTTAAGTCTGACCCTGCCGGAGGACAGCGTTCCTTCCATAGAGGCGGACCCGGACCGTGTAAAGCAGCTGCTGGCAATCTTGCTCAACAATGCGTTTGACCACACCCCCGCGGGCACCCCCGTGGAACTGTGCTTGACATACTGTGGGGAAAAAATCACCCTGGCCGTGCAAGACCACGGCCCCGGCATACCGGATGCCGAAAAAGCTCGGGTCTTTGACCGTTTTTACAGCGCTGATCCCAGCCGCACCGACAAGCACAATTTTGGCCTTGGTCTAAGCGTAGCCAAGGAACTAGCCCGGCTGCATCATGCAGACTTGACCGTGACCGACACCCCTGGCGGCGGGGCAAAATTTGCGGTGACTTTTGCGGCAAGGATATCTTAATGCTTGATTGACATCCATAACCGAAAGATGCATCAGCGAACCCTGCTGATGACTATGTAATATACATTAGACGGTGAGCAAACTCTCTAATGAAATCCATCATAGGCGGGTTATCGCCTTGAATTATGAATGGCGTGTAAACAATTAGCACTTACTGTTGACCGATTGCTAACGGCTGGAGTATACTAAAACTACAGATTTGTTCTGTACAACAGCACCTTTACAACTGAATACACAGCATAACAGGTACTTTACTCTCTCGGTGGGGCGCACAGCAAGGTCAAGGCAGACCCTAACCCACGGCAGGGAGAGAACATAATGATACTCCAGATGCCCCACAGCTTCAGATGGGGTGACCGCGCAGGGGTTGTAAGAGTAAGATCCTTGCAGAGTCAGTGTACGGTCGTCGTCAGCGGCTTGCCTGTTATGTTCCCAAGTCTGGGGGCGAGCGGCAAATTAGACATTTTTCTTCAGCATTATTTTGATGCACACGGTTTCTTTTATTTATTTTTATTATTTACATAACCGTGTAACTAACGCTACTATGCGCATTATTTGAATTTTATTGAATTTACATCAAGATTTGCGGGGAAAGTGTACCCTTACGCCCGGATAAAACAGAGAAAATATATAAAGAGCCCGGAGGGCCTTACCGAAATCGGTAAGGTCCTCCGGGCTCTTTTTTCTCTCCCGAAAAGTGTATTCAAGAGGGTTACACAAAACAACGCTGCGAATTCAGAAAGGGTGTGAGCCTATGACAAACGCAAAACAGACGAACTGTGCGAAATACGCACGCGGACCGCCGAAGTGAATCAGAACTGATTCACTATTGAGCACAAAACCGAAAAAGTGAATCAAATCTGATTCACTCTCACCACGCCCAAACGCGCCCTGTGTGGGGCAGGTGGCACATCGCACACGGACGCGACATCACCCGCAAAACCGCCGTTTGGCGCGCTTGTGGGGCTGTGGGGCGGCGCGAGCCGTACAACTTACTACTAGAGTAAAACTTACTACACACAAAATCACGATAATATGAGATAATGTATATATCTTGAAATTGAAAGGATGATGCAAATGACTTTTACAAAACTTCCGAAAGTCAATCACCGCAGAAGAACTCCTCTCCACGCCACTGCCGCCGGTCAAGTGGATCATTCCCGGTCTGCTCCCTGCCGGATTGGCGCTGTTTGCCGGTCCCAGCAAGGCAGGCAAAAGTTGGCTGACGCTGTGGCTCTGCTTACAGATCGCGCAGGGTAATCCTGTCTGGAATCGAGAAATAGAGCCGCGTACCGTGATTTATTTCTCGTTGGAAGATACATTTAACCGTCTGCAAAACGCATTTTCCAGCTTATCGACGGCGGCGATGCCCCAGAACGGCTGATTCTGCAAACCGAATGTCCGAGTATTGGGCAGGGATTGGAGGAACAAGTTGAGGCACCTTTGATCCACACATACCACGATGTTGGTCTAATCGTTATCGATACACTTCAAAAAGTGCGTCTAAGCGACGGAAACGGTGGAATGTATGCGAACGACTATAAGGAGGCAGGTGCATTGAAAAAGCTTGCTGACAAGTATGGCATCTGCATTTTGCTGATTCACCACTTGCGCAAGCAAACTGCATCCGACCCATTCGAGCAGATTTCCGGCTCCACAGGGCTTATGGGTGTGGCCGATACAAGCTGGGTCATGCAGAGAAGCGTATGAGCCAGACCGCTGACATTTTGCTCACCGGGCGCGATATGGACGACAGAACGCTGCATTTGCGCGGAAGAAAGCTGTGTTTGGACTTTAGAAGATGAGGAAACCGCAGAAGAACGGGAAATCAAGGCTGTGCCGGATTACCTGTGGAAAGCGGCAGAGTATATCGAAAGTGTCGGAAACTGGCAGGGAACGGCATCGGAATTGCTTGCAGCGGCATATCGAAAATGCTAAAGCCGAACCAGTTCACCTATAACATGGCCAAGTATTTCGATAAAGTGTTCGAGCCGAAAGGTATTCACTATAAAACCCATCGAAAGAACAAGGTTCGTCTTTTGAGCTTCTATGGTGACGATGGTGACGGTGGTGACGATGATATTGACATAACTCAATTATCGGGGTGGGGTATCCCAGAAAGACCGTCACCATCGTCACCATCGTCACTCGGAGCGCTTGAGGGAAGCAAGCATGGGCGAAGTGTTGCCACAGGGCAACCCGCCGAAAAGCCTACGGGGACAGCCCCGAACCCCTGTGAGGCTGCGAGTGCATGAGAAACAGGACTGTCGGAATCAACGTCCGCGTCACCGTCACCGAAAAGAAAAAAGGTGACGATGTTGGCTCGGAAGTGTGGCTTGTCACTCTCAGAGTATTTACGCCAGCGGGCGCTGGGATATGAACCGGGCGGGCATCCGCCCAAGGAGGTATTTGATGTGTTGGACAAACTGGATGAAATTGCAGAGAACTGTTCTGCACGGGAAGGGGCAGCCATCAATGCCCAGACCGACCGTATGAGGGACCTGCTCATTGGCGGTAACTAAGATTTGGACGATCAAGGACAGCCTGCAGCGCGTCCTTGACTACGCGGCCAACCCGGACAAGACCGAATACGATGCCCTTGCTCAGACGCTCCACTATGCGGAGAATGATGCCAAGACCAGGCTGAACGAGAGCGCCCAGCTCGTCACCGGCATCCATTGCAGGGCAGACCATGCGTGGGAAGATATGCGGGCTGTGCAGGAGCGCTTTGGGAAAACAGACGGCGTGGTGGCGCTCCACGCCTACCAAAGCTTCCGCGAAGGAGAGGTTACTCCGGAGCAGTGCCATGAATCGGCGTGGCGCTGGCCCGCAGGGTCTGGGGCAAGCGGTTTCAGGTGCTTGTGGCCACTCACATGAACACAGACAACTTGCACAACCACTTCGTGATAAACTCTGTATCCTATGTGGATGGCAAGAAGTACGAACAGCGCCGCAGCCAATACGCTGAGTTCCGGGCTGCATCCGACAAGCTGTGCCGGGAGTACGGCTTATCGGTCGTAGAACAGCCCAAAGCCAAGGAACCGGCGCGGTACGCCCGAATGCGCGAGGCCATCGACCAAGCCTGTGAGGATGCCAGCACTGCCGAGGATTTCCACAGGGCGCTGTATCGACAGGGGTACATATTCGGATCTGATCCTAACCGTAGGTACGCAACCATTCGGGCGCGGGATGGTGGCCGAGCGGTTCGTCTATATAGGCTGGGAGAAGAATACGATCTCGCGGCCATAGACGACAGGCTGCGCGGGAACTACCTTCTATATGGGCCAAGGATGTATGAACTAAAGCACCCACCCCAGCAGTATACACCGAAACGGTATCGCCCCCAAAATACCTATGCGGGAAAAGGCGTCCTCAAATTTTCTTCGAGGTATTCTTTGGGGGAATCCCAGATGCACCGCTTATATCTGTACTACTGTTACCAACTGGGCATCTTACCCAAGAAGCAGCAGCCCCGCATCAACCGCCCGGAACTAGAACATATCTGGAAAGGCACCGAGAAAATCCTTGCAGAACACGCCTTTGTCCACGATCACAAGTTTCCCTCTTTGCAGGCAATCGTGGACTACCGCAAGGGCTTGTCCCGGCAGTTGGAAACCCTTGCCGCGCAGCGGGCGGAAATCGTTAAACAGATGCGCCGGAAAGATGCTCCGCCGGAGTTGGCTGACCGCCGTGCAGTGCTTACCTGTAAGATTGCGGAACTCCGCAAAGAGGACAAGATTGCAGAGGGAGCCATCAAGCGCATCCAAAGAACACGCGAATCAACCGTATAGAGCAAGAAAACCGAAATCAACATACAAACAATAAAACCCACAGCCGAGATTCTTCTCGCCGGCGATAAGGAGGTCCAATGGCTTACATTAAGAAAAAAATCTGAGCGAAAATTCAAAATCACTGTCTGCAACGGCTATAAGGTCAACGGGCAGAAGCGGATGAAGGCACAAACAATTACCGTGCCATCAAGCGTACCTAAGCGTGGCATTCAGCAATACGTTATGGCTGAAGCGGAACGCATCGAGAAAAAGTTCAAGTATGGTGTCGAAGAAAGCGACCAGACCCACTTTGAGCAGTACGCGGAAAACTGGCTCAAGCGGCAGGAACCGTTCTTTAAGGCTACCACTTACGCAGGGTACAAACGAAATCTGGGTATTGTTTACCCGCTGATTGGCGGTATTCCGCTTGCAAAGTTGCTTCCCATGACCCTAGAGGAAATGTGCGAGGAACTGCGCAAGCGTCCGGGGCGTGGTGGAAACTGCATCAAGGAAACTACTGTGCAGAAATATCTGGAAACAGTTTCCTCGGTACTGGAAGATACCAAGAAAAACGACATCATTCCGTTCAATCCGGCGCACCGTGTCCGAAAAAAAGACATTTCGAGAAAGAGGTGCAGCATATCCCCGCAGAAGTATGAAATGGGTAAACTGATGCGGGCGATTCAGAACGAACCGATTCTGTATCGCGCCTATTATACCTTGGCAATTACGACCGGATTGCGGCGTGGAGAACTGTGCGCCCTGCAATGGCGGGACATAACCGGTGCTTGTGAACTGACCGTCCGCCGTTCCAGCAACTGCGCATCCGGGCAGATTGTTGAGAGCGACACAAAGAGCCATCGGGAACGGATTGTAACGATTCCCATGGGAATATGGGAACTTCTGATGGCGCTGCGACAGCAACAGGTGCTGCATAGCGGTGTTCCGGATAGAGAGCAGCCGATTTTTACTGACCCCGACGGTCATGTGCCGCACCCGGATACTTTTACACGGCATCTGCGCAAGCTATATAAGAAGTGTGGGCTATCGGAAGATTATCACCTGCATACCCTGCGGCATTTCTACGCAACGTATCTGCTGCAGGAAGGCACCAGCAAACAGGTGGCGGCATCCCTGCTGGGTCATGCGGATACGGCATTTTGGAGCGCACCTACTGCCATCCGCAGGACGTGGCGAAACAGCAGGCCGCAAACCTGATGCAAGATCTGCTGAACAGCCAAAATCCGTGCTATGTTGCATTTATGAAAAATAAGAATAGAAAAGCCAAGAAAGCAGGCTAAATAACCAGCGGCACCGTCAGAGATGGCGGTGCCGTTTTTGTCAGTAATAGGCAGAATTTGGGGCGAAAGATTGTTGGGAGTGGTGATAGCTTTCTGTCGCAGTTGTCGGTATGCTTTGTAGTACCGTAGGTCAATAAAATAACACTAAGGAGCGTGCAAAATATGGCATCTATCCGAAAACGAGGCAGTAACAGTTACTTGATTGTAGTCTCTCGTGGGTATGATTATGAGGGCAACCGACTGAAATCCGTGCAGAAAACGGTCAAGCCACCCAAGGAGTACACACCCAAACAGGCAGAGAAATGGGTAAAGGAACAGGCAATTCTATTTGAGCGCGAGGTTCAGCACACCCCAGAGCCTATTAATCGAAGCATTACACTGGCAAAGTACATTGAGCATTGGGCGGCTGATGTTGGACCGAAGAAGCTGGCAGACTCTACATATCAACGAGATTTGCAGGATGTTCGGCGCATACTGCCGGCGCTGGGCAACTATAAACTGACGGATTTGCGCAAAGGAAGTCATCCGAGATTTTTACGAAGAAATGCGGCACAGCCCGCGTCTGGACGGCAGAGGGAATCTATCCGAGAAGTCAGTCGAAGGTTTACACAACACGCTGTGCGGCATCCTATCGGCGGCTGTGGACGAGGGATACCTTACTCACAATCCTGCATGGCGGTGCTACAAGCCCAAAGGACAAAAGAAAGAACGCCCCGTAGCCGATGAGGAAACCGTAAAAAGTTGATTACAGCTTTCGAGGGTCAGAGCATGAAATACGAAACCTATTTCAAGCTGGGTACTGGCAACTGGTTTGCGGCGCGGGGAAGCCTGTGGATTAAAGTGGAGTGACATCAACTGGCGCAAGCGTACAATCCATGTACAGCGGGGTGTGGTCAAACTTAGCCACCAAGAATCAATCACTAAGGACCCCAAGACGGCAAGCGGTGATCGTATGGTATATTTGAGCAAAGAGATGTGCCAACTGCTCAAGGCGTGGCGAAAAGAGTGCGAGTGGGATAGAGCGCAGACAGCAAATGAAACTGTGAATGAGGATGACTACCTGTTCCGCCAGCCTAACGGCAAACCGATGAATCCCTGCACATTTACCTATCGTTTCAAGCTGATTTTGAAAGCAAACAACCTGCCACTGGACTTGAATGTGCATAGCTTACGGCATACGAATGCCAGCTTGCTGATTTCACAGGGCGTGGATGTGCGCACGGTGGCTGAGTCTATTGGGTCATGCACAGGCAAGCACAACGCTGGATATTTACGCTCATGCATTTGACAAGAACAAACGCAAGGCGCAGGAGAAACTCGGAAAGGCGATTGGATTATGATGAGAAAAATCAAATTAACCAGAGCAAACAAAAGTATTGCGCTGAAAGCGCTTGCACCTTATTATTACCGTGAAAGAGCGCTTGGACATAGCACGCAGGAGTCGGGAAGATTGATACTAAAAATCAATTCTCTCCCAGCTGATAAAAAGGCAAGTTTCTCCGCAGAAGAAATTCACCTTATGCGTACCACTGTAAATCAACTGAGAAATGAACGGCTGGCAAAAGGACAGTACACCGATGCGGCAGATGATATGCTGCTAAAATTATTCTAAACCCCAATAACATTAAAACAAAAAGCGCATTGCAAAAATACATTGCAATGCGTTTTTTAAGTGCGACCGGGAGGATTCGAACCTCTGGCCTTCCGGGTCGGAGCCGAACGCTCTATCCAGCTGAGCTACGATCGCTTATGTATGAAAAACGCCGTTCTGACGTATTTCAATCTTGTAAAGTAGTCAATTTCCAATAGTGGTCAATTCGTGGTCTGACTACCGTTGACCACCGCGTTTTTACAGGCGCAAATCACGCTGTATCGAACAAAAACAAGCATAAAACCTGTCGCGTCGCAGTTGTCGGAGCCGAACGCTCTATCCAGCTGAGCTACGATCGCTTATGTATGAAAAACGCCGTTACAGCGTATTTCAATCTTGTAAAGTGGTCAATTTCAATAGTGGTCAATTCGTGGTCTGACTACCGTTGACCACCGCGTTTTTTGCGAGCGCAAATAACGCCGTATCGCACAAAAACGTGTCAAAAACCTGCCATGTCGCAGTTGTCGGAGGCCAGTGCTCTATCCAGCTGAGCTATGATCGCATATATTGAGAAAACGCCATGCTGACATGTTCCGGAGAGAGAAAAAACCAGCTTTTTGTACAGAAAACAAACCGTTGTTGACCGGGTACATTTTGTGTGTTAGACTGGCAGTAGAACGTACAAAAGCAGGTGCAAAGCCGCTGTAAAAAGCATTGCAGATGGAACGAAAGATTACGCTTTAATCATATTACCACATTGCGGCGGCGGATGCAAGTATCAAAATCGTTTTGCGGCAATGCGAAACGGATAAAAATTAACGCTGTACTTAAGGTGTGTCTGGAAAGTCGAGCATTCAGTCTGTTTCAGACATCCCTTAGGGGGTATCTGAAAAAGTCGAAACTATCGTCTATTTCTACAAACGCAGCGGGATTATGCGTTAAAAAGCCTTGGAATCCACAAAGGATTCCTGCGGCTCTTTGCCTTAAAATCCTGCTTGTGTTTGCGAAATATCCGTCATTTTCTTTGTTTTCAGATACACCTTAGGCAGAAATAAAAGGAGCAATAGTATCATGACACCGGAACTGAACTGGTTAAGTGACCCGACTGTGTTTGCTGTGAACCGGCTGGATGCCCATTCGGACCATGTATGCTACCGTACTGTGCAGGAAGCCGCGCAGCGCCACAGCAGCCTGCGCCAGCCGCTGGACGGCATGTGGCGCTTTGTATGGAGCAGCTGCCCGGCCCAGCGCCCGGCGGATTTCTGGCGCGAAGGAGCGGATCTTTCGGGCTTTGGTACCATCCGTGTGCCGGGCCATATGGAGACCCAGGGCTATGGTCAGCTGCAATACACCAACACGCTGTACCCGTGGGATGGACGCAGTGCGCTGCGGCCGCCGCAGGTGGATCTGAACGATGACCCCGTAGGCAGCTATGCGCGGAAATTTGATCTGGATGCCGGGCTGCGCGGGCAGCGGGTATGCATCAGCTTCCAGGGTGTGGAACAGGCCATGTACCTGTGGTGCAATGGCAAGTTCGTGGGCTATGCCGAGGACAGCTTTACCCCTCGGAATTTGACCTGACGCCGTACATCAAAGAAACCGGCAACCGCATCTGCGTGGAAGTGTACAAGCGCAGCAGTGCAGCATGGATCGAGACCAGGACTTTTTCCGCTTCTCCGGCATGTTCCGCCCGGTATACCTGTACGCCAAACCGGCGGTGCATCTGGCGGACATCTGGCTGAAAGCGGGCCTGAGCGAGGACAACACCACTGGTCTGCTGACCCCGGAGCTGAAGCTGGATGGAGAGACCGAAGGGGTCAGTGTGACTTTGCGCCTGACCGACCCGGAGGGCTATGCCCTGTATGAAGGCCCTGTGACGGGGGACACGATTGAGTTGGAGGGGATTCAGCCGTGGAGCCACAAGACCCCGGTGCTGTACCATGCAGAGCTGACGCTGAAAGATGCACAGGGCACCGTGCAGGAAGTGGTGCCCTATGACATCGGTTTCCGCCGCTTTGAGATGAAGGACGGCATCATGTGCCTGAATGGGGAGCGTGTGGTGTTCAACGGTGTAAACCGCCACGAATGGAACCCCGAAAAGGGCCGCGCTATTGATGCGGATGATATGAACGCCGCCATGGCCGTGCTGAAAGCTAACAACATCAACGCCGTGCGCACCTGCCATTACCCGGACCAGAGCCTGTGGTATGATCTGTGCGACAAAAACGGCATTTACATGATCGATGAAACCAACCTGGAAAGCCACGGCAGCTGGCAGAAGCTGGGCGCGATCGAACCCAGCTGGAATGTGCCCGGCAGCCTGCCGGAATGGCGGGACTGCGTGGTCGACCGCGCCCGCAGCATGTTGGAACGCGACAAAAACCACGCCGCTGTGCTGATCTGGTCCTGCGGCAACGAAAGCTATGCGGGCGAGGACATTCTGGCCATGACGCAGTTTTTCCACGCCAAGGACCCCAGCCGTCTGGTGCATTATGAAGGTGTGGTGCATAACCGCGCATTTGCGGCCATCACCGATATGGAAAGCCGGATGTACGCCAAGCCGTGGGAAATCCGGGAATATCTGGAATCAAGCCGGAAAAGCCGTTCATCCTGTGCGAATACATGCACGATATGGGCAACTCTCTGGGCGGAATGGAAAGCTATGTGAAGCTGGCGGAAGAATACCCGCAGTACCAGGGCGGCTTTATCTGGGACTATATGGACCAGGCCATCTGGCATACGGACGTCATGGGCCGCAAGGTACTGGGCTATGGCGGCGATTTTGGCGAGCGGACGACGGATTACAACTTCAGCGGCAACGGCATTGTCTACGCTGATGGCGCAGAGAAGCCCGCCATGCAGGATGTGCGTTACTGGTACGCCAGCCCGGCGGACCGTGCGGCGCAGGATGCCGTCAACGCTGCTGCGGCAGCACAGGCAGACCGCACGCTGGCCGAAGCCTGGCAGAGCCGCCGCGCCTACCCCCTGGTGGTGACCCAGGGCGACGGCAACCTGGGCGTAAAGGGCAAAAACTTTGAGATGCTTTTCTCCATTGCGGGGGCTGGCCCGGCATCGCTGAAGGTGAACGGCACCGAATGGCTGTGGCGCGCACCGCGCCCGGCGTTCTGGCGGGCCTCCACCGACAATGACCGCGGATGCGGCTTCCCGCTGCGCGCGGCGGCCTGGATGGCGGCGGATGTGTTTGTAACATATAACGGCATGAAGGTGCTGGAAGCAGGTCCCGACTGCGTAAAGGTGCAGTTCCAGTTTGGCATCCCCACTGTGCCGGGGGCCAGCGCAGAGCTGGTCTACACTGTGGAAGCACAGGGCGCATTGCGGGTGGATGCCGTTTACCACGGCGTAGCCGGTGCGCCGGAGCTGCCCTGTTTTGGTGTGAAATTTGAAACCTTTGGCCCGGTGACTCGCACGGTGTGGACCGGGCTTTCCGGCGAAACCTACCCGGACCGCTATAAGGGCGGTGTGTTCGGCTGCCATGAGGAAACCCCGCATGTGGAGCCACATCTGGTTCCGCAGGACTGCGGCATGCACATGCAGACGCGGCAGGCCATGTTGGAACAGCGGGAGGCCTGCGGCCACACGACTGCCGCGCTGACCTTGCAGCAGGTGGATGCACCATTTGCGTTCAGCGCGCTGCCCAACACGGCGCAGGAGATCGAGGCGGCGCAGCACATTACGGAGCTGCCCGCGACCGGCCGCACCAGTGTGATGGTGCTGGGCGCAGTGCGCGGCGTTGGCGGCATTGACAGCTGGGGCACCGATGTGGAAGAGCCTTACCATGTTTCTGGCGAGGAAGACCACAGTGTAAGTTTCCGCATTGTGCTGTAAACGTGGAAGTTAGAGATTAGAAGAAACGGACAGCCGGGGCGATTGGCCCCGGCTGTTTTTTGGTGGGATGGACAGGCAGAAAAAAGTGTTTGCAAGGCGGGGGAGTTTAATCCCCAAAGTGTTGTTGGGGTTATAGGTTGGCGGGCGCACAATGTGCCCCTCCCTATGAGAGAATAGGGCACACGAAGCGGGGGATACATTGCGCGGCGTTTGGCACCCAGCAGAGCAGGGGGAGAAAATGAAAGGATTGTAAATTGTGCGCCAAAACAGCACAAAGCGGAAAAAAGCGTGGACAGGCACCGGCTGTTTGTGGTATACTTAAAAAAATACAAAATAAGTTACAAAGTGGGCT
>VOFK01000388.1_pt1 | contig 23959 bp, 26 predicted proteins | sample 5384121 | NCBI WGS metagenome assembly VOFK01 (sample SAMN12384730, study PRJNA508395) | human gut metagenome | isolation source: healthy gut J | host: Homo sapiens | reverse complement strand
TCGGTGTACTTCGTTCAGTTACGTATTGCTGATTAAGAAAGATTTTCGAGGATAGATCTTTTTTGAAGGAGCAAAGCCGGTGGCACATGACTGATGAGAAAAAGAGATCTAGACCGAAAAGATTCCTTAAGATGATGCAGGTTATTTTTTTTGAATGTTACTAAGTAAGCAAAAAAACGGGGAGCCACCCGATAATGGTTCCGTTTTCATTTAAAGTAAAGCTTCGATTACATCATTCCGCCTGCAGGCATCGCAGGAGCGGCTGGCTCCTTCTCAGGAATGTCAACGATACCGCACTCGGTGGTAAGGAACATTCCGGCGACTGAAGCGGCGTTCTCAAGGGCTACACGAGCGACCTTGGTAGGATCGATGACACCGGCCTCAAGCATATTGACATATTCATCGGTGCGGGCGTTGTAGCCGAAGTCACCCTTGTTCTCGCGGATCTTCTGGATGATGACGCTGCCGTCAACACCAGCGTTCTGGGCGATCTGGCGGAGAGGCTCCTCGATGGCGCGGGCGATGATGTGGATACCTGTGGTCTCGTCATCATTCTCACCCTTGAGATTCTTCAATGCCTCGGCGGCACGGATGTAGGAGACACCTCCACCAGGAAGGTAACCTTCCTCTACAGCGGCACGGGTGGCGTTGAGAGCGTCCTCAACCCTGTCCTTCTTCTCCTTCATCTCAATCTCGGAACCTGCACCGACATAGAGCACCGCGACTCCACCGGCCAGTTTGCCAAGTCTTTCCTGAAGTTTCTCCTTGTCGTAGTCAGATGTGGTGTTCTCGATCTGCTTGCGGATCTGGGCGACTCTGTCGGCGATGGCGTCCTTGTCACCGGCTCCACCCACGATCGTGGTGTTGTCCTTGGTGATGGTGATCTTCTCAGCCTTGCCAAGCATGTCAGGAGTCGTGTTCTCGAAAGTGAATCCTCTTTCCTCTTGACACTACGATGGCGCATGGGGGTAGCGATGTCTGAAAGCATCTCCACACTTGCGACGGTCTCAAAACCAGGAGCCTTGAGCATCCTTGTTTCACCGTTCTGAGCCAGAGAGTCCACCAGAGTGATAACGTCCACCGCTTCGCTTTTCGCTGAACAGGCGGCGCATTTCCTCATAGACGGCCCGGTTCTGCTCGAATAGAACATATCGGGGTCCATCTCGGTGATCAGGCGGTTCAGGATGGTTTCATCCATCAGCGCTGCGCCAAGCACGCTTTGTTCCGCCTGCATGTTATACGGCAGCTGAATGCCCAGGCTGGACAAGCTTAATTCATTGTTTGCCATTCAGGCACCTCCCTGCCGTTTTTGTTGGAATGTAATTACAAGACCCCCTGCCAATTACAGCGGAGCCTCCTCGACCTTGACCTTGAACGCGGCCACAACACCCACATGCAGGCGGACTTTGGCATCATAACTGCCAAACTCCTTAATGCTGGCGGGCATTTCGATTTTTTTCTTGTCGATTTCGGTGCCGGTCAGCTTGTACAACTGTTCGGCAACTTCCTTTGCGGTCACTTTGCCGTGCAGCTTGCCGGAAGCGCCCCCCTTGACCTTGACAGAAACGATCTGGCCCTTGATCTTGGCAGCCAGTTCTTCAGCAGCAGCCTTAGCTTCGGCTTCATGGTGGGCTTTGGCTTCGCTCTTGGTGCGGGCGGTGTTCACAGCGTCAGCATCGGCCACTGCAGCCAGACCGCGCGGGAACAGGAAGTTGCGGGCGTAACCGTCCGACACTTCATGGATTTCATCCTTTTTACCAATGCTCTTGACATCCTGTTTGAGAATAACTTTCATCGTGGTGGTTCCCCTCTCTATGTAGTAATTGATATAATTTTCTGCCATTGGCAGGGATTCGCTGATAATTTAATTTGTTAAACTGCACCCACCAGTTCTTCCTGGCATTCCTGGTTGGCGCGGTATTCGTCGATCTGCGCGCGGATGCGGGCTTCGGCTTCCTTTACGGTACAATCACGCAGCTGGGCACCGGCCATCGTCAGGTGGCCGCCGCCGCCCAAGGGCTCCAGAATGACCTGTACGTTCAGCGCACCCATGCTGCGGGCGGAGATGTTGACACCGCCGTTTTTGGCGATTGCCACAAAGCTGGCATCCACGCCGTTGATGGTCAGCAGGTCATTGGCTGCCATGGGCAGAACCACACTCATGGCGGGGGGTCAAGCTCATCCGAAGTGGCGATAGCGCAGCCTTTGTAGAGGTAAGCGCCCTCCACAATAGCGGCGCGGGCTTCGTATTCTTCTTTGGAAATATTGAACAGGCGCTTGGTCGCGGCGGTTTCGGCCCCGCGGCTGCGCAGCCAAGCGGCAGCCTCAAAGGTACGCACGCCGACATGCAGCGCAAAACTGCGGGTATCCAGCATGATGCCAGACAGCAGCGCCTGGGCTTCCAACTGAGTGATGTTGTTTTGGGCGGGCATGAATTGCAGCAGTTCACACACCAGCTCGCTGGCGCTGGAAGCAAAGGGTTCATGATACAAAAGGATCGGGTTATCAATATGCCCCACCGCCATGCGGTGATGGTCGATAACAACCACGCGGCTGCATTTTTCGTAAATCTTTTGGTCTTCCAGCAGGCGCTTTTGGTATGTATCGGTTACAATCAGCAGGGTTTTGGGGGTGATGAGCTTATAGGTTTCTTCCGGTTCAATAAAGTTGTGGTCCTCCCCCGCTTTGTTGAACACATCCAGCAGCTGGCCCGCCAGCGTTGCCTTTGCTGCGCACTGCGATGACCGAAGGCACATCGCACATTTTGCACATGCGCAGCAAAACCGATGGCGGAGCCGATGGCATCCAAATCGCTCTGGCGGTGGCCCATGATGATGACGCTGTCGCTCTGGCGGATCTGGTCTGCCAGGGCGTTGGCAATGATGCGGCTGCGCACATGGCTGCGCTTTTCGACACCATGGGAAATGCCGCCGAAGAACTCAAAGCCATCGACTGTTTTCACGGCAGCCTGGTCGCCGCCGCGGCCCAAGGCAATATCAATGCTTTCGCGGGCCATCTCCTGGCATTCCTGCATAGTAGCGCCGCCATGGCCTACGCCGATGGAAAGGGTGAGCATTCCGCCGGGGTGCAACGCACGCACTTTATCCAGAATATCAAAGCGTTCTTCCATCATCCAGCGGATATCCCGCTCTTCCACCACCGCAATATAGCGGCTGTTGGACACCTTGCGCAGGAAACCGGTCGTGCGGCCGATGTATTCTTCCAGCAGGGTGTTGATGGCCTCCAGCTCGTGCGCCTGCTCGGAGTCCTTCATATCGTTGAACAGCTCGTCATAGCTGTCCACCCCAATGATCAGGTAAGCCGGGCGGCTGGCAGTGTATTCATCCAGCGTGTTTTTGTAGAACGTATCGTTGACCAAAAACAGCAATGTGCCCGTTTTGCTGCTGCGGCTGGTTGTGGCATAGGCCGTGTAGCGGTTTTCGTCAATGGTCAGGTCCTGGCCGTGGGCGCGGGCACAGACGGAAAGGTCAATGCCGGTCATCAGGCGGTCCGGTGCAGCCAGCAGGGCATCCTGCCCCGCCAGGATCTGCTCCCGGAAGGCCGGATTATACCACACCACGGAGCCTTCGGTAATCAGGGCAGTGGGGATGGAAAAATCCGCCAGCGAATACTGAGTCTTGCTGCCCTCAAAGTTGGTCCCGCACAGCATATCGGCCACAAAGCGCCGCAGCCGGCGGATGCCAAGCACCGCCACCACCAACGCAAACACTACAAGCAGCGCCGGTGCCAGCAGCCAGCGCGGGTTGCTGAACGCCAGCGGCACAGCCAGAGCGATGCACGCAACGAGCAGCAAAAAGATAATGACAAAGATATCACGTCTCAGCTTGTTTTTCATCATCGTTCCTCGGTGCCTGCAATGTGGGGCAGGCGGTCACGGTCAGATATGGTTTGGATCAAACTTCCATCAGAATGGGCAGAATCATGGGGCTGCGCTTGGTTTTGCGGTAGATATAGCTGGAAAGCGCCTCCCGCACGCGGGATTTCACGCTGGCCCAGTCGTGCATGTTATCCGCCATACTGCGGTCAAGGGCCATTTCAACCTGCACGCGGGCACCGTCCATCAGCTCCTCGCTTTCCCGCACATAGACAAAGCCGCGGGAAACCAGGTCCGGGCCGGAAAGCAGCTGGCCGGTGCTGCCATCCACGGCTGCGGTAACGATGATGATACCGTCCTCCGACAGGTGGTGGCGGTCACGCAGGACCACATTGCCCACATCGCCCACGCCATAGCCATCCACCATCACGGCACCGGCGGGCACAGTGCCCTCCACTGCCATGCCATCGCGGGAAAGGCGGATGTTCTGGCCATTTTCAGCAATATAAATATTCTGCTTGGGGATATAGCCCAGGTGCTCCGCCGTTTCGGCGTGGCGCTTGAGCTGCTTGAACTCGCCGTGAACCGGCAGGAAATACTGCGGGTGGGCAAGGGTCAGCATCAGCTTCTGCTCTTCCTGGCAGGCGTGGCCGGAAACATGGGTATCGTACATGTTTTCGTAAATGACCTCTGCGCCCAGGGCCAGAAGGCCGTTGACCACCTTGGTCACGGTCTTTTCGTTGCCGGGGATGGGGCGGGCCGAGATAATGATAAAGTCAGTGGGGCCGACCTTGACGGTACGGTGGCTGGCCTGCGCCATACGGGACAGAGCGGACAGCGGTTCGCCCTGGCTGCCGGTGGTGATAAGGACAACCTTTTCCGGCGGGTATTTGTTGATCTCCTCGATATCGATCAGCACATTATCCGGCGCATGCAGATACCCCCAGCTCCCGCGCCATTTCGGTGTTGGAAACCATGCTGCGACCATTGACAGCCACCTTGCGGCCATACTCAATGGCCAGGTCAATGATCTGCTGGATGCGGTAGATGTTGGAAGCAAAGGTTGCCACGATAATGCGGCGGTTTTTGGCGCGGGCACACAGGCTGCGCACCCCTTCGGCCACAGTCTGCTCGGTTGCCGTAAAGCCGGGGCGTTCCGCGTTGGTAGAATCCGCCAGCAAAGCCAGCACGCCGCGGCGGCCATACTCCGCAATGGTGGAAAGGTCGGTAACGGCATCGCCGGAAAGCGGCGTGTAGTCGATCTTGAAGTCGCCGGTATGCAGCACGGTGCCTGCCGGGCAGTCAATGGCAAACGCCAGAGAATCCGGGATAGAGTGGTTGACATGGATGGGCTCCACCGTAAAGCAGCCAAGGCGCACTTTCTGGCGGGGACGGATCTCATGGAACTCTGCACTGGAGGCAAGACCGTGCTCCTCCAGCTTGTTTTTTGATCAGGCCAATGGTCAAACGTGCAGTGTAAATGGGCACGTTGAACTTTTTGAGCAGATACGGCAGGCTGCCGATATGGTCTTCGTGGCCATGGGTAATGAACAGGCCCTTGATGCGGTCCTTATTTTCCAATACATAGGTGAAATCCGGAATGACAAGGTCCACGCCGAACATATCGGAATCCGGGAACACCAAGCCGCAGTCCACCAGGATCATATCGCCCTGGCATTCATACAGGGGTGATGTTTTTGCCAACTTCGCCCAGGCCGCCCAGCGGGCAGATGTGCATGGAACAGCCGGCGTGGAAGCATCATAATAATGCTGCTTATAGCTGCGGCGCTGCGGGCTGCGGGGGCGCTGCACCGGGGCCGGAGCTGCTGCATTCACCGCATTGCTCGCTGCAGCCTGCTGGGGGCTGCGGGGCACGGCGGCGCTGCGGCTTGCGGTGCTGGGGCGGTGGTTTTTCCGCTGCTGCCTGCGGGGCGCTGGCCGCGGGGGGCAGGCGCACCGGGTTTGCGGTTCTGGTTATTATTATTTGCGCGCGGGGCACGGCGGGTGTAATTGCTGCGGCCCTGCTGGCGGGGGCGTTTTTTCGTTATTGTGATCTTCCATTGCATAACCTCCATATTGTATTCGGCCAGGGTTGGTGGTTACACACGGTAAGCACCGTACCCCGGACGTGATGTTTTGTCGCATGTAAAATTTGTACGGCACTGTGCCGATTTACTGAATCAAGGTTGGACGCGAAGAGTTCAGCCGAAAGGCTGCAACCGGGTCCTGAATCAAACTACGACATTGCAATTAAATCTATTATAAGGCGCAGCGGGGGCATTGTCAAATAGTATGCCGGACGCATTTATGGACAAATTACACAAAAGCTTGCAGGGCTGGGCAAAATCGCGTATAATTATTTTTATGGCAATACCGCATAATTCTAAGTGCCGATACGGCGAGCGAGGTGCGGCAGCTGCTAAAAAAGCGCAGATAATACTGGATGCTGCAAAGGTGAGCGCCGCCAGTGGCGGAAACAGCGAACCGAAGCAGGGGCAGCGGTCGCAGAGTGCGAGGGACTTTGCCCCCGAAGCACGATGCGGGTACCGCAACCCGACATTATCGAGCATTTTGGCAACGCAGATGCCGTGCCGCAGCCGCCGGAGCGGTTTAAGCCGTAAGGCGGGAATTGTGCGGTGTTGCCTTATAGTAAAGCGGCAGGGTTCCGGGCATTGCGGCTGGCCGATAAGGTACAGCGAAAAGCAAAGAAAAGGATGCCATTTTCCGGCACGCCCTGATTCCAGTATTGCCGCAGCAAAACGAGGGTAACATGAAACACATCGAAATTTATACCGACGGTGCCTGTAGCGGCAACCCCGGCCCCGGCGGTTGGGGCGCGATCCTGCGCTTCCGCACCGGAGAAAAGGTGTATGAAAAAGAGATTTCCGGCGGCGAGGCCGGAACCACCAACAACCGCATGGAGCTGACCGGCCTGCTGGAAGAAGCCCTGCGCCAGCTGAAAGAGTCCTGTGACATTGACCTGTACAGCGACAGCCAGTATGTGATCAACGGGCTGGAAAAGGGCTGGGCCAAGGGCTGGCGCAAGCGCGGCTGGAAAAAGGCAGACAAATCCCCCGCCTTGAACCCCGACCTTTGGGCACCGCTGCTGGAAGAAAGCGAGAAGCATGTGATCCACTACCACTGGCTGAAAGGCCACGCAGGCCACCCCGAAAACGAGCGTTGCGACCGCTTGGCCGTGGAGCAAAGCAAAAAATACGGCGGAAAGCAGGCCTGACGCACTGCGCACCGCTGATACAGGAGGATATTATGGACGGAGCACTGGGTTTTAATACATTTGAAAAGCAGGATAAGGTTCTAGTTGGGCTGAACGGCGGCATGGACGCTGCCGTTACTGTGCGCATTTTGCAGGAGCAGGGCTTTGCCGTACAGGCCGCACTGGTGCATTTTGCCGGGATGGCCGACGATGCCGTGGAGACCGCACAGAACGCCGCCAAGGCGCTGGATGTAACCCTGCACGTGATTGAAGCAGCGGACACTGCCGCGGACGAACTGCTGAAGTTCCAGCTGCTGATGCAGACGGCTGATAAGCTCGACTGCCGTTTTATCTCCACCGGCCATTATGCCCGCGTGGAGCAAGACGCCGATGAGTGCCGCCTGTGCGCCCCAGAGCACGCAGAGTGCGACCAGACCGCCCTGCTGGAAGTTCTGCCACAGGAAATTCTGGCACGGCTGATCCTGCCGCTGGGTGAATTCGACAAGGAATCCGTGCAGGAAATTGCGCAGGATATCGGCTGCGCGGAATAAATTGCCGCAAACGAACGCAGATGTTTGGATAGAAATGCAGAGCTGCGGATTCCAATGGTTCAGAGATTATGAAAAAGGCATGTGCTTGAATAATAGCACATGCCTTTTTGTTTTAGGCAATACCGCATAATTCTAAGTGCCGATACGGCGAGCGAGGTGCGGCAGCTGCTAAGCCAAAAGCGCAGATAATACTGGATGCTGCAAAGGTGAGCGCCGCCAGTGGCGGGAACAGCGAACCGAAGCAGGGGCAGCGGTCGCAGAGTGCGAGGGGCTTTTGCCCCAGAAGCACGATGCGGGTACCGCAACCCGACATTATCGAGCATTTTGGCAACGCAGATGCCGTGCCGCAGCCGCCGGAGCGGTGCTTGAGCCGTTAGGCGGGAATTGTGCGGTATTGCCTTTACTATTCTTTTGTTCTCTGTTCTTTATGAGATGATCGTCTGAGAAAAGCAACGGAAATCAAGTGACCCAAAGCCGTCTTATTTCTTTTTGTTTTTCTTTTCCTGGCGCTCCTGCTCTTTGATCAGGCGCTTGCGCTTCTGCTTTTCGGTTTCCACGCGGGGCCAGGGGTTCCAGGTGCCCTCGTTTTCGTGCATCCAGTGGGCGAAGGGATACAAAAGGATGGCCAAACCGCCCAGCAGAATCAGCAGGTAGATGGCGGCGGACAGATCGACCGCCATATCCAGCGCGTCAAGGGCCGCCATCAAAAAGCCGGCATACATGGCGAACTGCCCATTATAGCGGACATAGCGGTTCCAGTTTTCTTCTTTTTATGGCGTCCCGCCCCTGGTCCCCCCAGATGCGGGGATTTTTGGTAACGGCATAACCGTAATACGCCAGCACAAGGCCGACAACAAGCATAAACTGGAACATAGCGTTTCCTCACTTTGAGCTGTATATTACAGGCCCATTTTTTTGTAGAATGGGGTAAAATCAAAGGTGGCAAAATAGTCTGCCGGGGTCTCGGCGCGGCGGATCAGTTGGTGAGAGCCATCCTCGCACAGCAGCACTTCGGCGCTGCGCAGCTTGCCGTTGTAGTTATATCCCATCGAGAAGCCATGGGCACCGGTATCGTGGATGACCAGTACATCGCCCATATCGATCTTGGGCAGCATACGATCAATGGCAAACTTATCATTGTTCTCGCACAGACCGCCGACCACATCGTATTTATGGTCGCAAGGGGCGTTCTCTTTGCCCAGCACGGTGATGTGGTGGTAGGAACCGTACATGGCCGGGCGCATCAGGTTGGCAGCGCAGGCATCCAGGCCGATATACTCTTTATAAATGTGCTTTTCGTGGATGGCTGTGGCAACCAGGCAGCCATACGGAGCCAGCATAAAGCGCCCCATCTCGGTAAAGATGGCAACGTCGCCCATACCGGCGGGCACCAGGATCTCCTCAAACTTTTTGCGGACACCCTCGCCAATGGCCAGGATATCATTGGAGCGCTGCTCCGGCTTGTAGGCAACGCCGACGCCGCCGGACAGGTTGATGAACTTGATGTGTGCACCGGTCTTTTGGTGCAGACGCACAGCCAGGTTGAACAGGATACCGGCCAGTTCCGGGTAATAATCATCGGTAACGGTATTGCTGGCCAGGAAAAGCATGAATGCCGAAGTTCTTTGCACCCAGTGCCATCAGGCGGGTATAAGCTTCGGTCATCTGCTCTCTTCGGACATGCCGTACTTGGAATCGCCGGGGTTATCCATGATGCCGTTGCCCAGGTCAAAGGTTCCGCCGGGGTTAAAGCGGCAGCAGATCGTTTCGGGGATACCTGCCACATTCTTGAGGAAATCCACATGGGTCAGGTCGTACAGATTAATGTAAGCGCCCAGGTCATACGCCTTCTTCATGTCCTGCACCGGCGTTTCGTTGGAGGAGAACATGATATCGCTGCCGCTGAAGCCACAGGCTTCGCTCAGCAGCAGTTCGGTGTAGCTGGAGCAGTCCACGCCGCAGCCTTCCTCTTTCAGGATGCGCAGCAGGTACGGGTTGGGGGTTGCCTTAACGGCAAAATACTCCTTAAAACCTTTGTTCCATGCAAAAGCTTTGTTGACAAGGCGTGCATTGGCGCGGATGCCTTTTTCGTCATAAAGATGGAACGGGGTAGGCACATCGGCAATAATTTCCTGTGCCTGCTCAAGGGTGATGAACGGTTTCTTTTCCGGCATAATACTACTTCCTTCCCTCTTGTTGCGCGGCGCGGCACTTCCCCTGCCCTTTTTTGCACATACAGGGCGTATGCGGCCCGCTGGGGCGTACCGTAAAGCAAAACGTGGTGAAAATATTCCACCCGCTTGTTTGCTTATTCGATACGCTCTGACCCTCTATGAATAAATATACAGTTATTATATTGCTTTTTGCCGCCGCAGGGCAAGAGCTTTTTGAAAAAATGCCGGAATGGTGCAAAAAATGCCCCGCATACCGCAGGGCATGCAGGGCAAAAGCATGGATCGTGATAAAAAATTCAGAGGGTCAATCCCCTCACCGCGCTGTGCTGCATGGCAAGGTGGCCGGCAAGCAGGCGGTTTTCCAGGTGTTTGACCGTCCACAGGTAAGCCGGGTACAGGAACAGGCAGGCCGCCACCCAGGCTGCCGGGTTGGACAGCTCTGCGCCAAAATAGCCCAGCACCGGAATCAGCACCAGGGCGATAACGGTACGCGCCACCATTTCGGCCACACCGGCCATCATGGCAAGTGTGGAATAGCCCAGCCCCTGAATGGTATAGCGCCATACGATGAGCGCGCCGAGTGGGATAAAGAACAGACTGTTCCAGAACATATAATCCCGCGCCATCGCCACGATCTCAACCTCGGTCTTGGTATCCAGGAAGAGGCCGATGATCACGACATCGCCAAAGTGCAGGGCAATAAAAGCAAGGACGGAATAAGCAACCACCATAATGTAGGAGCTTTTTACACCGCTGCGCACACGGTCCAGCCGGGCCGCGCCAAGGTTCTGACCCGCATAGGTTGCCATAGCGGTGCCGATGCTTTCCAACGCACAGGAGAGCAGGTTTTGGGTTTTGCCCGCAGCCGTAATGGCGGCAACCACAGAGCTACCCAGTCCGTTGACGGCCCACTGCATTATAACGCCGCCCACGGCCGTGATGGTACACTGCAGGCCCATGGGCAGGCCCATAGCAGACAGGCGGCGGCAGGTAGAGCGACTGTATTTCCATTCATCCCGCGTCATATGCAGGATCTTGAACTTTTTGATCAAATAGATCAGGCTGATCACGCCGGAGATTGCCTGCGAAACATCGGTTGCCACAGCGGCACCCAAAACACCCATATTAAAGTTGATGATGAGCACCAGATCCAGCACAATGTTGACAGCGCTGGTCAGCACCAGGAAGTAAAGCGGGGTTTTGCTGTCGCCCAAAGCGCGCATGATGGCCGAAACCATATTATAGAGAAAAACAAAGGGAATTCCCGCAAAGATCCAGCCAATGTAGGTGCTGGCACCATCAATAATGTCCGCCGGGGTCTGCATCAGCTCCATAATGGGGCGGGTCAGCGCCACCGTGACAACGGTAAGCACAACACCCCAGGCAATGCACAGCCAGGTTGCATTGGCCACATGGCGGCGCAGGTCGCTGTCATCATGGGCACCAAACAGCTGTGCGATGGGGATAGCAAAGCCGTTGCACATGCCAATAACAAAACCCAGGATCAGATAGTTGACCGAGCCGGTAGCGCCAACTGCCGCCAGCGCATTGACACCGACAAAACGGCCCACAATGATGGTATCTGCCAGGCTGTAAAACTGCTGGAACAGGTTGCCCAGCGTCAGCGGCAGGGTGGACAACAGGATGATTTTGAACGGATTTCCGCTCGTTAAATCTTTTGGTCATATGCGTTCCCTCAACAAGATCATTTTTCCACACAAAACAACGCGCAAAAGTAAAAAAGAGGGTGGTTGGCACCCTGTTTTGCTCAAGCGCGGAGTTAATTATACTATAACAAAACAAAAAATCAAGTGGGCTGCAAAGAAAAATATATTTCCCCAAAGCAGCGGCTGAATTGTATGCTTTTACAGCGCCACTGGAGCTCACGCCGAACAGCCAACAAGAAAAGCCGCACACCCGAAGGTGTACGGCTTACCTTGGCAGGGGTAGAAGGATTCGAACCCTCGGCACGCGGTTTTGGAGACCGCTGCTCTACCAACTGAGCTATGCCCCTATGTAAAAAGCCCACAGTAACCAACGTGCTGTGGGCTTTGCTATGGAGCTGTTAGGCAGATTCGAACTGCCGACCTCATCCTTACCAAGGATGCGCTCTACCGACTGAGCTATAACAGCATGTGGCGACCCGGATCAGGCTCGAACTGACGACCTCTAGCGTGACAGGCTAGCGTTCTAACCAACTGAACTACCGGGCCAAGCCCTTTTTCGCGCTTTGCATCAGGCGTTACCTGACCGCTGCAACATGATTGATTATACTGGATTATACCCCAACTGTCAAGCACTTTTTTGATTTTTTTGCCATTTTTCTTATGTTTCGCGCATCAGCGTCAATAAAGTTTTGGGCGGGTGCTCTTGTGCTTTCCTCCTGCTGACCACGGTCATGCCGCAGCGTTAATTTGCAGTTGCTCTTTCCCGACTACAACATTTTTTGTTACAGCGTTAATGTGCAGAAAGCCGCCGCGTCATCATCGCGCAAGGCCACAAGAGCTCTTTCGTTATTTTCAAAATCGTTTGGCTCCATCTTCTCTGCCCCAAAAATGCTGCTGCTTTCCATGGGCAGCCTGCTGCAAAAGCGATGGTCCCATCCCACAGTTCATGGTCGGGTGCCATTACGATAATTTTCTCCAACTTATTCTCCTTGAAACCCTTCGGATTTTAACGAATCGAACCGCAAACAAAAAGCACAGCAGTTTTTCGATACATCTGTATCACAACCGCTGTGCTTTTGGCAGGGTAGAAGGATTCGAACCCTCGGCACGCGGTTTTGGAGACCGCTGCTCTACCAACTGAGCTATGCCCCTATGTAAAAAAAGCCCACAGTAACCAACGCGCTGTGGGCTTTGCTATGGAGCTGTTAGGCAGATTCGAACTGCCGACCTCATCCCCTTACCAAGGATGCGCTCTACCGACTGAGCTATAACAGCATGTGGCGACCCGGATCAGGCTCGAACTGACGACCTCTAGCGTGACAGGCTAGCGTTCTAACCAACTGAACTACCGGGCCAAACCCTTCGCGCTTTGCATCCGGCTACCGCCTGACCGCCGCGACGCATATTATTATAGCAACCAGGGCGGCCTGTGTCAAGCATATTTTCCAAAAAAAAATCCAAAAATCTTTTTGCTCTTTTTCCTTTTGTCAAAATCGTCCGTTATGCGTTATTTTTTATTTTCTTGCTGTCTTAAAAAGAACTCTATTGTACAAAAAATATCCTCTGTTCTTTTCAAGTTCACAGTGCTATGTTATACTGACTAACAAACAGCGTTCCCTTTGTTCGTATCGCCATTTCTGCTGTTGCGCAGGCGGCACGGCAAAAAGGATCCGCTTGCAACCCACAAAAACAGGAGGTACAAATTATGTGGACCCGTTCCCTTTTGAAGTCCAACGCCAAACAGGCGTTGCAAGAGCGGTACTGGCGCAGCGTGGGACTGTGCCTACTTCTTTCCCTGTTGGGCATTGGCTATTCTTTCCCCCGCCTTACGGCGCAATACCGCGTAACGTCTTCCCAACTGAACGGTATGATGAGCGGCCCGGTGTGGCAGGGCAACGCCGGCGGTGGATACACCAGCGGCAATGAGGAGTATCTTTTGCAGGCATTGGCCCCCTTTGCCGGGGTGGTGATTATCGTAATGTTGATCGCTGCCGCAATCGGCCTATGCTGGGCAGCGTTCCTCATCAACCCGCTGACAGTCGGCCGCAACCGCTATTTTATGGAAAGCCGCCAGTCGGCAACACCGTTCAGCACCGTCACTTCGATCTTCCGCACCCCGTATCTGAATGTTGTTAAAGTTATGCTGCTGACCAACCTGAAAATTGCGCTGGGTTCCCTTTTTGATCATTCCCGGCATTTACTGGTCTTATTGCTACATGCAGGTCGGCTACCTGATGGCCGAAAACCCCTACCTGACCACCTGCCGCGCCATGGAGCTGAGCAAGCAGATGATGGACGGTGAAAAGTGGAACACCTTTGTGCTCCAGCTTTCCTTTATTGGCTGGTACTTGTTGTGCAGCATTACCTTTGGCATTGGTTTCATCTTCCTGGAGCCTTATGTACAGGCCACTTTCGCAGAGCTTTACGCTGCGCTGCGCGCCAAGGCGCTTGCCAACGGATACACCAATGAGTATGAACTGGGCGGCTTCGTGCGCCACTGATTATAAACAATAAAACAATAAAAAACAAATCCGGACTGTGGATCATTTCCACAGCCCGGATTTGTTTACTTGTGCAATTTTGACGGTATATAACTCAAGCTTTGTCTGATTCATTCACAGCCACTGCGCTGGGGTGATCCTTAGAAGGATGCTTGGCAAACAGCGTCTTCAGAGCAAGCGGAGTGGTAACAGAAGATACGATGATCAGCAGAATAACAGCGGTAAAGTAGACAGCGTCCACCATGCCGACTGCAAGGCCCTTTTGTGCCACAATCAAAGCAACCTCGCCGCGGGTCATCATGCCAACGCCAACCTTGAGGGAATCTGCCCAGTTGAACTTGCAGATCTTTGCTGCAAGACCGCAGCCAATGATCTTGGTGATAAGTGCCACAATGACAAAGCAGACACAGAACAGCAGGATATCGGGAGTCAGGCCGCTGATATCGGTTTTGAGGCCGATGGAAGCAAAGAACACCGGAGCAAACATCATATAGTTGCTGATTTCGACACGGCGCTCCACATAGGGTGCATCATGAATGTTGCACAGCACGATACCAGCAATGTAAGCACCGGTAATATCGGCAATGCCAAAGTACTGCTCTGCAATGTAAGCCATGGCAAAGCAGAAGCCAAGGCTGGCAATGGTAATGCGCTGGGTGTGGGGGTTACGGTTATCCAGCCAGGTCATGGCCTTGTACAGCACAAAACCGACAATGACCGCCACCACAAAGAACAGCACCGTGTTGATCAACACCTGGCCGATGCTGGTACCGCCTTCTTCGCCGCTGCCGGCCCCCAGAACGCAGGTAAGCACCACAATGCCGATAACGTCATCAATCACGGCTGCGCTGACGATGGTGGTGCCCAGGAAGCCTTTCAGCTGGCCAAGCTCCTGCAGGGTTGCCACCGTGATGGAAACGCTGGTTGCCGTCATAATGGTGCCGATGAACAATGCTTTATAAAATTCCGGACTGCCGATAGCACCCAGACCATAGAACGCACCATACAGCAGCGTACCGCCCACCAAGGGAACAAAAACACCCACGCAGGCAACCAGAGTTGCAATGGGGCCGGCTTTCATCAACTGCTTCAGGTTGGTGCCAAGGCCGGTGGAGAACATCAGCAAAATAACGCCGATTTCCGCAAAGACCGAGATGGTATCGCTGAGCTGAACAACCCCCAGCAAAGAGGGGCCAATCAGCAAACCGGCGATGATTTCGCCCACCACTTGGGGTGCCTTGAGTTTGCGGGCAATCAGGCCAAAAAACTTAGCCGCAATCAATATGATTGCAAGATCCCGGAAGAATAGATACATAATGATAGAACCTCCTTTTCAGCACGGCATAGCTGATATGGCTTTTTGGTTCATACAGTGGTACTTTTGCCATCCGCCCAGTCTCCCCAGCCAAAAGGTGCCGGAGCCGTGTTCCCTTATGTTTTTACCACGCTGTTCATATTTTTTCAAGAGCTTTGTCACAGAAATGTCAATTTTCATCTGTATGCACAAATGTCTTGCACAAACGGGGCGTTTGCGGGGCAGTTCATGCCATATTGTGGTTGCGGCAAAAAGGGCATGTGCTTGTACCCTCCTTTGGATTTCAGATCATTTTTACAAAAAACTTCTTCCATATGTTCTTTTTTTCTTTTTTAAAATTTATTTGAAAAAAAATTGATTTTTTTCAAAATATTGCTTGACAATCCCAGATGTGCTTGCTATAATATAACACGTCGTCAGGTGAGGCGATACAGCAGAATAGATGGAAAGATGGCTGAGCTGGTCTAAGGCGCACGACTGGAAATCGTGTAGGGCCCATAAAGCCCTCAAGGGTTCGAATCCCTTTCTTTCCGCCATAAGCCCATGACAAAAAAGATGTCATGGGCTTTTTTTCTTTGTTGTATCGTGCAAAAATAGCAAAATTGACGTGTCATTTTTTGAAGCGCATTTTATAGAGATGTCCAACCGTTTTAAGGCGGTTGGACTTTTTTGTTGGGTGATTTGGGGAGGGTTTGCTCTCCCCTGCCGTCCTGTTTTGCAGTTTTTCAGCGAAAATTTCAACTTTTTCTGCTGTTTTCAGAATGTTTTCAATTTCCCTGCAGCCAATTTCTTGTTGGCTGCGGGGATTTTTTTCGCTTTTTGCAGCAGTTTTCAGTTTATTTTCATGTTTTCCATTTTATACCTATTAAATAAGGAGGATTTCCACTATGAGCATCATGATCGGCATCGACCACGGCTATTACGCTATCAAAACAGCGCATTGTTCATTTCCGGCTGGACTTACCAGCTACGGAGAACACGAACCCTACACCCGCCAAGGACTCTTAGAGTTTGGCGGGTGCTTTTTTGTTTGTGGCTCTGGGCGGCAGCCTATCCAGAGGGACAAAACTGTGAACGACAACTACTACCTGCTGACACTGGCAGCCATTGCAAAAAGAAATCCAGCAGCGCAGTTTGCCGCCCGAATGTTCTGTGCGGATTGCGGCTGGGTTGCCGCTGACCAGCTTCGGACGCGACAAGCCGAAGTTCCGCGATTATCTGCTGCGAAGTGGGCGACCTGTGAATTTCAAGTTTGAGGGTGTAGAGTACAGCATCACCATCGAGGAAGTCGCTATCTTTCCTCAAGGCTATGCCGCCCTCATGACAGAAACCGGGCTGTTGCAGGATGAACCGTCTATGCTCCTTATGGACTTGGGCGGCTGGACGGTGGACCTTATGCGCATCGACAACGCCATCCCTGCGGCCGACACTGCGCACAGTCTGGAACTCGGCATGATCCGCTGCGTGGATGACATCCGTGAACAGGTGCGCCGGGGAAACCGGGCTGTCCCTCACGGATGCCCAAATCGAAAAATATGCTGGCAGGTCAGCCCTGCACGGTCAGCGATACGGTGCGCGACATTGTGAACCGGCAGGGGCGCAAGTACACGGAGCGTCTGCTCTCTGCCACGATGGAAGCCGGCTTCGATCTCCACGCTATCCCTGCCGTGCTGCTGGGCGGCGGCGCATCGGTGGTGAGCCGCCACCTCAGCCCCAAAGACGGCCTTTGTAAGACGATTTTTCCTGCTGGACGACAAAGTGAACGCGGTCGGATTCGAGCGCGCGTTGACCGCCGTGTCGCGCCGTAAAAGCGAGGCATGAAACGACCGCAGTACGTTTTCCGTCCGAACCTTAGCGAACCGCAACACCGCCGCGCATGGGCGTTGCTGCAGCAAGTGCCTTCAGCCAAACGCAAAGAGTTTCTGGTGCAAAGCATCCTTGTGGCGGAGCAGACAGATAGGCTGGAGAAAAGCATCCGCAAGGTTGTGCGGGAGGAATTGCAGGCAGTCAACATAACCAACGCTGTTCCAAGCCCACTGTCAGAGAATGCTATACCAGACTCTGCGCTCGATTTCCTGAATTCACTGTAGGGGGTGATTCCAATGTTTTAATAATAGGTAGAAAAGCAGAAGGAAAAAGACTAACTATTAAAAGTCAAGCCCCAAAACAAAATTTTCGAGAGAAATTTTAAGGTGGTGAAAATTGGTATAGCAAACAAGAGCATCCGTTGTCGGATACTCGCTCCGTATAAAATCGCACGCTTAATAATCAGCTAAGAAGGCTTTCCCAGAACGCTGCATAGCAAAAATAAGCCTTACCAGCTTTTTAGCAGCATGAGAGATGGCAACATTGTAATGCTTTCCCTCAGAACGCTTCTTTTCAAGATAGGCCGAGAATGTAGGACACCAAAGGCAAACATATTTGGCGGCATTGAAAAGAGCATATCGCAAATATCTGGAGCCACGCTTTTCCATGTGAGCATAACAGTTTTTTTTGCAGTTGCCCTGACTGATATGTAGATGGAGAGAGTCCAGCATAAGCCAGCAGCTTGTCTGCGCTTGCAAAGTTGGAAAAATCTCCAACTTCAGCAAGAATCATTGCACCCATATGTCGGCCAATACCGGGGATTGTAAAGATGGGAGAATCCATCTGAGATGTAATCTTGTCAATTGCGGATTCTACCTCAGAAATTTCTTTGTCCAGCTCGCGGATGAGAGCAATCGTGTGTTTCAACTCCATAGACTTAGCAGGCATTTTCGAGCCAATGGAGACCCCTGCGGCTACTTGGATTTCCGCGGTTTTAGACTTGGTATAACGACCTTTAGAGGCGGTGCAAAGAATCTCAGCGAGTTCTTCAGTATTGGCGTTTGCGATATAGCTTGCACCCGGATAGTTGCTCAGCAGTGCGTATACAACAGCGATGTGCAGGCTTGAAACCAGCTTTTCGAGCTCCGGAAATAGAATATTCACTAACCGCGCAACGGAGCTTTTCAAGCTTGGCGCGCTCTTTTTACCTTATCAAATCTGTATCTTGTGAGTGACTTTAGTTCCTCGTTGTGGTATGCTGTGTCTGTGTAGGGCTTGAGGTCCACATCAGACATGAGCATCATTGCAATGGTACGCGCGTCTATCCGATCTGTTTTTGGTTTTTCGCAGGCTGAGACTTTTCCGATAGAGGTTCGTGTGCAGAGGGTTAATGACATAGGTTGCCAGGCCGCTGTCTAAAAAGAAACCCCAGCAGATTGTAGCTGTAATGTCCTGTGGCTTCAAGCCCTACTTTTATTTTGCTTTCACCTTGGGAACAGCTTTGGATTCTTGAAAGAAGCGTCTTAAAAACCGATGCGGTTATTGGCAATGGTAAATACATCTGCCAAGACAGTTCCTTCCGAGTTGAGGATAAAGCAATCGTGCTTGTCCTTTGCAACATCGATACCAACAAAAATCATTTCTTTTTACCTCCGGCGTTTTATTTTACAGTGCTGCTTAGAGCCACACCTCTTTGCTATGTAACCTCGTTCTATATAAACCGTCTGGCGGTATCTAACTGATTAACACTAAAAACAAAGAGCCGTGGTTGGAGCCTTTCCGAAACCGTCTTGCGGTAGGAGGTTTAAACCAATCCACAGCACCTTGTCTATTGTAGCATTTTGTCCTTGGAGAGGGACTCTAATAACTACTACTTTATAATACGAGGAGGTTTATACATTATGAACGGTAAAAAAAAATTTTGTTTGGTGCAGCCTGTGACGGGCTGCTTTTTGCTTTTGATGAGGGGCGCCTATTAAGTACCTTCGCAAATGTGGCAAACATCCCCATCGGGAGTTGTGCCCTTGATCAAGTTCGTGGATATGTTCTCCGGCATCGGCGGTTTTCGTGAGGGACTGACTCGTGCCGGAGGATTTGAATGCGTAGGACACTGCGAAATCGACAAATACGCCAACCGCAGTTATAACGCCCTGTTTGACACGAAGGGAGAGTGGTTCATTGAAGATGCACGAAAAGCCGTCCCCAGCACCATGCCGGACTTCCAGCTGCTCTGCGGCGGATTTCCTTGCCAGACTTATCCCGAATAAAATAAGAATCCCGAAGCCCAGCCGGGAATCCTTGCAGCGCAAGGATTTCTGCATAAAAACTTCGGGATAATATTTTCACTTGTATTGTTGTTTGCCTCTTAATTTAAGCATCATCTCCTCGTCATCTGTATTCCAGAGTGCGTCCGGAATCGTATCGTTTAGCTTGTTTGCTGCTTGCTGAATGGCTTTCCGTTTCATTTCTGTATCAGCATGGGCATAAATTTTTGTTGTTTCAATCTGCGCATGGCCGAGGAATTCGGATACCATAGCCAATGGAACACCGTCTTGGTATAGGTGCATTGCCCGTGTGTGCCGCAGCATGTGGGGATGTACCCGTTCCGGAATGGATGTGCAGACGTGCCGTGCAGATTCTCCATATTTCTTTACAAATGCCGCAACCGTATCAGGAGACATCGGCCTTTGAGGGCCACCATAAGCATAGAACACATAGTCGTCTCGTTTTCTATTTTCTGCCGGATGGAATTTTTTCAGGTAACTGCGAAGGTGCTCCGCTGTTTTCGGCAAAATAGGAACAACCCGTGTCTTGTTTCCCTTACCTGTGAAATAGACACACGGTGAGGTTCTGTGCAGCACTAAATCCTGTATCCTTAAATCCAACATTTCCTGACACCGAGCAGCTGTATCGTACATTAAAACCAGAAACACCATATTCCGGAATCCTGTACGCTTTTTGCAGTTCGGCTGCGCGAGGAAAATAGAAAGTTCTTCTTTTGTGAGATAGCCAACCAAAGCAGGCGGTGGTTTTCGGTATCGAATTCTCTCCACGTCGGCCTGTATTGCAATTACGCGCAGATCTACAATGCCGCCATACCGCACAAAAGAGCGTATTGCGGCAAGCCTTTGCAGCTGTGTTTGTCTACTGCAGTTCCTGACTTTCTCCAACCAGTCCACGAATTCCTGTATGTTTTGGCGGGTGAAATGGCTCCAGTTTACTCGTTGTCTGGGAATATCTTTTGTGCCTTCCAAAAACGTAAAAAGCAGATTCAGAGCATCCTCATAGGATTTTACCGTATTAGAACTGCAGCTTCGGTTTTTCACAAGATAAACATTCAGAAACGAACTTACAACCGTAAAAAACTGAGCATCCTTAACCTTCATCATGCACCTCCGGAAGCAATTTTTCCCATGCAGTACGGTCTACTGTTCCAACACGCTCATAAAAATCAGGAACCATGTGGACATAGTAAAGCGTATCTTCATAACGGGCGTGTCCCATGTATGCAGAGAGAAACGGCAGCATTGCATCAATATCACGGCCTTCTCGCATCCAACGACAGATACATTCCGTTGCAAAAGTATGTCTGAAATCGTAAACCCTAGGTTTAGGTCCCTCAAACGCAGTAATTCCGGCCATACTGAAGCATCTCCAAAACATTTCTTCTGTCCAACGCTTCGTATACGGCCCATCCCCATCGTATCTCGGAAAAAAGTAATCGCTGTCCGGGTAAATTTCTGAGATCAGGGTGGAATAGCTTCTCATAATCTGAAGCAAATCATCTGCAACCGCAACGACACGGTCTTTGTGCCCTTTGGATTCCACAACGTAGACAGAACCGCGAACCAAGTCCACATTTTCCTTCTTGAGCAGTCTCGCTTCTGCGGGCCGCAATCCGCAGCAATACAGCAATCTGTAAAATACCGGGATAACAAGATGTCTGGCCGGAGCTTTCCCGTGAGGCCGAAAGCTGTCAGCACCGTGGAAGAACGCTTTTATCTCCGCCTCATTGAAGATATGTGGAACATACCCGGGGCCTTTGCTGGTCATGGATATGGGAATCATATATGCTTCTGTTCCAACAGCCCGAAGATACTTTGCAAACTCCCGTATGACCATAATACGATTTCGGTGGCCTGCTGTGTTTTCCGTATCTCGTTTCTCCAGCCATGCAAGTGCGAGTTCACAATCCAGACAATCTTTTTCGGGGAACCTTTCTACACAGAAATCGTCAAACCTCCCTAGAATACGGATACTCTCATTGTAAGGAAAACCAAGACTGTTCTTGTAGCCTACAAAGGCGCGAATCTGTTCTCCAAAACGGCTTTTCAAAGATGGTCTTGTCATAACAAGGCCTCCTGTGCAATGGGAATTGCAGAAATAGTACCTGCGCACACTTTTAATTTCTCTAGGGATGACGCGGTATATTGGCGCAAGGACACAGACGACGAGTGTCCTAGAATATCGCAGATTAGTGGCGCAGGAATATTTGCTTCCAGCAATTGTCTTCCCATTCCTCGCCGGAAAGCATGCGGCCCATTCATCTTCCGGTCCTTTCCCAATGCAATGTGTGCATATTTTGCAATCACCGTCCACATACTTCCAATCTTTGTATAGGGGCGCAGTACCCGCAAAAATATATACTCAGATTTGCACTTGGGCCGGGCATGGAGAATGTAATCGGCAATCGCATTTCCGGTTTTTGTATCAAGCGGTAAGGATACAGGGATGTTTGTTTTCTCTTGTACCAGACGCAGTTCGCAGGCATCCCAGTCAATACTGTCAAACTTCAGGTTTACAATGTCACAGCCACGTAAGCCAGTTGTGTACGCAAGCATAATCATTGCATAATCTCGCATCCCCATTGTGCTGCTGCGATTTATTGCAGAGAAAATCTTTTGGGCATCTTCGTGAGTGTATCCTACATAAACACGCCGACGTTTTGCAGCAGAAAATACAAGCGCTGGTGAGATATCGGGCAGCTCAGGATGTTTTTCGGCCATGAATCGCGCAAAGGAACGCATACTTCCGGTTAAATTAAATATACCAAGAGGAAATGTTTCTGAAATCTTTGCCAGACATCTGGTGACATCTGGCAAGGTGATCTCAGCATAGCGGTATATCCCCAAAGTGGCTATGGTACGGAAAAACGTCCGAACCGATGAAAGATAAAACTGGCGGGAGCCTTCTTTCAAATAGTTTTCATTGTCCATGTACAGTTGGTATTGCGAGAGCAGATTTTCAAACTCTGGCGGAGCGCAGGCAAAATTATATTTTCTTAACTTCTGCTGAGACACCTGTCCGGTCGAGAGATATTCCTCGATCCAATGGGCAGCTTTGCGCATCGTCTGAAAGGATGCCTTTTGTATTGCTCCGTTCACAAAATTTTCTTGGACCGTTTTTACGAAAAGGGCAAGCGTTTCTGGAGAGTAGGACTCTTCACCGCGAGAAATGAAGAAGTTCAAGATAGCACCAAATCCACAATAGATATAATTGGTCTTTGTTTTATCGGATAGTTCCAACTGCATGACGGCATCTCTGGTTCTACAGATAATGTCTATTACCTTCATGGAATTGCTCGGATTGCAGGAAATGGCTTGAAACAATGGGTTGTGTTCAGCCTCCCAAGGCCGTATAGGTTCATCCTGAATTTTTCCATACTCCGCCATTTGGTCGAGATAAACTGCGGCACGCCGAGTTATGCCCCACTGGTAGTGCGGCAATGTTCCGGATTCCTGTTTAGCACGTTCCTGCCAGACAAAATTTTGAACCGTCTCTTTGGAATACAATATCTGACCTTTGCCCAAACAATGCTTTACAATCCGTCGAGTTCCATACCTCTCAAACTCATGTACCGTTTTGGCCTTGAGGCCGCGTCCGCTTAAGGCATCTAATACACGCGCAGAAAGGACTGTGATTTCAATTTTGTTCACACTAATACACCTCACAATGTTGATTCGGATTACAATCCGTAGCAACATTATAGCAGGTGCTATCTTCAAAATATTATCCCGAAGTTTTTATGCAGAAATCCTTGCGCTGCAAGGATTCCCGGCTGGGCTTCGGGCTTCTTATTTTTTCGGGATAAGTCTGGTTATTCCGAAATTCAGGATAACCAGACTTTCAGCATTGCAGGATCCCGGAAAGGATTCGGAGATCCGAGAGGAACCCTCTTCTTTGAACTGGCCCGATTGGCTGAAGCCAGGAAGCCTCCGTATTTGCTTTTTGAGAACGTGGTGGGTCTCATCAATCATGACCACTGCAGGACATTTGCGACAATCCTCAACACGCTGGACCGACTGGGGTATGGTGTGGAATGGCAATGTCTTAACAGCAAAGATTTCGGCGTCCCCCAGTCAAGAAACCGCGTGTACATTATCGGATATCTTGATGAGCGATGTAGAGGAAAAGTATTTCCTTTCACCGAAACAGCAGGAACAGCTCTTATTCAAAAGCACGGAGGACCGCAAAGGGAAAGCGCGTCTACTCCCCCGAAGGACTGAGTTGTACGCTAGCGTCCACTCCGGGTGGCTTCGGTGGCAAAACCGGGTTGTATGAGGTGGGCGTACCCATCAAGTGCGCGTCCAAGACCGGCTACCAGTTGGCACAGGTTGGCGACAGTATCGACCTGAGCTACGCCACAGTCAACAGTCGGCGCGGTCGTGGTCGGCAAAGAGATTGCGCATACACTTACAACGGGCTGCCGACAAGGTACTGTTGAAGTTCGCCCGGTCAAAAATCCCATCAAGTCCGACCTCGCCCGCAACACCGAACGCACCGGCAAGCCCGGCGCACCCATGCATACCCTTACTACGAAAAGACCGTCACGGCGTTCTGTGTGAGGGGCGCATCCGCCGCCTGACGCCGCGCGAATGTCTGCGCCTGCAGGGCTG
>VOFK01000510.1_pt1 | contig 23968 bp, 36 predicted proteins | sample 5384121 | NCBI WGS metagenome assembly VOFK01 (sample SAMN12384730, study PRJNA508395) | human gut metagenome | isolation source: healthy gut J | host: Homo sapiens | reverse complement strand
AGTACTCCGGCAAAGCTTGGGCGTTTGATGTACTTGCAGTCCGCGATTACAAGGCGGAGACACCCGTGAGGATTTAAAGGTCGGGGAGGTGACTGCTACCGGACTTCCGTCTTCCAATGTCCTGTATTATGAGTTATCCGATAATGCATGGTGCTGTGTACGTCCATCGGAACAAGAACCGAAGATTAGAATTATGTCGGTGGGGAGATACCCTGGATGAGTTTTGAATCCAGATGCTGGGAAGAATTAAAAGCAGAAGTGTTAAAGCACTTTTGAATAATCGGTAGACAGTTATGATGAAAATACATTTGTCCGCAATGTGGATGGCTCCGTATGGTTTCAGACGAAAAGATGTCGAATGTCATCAGTGTGGGAGAACGCGCAGATGCGGCGACCAATCTCGACCTGGAGAAATAGCACCCGTAATGCTGGGGCCGTCAGTTATGCAGACGCATGGCTGTATATATACAATAAGGCAAGGATTAAAAAATGGCGAATAGAAGAAGAAAAAAAAGAGAAGAAAGAAAAGAAGAGCAGAAAGATTGTATTGTTTGTATTTAAATTCTGCTTCTCATAATCCTTTTGTCGCTGCGTATTTTTATTGGCATGGTAAATCGTGTGAAATATGAAAAATATGAGTGAGAGACAGGCAAGGGATTAATGATGATCTCAGCAAAGATACCTTGGAGTCTTTGGAAGGATATACCAATATTGCAGTGTTTGGTCTGGATAACCGAGTACAAATAACTACCAAGAGGGAAATTCCGATGTTGTCATGATTGCAAATTGATAATAAGACATGTCAAACTGGTATCGGTATACCGTGATACATTTCTGTCAGTCAGGAGGCAGCACTTATTTCAAAACCTTAACAATATACTTTATGCCAGAGGCGGGGGCAAAACAGGCAGTTCAGATGTTAAATTCCAATCTGGATCTGGATATCCAGAGCTTATGTGTGTGTGTGGACTGGGCAGCTGTCGGTAAGAAGTGATTGATGATCTGGACTGGATCTGAATATTACAGGGCGAGAGAGACAGAACCAGATCAACAAAGTACAAATATTAATGTGGACGGCGTAACCGGAAAAAGAGCCAGATGTGACACAATTTTGGTCTGGTAAATTTGGATGGAACACAGGCAACCATATGCCAGAATCGAAACTTTCGGAGATGATTTTTAACGTGCATCACGTCAGAGAATTGTGCTGAGCAATGTTGGAGAAACTTAAAAGAAAGCAAATCCGGCAACACTTGTCAAAATCTGTAACAGTGTGGTAGATGATATTTCCACAAATACTTTCGCTGGATCAGATGGTGAGTCTGGCTTTGAAAGATGTGAACAAGGCCACAAAATCAACAGCACCACTGGTTTTCCAACAGTCTGATTCGAGATATTGAGGTATACGGTAATTCCGGCAGATCTTGTGACGAATGTAAAAACTGCATGAAGACTACATGTTTGATGATGCCACGTATGCACCATCACAGACGGTTTGAGGCAATCTGACACGATTGGCAATACAACCGGAATCACGGCAGATTCTGCAAAATACATCAGTTAATTCCGGTCTTGTGACAGACTCTTAAAAAAACTGCATGAATACATGTTTGGAAGTGATGCCACGTATACACCATGCAGGCAGTTGCAGGCAATCTCTGACACGATTGTAAGCCACAGCCCAACCGGAATCACGGCAGATTCTGCAAAGATTAATCATCGGATTATAACGAGACCGTAGGTGCCACAGGCCTGGATGAGATCAGAAGGGATCAGAAACTACTGGCGGAACAAATGTACAGTAATCAATTGGGGAATAGAGTAGACCAATCGGCATGAGCCGGTCTACGTGGAGAGGAAAATCAATAAAGATAAAGGAGAACGTTCCATGAACTTGGAGCAAAGGTGAAAAATATTATGGGTATAAGCAGAAATATTTCCGCCACAGAAACTGACAGATGCAGGTGCCGGAGAAACTGGAAAAACAGCTGGAGGAAATGGACTGGAGCCTGTCTGGAACTGATTCATCGAAAAAACAGCAAGAGGGACGTTTGCCCAGGCAAAACTCAGAAGTGAGGAAGATCTGTATCGGGAAACAGGACTGAAACTTCGGGAAGGAAAGTCGGTGCGATTCTCTGGCGGGAGACAGGGTACCCGGCTGGATTTGACAAAGGCAAAAGGCATGTTCATCAGATTGAGCAAAAACACTCTATTTTTGAACAGCGATAAAAATCTGATGCAGGGTAAAACATGAAGGCAAGGCGTGTGGTTCCGCTTTATATTATGACCAGTGAAAAAACGATACTGAACTTACGGGCGTTTTGAAGAACTTTGCATGATTTTTCGGATATGACAGCAGTTATGTGAAATTTTTTGTGCAGGAAATATGTAAAGTTCCGGCAGGTGATTTTGATGGAAACATACTGATGGAATCGGAGGATTCTCTGCGCGATGTCTCCGAATGGAAACGGTGGATGGTTTAAATCCGTACTCCGGGCACCATCTGGATGAAGATATCGGACACGTGGGACAGATAGCTGAATGTTTTTGCCGTGGATAATGTATTGCAGAGGATTGCGGATCGGTGTTTGTCGAACAACGATTTGTCTGGATATTGTTATTATTGGTTCAGTCGTGCCATGGAATTTCTCCGTATGAACGTGTGGAGTTGCAATGTGTCTGGAAGATGGAGAAAACCATCGATTGTCGAATACTATGAACTGACACCGGAGATGGCAGAGGCTGTCAATGAAAATGGTTCGCTGCTTTACGGGTTCGGTGTGATTTTTAATTATCTGTTCCGTGTGTAAGCTGATGGAGATTGTAAAAAACAAATCTTCCGATGCATATTGTAGAGAAGAAGTTCCGTATCTGGATGAAAGCGGTCAGCTGCAGAAACCGAAGGGAGCCGAATGCCTACAAATTTGAAACACTCATACTGGATATGGTGTATATGATGGATAATTGTCTTCCCGTTTGAGGTTGAAGCGGGAAAAATTTACAACGGTGAAAAATGCGCTCAGAACCAGATTCTGGTAGAGTCTGCCAGGAGAACTGTTAAAAAAAAAATGGCATTGCAATTTAACAGGGATTTACAAAATTCTACAGAACTTTGTCTAAATTTGAACACAGTTGACAGGTAGAATTCTCCCCCTAGAAAACAGGAAAGGAAAGCCATTATGGATAACAACTATTATAATAATATGAATCAAAATCAGAATCAGAGTACAAAAAAATAATCCAGAATGGATACAATCCGTACAATAGTAACAGTCAGGGTCAGACATACCAGTCACATCATACAATGCATTACAATCCGTATCAGCAGCCGACCGGAGGCCGGCACCCGGAAACCGCGTCGCAGGTGGATTCGGATGCTACCGTTGGTGCGTGTGCAGCAGTTGCTCTGGTCTTTTGGTCTGGTAGCCGGAGGTGTATTGCACCGAGCCAGCTATGTAGAACAAAAGCGCTGAAAGGTTTCCGGACAGAATGTAAAAGCAGTTCAAAAGAGTTCTTCTTCGCGAAAGTCAGCCAGACAGTACCGGCAATGCAGCGGATCTTTCCGATATGTTTCCGGAATCACAAAAAGAGGCAATGCCGAGCATTGTGGCTTATTTAAATACCGGAACGGTATCCTATCCAGACATTCTGGGGGACACAGCAGCAGCAAGAGTGAGTGCAGGGTCCGTATTATCAAACAGGACAGTAAATATCTTTTACATTGCAACAAACAACCACGTAGTCGCAGATGCCGATTCGCCGGAAAGTGCAGTTTGTGGATAACGAAAACCGTAGAATGTAAGGTGCAGGAACCGATGCTTCCGGATGATCTGGCGGTAACAAAGCAGCATTGAGTGATATATTAAGGATTCTACATTAAAAGAAATCAAGGTAGCTACGGTAAACGAGGATACCGATACCCTGGAAGTTGGTCGGGGCGTTATCGCCATCGGCAATACGCGGTTACGGACGGTCCGTTACCAACGGTATTATCAGTGCGTTAGGAAGAACCGTTACCGTGCAGGATGAACAGACCGGAGAGACCGTGGTCAATAACAACATGATCCAGACCAATGCAGCAATTAACCCTGGCAACAGCGGTGGTGCACTGCTGAATGCAAGCGGAGAGGTCGTTGGTATCAACTCTGCAAAAATATTCTGATACGAGTGTAGAGGGATTTGGTTATGCAATCCCGATGTCAGATGCCATGCCGATCGTTGAACAGCTGATTGAAAAAGGACAGGTAGATCAGTCAAGGCTGCGTTCCTCGGCATTCAGGGACAGGATATTTCTTCCAGTGTTGCCAGTGCTTATAACATGCCGCAGGGGGTACTATGTATATCAGGTTGTCTCGGATCACCGGCAGAAAAAGCAGGACTTCGTCAGGGGGGATATTATTACAGAATTTGACGGCCAGACAATTACAGGTATGACGCAGCTGAAAACAGCTGATCACCTCCCACAAATCAGGGGATGAAGTAAAAATGACAATGGAACGGCTGGAAAATGGCTACAAGGAAAAATCCATTACCGTGACACTTGCAGCACAGTCCGATTTTGTATCCGAGAAGGTTCCGATCATTCCAATGATTCTCAGAACTCACAGGATTCCGGTAACTCCGGCGATTCCAGAAACTCGGGAAAATTCCGATAATTCCGGCAACTCCGGTTTCTTTGATGGATTTTGGTGGATCAAATAATTAATGACAAAATTGCATAAGATGCGCTATAATAGATTGTCGAACATAATTCGGGCAATCTATTTTGTATTTTTAAAAGCAACACTGCCTGTGGCAGCAGATAATGCCATGGGGTAGTTGCAGTTTTAGAAACAGGAGTCAGACAAAAATGAATAGGATAAAAAAGATTTGATCATTCAGTTCTGTAAGTTTGGTGCGGTCGGTGGATTGTGCTTTGGCATTGATTATGGACTGATGATCTTTTGACAGACACATATCATGCATTATTTTGCATCCAGTGCCGTGTCGTTACCGTATCCGTTATTGTGAATTATATCCCTGAGCATGCGTTTTGTTTTTACGGAAAGGGAAATACTTATGACGAAGCACAGGAGATGGTTATTTTGTGGCACTCAGTATGATCGGGCTTGTGATGAACCAGATGATCATGTGGTTTGCCGTAGAACATTTAGGAATGTTTTTATGCAGTAGCAAAAATATTCTCCACCATGTTAGTTACTACGTATAATTTTATCTCCAGAAAAAGATTCCTGGAAGCATAAGCCGGGGTTGAGAGTTAGGAGGATGTATGAAAAAAAAAGAATTGTAATCGCATTGGGACATGAAGTTTGGAAGTACACTGCCGGAACAGCAGAAGGCAGCTGCGCGTACTGCAAAAAGCAGTTGCGGATTTTATCCGCGAAGATTATCAGGTGGTTATTACACACAGCAATGAATGCAGGTTGGCATGATCCATACGGCAATGAACGAATTCTGCCGTCTGTATCCGAATATACAACTCCGACATCTGTCTGCTCTGCGATGAGTCAGGGATATATCGGATATGATCGCAGAATGCCATTCGTACAGAAGAGTTATTAAATCGTGGTATTTATAAAACAGTTTCCACTGTTTTGACACAGGTGGTTGTTGATCCGTATGATGAGGCATTTTATCATCCAGCCAAAGTGATCGGTCGTGTGATGACAAAAAGAAGAAGCAGAGGAAGAAGAAAAAGAAGGGGAATCATGTGACAGAGGTGGAAGGCGGATACCGCCGTATTGTGGCATCTCAAAGCCAATGGATATCGTGGAAATTGATGCAATTTCCGCACTGTCCGATGCCGATCAGGTTGTCATTGCCTGTGGTGGAGGCGGAATCCCGGTTCTGGCACAGAACAACCGTCTGCAGGGAGCCAGTGCTGTCATTGAGAAGGATCTTGCAGCCGGAAAGCTTGCAGAACTTCTGGATGCTGACTATATGCTGGTGATCCTTACGAGTGTAGATAAGGTTTGCCTGAATTATGGCAAAGAAGACGAGGTAAAGCTGGATACACTATCTCTTTGCCGATGCAAAGAAATATCTTGCGGCAGGAGAATTCGGAGAAGGAACCATGGCACCTAAGATTGAAGCTGCAATTGACTTCATTGGAGAGTCTGCGATCCGCTCTGTTCTTGTAACCAAATTAAATAAAGAAGCAGGAGAGATTACCGGTGGTATGGGAACTCTGATCAAGAAATAGTAGTTTTTTTTGGAGGCACAAAATGAATCGAATTAAGAGTTTTTTTGCAATCAATCACAATCTTCTGATGCCGGGATTTTATATTTCCCGTGAAGATGGGGATGTGATTACCTATGATCTGCGTACGCGCAAGCCGAACGCAGGAGATTATATGGACAATGCAACCATGCATTCCCTGGAGCATATGTTTGCTACCTATATTCGCAATTCCGAGATGGGAAATGAAGTTGTCTATTTTTAATCGATGGGATGTCAGATCGATTTTATCTGTTGGTTCGTAACAGCAGAAGTCCCAAAGAAGTGTTTGCCATGACAAAAGAGGTTTTGAGACAGATTTATGATCATAAAAGGGGAGGTATTCGGTAAGTTGCAATTGAGCGGACATTATGAAAATTTATCTCCTCGCAGCGGCAAAGGCAGTAGCGGCAACCTATCTTGCTGTGCTGGAAGAACAGACAAATATGGATTTTACATATCCGGAATAAAACAGATTGCAGGAGGAAAAGGATAAGCATGAGAATCGGAGTAATTGCGTGATGGATTGAGGTGGGATAAACCTGAAAGCATCCATGAGCGATATCAGCACGAAGGAATACAGTGGCGTTACCTATGTGCGGAACCATTGGAGATAAGGAAGTGGTTGCAGCAGTGTGGAATCGGCAAGGTGTTTGCCGCAATCTGTGCAGGCAATGATTCTGGAGTTTCATGTGGATTATGTGATCAATATCGGCGTGGGTGGCACACTTTTGCAAAGAACTTGGGGTAATGGATGCGGCTGTGGCAGATAAAGGTAGTGCAGCACGATATGAATACGACACCTCTGGGAGATCCGGTTGGACTTCTTTCCGGTATCAACGAAGTGTATCTGCCGACAGACGAAAAAATGTGCGAACTGCTGGGCAGCTGCCTGGCAGAAAAAGAATTCACTATCATGTCGGAACGATTTGCCACAGGGGATCTGTTTGTCCAACACACCGGAGCAGAAGCAAAAGATTAATGAGAGGGTTTGATGCGATTGCCTGTGAGATGGAAAGGCGAATCTATCGGACATGTCTGTTATGTAAATAAAGTTCCGTTTGCAATTTACGTTCCATTTCGGATGGAGAGGGTGCTTCTATGGATTATGCAACATTTGCAGAGAAAGCAACACTGCAGTCAATTCTTGTGGTGATTGATTTCATTCAGAGAGCGGATGAGCTGCAGGCATAAATTGCGTCAAATTTTTGAAACGGTTTTACATATACTCTACAAAAGACTTTTGGTGGAGTTGTTATGTTCAAAAAATACATCGTGAATTAAAAAGAGTCATGCAGGAAGAAACGGTTTCTTGTCAGCGGCTCTTATTTGCCGTCTGTGTTTGTATAAGTATCCAGGCGACATCTGCAGTGATTACAAGTGCTAAGGTCGGGGATCGTGAACTTCCCGGGATTTACTGTGTAGACACAACAGAAAAGAAAGTAGCACTCAGCTTCGATGCTGCATGGGGAGCAGAAGATTTTCCGCGTATCATGGATGTTTTTGACAAACATAAAGTAAAGGTGACATTTTTTATGACCGGAGTGTCAGAAGATAACCGATTGTGAAAGAGCTGGTAAAAGAGGGCATGATCTGGGAAACCACAGTGATATCATTATGACATGACGACAATTTCCCAGGAGGAAAAAGACAGTGAATTAAAAAACTGTGCATGATAAGGTAAAAAACTGACCGGTTATGAGATGTATCTGTTTCGGCCGCCTTATGGGGCTTACGACAATGATTTGTGATCAAGACGGCGTACGCCATGCATTATTATCCGATTCAGTGGTCAGTGGATAGTCTGGATTGGAAGAATTATGGTGTGGATTCTATTATCGACGGTTTGCAACCATAAAACTTTTTTGGTACCGGGAGCCATATCCTCTGTCACAATGGAGCAAAGTATACAGCGGATGCATTGGATGCCATGCTGACCAATTTAGAGGAACAGGGTTACAAGATTGTGCCCATCTCGAAGCTGATCATGAAGAAAAAATTATCATATGGATGCGACAGGAAAAAACAGATTGCGGATGATGCCGAAAAACAAAAGACGACGGAGGCGGTAATACATTGAGTTGTGTATTTCCCGGAGTTTTGGTTATTGAAACCAACAGATATACGGATTTCCCTTTGCGAAACATTTTCCTGTTCTACATAAAAACCTGCTGAAAAAGAACCAGACGGGACATATAAAGGATAAAGGGTCGAAAAATATCCCAGTGAATAAGGAAAGTGGGACATATAGACAGGAGAGTGACAAAAATGTCCTGCTGTGGCAGCGGTATGGGGACATATAGACAAAACGATAACAAAAAAGTCCTTCTGAAACAGTCAAATGGGACATATAGACGTAAAGGTGATAAAAAGTCCTATTATGACATTTACAAGGGACATAACAAACAGTTTTTTTCGTATATGTCCTGACTGACGAGAAAATGGGGATATAATATAAAAATTTTCCTCTATATGTCCTGTTTTTTTCATGAAACTCATATTCTAGAAGCCAGAGAAGGGATTATGGGCAGAAAATATCAGAGAACGTAACGATACATAATATTTGCTTCTGGATAAAAACGAATTTCACATTGACATATCTTTTCGGGGGGTAGAATCAATATGTAAAAAATATTATTTAAAATAAGGAGGAAATGATTATGAACAAGCTGAAAAAAAAGCGGTGGTAATGGTTTTAGCATTGGCAATGGTTTTAACATGTGCCATGGTAACACCGGTGCAGGCTGCAGGGAAAACTGAACAAGAAATCGGTTTCTATTTATGAAACAGAGACAGTTTCACTGACTGTGAAAGGAGTAAAATCCGTAACCTGGAAAACTTCCAATAAGAAGATTGCCACTGTTGATAAAAAGGGACTGGTAAAGGCGTAAAGAAAGGCACCTGTACTGTTACAGCAAAGGATACAAAGACAAAAGCTGCATATTCATGTAAAGTTACCGTAAAAAGCTGCAAAATCACTTGGAATTGCAGCAAAGGACATTAGTGTATTCACTGGTGGAGAAACTATTTCTTATCCGGGAGAGGAAATCAAGGGCGCAACTTATGTACTGGATGGAAAGAAACTCGGGAAAAAGGATTACAGTACATGGACAGATAAGGATGGAGAGCGTGTAGTTTCTTATGTTACACTTACAAAGAAACTTACAGATGGAAAAAAAACATACTTTTTGCTATCCAGAAAAAAGGTTATAAGACCGTGACAAAAATCCTTTAAATTTACTGCATTAAAGATTGATGGAATGTTTCCAGAGGGTGAAGATGGGGAACCTTTGGGTATCCGATGGTATATTGTATGTATTTTGTACACCAAAAGCTGGATGGAAAAGATTTTGTGATTAAAGTAGATGGTACAGAAGTAAAACCTAAGGATGCTTTCTTAAGTGGAGATGGTTTTTTGTTATCTGGGTGGATGCTACAGGACTTTCCGCAGGAGAGCATAAGGTGAGCGTTACCGCAGAAGGAATTCCGGATGGAGAAGCTTCATTTACAGTAAAATAATATATTTGAATTTCAAAGGATATGAATCATTGTCAGGAGGATGACTATGAAACAAATGAAAAAACTGCTTGCATTTGTACTGGCATTAGCGATGATCATCACGATCTATCAGCCATCAGCGGCATATGCAGCAACCAAAAAATAAGATTAAATGCAAAGACAATGACGCTTCAGGTGGGACAGAAAAAGACCCTGAAAGTAAAAGAATGGTGGGGAAAAAGGCCAAATTGAAGTGGTCAGCAATAAGAAATCCATTGCAACCGTTTCCAAAAAGGGAGTAGTAAAGGCAGTAAAAGTCGGAAATGCTGTCGTTACCTGTAAGGTAACAACAAAAAATGGCAAGACAAACCAAACTCACTTTGCAAGGTTGCGGTTAAGAAAACAGCAAAAGTTACCAGCTTGACCGTTGGTTCTCAGAGCGAACTGGAAAAGGCTCTGAAAAATAAAAACGTCAGAAAGATCACGGTTGCAACGCAGGGAGCCGTTACATTTACGGTACCACAGGGCAATTACAGCAAAGTGGATCTGGTGATCAACGCGCCGAATGCGGATGTTGTGAATAACGGAAAATTCAAGTCTATTGATATTCAGGCAATCAAGCCGAATACTTACCGCGAGAATGCGAAGGGAAATTCAATTAAAATTACTGCCGTAGATGCAAGAATTATTGTTGAAGCGGGTGCATCTTTGGCAAAAGTTTCCGTAACACAGGAAGGTGGAAAAATTAAAATTGAAGCATCAGGAACAATTGATGCAGTAGAAATTTCTGCACCGGTTATTGTTGATCTTGCTGTAGATGGAAAAATTGGAGAAGTAAATGTTAAAGCGGCTGCAGTACTTTCTGTAGAAGGAAAAAACCACAACTGCAGTACCAATTAAGGTTAGTGAAAAGGCTGCAGGAGCAAGTGTTGTGTCCAGTACACCGGTAGATGTAAAAGCTGCCGCAGATATTTCTCTTACGCTTTCAAAGGGAGCAGAAGGAAAGTAAAGTTGCAGCAACTGGAGAAAAAAGACAGAAGTTGCAGTAAAAATGATACAGCTACGGCAGTTAAAGTAGAAACACCATCTGGGACACAGGAAGTGGCTACAGGTACATCGTCCAAGGTAAATTCAGATGGAAAGAATACCGAAACGACAACTACCAATCCTGGATACACCTATACTTCGCCAGATCCGTTGAAACTAACTAATATTATGGTTCGTTCTTCACAAAAGATTGCAGCATATTTTTAATCAGACAGTTCCGGCAGAAATTGCGTCAGAGGCAGTGACGGTTACAGATGCAGCCGGGAATAAGGTGAACATAGATAAGATATACAGACATCAGCAGGACACACAGGCATATTATATGGAATTTTCAGAAAAAATTGCAGACAGGGGAATATACAATAACAATAAGTATATCCGGCATAAAGTTTGTAAAGAAATTCACATATGATGGTTCTGTCTGGGCATCTTTGGATGCAGCAAAAAAATTGTGCAGGCAGAAATGGAAAAGACACATATAGCTTCGGTATCGGGACTAAAGAGTGCGGAAATTTGCAGACATGCATTCGAAGAAGATTTAAAACAGGAACTGAGTAAAGATACAGAGGCTTGTAAGATTGAAAGATGGAGTGTGCAGACCCGTCCTTTCAAGTATGAGGAAGAATATCCAGATGAAACAGTAGAAAAAGACCATGCGATGGTAAGCATCTGGGTAGGAATTTATAAGGGCGATGCAAATTATATGATGAATGATTTTGTAGATTTTGCCTGTACAGGAGATGCAATTACAGTATCAGAGCCTACTATAGTAAAAAACAGTTAAAGGAGTCAATTGTTGTTTCTTATGAAACGGGATATGAATATGCTTGTGTCACAAGTGGTACAGCAATTTCTGATGTTCCGGAAGAAAAATGGGACGGTTACGCAGACAGACTTGAAATTATGAAATCAAAACTCTTACAAATAATACAGAGTATGTTTTATACAAACGTCTCAAAGGCTGCTCTGAAATGTATGCGCAGACAACGTTTTCTTTAGATAAAAAATGCCGATGAATTTGAAATAATATTGAAAGAACCGGATCAGACAACAATTAATTTGGAAACTGTAACATCCGGAAGTGCAATTGCGGTAGATTTTGGAAAAGGAATGTTGAAATATACGTATGGAACAGTGCCGGACGAGTTACAGGAAATTGGTTCTATTTCCTTTGAAAAAAATCTGAAAATTCAACAAAATGGTTACGATTGGAACAGAGTAAGTCAGGAAACCGGCTGGGGCATTGTAGATATTCATTGGAATGATGAACTGTTTCATGAAGGAAGTAATACAGTAAAATTTGAAATATCGTTTGGTTATGCAAAAATGATGGAACTATCGTAAAACAATCAAATTCGGTTGAAATTACGGTGAATTTTACAGTACAATAAAAAAGAATTTAGCATTAAATGAAGAGGGGCTGTCGTATGAACTTTAGTTTGTATGACAGCTTTCATTTAGTTTATCAAGATCGACCATAAATATGGAAATATGGATTTATAAAAATTTAATTTGCTATCAGAATCAATATCTTTTACAATAAAATCACATACGTTCTTTTGGGGAGATTTTTTGACGGGGATTTTTTATGTAAGAGGAGGTTTTATTTGAATACAGAGATAAAGAATGCCATACAGGCAGCTGATAGTGAGGCACAGTATGATGAAAGCGCAAAGCGTCTGTTAGCACAAAAAAAGTATGTATTGGCTCACATTTTAGTTAGAACAGTAGAAGAATTTCAAGGGATGGAAATCGAAAAAGTAGTTTCCCTGATAGAAGGGAGATCCATATATCAGCAAAGTACCGGTTGCGTCCGGACTGACCAATAATGACAGGAATATGGAGGGAAAAAGGTTTGTAGGGCTAAATACAGAAGCCGGAGAAAAAAATGAAGGACTGGTTCGTTTTGACATTATTTTTTTATGTGCGAATGAGAAACGGGTTGGCACAGATGATTATCAATGTGGAAGCACAAAAGATGAACCCGGTTCCTATCAGATTTTAAACCGCGCTATTTTTTTATGGGGCAGACTGATTTCTTTCACAGAAGGAACGGATTTTGTAAAATCAAATTATAATGATATAAAGACAGTCTATAGTATATGGGTTTGCATGAATATGCCGGAAAACAGTATGTGTCATATTTATTTAACAAAAGAAGATTTACTCGGAAAGCATAATTGGAAAGGAAATTTGAATCTGGTAAATATCGTTATGATCGGCTTGACGAATGCGCTTCCGGAGAGTCATAATGAATATGGGCTGCATAGACTGTTATGTGCCATGTTTTCTAATGAATTATCACAACAGCAAAAAAATGAAAATTATGGAACAGGAATATCATATTCCAATGGAAGAAAGTTTTTAAGGAGGAAGTGAGTATTATGTGTAATTTGAGTCAGGGCATTAAAGAAGCCGGAATTGCCGAGGGACGAGAAGCCGGAATTGCCGAGGGGCAGAAGCTGGAATTGTCGAGGGCAAGCAAAAGAGAAATTGAAAAGTAGTTTTAAATATGCATAAGAAAAGGGTACTCATTAGAACAGATTATGGATGCAACGGAATTGGAAGAGATTGAATTAAAATCCATGATAAAAAAAAATTTGAAATAAAGCATCCTATAGGCATTGGTAAAAGTGTTTACGATGGTCGGAAAAATTATAGGCAAATACCTTGTAAAAAATAAGCAAAAACAAAATAAATAATAAAAATACAGGTATAAATGCATAAAATATCAAAAAGGCGCAGAGATTTACGATACTGCACCTTTTTGCGTTGTGTAAAATCTCTTTCATACAACGGAAAATGTATGTGAAAAGTGTATAAAATGCATAAGAAAAACTTGGGATTCCGTCAATTGAATAAACGGTTGCGCAAGTGGTATGAGTGGACATATCAATAAAACAAACGATTTGCGCAACACGATAGTCTGGTGATAAGGGAGAGGATATCAGAACTATCGTGTTTGTGTCCAAAGGGAGGATCATGTATGAAGGAGAAAAAACATTGGAACAGGAGAGTGCTCAGTTTTTTTCTGGCACTTGCTATGGTGATTACACAGCTTGGGGTGTGGAATGCTGGAAAGGAGAGCGTACAGGCAGCGGAGAATAGCAGTTTTACATTGTATTATTACAATGAAAGTCAGGAGCCGTTGTATGTGAATATATGGAGTTGGACTGGAATTTCATTTGCAGAAGATGTAAGTGACTTCTGAATTTGGATGGAATCATGATCTTGCCGTTATGAAAGCCGTTGATGGAAATGAAAACTGGTATAGTGTAACTATTAAAATTTTGGATGCAGAGGCAGATGATGGATTTACCATTTATCAGAATGGAACAGGAGATGACAATATACTGGTACAATATGACAGTCAGTATAATAACCAAAGCGATTATGCGAATTTTGTTTCCGGAACGGAGAGCGCTTATGCAGTAAAAGATGAAACCGTATATACAAATCTGTCAGAAGCTGGATTGAATATGGAAGATCAGGCAGACGATGATGACAATTCCACTGAATACAATCTGCAGATCACAGCAGATAACACTACAGTAGAAGCAGGTGATACAGTTAGTCTGACAGCCGTACTGAAAAAGGGACAGACCGAAATCACCGATTTAGAAGCAGCAGGGCTGCATCTGTACTGGTGGAATAATACAACAAACAGTTCCGGTGAATTTATAAATTATGATGAAAGTAATGGTTATTCACTCACCTTGCAGACAACTTTAGGAACGCTTGGAACCAACGAAATTCAGGCAAAACTTCAGGACGCAGAGTGGAAGGATATTGTGATAAAGAAAATAGAAATTACAGTGAACGAGGCATCCAACAGTGTAAAAAAGATGCACCGATCGATGTAACAAAAGTAAACAATTTGTCTTCTGATTTTATCATGGGAATGGATATCTCCTCCATGATCTCTGAATTACAGAGTGGTGTGGTATACCGTGACTATGACGGAAACGAACTGACAACGCTTGATGATATCTGCAGGTTTATCAAAGAGCAGGGCATCAATCACATTCGTGTCCGTGTATGGAATGATCCGTATGATGCCAATGGCAACGGCTATGGCGGAGGAAACAATGATGTGGCAAAAAGCAAAGGAGTTTGCAGATGCATGCCGCAATGCCGGACTGAAAAAATGTTAGTTGATTTCCACTGTTCTGATCTGTGGACAGACCCAGGCAAGCAGCAGGAACCCAAAGCATGGAAAGGGTACACCCTTGAACAGAAAAAAAGAGGCATTAAATACTTATATCACAAAATCCTTAAATACCATTGATCCGTCAAAAGATGTTGTGGATATGGTGCAGGTTGGAAATGAGACAACGGGCGGATTTATCGGTGAGACAAATGTCAGCAATATGTGTGTATTATTTTCAGCGGGCGCAACCGGTGTAGAAAACGTACAATCCGGATGTCAAAAGTCGTCATCCATGTGGAAAGCCCACACAAAGGGAACCATGGTAACATGGGCAGAAAAAAATCTGCAGAACAACAATGTTGATTATGATATTCTTGCCACCAGTTATTATCCATACTGGCATGGAACATTAGATAACTTAAAACAGCAGTTTCAGACGGTAAAGAATACATATTGTAAAGATGTGATGGTTGTGGAAAACCAGTTATGCTTATACGTTAGAAGACAGTGACGGACATGCCAATACAGTGCGTGTTGGAAATAATGATAACGGAGCTGACACAACGGAGCCATTTACCGAGCAGGGACAGGCAACTGCAATCCGCAATCTGATCAATACGGTAAACGAAGCAGGAGGACTTGGGGTATATTACTGGGAGCCGGCATGGCTGACCGTTGAAATACCAAAGGACTTACCGGAGATGCATATGATGCACAGGTAAAGGAAAATCAGGAAAAAGTGGGAAAAAATACGGAAGCGGATGGGCTTCAAGTTATGCCAACGAATATGATTCTGAAAGATGCAGGCAAATGGTATGGCGGTTCTGCAGTTGACAATGAAGCCATGTTTTTATCCGGATGGCACTGCAACTCCTGCACTTCATGTATGGAATTATGTAAAAACGGGTGCTGTTTCGAAATCTGGTAAGTGTAGAAGGATTTGATTCTGCACTGACACAGACGATTACTGCAGGCAGTGATTTTACACTTCCGGATTCCGTGGAAGTTACTTATTCCGATAGCAAAACACCGGTAGCAGAGGCGGTTACCTGGGATGAAGCATCTGTAAAAAAGGCGGATATGTCAAAGCCCGGAACTTATCAGATTCCAGGCACGGTTTCTTTGAGCAAAGAAATTACAAGAGGTGCTTACAAAGGAAAAACCAGTGTAGATGTTACACTTACTTTACAGGTAAAATATGCAAATCTGATTACAAATAAAGAAGCGGTTGAATTTGACCGTGGAGAATACTTTACCGTAGACGGAGCCACGTTCAAGGGAATTCCTTCCGCAGAGAATGCAAAGAGCGGAAAAACAGTATGGGCTGGTACGGAGCATCCGCAGCAAATGGTTCTGTTACATATAAGGAAGCAATTACGCTGGAAAAAGGAACCCATATTATTGAAGCATATGCCCAGGGGGCACAGTCAGATGTAACCATGCAGATATTAAATGCAGAAGATGATAGTGTACTATTTTCCGGCGAAACTACAGCAATGACTGCATGGGGAGACTGGCATACACCGAAGGTAACTTTTTTACACTGGATAAGACAAAGAGCGTAAAAAACTTCGTGTATGTGTAGAACATGAGGATGGCGGATGGGGGAGCAGTGGATGTGCTGTATCTGCATAAGGATGCATCATCTTCGGAAGGAAAGGATGATACAAATACTTCCGGCAGCTCATCCTCCGATAGCTCATCCTCCGGCAGCGCTGCAACCGTCACTCCATCTGATGATACAAAGAAGGATGACAAGCCAGAGCAGACAACCGGAATCAAAGAACGTAACGGCAACGACTGCTTCCGGGGAGAAAGCAGAAGTAACGGTTATCGTGACAAAAGATACGGCTGGAAAAAGTAACGGAAGCAAGTGCAGAAGTGACAGGTACCAAGGCAGAGATTTCTGCAGATATGGTGAGCAGGATCGTGGAAGCTGCCGGAACAGACCATGTGGCAATTACTGCAAAATGTTACCGATAAAGAAGGAAATATCAGATATACAGTAACCGCAGATGCAAAAGACTTAACTGCAGGAAACAAACTGAGTGTCGTTGTTGTGGATAAGAAAACCGGAGCGTATAAACTGGTGAATGCAAAGACGTATACCGTTGGAAAGATGGCACATTACATGTGAATCTTGCCGCAGGTTCGATTATCGGATGCTTTCTGCAGCAGAAATAAAAAAAAAATGTGGAAAAGCGGTTTTAAAAAAACGGTTGCTGTAAAAAAGACGACAGCTTCCATCAAAGCGGGAAAGAATACAAAGATACAGTTAAGCAGTAAGCTTGATCTAGATAATGTAAAAAAAGATTACATATACATCTGGTAAAAAGTCTGCCGCAGCAGTAGATAAAAACGGAAAGATTACAGCAAAGAAGAAGGGGAACCGTCACGATCAAAGCAAAAGTAACACTGAAGAACGGAAAGACAAAGACAGTTTCCATGAAATTAAAATAAAAAATAACATTGAGGACGAGTGGTTCTGTGATAAAAATAAAAAAAATTGTATTCTTTGGGGACTTATCCGGGTATCTTAAAGGACAAGAACAAAATGAAAAGTTTGGGGATCAATTACAAAAGGAGATGGAATCATGTCAGCAACAGGGGTTATTTATTTTCTGATTGCGATTATCAGGATTGCGGTACTTGGGGCGTTGATCGCAGTGATTGCAGCAGTATCCGGGGCATCTGCGGCTATTTCGGATGAAGAGGATGGACTGGACTGGAGGAGAACACATAAAGCAGTCAAGAAAATAACGGACAAAGTACAGGGAAAGAAAGACGTTCGGAAACAGATGTCTTTTTTTGTTTCTAAAAAGAAAATAAAGCTTTCGGAAATCCTCTTGTAAAGAACCGATTATCAGTACTTATAATGAAAAAAAAGCAGGCGCTGAGACTGTGTTCCACTTCAATGGAGTCTACTTTATTCAACAAGAAAGAAAAATTTACAGGAGGAAAACATGATTTCAAAGTACAGTGTGAAACGTCACTTATACCGTGCTTTGTGGCAGTTGTGCTGTCATAAATAACAGAGTGCGGTCTATAGTAAAATGACAGATACTTCGAATATGAGATTTCAGTATGCGCTGGTTATCACAACCGAAATAGGGAGCAAGTCCGAACAGGTGGAAAAGTGATGACATCACCGATTGAATCGGCGATGCGACAACGTCCAATTAAAAAATATCAGTTCTGTTTCCTATAACAGTTATTCCGTCGTAACACTGGAATATGAGCAGAATGCAAATATGGATTCGGTGGTGATCGAAATTCAGCAGAGTCTTGATGAGTATCAGGGCAATGGGATGATTCCATTGGAACACCTATGATTGAAAGTCAATCCGACATGATGCCGGTGCTGGCTGCAGCGGTGGATAAGGATGGCATGGATGCGAACTTGCACTTTCCGGTTATGTGAAGAATGATCTTGCGCCGGCACTTGAAAGTCTGGAAGGGAAGCTTCTGTCACTACGACCGGGCAGCTGGAAAAAGCGTAGATGCGCACTCGATCAGGACAAGATAGACGCATTAAATAAAAAAGATTCAAGAAGAAGATCGATGAACAGTTTGAAGTCCCAGAAAAAAATTGATGTGGGGAAAAAAAAGTAGAGAGTGGAAAGTCTTCCATCAGTCAGATCGGAGCAGTTAAACAGCGCGATTAATCAGACGATGGATCAAAGCAGAAACAGCTCTACAAGACGGAACAGGATCTGAAAAAAACAACTCGCAGAGTTAAAAAACAGAAAGCTTCTTTGGAACAGATCCAGACCGGTATTCGAACATTTATGAAGTCGGATGCCTATACCGGAATCGTGACGGTATTAAAAGATAACCCAAGTTTTTGCAGAGAGAGCAGGATGGCAAGCAGATCAAACAGGTTAATGCGGTTGTGAAAAAGCAGTTTTCGGCGTTGTCCTCGCTTGAATCACAGTGCAATATCACTGCGTGGGATCTCCCCGGCGGCATCCGCAGAAGTGGGAAAACTCCTGACCAAAGTCAATACAGGAATGAAAAACCATTGAACGTGCACAGCAGAAGGTAGAGAGCGGAAAAGTCAGCCTGGCCTCGGCTTTGATACGCGAATGCCAATGCATCCATGACGGCACTCAGGTCGTGCTTTTCTACCGAACTGGCCAATGCAGCCTCCTCCTTGAGAGCGCACAGAGTAAACTGGATGAAGCCAAAGATACGGCATATGATTCCGCAGATCTGAATAAAGTGCTGGAGCAAAGATACCATCACAAGCCTGCTTGCCGCGCAGAATTTTGATATGCCGGCGGGATATGCCATGGACGGGGATACCAGTATCTGATCCGCGGGGGAGATGCCGTGCAGGATGTCGATGAATTAAAAGATCTGCCGCTTTGTGGATATGGGAATCGACGGAATCGATACGATCCGTCTTTCGGATGTGGCAGAAGTCAAAGTGACGGATAATTCCGATGAGACGTATGCCGTGATTAATGGCAATCCTGGCATTATGCTGATGGAAAAACAGACCGGATATTCTACCGGAGAAGTTACGAATCGTATCCTGGATAAATTTAAAGCGTTAGAAAAAGAAGATTCCAAGCTCTACCTGAATGTATTGATGAATCAGGGCGTATACATTGACATGATTGTAAACTCTGTAATGCAGAATATGATCTGGGGGGGCAATCCTTGCTATTTTGGTATTGCTGCTGTTCCTGAAAAAGATATCAAACCGACAATCGTGATTGCATGTTCCATACCGCTTTCCGTTGTCGCTGCAATCGTGCTGATGTACTTTACCGGAATTACCTTAAATATTATCCATGTCCGGACTGATGCTTGTATTGGTATGCTTGTGGACAACCCAATTCGTTGTCAATGAGTTTTAATATCGTCTGCGCGCAGAAGGCCATTCCATCCGGAAAGCAGCGGTAGAAGGATCCAAACAGGTGACGGTGCGACTGGCTGCGTCAACGCTTACCACGATCAGCGTCTATGCGCCGATTATTTTTTTATACAGAGGAATTACCCGCAGCTGCTTGTGGATCTTGCCCTGACGATTGCATATGTACCCCTGGTAGCGAGTCTGGTCGTGGTGCGTGACGACGTTTGTCCCGGCGATGGCCTGTTACACTCAGAAAAACAAAAGATAATCGTCAATCCGTGGTTCGATGCCGCCCGGAATGGTATGGCCAGAGCGCTGGAGTGGTGTCTGCGTTTCAAACCACTGGTACTGATTATTGCGGTGGTTCTTCGATCCGGAAGCGCCCAGCACTGTCACTTTCAAAAAGGCTTAAACTTTATGGATATGGATATGGAACAAATCAGCTTTCCGTCACGATTTCTGCAAAAGAGAGGGTGAGAAACCACCTTTGAGAATTGGACACAGGTATCGGATGATGTGATTCAGAGAATCTCAAAACCAAAAGGAATCAAGACGGTCGGAGCGATGGCTGGTGGAGGATTCCACGATGAAATCTGATGGGTGGAGGGAAATGACAGCGTCAGCATGTATATCCTGCTGGATGAGGACCCAAAGTCAAAAGCATCGGATGTGGAAGAAAAAAATTGTCAGCAGACGAAAGATCTGGATCAACAAAGTAGAAACCAACAGTTCTTCCATGGATTACAGCAGTTATTTCGGCAGCGGTCTTTCCGTCAGAATTAAAAAGGAAATGATATTGATACGTTGCAGAAGCTTTGCAAAGAAGTGGCAGATGATGAAGCAGACAAAGGGAACCGTGGATGTGGACGATGGTCTGGAAGATACAAATCCACAGCTTTACCATTTCCGTGGATAAAGAAAAAAGCTGCGGAATACGGATACACGATTTGCACAGGTATATCAGCTTGTCAGTGCGAAGATGATGGCAGACAGCAAGAGCGCAACCACGATTTCCACAGACATCAAAAGATTATAAAGTCTATGTGCAGACACAGGAACAGACGGATACGAAACTGGACGATATCAGACAGATGACATTTACCCACAGACAAAGACGGAAAAGAAAAAGAGATTCCACTCTTACGAAAATCTGTGAGATGAAAGATACACAACACTCAGCACCATGAAACGGGATGCACAGACACGTTATATTACGGTATCCTGTGGTGTGGATGAAAGATCACAATGTCACACTGCTTGGCAATAAAAAATTCAAAAGAGTATGGATAAGCTGAATGTGCCGGAAGGCTATCATATCGAAATGACCGGAGGGGACGAGACAATCAGTGATTCCATGAGCCAGCTGGTTCTGATGATGATACTGGCAGTTATCTTTATTTATCTGATCATGGTGGTACAGTTCCATCACTCGTTTCTCCGTTTATCATTATGTTCTCGATTCCGCTTGCCTTCACCGGAGGATTTATTGCTCTGCTTCTGACAGGGCAGGAAGTCAATGTCCTGGCAATGCTTGGATTTATCATGCTGGCAGAATCCCTTATTGTAAACAATTCCTATTGTACTGATTGATTATATACAATCAGGCAAGAAAAGCGGGTGTTTCTAAGCATGAGGCGATTATTTCATCCGGAAAGACCCGGTGCGTCCGATTCTGATGACGGTTGCGACCACAGTTCTTGGCAATGTTGATCACGGCTCTTGAATCGGTGACGGTTCCGACATGATGCGCCCGATGGCAATCACCTCCGATCGGAGGACTGGTTTATGGTACCGTTCTGACGCTGATTGTCATTCCATGTATCCACGATATGTTCCATCGGGAAAAAGAACATGGTAGAAGAGGAATTATAGTGAATTTACAGAAATCTTTTCTTGACAAAAAGAGAGCCACAGTAAGATTAAATTATGTATAAAAAGTGATGATGAGGAGTACATGGAATTCTGAAAAAGAGAAGGATATTCATTGAAGTGGGAGCATTGGCAGAGTTTCGTGCAGAATGTTCCTGCAATGGCTGTAAGATATCCACAGGATGCAGTGTGGGAAGGTAGCTCCGGAACTGGAAGGTTGAATGTGGGTGGCCCATTGCCCTGTAGGCATTCCCGGATCGTCCCCGTTAAAGGACATGATGAAGTATTACAAAGGTGGTACCGCGAGACGCCCTTTATTGACGAGAAAAAGCAAGGCTTTCTGTATTCAGAAGAGATTTATATTAAGGAGGAACATTATGAGCAAAGAATTAAAAAAAACATACGATCCGAAAGATATAGAGGATCGTCTCTATAAGAAGGGGAGGACAACGGCTATTTCCATGCGGAAGTGGACCGCAGCAAGAAACCGTTTACCATCGTGATGCCTCCGCCAAATATTACCGGTCAGCTTCACATGGGACATGCACTGGATAATACCATGCAGGATATCCTGATCCGTTATAAGAGAATGCAGGGATACAATGCACTGTGGCAGCCCGGCACGGATCACGCATCCATCGCTACAGAGGCAAAGGTCATTCAGAGTTTAAAAGAAAGAAGGGCATCAATAAGGCACGATCCGGACGTGAAAATTCTTAGAGAGAGCCTGGGAGTGGAGAGAAGGAATACATGGCGGACGTATTATTAGTCAGCTTAAAAAGCTGGGCTCTTTCCCTGCAGACTGGGACGAGAGCGTTTCACCATGGATGAGGGATGCAACAAGCTGTACCGAAGTGTTCGTGAAGATATATAAGAAGGGCTATATTTATAAGGGTGCTCGTATTGTCAACTGGTGCCTGGTATGTAATACCTCCATCTCCGATGCCGAGAGGTAGAATATCAGGAGCAGGCAGGACATTTCTGGCACATCAACTCCGCTATCCGGATGAACGTTTGGACGAGGAAGGCAGATTCGTCGAGATCGCAACAACCAGACCGGAGACGCTGTTCGGTGATACGGTCGCTGTCAATCCCGATGATGAGCGTTATACCCATCTGCATGGCAGAAAAAGGTAAACTTCCGATGACAAACCGTGAGATTCCGGTCGTTGAGACCCGTATGTAGACAGAGAGTTCGGTACCGGTGTCGTTAAGATCACCCCCGCTCATGACCCCAATGACTTTGAGGTGGGCAAGCGTCACAATCTGCCTGTGATCAATATCCTGAACGATGATGCCACTATCAATCAAAAAACGGCGGCAAGTTCGAGGGCATGGACCGTTACGAAAGCAAGGAAAGCCATCTGGTGGAAGAACTTGGATCAGATGGGCCTGTTAGTAAAGATGGCCGCACTCCCATAATCGTAGGAACACACGACCGCTGCAGGTACGACGGTAGAGCCGATGGTGAAGCAGACCAGTGGTTTGTAAAGATGGATGAGCTGATCAAACCGTGGCAGTGAGGCAGTGAAAATGGAGACATCCAGCTGCTGCCGAAGCGCATGGAGAAGACCTATTTCAACTGGACGGACAACATCCGCGACTGGTGTATCTCCAGACAGCTCTGGTGGGGACACCGCATCCCGGCTTACTACTGTCCGGACTGCGGCGAATGGTTGTGGCAAAGAGTGCCGCAGAAGTGCCCGAAGTGGATGTACCACATGGAGCAGGATCCGGATACGCTGGATACCTGGTTCTCCTCCGCACTCTGGCCGTTCTCGACACTGGGGCTGGCCCAAAACCGAGATCTGGATTACTTCTTTTCCCGACCGATGTGCTGGTAACAGGTTACGACATCATTTTCTTCTGGTCATCCGTATGATCTTCTCGGGTTACGAGCAGATGGGAAAAAGCACCGTTCCACGGTATTGTTCCACGGACTGGTGCGCGATTCCCAGGGACGCAAGATGAGCAAATCGCTCGGCAACGGTATTGACCCGCTTGAGGTCATCGACAAGTATGGCGCAGATGCGCTCCGTCTGACGTTAATTACCGGAAATGCACCGGGCAACGACATGCGTTTCTACTGGGAGAGAGTCGAGTCATCCAGAAACTTTGCCAACAAAGTATGGAATGCATCCCGTTTCATCATGATGAATCTGGAGGGGGCGATAACCGAGCCGTCCGCGGATGAGTTACAGCAGCCGGCGACAAGGATTCTCTCAAAGGTGAATACACTTGCCAAGCGACGTGACCGAGAACATGGATAAGTACGAGATGGGAATCGCCGTACAGAAAGTTTATGATTTCATCTGGGATGAGTTCT
>VOFK01001044.1_pt1 | contig 23970 bp, 35 predicted proteins | sample 5384121 | NCBI WGS metagenome assembly VOFK01 (sample SAMN12384730, study PRJNA508395) | human gut metagenome | isolation source: healthy gut J | host: Homo sapiens | reverse complement strand
GAAAAGCCTTTCGGTTATATGTGGGAATGCCCGGATTATTTTGAAACGGACGGCATCAAAATCCTTTCTTCCTCCGTTCAGGGCCTGGAAGGCAAAGAGTGGGCTGACCGAAATGTATACCAGTCCGGTTACTTCCTTGTTGACGGCGACATTTTAGATTCCTACAAATTATCCCCCATATCATCTGTGGGATTATGGTTTTGATTATTATGCCCCGCAGAGCTTCGAAGCAGAAGATGGAAGACGCATCCATATCAGCTGGATGGGAATGCCGGACTGCGAAGAATACAGCAATCTGACCATCAAAGACGGATGGCAGCATTGCTTTACATTTCCAAGAGAAGTCTTCATAAAAGCTGACAAAGTCTGCCAGAAACCGATTCGCGAGCTGGATGCAAAAAACAACAGCTTCAGGATGTTCAGAATGAACTTACCCAGAAAGCGCCCGGTATATGAAGTAAATGTAAATGGAATTAAGGAGAATCATTTCCAGGCTGTCCTTTCAGATGAGCTGATCCTTGACTATGAGAATGGACGGTTCCAGATGCATTTCACAACCAAAAAGTAAAACTTCCGTATCCGCAGGCAGAAGCCTTCGCTACGCCGAAGTCGGCACTCTGGAAAATGTAAAAATCCTTGCAGATACTTCTTCCGTTGAAGTATTTGTAAATGACGGAGAATTCGTATTCTCTACAAGATATTATCCAAATGATTATAAGATTGTGGTGCATTCCCCAAATGCCCACATTACATTCGATAAAATTCAGTAAATCGTATATGGGCAATTCCCCAAAGCTTCCCGTATATACGAAAACGCCAGACGGGTACAGCAATCCCTTTTCCTCCTTTTGCATGCTGTACCCTGCCTGGCATTTTTTAATTCCTGGCTGTTACACAATCGCTTTTCCCGTAAATAGAATTGAATAGAGCATACTATTCAATTCCGGATAGCTTTCCAGCTTCTCACGCAAAGACTTAAATAGCATATTTTTTCTGAAAGCAAAATCCTTTATCGCTTCCAGAAATCCTTCTTCTCCACCTTTTCTTTTTTATTTCAAATGTTATACTTCATATACAGCAAAAAACAAATAAAGGTAACGAAACACTATGTTAATCAGAAAAACACTCCCAGAAGATGTAGACACGATTTTAAATATTTTTGACACCGCACGCCAGTTCATGCACGCAACCGGAAACCCGACACAATGGAATGCAAATTATCCGGCTCTCGAAGATCTCGAACCGGATATCCAGAATGGTAACAGTTATGTCTGCGTAGAAAATGATAAGGTCGTTGCCACTTTTTACACTTATCATCGGAGACGAGCCGAACTATCAACTCATTGAAAAATGGAAGCTGGCGTTCCGAGGCTCCATATGGAACCGTTCACCGCCTTGCATCTGACGGAACAACCAAAGGGATTGCACGGGCTTGCTTTGATTTTTGCAAGACACAAATCTCACATCTGCGTAGATACCCACAAAGGATAATCAACCAATGCAGGCTTGCTTTAAGCAGAATAGATTTGAAGAATGTGGGATTATTTACGTCAGTGACGGGACTCCGCGGATCGCTTATGAATTTATTAGGCTATCTGAATAGAGGGGTATTTTTATGACAATCAATAGTATTTTAGAAGAAATTATAAATCTGGCAAAAAAAATATTCTGCAACTTCAAAATGATATCAACACAATTGAAAAATGTTGTCCGGGAAATGCTGGCAAATCCTCACGTTGACCTCACCAGAAAAATTCGAATCCTCTGGCGACCAGAATTGTATTCAATCCAGCAAAAATATCATCTGCCAGAATATAAGCAGGTGTCCGGCGCAGGAGAAAGTAACTTACAGTTTCTCCTGACATCTGACACGGATTCTTATTTTACTCTATTCCATATTCTTTCAGGAGTTTTTCCCTGATACTCGGTATCTTTTGTTGAGCGTTCTAAATCACTGTATCTTTTTATCTGCTAACAGATATCCGTTCAGTCGATTGATATTTTGTATCCCTTCATCACGCCCTTCTCTTTCAACGTCTTCTCATGCAATTTTTATTATATGTTGTCAAAATCATTTCCAACACCTCCGCTCGATGTTTCTTCAAAAAATCCGTCAACACATTCTGACTGATACAGGCATCCATTGCTTTAGAAACCGCATCTTCCATTGTATCTTCCAACTGCATATATTCCCTGACACATCGCACAAATATTGCATACTCCTCCAGCCGTCTGCACTGATGCATCAGCTCCTGATTATGACCATAATTGATATTCAGCATAATCGCTGTACATTCCAGACACGATTTTTCATCATCTGTCGCTTCAAAACAATCAGACAGCTTTAATTCCATTGAATCTGGTTCATCCTTTTGTTCCATTATCAAAAACAATGTACTTCGGTATCGGGAGCCGTAGTCTTTTTTCTCCGTATATATCCAGATCATTCTTTGCTACATATCCCTGATATGGCCTTCCGAAATAGAACACGCCACGTAGTGGCATATTGGGATTAAAGGTACTTTGATGTTCATACAGATTCATTGTACCACCCACCAGAAAGGATACATCATTTTTCATAGATAGATAAAAAGGACATCTTCTAATGTGTTTACTTCCAGATCATCAGGATTCTGATAGTCTGTGTGATTGATTGCATTATAAAGCTGCAAACAGATCTTCTTTGTTATTAAAGATCATTCTCCATAATCGATCTTTATATTTGCCGGTTATGAGTTTGTTTGTTATGACGAATCTTTTTCTTTTGTTTTCTCATTTCTGCCTCCATTATAATCGAAAAAGGTTAATAAGTAAATTCGTCATAACTCATGTTTCGTGTAGATATAAAAATTTTATCTACAATAAATACACTCATATCTATATATGATTTGATTTTCTACATTCGCCTTATTTCAAATAATACTGGTTTCTCTTGGCAGAAGCAATTAAAAAATAATAAAATTTGTGTTATCATATTCATAAAGCTTTTTAATCACTAACCATATATTTCCAGGAGGCTTAATTTCATGTACTATCCACTCGCACAACAAGAATTTGAATCTTACCTTAACGGATACGACCGCGAAAATGACCGCATAAAATTAAAAATCATCCACACCTACGGCGTTGTAAAACAGGCAGAAGAGCTTGCCGAAAGGATGCATCTTTCAACCGAAGACACCGACCTTGCAAGGCTGATTGCACTCCTTCACGACATCGGGCGTTTTGAGCAGTTAAAGCGCTACGACAGCTTTGAGCCTGGCACAATGGATCACGCTGCTTACGGTGTAAAAAGTGCTTTTTGATGAAGGCATGATCCGCCGCTTTTTCCGGATGACAAATGGGACTCCATCATTTACACTGCAATCGCCCACCACAGCGATTATGAACTCCCTGAAATCTCAGATTCGCAGACACTTTTACACGCAAAGCTGATCCGTGATGAGGACAAGCTGGACAACTGCCGGGTAAAGCTCGTAGACTCCACAAGCACCTTTATTAACGTTTCTGAAGAAGAACTCGGTACACAGAACATAACCCAAAAGGTATACGAAACAGTTTTTTAAAAACAAATGTATCCTTTCCGCAGACCGCGTCACACAGATGGATTACTGGGTATCTTATATTGTCTATTTCTTCGATATTAACTTCAAAGAAAGCTTTGATATCATAGCGGAAAAATGACTACTTAAACCGCATTATCGACAGGATTCCATATAGCAATCCTTCTACAAAAAAGCAAATGGAAAAAATTCGGACTTATATGCAGAAGTTTATTAACTCACATACAGGCAGTCGGTTATCTTAACCTTCTTAGTTCACGAAATCAAGGAACGACATACGCGCTTTCAGGAAAACAAATTCTAAGATTTATTTGCACCTTGAAAGCGTGTACATCATTTTCCTGTTTTTTTTATCCTCCTATTGTATTATTTGTATTATGTGGTATAATACAATAAAATCTCACAGAAAGGGAGATGCCGATATATGATCATCAAGATCAACATGCAGTCCGAAGTCCCAATCTACCTTCAGTCGCGCAACGAGATTGTCAAAGGAATCGGGCGAGGGAATTTGAGCCGGGGGAATCGCTTCCGACCGTCCGCCAGATGGCAACCGATCTCGGTATCAACACCATGACCGTCAGCAAAGCTTACCAGCTTTTGAAAACAGAAGGCTTTCTCGAGACAGACCGCCGTAAGGGAACAACCATCTGTTATCCCACTTCCTCTGCTCCACAAGATAACCACTTTGACGAAAAGCTGGCAGATGAACTGGAACTTTTAAGCGCAGAAGCAAAGTTCCACGGCATGACTTTGACCGACTTCCTGGAACTCTGCCAGAGAGTATTTAACGAAATGGAGGTAACAGCGAAATGATGATGCTGATTATATTTTTTAATTACAGACATTTCCATGGTCGGCATCTTTGCCGGAGTCTATGGAAATATTGCAAAATACCGGGAAGGAATGCTGATGGGAGTCCATATTCCTAAATCTGAGCTTGAACATCCCGACGTAAAAGAGCTTCTCCAGCTTTATAAAAAGCGCAACCGCCAGTTTTATTTGTGGAACATGCTGGCAGGAATTGCGGTATGCCTGCTTTGCTTTTTACTTACTTTTTCTATTTTTATTACCGTATGGACACTGTGGTTCGTAGAATTCCTGCCTTCTTACCATCCTCCGTGTCTATCCTTATCATCAGAAAGTATACGACATTAAGCAGAAAAATGGATGGATCAGCTCAGCAAATGCAGATGTGTCCGCTGCAGTGGATACCCGTACTTCCTCACAAATTGCGAAAAAGATACTGCCGAAAGCTTCATCTGATCCCGGCTGCAGTGATTCTGATCCCTCTGTTTTTCCCGCAGGTCCGTACTTATCTACTGACCGAAAGTGATGGAAGAGTCATGCTTCTCTGCACAATTCTTGTCGCGGCAGCTTACATGGGTACCGGCTATTTATTCGCCCATATGCCAAACAAAATTTACAGTGAAAATTCACAGATCAACCTGCAGATCAATGCACTGGAAAAGCGTTTATACACCATATTCCTTTTTGTCTCCAACATTTTGCAATACCGGCGCCTATCTCCGGGATCATCCGGGATATTGCATCCAGCAACTGGATTGGCGGAGTTGGAATGGGCATCTACATTTTCCTCGAACTGATACCGGCTGCCATCATATTGATCATGTTTTTCTGGCTGCGTAAGGAAAAAAGAGCGGATCCTCTCCCAGGACAGCACACCATTTTATATTGATGATGACTATTACTGGCGAAAAAGGCTGGTACAACAATCCAAATGACAAACGGTATTTTGTACAGGACCGTGTGAACAGCATGAATTATTCTCTGAACTACGGACACCCTTCTGCAAAATATGTCACCGGAGGAATGCTCGTCGGCACCGGACTTCTTCTCCTCTGGATGTGTATCCTCTGTATCCGGATCGATTTTACACCGATCCGCCTGACGGAAAATGTCGCCCCAGTATTCTATTACATCCGGCTATAAAACAGCAACCTTTTGCTCTCGCTGATGTGGAATCAGTAACTCTTCTGGATAATCTGCCGGATGAAAAAATTCTATCGGTCTGATGGTTCCGAAGATAACAGCAAACTTCTCGGTAATTTCCGTGGCAAAAAAACCGGACATTGCCAGATGTATATTCTGGATTGAACATCCTCCGGTTCTTCAGATAAAGACAACAGATACCACCATTTTTTTCTGAACAGCAAAGAACGAAGCACAGACTAAAGAATGGTACAATCAGTTAAATGATGCAATTGCTTCGAATAAATAAGCCTTTTTCATTACCATAACAATTCATAATATGAAATATCTTGTAAAGCATAACGCGCCATGCTACAATCATGTTAAAATGTTGGGGGCAAAAATATACGGATTTCACAAAGATAAAAAAAGTTCAGAAAGGACTGTAGACAATGACACTTCAAGAATGTTATGTAAAAATTGGTGGCGATTATAATGATATTCTTCACCGGTTTATGAATGAAAATATGATACACAAATTTGTCCTCAAATTTCCGCAAGACAACAATATGGCTTTATTTGAAGAATCCTGGGCTAAAAAGGACTACGAAAACCGCATTTCGTGCAATGCATACCTTAAAAGGTGTTGCCGTAAACCTTGGATTTACTGCACTTTTACAATGTCAGCAGTGCTCTGACCGAAAAAGCTCCGCAGCCAGGAATACGACAACCTTGACGGTTTGATCACCGATGTCAAAAAAACAGTATGATATCGTGATCGAAGCAATTGCGACCCTTGACTAAATCTTAAAAACACTGACGATAAACAGGAAGAGACTGCTTCACCGCATGCCCCTTCCTGTTATGTTTCTCTATAGCTTTTTCTTCAGCATTTCCGGATTTGATGCATAGGAGAGAGCCGTCTCCGCTATGATCCTCCCCTCTTTATACAGATTCAGAAGACCAAAATCCATCGAATGCATTTCTTCTTTTTTATTAGACGAATACACGATTCCATCAATCTGCGGAACCTTATTGTCGCGGATCATATTGCGGATCGCCGGGTGATCGTCATGATCTCAAATACCGGGACCTGTTTTCCATCCACTGTCGGCACAAAAGCGCTGTGAAATTACAGCCTGCAATACCATGGACAGCTGAACTGCAATCTGCCTCTGCTGGTTTGCCGGAAATACATCAATGATACGGTCAACCGTATTTCTTTGCTCCGATCGTATGCAGGGTAGAAAATACCAGATGCCCGGTTTCCGCTGCTGTCATTGCCACATCGATCGTCTCATAATCACGCATTTCACCAAGCAGGATCACATCCGGGCTCTGCCGGAGCGAAGCACGTAGCGCATTGACATAGCTTTCCGTATCCACATTGATTTCTCTCTGGCTTACAATACTTTTATCATGTCGGTGCAGATACTCGATCGGATCTTCCAGCGTAATGATATGCTTTTCCATTGAATGATTGATCTTATCCACCAGACAGGCAAGCGTAGTAGATTTTCCACTTCCCGCCGGGCCGTCACAAGCACCAGTCCTTTTGACAGGGTTATAAAAGCTCATCACAGGGTCGGAATCCCAATCTCATTCGGCTCCGGCAGTTCAAATGTGATCACACGGATAACAGCTGAGAGCGCACCCCTCTGTTTGTACGCACTGACACGGAATCTCGAAAGTCCCGGAACAGCAAAAGAAAAATCATCATCTCCTTTTTTTCTTCAAGAACGGATGTCCCGTCCCTCCTGCCAGCTTATATAATTCCTCAACGCATTCTTTCGTCTGCGGCGGCATCAGCTTTTCTTCCTTCTCCTGCAGATTCTTCCATTTGCCCGATAAGAAACCGGAAGACCTGCTACAACAAATATATCCGATGCATGATTTAAAACTGCCTGCTGAAGCAGTACAATGATATCCATAGCTCAAACTCCCTTTCGCGTCAGTCACTTCAAGGACCGGAAGTGTTGACTTTTTCTTCCCATTTCTCAGATGCTGACTCTTTCCATTTTACAACCTTCTGCGTTCCCTTTACCGGGTCTGCCAGGATCTCGACTTCCAGATTCTGACTATCCGTGACCGGAACCACATAGGAAATATCCAGATTCGCTCCGTCTTCTTCAGCTGTCACGCCCTCAATCTGTCGAATCGCAAATACAGGATCCTCTTTTGCAAATGCATCATCGATCTGCGCCATGATCTGCCCGCTTTTGCATTTGCCTCACAATACGCCGTTTCCCGGCCGGCAAGCTGCTGACTATAACTCTGATCCCTTTTTTGCACTTGACGGTGAGAGTGTGGCAAATGTCACCAGACACAGGATTACAAAGATCACAAGCAGGTACGACGTTCCGATCTGAATCCCCGGGTATGATCCCCTTTTCTTTCTCTTCATCCTGTCACTCCCTTTCCGTGCCTGTCATCCGGTCTGTTTCCACCGAATAGATTTCTTCTTCCGGCTGTTCTCCGGACAGGCGGCCACCGTAAATGTTCCATGCAAAAAGCTTTCCATCCGGCTCCACCGGATCACGATCTCATACGAAGCCTCATCCTTACTGCATTCCTGCCAGTCTGCGTCATAGAAGACCTCCGTGTCCTCCGTCAGCGCATCCGCAAGAAAAAAAGCTCTGTATACCCGGAAACCTTCTCAAGCGCCGTATTCAGTTCCTGTGTCTCGCGGCTGATCGTGTGCGCCTTCACAAAAATCTGCACACACACCGCAGAAGCAAGGCAGAAAAAAATAAAATTGCAATCATCAGTTCCAGCAAAAACAGGCTGGAACGCTTTGCCGGTGTCCGTTCCATAAATCCTCTCCCATCTATCTTGCAGTGCTCTTCACACTGACAAATGTATCTGTCTTTTTCCGTCTTCATTTTCACAATACAGATGAAAAATCCCATCTGAAGTTTCCTTAGCCTCGAAGTCCTTTGTTGCCAGGATCTTCCGTCCATCATCGGATGCTTTTTGCTTCCGTTCCATCCCGGACAAAAAGCTCTCTTAAGTATCCATCATACGCATACAGATATGTCACATAATCCTTCTCATCATAACGCTGCCGGATCACGAGAGCATTTTACCCCATCAAAGGTCCGTCTGCTATCGCACCATTTTCATCATTCTGGTGCATTTTCTCCGTCACATAGGCAAGTGCCGTCCGTCCCGAATAGGAAGCTGACGAGGTCTTCACCTGCCGGCTGTAAAAATCCCGATGCAAGAACCACAATGGCGACCGATGATGCCGCCAGCACGAAAAAAAGACTGCAAGAGGAAAAAGAAAATCAATCACATGCTTTTTTTCATTTCTACGCTTCATGCCCATTTCCTCCTATCGTTCGATCACCGTAATGTCCGGAAGAATATTGGCACCGGCAATCTGATAATCAATAAAAAACTGCTTCTTGTCATACTGGATCCCACAGTTTTCCGTCAGATCATCAAGCGTCTCCGGATAGTGTGTCCTTCCAGCGCATAGTACTGCGTCACACCACGCCAGAGTGCATTTTTCCAGACTTTCCTTCTGCCTGCGTCTTGTCGTGTCCGAAAGCCTTTCAAATCCACTGAAAAAAAGCACTGCAGATACATACAAACAGCAGAAGGGACAGACAGAAATTCCGAAGTGGTGCCGCTGTTTTCCGTGATAAAACCGTTCCCGTTCTTTTTTTTCTCCACATAGCATACCTCCTAAAAGTCCTGACATAATTCCAAGAAGCGGAAGCATAACCGACAGAAGGATCGTTCCGACGATCACCGACAGGATGATCACCAGCGTCGGTTCCAGAACTGCGATCATAGAAGAAAGCTTTTCATCCACTTCCTCCTCACACTCATCGGCAATCCTTCCCATCATCTCATCCATCATTCCGGCTTTCCCGGCAATGGATGTCATCCGCGCATAAACACCTGTGAAGATTCCGGCTTTCACCAGTGCCTCTGCGATATCCGTTCCATTTTTCCATATCCGCTTTGCATTCTGCTACTTTCTTCCGAAATCATCATCCTCGATCAGGTTCTCTGAAAATTCCATTCCCTGTTCCGGCGTCAGTCCGCTTTTTCAGTGCCAGTGACATTCCTCCGGCAAACCGGCATGCCGACAGCTTATCCTTCAGCTCCCTTGAAAATGCAAACCCGGATCCGATGTGATACAGTTTCTTTCTGCCGCTCTCTGTCTTTGTAAAATAAATACCCGCACAGACGATCACCGCCAAAAGTACCGCAAACACCGCCGAATATCTGGAAAAGAGCATTGCCTGCAAGCAGGATCCCTCTTGAAAATCCGGTCATTTCCTGACCAAACTGGCGGAACACCTGATCAAATACCGGCATAACCTTTGTCATCAAAATGATAATGATCACCAGCATCATCCCGATCATCAGAAGAGGGTAGGAGATGGCACTCCGGACACTTCTCCTGATCGCTTCCTCTCGGTCATAATGCTCCGCCAGAGATTCCATTACTTCATCTAAAGTTCCTGTCTCTTCTCCGATCTGCGTCATACGGATCAGATACTCCGGAAATACTTTCGTCTCTTCCAGCGCCTGATCCAGCCTGCCCGTATCCATCACTGACTGATAAATCTCATCCAACAGCTCTTTTCTGCCTTCGTCTGCGCATCCTCCGGAGAAGATCAACTCCCTCCAGGGAGGAAATCCCAGACTTCAGGATCATTGCCATTTCACTGCAGAACGAAGCAATTTCCAGATTCGTAAGCTTCCCCTGCTGTGTCCGCTTTTCCATATATGCCATCCTCCTTTTTCACATTCCTGCCACATTCTTCTTATCCGGCTTCCTTTTTATCTAATAGGTATACTTTGACATAATTCTTTCCATTTCCCACATACTTCTTCACATCCGAAGCACTGTTGTTTTTGCGGCAAGTGTCGGATCCATGATCGACCAGTTCTTTCCGTCAAATTCAATGATGTTATCCACCCAGCCGATCTCATCAACATAACAGCGATCCATGCATAATACACATCACCGGAATAGCCAACCTCCAGCTTCGTCGGAACGCTGCGACCGGAGCATTGCCGACATCAACGCCGCATAATCAAAAACAGATTCGCTTTCCCCGTATCCAGTGTCTCATCCGGATCCGGTGTGTACCCATACGGAACATTCTCCGCTTTCTTTTTATCATAGGAAATATTTTTAATTACAAAAATTATAAATCTGCGTTACCACATCCAGATCAGAATAGCAGTCCTTTCCTGCAAGACTCTCACCCTTTTTTAACACTTGGAATCTGCCGTGAAATTCACATAATAATTCGGATGCAGAAACGGGGGCAAATTCATCTGTGATCTGTACGTCCAGATCCTGGGTAAAGCTTACCGCATACAGATTGTCCTCTACAGACACACTCTCCAGAAGTGTTACCTTATAAGAACCATTCCGCCCGGAAGCGGATAAACCGCATAATCACCAACAACCGTAACCGGATAGGTATACTCTGTGCCATCCGGGGATGTCACCTGAGCTTGACTTTTTCATTACTTCCATTATAACAGATCATCACATAGCCATCTGCCGTATGGGATGCATCCAGTACAACCAGGTCATTTCCATATGTCACTTCACCGGAAGCCTCCGTCTGAAGCACCTGCGCCGACGGATCTCTCGGATCCCCCTTTTTCCCCGGACTGGCTTTTTTTCCTCCGATGCACATCCGCCAGGTATCAGTACACCTGTCAGAAATAGCAGAAAAAAAAAAAGAAAAAATCCTCTGCCAGCGTCTTTTTGTTCATATAAAAACCGTTCTGCCGCACAGAATTCCTCCTTTCTTTTCCACAGTGAAACAGTCCCAAAAACTCAACTAGAAAAATTATAGCATAATCAAAACATTAAAAGAAGTTATTTGGTCTAATATGCTTTAATTTATTTGACAAAAGAAATCAAAGACCATTACAATAGAAATCAGTTATAAACCATCACAATAGTAAAATTGGGGGTTAATTTATGAGTGATCATTTACCTGTCTTAAAGGTTCGTTTATTCGGAGGATTCTCAGCAAGCTACGGAGAGATTCCCGTATCATTCGGACGCAACACAACGACAAAAGCAATGAAATTGTTGCAGATATTACTCTACCATGGCGATACCGGTATCTCCAGAGATAAGCTTCTTGATGAATTATACGGAAGAGAAGAACTTGCCGATGCTGCCAACAACCTTCGGGTAACCGCACACCGTCTTAAAAGATCATCGTAGATGCCGGACTTCCGAGTCATGATTATATCAACATCAAAAAAAGGTATTTATCGATGGGATGCTCCGATGCCGACCGAAGTTGATGCACATCAGTTTAAGGTTCTGTCAAAAGACGTGCAGACGTGTACCGATAAGGTAAAAAGCTGGCACTTCTTAAGAAGATCTGTCTGATGTACCGTGGGGAAATTTCTTCCAGAACTTTCAGGAGATGAATGGGTTCTTGTTGAAAGCGTCCAATATAAGAATATTTATTCCGAATCCCTTCAGGAGCTCTGTAAGCTTCTGATCGAACGCGGAGATTATGAAGAGACACTTTTGTTTCTGTGAGCCGGCATGCCAGTTATATCCGTTCGATGAGTGGCAATCCGTCCGCATCGACTGCTATATGGCATTGAACCGCTATAAGGATGCTGTGCAGGAATATGAGAACACTGCCAAATTATTTTTTCGAAGAGCTTGGAATCCGCCCTTCTGAACATATGATGCAGCAGTTCGAGCAGATGAGCAGCCGCCTTAACTACAAACCACAGGAACTCGGCGACATCAAGGAACGTCTGAAGAGGACGATATACGCGGCGGTGCTTTTACTGCAGCCTGCCAAGTTTCCGTGACAGTTACCGTCTCGTTTTTCCCGAATCATTGAGAGGAACGGACAATCCGTATACTTAATGTTATGTAGCATCACCAACGGAAAGGAATGCCGATGGACAAGCCGGACAAGCTTTTGAAGTTCTTTCAGGCGAAGAGCTTCAGAATACGATCCAGCAGTGTCTGCGTAAAGGAGACTCCTTTACCAAATACAGCCCATCACAGTTTCTGATACTTCTCGTTGGTACGAATAAAGAGAACTGCAAAGATGATTTTCGACAGAATCCAGAGATACTTCTCCAGAGAGCATAAAAGCTGGAAGCAGTACCTGGACTACTTCGTGTCCTCTGTAGCCGAAGTAGACCGGCAAGATTCACCGATTCAGTTCAATACTGAGAATAAAACCTGGTAAGCTGCAATCATGTTATCTTCGCAGCAGGGCAGAAATGGAGATAATTTATGGAACAGAGCTATCAAATCAGTTGGTATGCACCAAACTTTATTAACATGTGTATTGATAATATTAATGATGGAGAGCTGTCCGGTCGGATTTATCACTGCTACAGCAAAGAACCCTGGAAATTCACCAATATCCTTCAGCTGATCGAATTAGCTGATGATTTCTTCGACAGACTCGAATTTCCACAGGCATCCACCAGCGCACGTTCTTTCACTTCAACCCAGTTTTCAGGTGTTGACCGGCTTGATAAAGTACAGTCACCGGAAGATTTCATCGAGAATCGTGGACAAAAAATGGACTTTCTTTCTCAATGTCAGATACCGCCAGAATTCATCCTGGCAGGGCATCGTCCGCTGGATTGAAGGTAACTCTACACAACAGTTTGTAAGCGTACTTGAACTGCTTAAAATTCTCAGCAATACATTCGTTTAAAGGAATGGCATTGCGAGAGATATCATTACATGAATGAATAAGAATTATACAGGCATTGTCTGATCACGGAATGTGATCGGAGGGTGCCTTTTAATTATCTTAAAATTTTATTCTTTCTTAATTGCTTTTCATAAAAAACTCCAGTACCATTTGAATAGGCGTATGTAGAAAATCAAATCATATATCATATATGAATTCTTTGATTGTAGAAAAAAATATTATATCTACACGAAACATGAGATATGGCGAATTTACTTATGAACTGTTTTCTATTATAATGGAGGTAAGCAATGAGAAAACAAAAGAAGAAATCTCGCCATAGCAGAACAAACCCACAACCGGCAGTATAAAGACCGGTTATGGAGAATGATCTTTAGTATGTTGCAGATAATAATCTGATGATCTACCATGAAAAAGAGTCCGGCTTCCAAAGCCGAAATATATTGTCTTTTACAATGGTACAAAAAACCAGCCAGATTCCATGGAGTTAAAGCTTTCAGACTGCTTTGAAAATACAGATAACGAAGCACCTTGCCTGAATGCACCGCAACCATGTTGAACATCAACTATGGTCACAATCAGGAGCTGATGAAGCACTGCAGAAGGCTTGAAGAATATTCCATATTTGTCCAATGTGTCAGGAAATATATACAGTCGGAACCTTCTGTGGAAGATGCATTAGGAAAAGTAATTGATACCTGTATTCACCAGGACGTGTTGGCAGATTTTCTCAAGAAACATCGAGCGGAGGTGACAAATATGATTCTGACGACATATGACAAAGACTTATATGAGAAGACTTTGAAAGAAGATGCCAGAGAGGAAGGCAGAGAGGAAGGACGCGCTGAAATCAGAGCAGAATTAAATGAATTTAAACTACTAAACAAATATCTCCTAAAAAGCCAAACGCTACAGCGACCTCGAACGCGCTACCGAAGACATCGAATATCAAAAGAAACTATTAAAAGAATTTGGCATCGAATAAAAACTAAATAACCCTTCCCCCATCCCGTGACTGATCACCGTCTAAGATGCAGTGCATCTCCCCAATATCAGTCACGGGATCTTTTGTCCGGAAAATTCCTCTCCCTCACCGCTATAACCAGATCACTCCTTTTCTATGCGCTCCCCGCAAGCTATACTTTTGCACTTCCATCACATTATTCCCCACTTTTACTTCTATTCTAATATCCCAATACATATAGTAGAGTCAGACACAAATATTACGCACACCTACAAATCATGATGTTGGGGTTCAAAGGTATTTTTTTGCCCCTTTGATACCAGATTGCCACGTGCTTTGCACTCTCGCAAGCAAGCTCGCATCGGCCTTTCTGACCTTTTGATCCTGGTATCAAATCATTATATTATTACAAAAACATTACTATTTCTTGTTATAGCTTAAAAAGTTAATATTTTCCGTTATTGGTAATGATTCACGTAATGCTTTGTCAGATACAATACCTGTATAAGATAAAAAGTCTAAATAATTAGGAAGGGCAGATGAAAACTGACATGAATAAAAAGCAAAAAAATACAAGAACTTTTTTAATAAAAAATCATGGATCAGCAGAACGGTACCTGGCAGGGCGTTACTTGGGTGGAAGAGCAGCGAGAGCAAAGCATTTCCGCAGTGCCCTTGAATTATTGAAGCTGATAGACGGAGCACTTGATAACAATTATGAAGTCAGAATTGAGGAATAGAAGGAGGACGCCATGAAAAGTAATACAAAGAAACGTTTAATAGCATTCATGCTTTGCATGTAGGTACTTGTGCTTAGCAGTGCGACATCAGCTTTTGCTGATGAGCCACAGAACACAGACAGCCAGAGCCAGACCGAAGTCGTAACAGAACCGGTGGCAGATGAGGCACAGAACACAGACAGCCAGAGCCAGGCCGAAGTCGTAACAGAACCGGCGGCAGATGAGGCGGCAGATGAGGCTACAGAAGATACAACTACTGAAGATACAGCTACAGAAGATACAACTACTGAAGATACAACTACTGAAGATGTGTCTACTGAAAATACGATTACCGAAGATGTGTCTGATACACCTGACATCGAAAAATACCCTTTCGAAAAAAAGAATGGTCAGTACAAGTAGGAAATGCTACTGTTAAAGTAAATGGATCAGCCGATGCTCTTCCCGCAGACGCACAGCTTTCCGTAACAGAGATCACTTCAGAAGACGAAGTAAAAGGAAATCGAAAAAGCAGTAGAAGAAAAAAGCGATCGAAGAACAGTTTTCCATCAAGAATATCTTCTCCTACGATATCAAATTCCTGGTAAACGGTTCCGAAGTACAGCCAACCACTCCGGTACAGGTCAGCGTAGACACCCCCGGAGATCACATCCAGCGAGAATGCAGCAGTACTGCATGTGGATGATAATAACGTAGCGGAAGACATGAAGGGTGCTGTTGATGGAGAAGGAAAAGTTGTATTTGATGCTCCGCATTTTTCAAAATATGTCATTGTTCAGAAAGGTAATTCGAAGGTTAACGTTACCATCGAATACTATGATGATACCCAGAATCCAAAGACTATGATATATGCAAGAAAAAGGAATTATCACCTGGGGAAAGCATAAGCAATTATGACATAGCTGATAACTGGAACATAAATTCGGCACAGAAAGAGTAATGCAACTGGAGGATTCGACTGGATATCAACATCCGAAGAAATCCAAGTCGTAAGAGATTGTACAATTAAGGTTTATTGTGATCCTCAATATGAGAGGTTTCCTGGAAGTACTATATTTTTATGACTATACAGTTAAAGCAGGAATAGGAGGCATTTTTAGGGAGATAGCTATTATTCATTTAATCAGTTGATAAATGACAAATTACCAAGGGTTAGTGAAAACAAAAACTTATTGCAGGCACGAATGATCCAAACAATGGTCAAAATTATCCGGAGTATCAAAAAGTATACGATTAGTTTGCCAAGTAGTTTGCCAGATGGTAACGTTGGTCCAACAAAAGATGCAAACAATTATACTGGAGGAGATAGTACAATCCCAGGATTGCTAAAAAAAAAAAATTGATGATAAAGGAAATGTAATATTCAATTACGCAGAACCGGGATTTTTTGTAGATAGTAATTATAGCATTAATTACAAAAAGCATCTTGGAAGAGCCGTGCTGAAGAGAGATTTCTGAGAAAGTCTATAAAAACTACACTCTGGTTTTAACCGAAATGGTGATACGTATACACTTAGTGGCGTAGAAGATGGCGGAAAAACTGGGTTACAGGCGCAGGAAACAATTTTATCCGTTAGACAAAGTGCTACCTTCTTATGAAGAGAGTGAAAGAGGCAATAACCATAACAATTTTTTTTTTCGAATGCGATATGATGTCACATTCAAAATCGGTGATTATGTAGGACCACTTAATTACAAATTCACAGGTGACGATGATTTATGGGTAGTCCTCGATGGTAAGAAAATAGTCATTGACCTTGGCGGTATTCATAGTGCAAAGCAACAGGAAACGTTGATTTGTGGAATTATATTGGTCAAGCAAATCTGACAGAAGCACAAAAACAGCAGACTCATACATTGACAATTCTTTATATGGAACGTGGTGCAGGCGCATCTAATTGTGAGATGAAGTTTACTCTTCCGTCAGCGAAGATACAGCAGGTCGATAAGACAAAGATGCCAAACATTTCATTCTATAAAACAGATGCAGAAGAAAACGGTCTTCCTGGTGTACAGTTTAGTTTAACGAATGACGCCACACAGGCTACAATGCTTTGCAGCTTCCGGAAAGTGACGGATTAGTTCAGTTCCAGCAGCTTGTAGCCGGAACCTATACATTAACAGAAACACAGGCACCAAAAAAAGATTATGTTACACCAACAACCTCATGGAAAGTAAAAAAGTAACTGCTGATCATAGTGGTGATTTAAGTGCAAGGATATACCTGGCAGATGGTACAGAACTTGGAACGCTTACCAGTGGTGAATACCAGATTATCAACTCAGCAAGCACACCAGTACAGCCTCCGACACCGGGCATTGTTGAAACAAAGAAAGAACTTTCTCTCATGAAAAAGTATATTGCTAAGAATAAAGATGGTACATACAATCTTACATTAAATGTTTCAGGTGCAGTTGGAAGCGAGTCCTATGCGAATAAGCTGGATGTACTGTTCGTGATGGATACGTCGAACAGTATGATGCGTGAAATGAATTCTAAGAATGACCTAAATGACTACACAACGAATGAAAATAGTCGTTTCTTCAATCAGCAAAAAGCTGTAGAAGGCTGCTGTTGCCAAATTGAAAAACAAGAAAAAATGTAGATGCTCAATTTGCAGTTGTGGCGTTTGATACACAAGCGGGTATCAAAACAAATTGGACAAAGGACTCGATTAAATATCCCACCGGAGTTGGAAAATATCCGGGTTATAGCAAACAGGCCGGTGGAACAAATTATGAAGCAGGATTAATAAAAAGCAAAGCAATTACTTGATAGCGGACGAACTGATGCAACAAAAATAGTTGTATTTCTGTCAGATGGTGATCCAACCTTCTACTACAAAAAGGATAGCCAAGGTAATATAACTGGAATTGGTGGTGGTAAGGGAAATAGCTATAATGATACAGCAATGGTCAATGCCCAAACTCAACTTAGCAAAATGAGTATGAACTACTTCTACACAGTCGGAGTTGGTCCTAAAGATAGTTACGATCATTTATCAGATCTGATCAGGAATGCTCCGATTGGAACAGTAACCGGTAGTTACAACGGCACAGATTCAAGTAATTTTGAAAAATGCTTTTGATTCAATCATCAGAGATGCAACAGAACTTCTTTGTACAGAGGTAACTGTAACCGATACGTTAACCGATGAAGTTGAGTTGGCTGATCAAGAGTTACAGGTGGTTGTCAAAGATGAAACTGGAAAGGTTATCAATAAGCTGAAAAATGCTTCAGGAAATGAAGTAGACGTATCAACATTATAACTACCCAGACACAAAAAGACTCAGATGGTAAGACTCAGATTATTATGCGATTTAAATCTGACTATAAACTGGAATCAGGTTACACATATTATGTAACAGCAAAAAATCCAGCCAACTACAAAAAGCCTATCTGAAGTATCAGAATGAAAGCTATACAGACACTGGTGATGAAAATACAGACGAATATCTTGGAAAAAGACAAAAAACCTGGAAAAGATACTAAGAATGAGGGGAACATCTTCAAAACAAAAAGGGATTCTATTCAAACGTATCAGCTAATGTAACATACAAATACAACAATGAAACATATGAGAAACCTTATGCGAAACCCGTTATACAGGTAAATGCCAGTACAGTTTCTCACACAGTGGTTAAACAGTGGGAAACTGACTCAGATAAAGTAGCAGTTGATGTCGAGTTGAAGGCCTATGTAACAAAAAGCGGCGGATTCTGAAATAAACGATGATAATCCGAAGTATCTTACCAGTGAAGATGTAAAAACTCTTCCGACGTCCATGCAAGTTAATTTGTCAGAAACAAACAATTGGACACATACGTGGGAAAATCTTCCAACTAAATACTTCTACGAAACTGCGGATGGTAGTATCAAAGAAACAGATATCCATTACACAGTAGAAGAAGTCCAGACAGATGCGACAAAGGCATTTTACGGTCAGGTTACTGAATCAAATGATGGAACGACCACTACGATTCTGAATAAGAAGAAAGATCAGGAGGATAAGCCGTTTATTGAAGTGACAAAAAACATTTAAAGGGCTTACAAAAAGATCAGATTCAAAAAGAGTTGGCAGAGGCAAAGTAATCCGTATACAATTACATTGATTCATACTAAAACAAATACGACTAAACCGCTTACGATGGATGTAAGTGAATTAGACAACATTCTTCAGGGTAATGATGAGGAAAAAGTATGGACATACACCTGGAAATTGGAAGATTATTTGGATGGCACATACAAAGTCAGCGAAAGTAATTACAGTAAAGAAGGATACGATGTAACCGTCACTGTCAATGGACAACAAGTTACAGATTGGACTAATTTTTTCAGTAGGTACAAATCAAGCAACAATAAGCGAATATAAACAATCTGGAAAAGACTACTACGTGTTCACCAAAAAAAGGGTTTACTATAGGCAAAGTTAATTTAATTGTTGCAAAGCTCACTGCGAACGAAGAATATTTCGTGTGGACAAACACACCGGTAAGTATCAGTGAACGTAAAGAGATAGTGAAATTGATAAATGATAAAATCGATGGAATCAAAGGAATCGGATTTAGTCCAGAAGCAGAATTACAAAAAAATGTTATTTCTATAGTGGAGATGGAATAAAAAGACACGTTGGTATTCAGAAACGGTGAAATCAAGTATGACGGAATGGATAAACTTACGTTTGACGCATCGAAGCAGTGGTCTATGTTTGCTGGAACCTGACACTCGAAACACAGAACGCTGAGATTCAGATCACGAATACTTATTCAGAGCAAACTGCAGATTTAGATTTGATTAAGACTTCAGAAGCCGGAACAAAAATTTGATGGTGCAGAATTCAAGCTGTATAAGAAGAATGATGAGGGAGCATATGAACTTCAGAAATTTGAATATACAGATAAGTCTGGAAAAAATCAGACAAGAGAAACCATTCAGGTAATAAATACCGAAGGACTCAGAAGCTGAACTTAAAAATCTTTCAGTCTGACAGTATTATCTTCTGGAAGAAGTAAAGGCACCGGAAGCTTGTATGTTGTTAGCAGACAAAGATTTATTTCAAACAGGAAAAGGGTAATATTACTTTAACAGATAAGAGGGAAAAGCACTCCATGTGAACCTACAATGTGGACACACTTTCGAACACAGATAGAAAATATACCTTAACTGTAAAAAAAACGAAATTCTCTATTCCCCCATCAGCCGGAGGCACCGGAATTTACTTGTATATGATTGGCGGCATGTTACTTATGTTTTATACCGTATGGATCTTTATATAAAAACAAATGCAAGGGAGGTGCTGGAAAAATAATTGTAAGCACTAATTTTTTTCAGTGGCTTCTGCCACACAAAACGTTATTATCCATATGAGGGACAATAAAAATGGGCAAAACCCTTAAAAAAGAAAAAAGGGAGACAAAATATGAAGAAGATGAGAAAATCTTTGCAGTATTATTAACACTGGCTATGGTACTCGGAATGAGTATGACATCATTTGCCGCTGAAACTACTGCTCCAAGCGCTGCTGACAAAGCAACTATTACAGTAACAGGAATCGAAAATGGTGCAACAGTAAAAAAGCTTATCGTATTGTAGAACCACAGTATAACGAACATGGATTATACGGTTATAAAAGTTGTATCTCCATATAGCATTGCTGACACAATAAATTTCACCCGACTTTTAATGAAATTACAACTATTGCAAAACAGGTTTCTGGCACAGCTATCGATTTAACCGGAAATCTTACAAACGGTTATACAGCTCACAGTAGGTGCTGGAGAATATATCGTAATTATCGAAAGCACAAACTATACTTATAATCCTGTTGTTGTTAGTGCAGCTTATACAAATGCAAATAATAAAGCATCTCTTTGCTAACGGTACTATAGTCGCAACAGATACGTGGACTCTTGCAGAGGGAAAATCCGTAGCTAAATCATCTGAAGTGAAAATTGAAAAAACTGTTTCACAGCCAGACGCACGCAGTAGGAGATAAAGTAGACTATACAATTGATGGTACAATTCCATCCTATGGTCCACAGTTTGAAAAAACCCTGTTTACAAAATTACAGATACTATTACAAATGCAAAATATGCATCTGACATTACTGTAACTATCGGTGGAGAGAAAGCTACAGCTGGTACAGATTATACGATTACTGGTGGAAACGCAGAAGATTCCAACTTTGAAATTAGCTTCACCAATGTAGGCGCTTATTATAATAAGACTGATGCAGAAAGAGCAGTAGTTATTACTTACAAAGCAGAAATCTTAGCATCTGCAACTTCTATAGATCCTGCTAAAAATACAGCTAAACTTACATATAGCAATAAACCTGGCTCAACAAAGGACGCTACTGAGAAAAAAAACTTACACATATACATTTGAATTGGATGACGAGTTTACAAAAGTAGATGAAAACGGAAATCCTTTTGGATGGTTGTACTTTTTTACCTTAACAAATAAAAAATACCAAAAAAAAGTATACACATGCACAACAAAAAAATGTTAACGGCAAAGCAAAAATCCATTTTGAAGGATTAGATGCTGGTGAATATACATTAGTAGAAACTGTTGCAAAAAGACGGATATAGCATTAATAACACAAAAATACACTGTTGTGATTACCCCAGAATACAATACTGATGGAACTTTAAAATCTAAAACTATTACAATTGATGGTAAAACAGATAAAGTAGTAGTAAGAAATACTAAAATTTCCGCTCTTCCATCAACCGGTGGTATCGGTACAACAATCTTCACAATCGCTGGATGCGTTATCATGATCGCAGCCTGGTCTGTTCTTCGCAAGCCGCAAGAAATCAGACAACAAATAATTGCAATAATTATTTATAATCAGATATTGAACGCTTCGCTCGTCTGCCGGCGCGCCGTGCGGCACCTTTCAGCGTATTATCAATATCAAAAAATAACGCCTCGATATCCTCCTCATAAAGGCGGTCAAAATCGATCGCATAGGTAGAATCTACGTATTCTCCCGGGTAAAACCGTTCCAGCATTGCCCTTTTGCTCCTTTACTCATCTCACTTTAGTGCGCATCCTTACATAGATTACTACATTTCTACCAAAATATCCACCCGGAATTTCCAATTCGCGTTGTTCGTTTTTCTCAGAGCATTATTTACCTCACCGCGAGGTGCGCATCCCCGCAGAGCGTTTTTGTGTAATAGGAACGAAGTTTCCTATTACACAAAAAAGACTGCATACACATGTGTATACAGTCCTCATCCGCTCATGATTCTATAGTAGTAAAATTCTCATCCGGTCTGACCGGCTGTACCTCGTCAGATTCGTTCCCACAAAAAACTGATACTGCTCGAGTACCTGATCCTTACGCATATCCGAAATGGCGCGCTCAACGTCCAGTTCTGGCAATATCGCCAGTCCACGCCCTTCAACTCGTGAGACTGCATCCGGCTGGTAGCTGTTCGCGTAATCGATGGCTCCCTGATCCGGTCCGCTCTTCCCTGATGGCGCAGGCGCAGTATACTCCTCTGCGGACGGTGCCTGATCCGTTACGCTCTGCGGAAGTTCTGCCGGCAGTTCCGATCCCACGGTAACAGTTTGATTCTCTATGGAGTTGTAATCATAAAAATCCCGCACTTATGCGGATTCCTGACAAATTCATTAGAAACTCTCCATTGTAACCAGAAAAAAATATTACTATAACTTTTTATTATATCGACAAAATAAAAACAGAAACTTTTACCTTCTGTTCTTATTTGTCTGAGCATTTTTTTCAGCTCGCTCATAAACGTGTTGACGTCCTGAACTCACGGTACACCGACGCGAAACGGACATAGGCAACCGCCTCAAGATCCTTAAGCTTATCCATCACAAGCTCGCCGATCAGGGAACTCGGAATCTCCTTCTCTCGCGGTTAAAGATCTCCGTCTCCACTTCATCCACAAGCTGGTTAATCTGATTGACCGAGATTGGCCGCTTATGGCAGGCGCGCAGCACACCACCCTCGATCTTGGAACGGTCATACTGCTCTCTGGTGTTGTCTTTCTTAATCACAATCAGCGGAATGGTCTCCACTTTCTCATAGGTGGTAAAGCGCTTTCCGCAATCATCGCAAAGTCTGCGGCGGCGGATAGAATTGTTGTCATCTGCCGGTCTGGAATCGATCACTCGTGTATTTTCACTGCTGCAAAAATGGACACTTCATTTGCTACCTCCATGGGCAATTTTGCCTATATATTGTAGTATATCTATACATTTGTTGCTTGTCAATGAAATTTACACGATTATATGACCTGTTTTTTATGTATTTTCACTGAAATTGTCATTTTTGTACAAACTTTCTGTTTTATTGTCCCTACGCCTATTTTACCTTATGTTTTGCTTCTTTCTCATCAATGTCCACCAGAATGATGTCTGGTCCGATTTTCACAATCTTGCACCACGGAATAAACAATTCAAATTCCCTGCCCATACAGCCCATCCACTTTGCCGGTCCCGGCACAATCAGCCCTTGATGCATCCACCGCACTCGTCAAAATCCAGATCCCGCATCGTTTCCCAGGCACTTGCAGTCATTTACATTGATGACCTCTTTCCTCGCCAGATCGCAAAAACGCATATACTTCCCGCCCGTTTGCTTCCTCGGAAAAGTATATGCGTCTCTTTCAAAAAATCATGTATGTCTGAAATTATACGTTAAATCGGAACAGGATCACGTCTCCGTCGCTTTACCACATAATCCTTGCCTTCCATTCCGACAATGCCTTTTTCACGCGCTGCAGCAATGAGGCTTCCATTGTCCAGAAGATCCTTGTAGTTGACAACTTCCGCCTTGATAAAGCCTCTCTCGAAGTCCGTATGAATCTTGCCGGCTGCCTGCGGTGCCTTGGTTCCCTTTCTTGATCGTCCATGCACGGCACTCGTCCTCGCCTGCCGTCAAAAAGCTGATCAGACCGAGAATACTGTAGCTTGCCGCCACCAGCTTGTCCAGTCCGCTGGATTCCACCCCCCTAGATCGTCCAGATATTCGCTTCTTCTCTTCTTCCTCTGAAAGTTCTGCCAGTAGCAATACGTAACTGAACGAAGA
>VOFK01000600.1_pt1 | contig 24000 bp, 31 predicted proteins | sample 5384121 | NCBI WGS metagenome assembly VOFK01 (sample SAMN12384730, study PRJNA508395) | human gut metagenome | isolation source: healthy gut J | host: Homo sapiens | reverse complement strand
CTCGGTGTACTTCGTTCAGTTACGTGGCCGCTACTTGGAAAGATCGGTGCCGCGATTGTCGAGGACTACTCGACGCAGGTCCTCGATGACGGCTTTTTCATGCCGACCCGCATGCGGGAAACATCATTCTCAGGACGGCATCGTTTACTTTATCGACTTGGGCATGGTCGGACGCATGTCGAGCCACTGATCGTGGCATCGTTAAGACATGATTTTCGCCGTGGCCGAGGGTGACGTGCCCAAGCTCAAGGATTCGCTCATGCGCTTCGCCGTGACGCGTGGCGACTCGGCTGAGCTCGATCATTCAGCGTTTTTGTCCGATTTGGACTTTATCGTGGCTGACTTTGCGGGCCTTGACCTTAAGGACCTAGATATCGGCGAGTTTTTGACCTCGCTGTTAAACCTCGCGCGTAAGAATGATGTTGAGCTGCCGAGCGTGGTGACGATGTTCGCGCGCGGCATGGTGACGCTCGAGGGTTTGCTGACCGAGTATATGCCCAACGTCAACATGATCCAGATCATCCAAACGCACATTAAAAACGAGAAAAGCACCTATGCGCGTGTGCGCGATATGGGACGCGATCTTGCCGCGAGCAGCTATCGCGCGGCAAAAGGCTCGCTCGAGGCGGCCGAGTATCTGGGCTTGGCTTCGCGTATGCTCACGCGCGGCCAGCTTAAGGTGAACACGCAGATCATGAGCAGCGATAAGGCGCTGCGACAGCTGGGCGGAATTATCGACCGCATGTCGATGGCTATCGTTATCGCCGGCCTGTTTATCGGTTCGTCGGTGGTGTACTACGCACGCATCGAGCCGGTTGTGTTTGGTATCCCGGTCATTGGCTTTATGGGCTACGTGAGCGCGCTGGTGCTGGCGCTTATGCTGGGCCGCAATATCTGGCTCAACAGTCACGGCGGCAAGCACTAGCGTAGCTGCGCGGTGCCGTGGGACAAAATTATCAGTAGTGTTTGTCCCGAGGTGTGATAGGTGCGTCAAGCGTGCTGCCGCAAAGCGACCCTGGGACAAACACTACTGATATTTTTGTCCCACGGCACCCTTTCCGTGCCCAACTCTTTCCTATCGCAAACAATAGCTTTTACCTTGGGCTTCGCCTGTGTGCGAGGCCCTTTTGCGTGATACCATTTTGACGGTAATAATCGATGGCCTAGATGGTGGTGCGGAGACGCACGAATGCGCGGTTTTCCTGCGCGTTTGGGGGAATCGGGGTGCAAGTCCCCGGCTGTACCAGTAACCGTAATTCCTCTTGGCTCGGGATGTTCGCGTCGCAGATCGGACGGCGCGCCTGAGCCGTTAAGGTTAAGTCGGATCGCCTCCCATCTTGCATGCGGCTGCGGCGTATGCCGCCGGTGTGCATAGGGCTCTGGAGGGAAGGGGGACCCCGATGGGGGAACTCGAGCGCAGCATGCGCGATGGCGTGGGGCAGCCTCAAGGCAACGCTCCAAGTACAGACAGTAGGAGACAAATGGATATGTTCGAGGACGAGCGCCAGCGTGCCTCGCATCGCCGTGGCGCAATTGCGCGCGGCGTAGCCAAGCGCGGCCTGGTGGCATTCCTGGCCTTCGCGATGGCCTTTGGCACCACACCTGCCCAGGTGGGCCGACGGCGCCGAGGGCATTGCCGGAGTCTGTGGCTCAGGCTGCGACGCCGGGCGAGGACGCAGCGCTTGCGGGCGGTGCCGCTGAGCAGAGCGGCGCCGAGGTTTCAGATTCCGGGAGCGCGCCTGCGGCTAGTGCCGCCACAACAGAGGCGGTAACTGGCGACGAAGGCTCGGCGACGGGGAGAACTCTGCCGCGAGCGAGCAGTCTTCGACGGCATCCGCTGGCCAAGCAGGATCTGCCGCCGCGGCTGCCGTCCAGGCAGAGAACCCGACGGAAACCGGCGATGTCGCCAAGAAGCAAGTCGAGGTCTCGTTCTCGATTATCGGCACCGATGCCGACGGCAAGGCTCAGACGGGGTGGCACCTACGCAGCTCAAGCTCGACGAGGGCGCGACGGCTGCGGATGCCTTCATTAAGCTGCAGGAGAAGACGGGCTTCAAGGCGGACTACGATCCGAACACGGCATACGGGTTCTACCTCAAAAGCATCACATCCCCGAGCGATGGCCGCACGCTTGCCTTCGATCCGGCGACTTATGCCTACTGGCAGCTGTTCGTCGACGGCGCGTCTTCCTCGGTTGGCGCGAGCAGCGTCAAGCTCACCCAGGGGCAGAAGATTGAGTTTGCCTATACGGCTGGTAGCGCGTCCCCTGTCGTTAAGGACCAGGTTGCCGCAAATGTGACCGTCATTGGTCGCGATGCCCAGGGCAAGACTCAGACCTGGGTCGATAACGCGCAGTATGTGGTGACGTCCGGCTCGAGCGCACTTGACCTTACGAAGGTCGCGCTCGAGGCAAATGGCATCGACGCCTTTGCTGCGGGCTCCATCATTTTGAGCCTTAAGTACAACGGCGTTGAGCTGGGTACGCCGCTCGATTATTCGACCTATTGGCAGCTGTTCATCAACGGCAAGTCGAGCGACTACACGGCAGACAATGTCACCATTCATGCTGGCGATACCGTTACGTGGTTCTACGGTGGCTGGGGCGACCAGTTGCCCTCTGATTCCGTCCATGCTTCCGTTCAGGTCCTCGGTAAGGGGCAAGGACGGCAAGCAGCAGGTTTGGGCTTCGACGGGCCAGACGAGTCTCAAGGCAGGCTCCACTGCCAAGGATCTCCTTGAGCAGACCGGCCTTAAGCTCGATGCTAGCGAATCGTCTTGGGGCTGGTTCCTCAACGGCATTACTTCGCCGTTCGATGGTAAATCCTATGGCTGGGACGCTGCGACCAAAAGCTATTGGCACTTCTACGTAAATGGCAAGTTCGCCAACGTTGGCGCCGGTGCCACAAGCTCCAAGAGGGCGATACCGTCACCTTTATGTATGGTGCTGACGCCGATGCCCTTCCTGGCCAGGTTCTTGGGTCTGTCGATGTTATCGGTCCCGATGTCAACGGCAACAATGCTCGCTGGGGCTCGGCAAGCAATGTTTCTTTGCCCGAAGGCTCTACGGCCCAGGACCTTATTGAGACGGTTCTGAAGGAGAAGGGCGTTGATTACAACGCCTCCCAGAGCGGTGCATACTGGCTCCTGAATTCCATTACTTCGCCGTTCGATCACAAGCCGTATGTCTGGGATGCTGCGACCAATAAATATTGGCACCTGTATATCAATGGAGAGCCCTCCTTACTCTGCGCCAATCAGATTACGCTCAAGAGCGGCGATAAGGTTACGCTTGCCTATACCACCGACGATTCGCCCATGCCCGATCCCGACAAGATTGTCGTGGATCCGAGCGCGACGACTCCTGATTGGGATGCCGAGTGGGCCGGCTACGGCAACAGTGGCAACGGTTCGACCGTAACGGATGCCAAGACGCCTGCGCAGGCCGCCGGTCTTAAGTGGGCCTTCGATTGGAAGGCCGAGTCTGGTCAGCAGTATGCCAACTGCAGCGAGCCTGTCATTGCTAACGGCTTTGTGTACATCGCGACCGAGAACGAGCTCATTAAGATCGATTCGTCCACGGGCAAAAAGGTTGCCTCTGCGCCGCTTGCCTCCAAGGTGAGCTACACCTCTCGTCCGATCTATACCAACGGCCTTATCATCGTTCCGCTCAACGGCGGTGCGGTCCAGGCGATTACTGCGGACAAGCTGATCTGCAAGTGGCTGACGCCTGGTTTGACGGACTTGACGCAGAGCTCCTGCACCGTGGTTTCGGACGGCGAGTACGTCTATGTTGGTACGGTCGATATTTCGTATGACGAGAACTACAACGCGACCTACGGCAACGGCTCCCTGAAGCGTATCAAGATTGCCACGGGCGAAGTTTCTTGGCAGAACATTGACCCTGCCGAGGGCTATTATTGGACTGGCGCTGCGCTGACGGATAAGTATGCCATTGTTCCTACGAGCGCGGGCACGCTTAAGTGCATTGATAAGACGACGGGCGATGTCGTTTCGACCATGAAGCTCGGCGCTGTCGCAAATGCCGATTTGCATTGCCGATCCGTCCAATGGTTCGACCTTCTATCAGATGACGCACGATGGAAAGCTCCATGTGATTTCGCTTTCGGCGAAAGGGTGTGCTGAGTGCACAGAAGACGGTTGATCTGGGCCTTACGAATAATCTGAGCGCCCCTGCGGTGTTTGGTGACAATCTGATTGTCGGCGGACAGACGGCTACGGGCTCTGCTCTGGTTCTCTATAACCTGAAGACGGGTAAGACCACGATGGTCGCTGCTGCCGACGGCAAGGCGCTGCCGGCTGGCCTCAACGGTATTGCTGCTACCCGCTGGTGAGTGTTCAGGGCGGCAAGACCTATGTGTACTTCACCGTTAACAGCGCGGATAGCAAGGATTACGTCAACTACTCTGCTGGTGGTGGCGTGTATCGCTATACGCTCAGCGATGCAGAGGCGACGCAGATTTATGATGCGGCTGGCCATTACCAGTACTGTGACTCTCCGGTCATTGCCGATGCTTCTGGCAATCTCTACTACATTAATGATTCGGGCACGCTGTTTAAGCTTGAGCTGTCGAGTCTTGGACGGTTGCCTTTAACTCCAACGGCGGGTCTGCTTGCGACACTAAGTTTGTTGCTACGGCCGATGGCAAGCTGGTCAAGCCGGTCGATCCGACGCGCGATGGCTACACTTTCGGCGGTTGGTATACCGATGAGGCTTGCACGCAGGCGTATGACTTCAGTACGCCGGTGACGGCCGACCTGACGTTGTATGCCAAGTGGACCAAGAATGCCGTTAACCCTGGCGGTAATGGCGGTTCAGGCTCCAATGGCGGCAATGGCGGCGTTGGTTCGAATGGCGGCGGCGGTTCTAGTACCGGTACTGGTTCCGGCACTGGCGCTGGCGCTGGTTCTGGCTCCGGCTCGAAGGGGCGGCGCTATTGCCCCGGGCCAGAAGCCGGTGACCAAGACGACGGTGTCGACCAAGACCGAGACCAGGGACAACAAGTCCGACAAGAAGGACTCCGATAAGTCCGATAAGAAGGACGAGAAGAAGTCTGACAAGAAGTCTGACAGGAAGTCTGACAGGAAGGACGGCAAGTCCGACAAGAAGTCCGACAAGAAGTCCGATTCCAAGTCCGATACGGGTGCTGTTTCCACGACCACTGCTAAGAAGTCCTCTAGTGCTTCCGAGCAGGAGACTGGCACCAATCCGCTCGCCATCGTTGGCATCGCCGCCGGCGTGATTGGCCTCGCGCTCATCGCCGTCTTCGTGCTGACCAAGCGCGGCAAGGGTGACGGTAATGCCCGATAAGCCCAAGGAGACCAGCGGGCAACAGCCCGACTCCTCGTTTATCCAGCTCGATGATCCAAAGCAAAAGGGCGCCGCTTCGGCGGCGTCCGCCTCTCGTCGCAAGGCGCTCCTTGGCGTTCTTGCTGCCGCGTGCACCATTCTGATCGTCGTCTCGCTGGGCTTCGTCCATCCTTCCGAGAGCGGCGCCTGGTCCATTGACTGGATCGTTCAGACCGTGACGGGGGAGAGCGTCGTCGCCAAGGACACCAAGGGGTCTGGCTCGTCTGCCGCTTCGGGCGAGGCCAGTTCCAAGGATTCCAAATCTTCGAATGATGCAAAAAAAGACGAGCCCAAGGGTTCGAACGACGCCAAGGACGATTCCGAGGCTTCAAACAAGGAATCGGACAAAAACTCGGATAGCAAGAAGTCCGAGGACCGGGGCGGCAAGAAGTCTGGCGATAAATCCGCTGCCCAAAATACGGGAGCCGGTGATACTTCCAATGCGTCTGGCGGTGCTTCTTCGGGCGGTGGCCAGTCGTCTGATGGAGCCTCGTCCTCTAATGGTGGAAACGCCTCCTCGGGCAGCCAAAGCGGCTCACAGGAGTCCAGCTACGTTACGGTGACGGTTTCGGTCACATCGAGCGCTGTGGGCAATCCTGTGTCCTCTGGCGGCACCTTTACCTTTAACGAAGGCGCCACCGTTTACGATGCCCTGTGCGCGCGCTAGGCCTTTCTGGTCAACGCACACGGCTCGTCGTACGGCACGTATGTTTCCGCGATTGGTGGTTTGGCCGAGAAACAGTACGGCGGCACGAGCGGCTGGATGTACTCCGTCAACGGCACAACGCCCATGACGGCCTGCAGTAACTACGTTCTCTCCAATGACGACAACGTCGTTTGGTATTACGTAACGGGCTAGAGGCCTCGACATAGCGCGCCAGACGGGCGGTTCGGACCAACATCCGGACCGCCCGTTTTTCATGCGAATGGGACTGGGTCGCCGGGTCTCTCTGCAAACAAAAAACCGGTTGGAACGGGAATTCCAACCGGTTATACATTCAAGCAAATAGTGAATCGACTACGACCGTGCGCCCTCGAGGAAGAAGCGACGGCTGAAGTAGTTGTACCAGGTGACGAGGAACGTGGCGATGGCCTTCATGGCCTGGTAGCCGATGCTCAAAAACGTGACGCCCACAAACATGTACAGGTCGTTGAGGCCCGGGCCGATCACCGACAGGATGGTGAAGATCGTGAACTCGCGCTTGCGGCTCATGCCTTCGCGGTGGTCGAACACGTACTTCATGCTGAGCCAGTAGTTGACCACGACGGACGTGATAAACGAAACCGTGGTGCTCATCAAAAAGTCGAGGTGGAACAGCTCGACGAGCGCAATGAGCATGCCCCAGTCGATGCCAAAGGAGATAAGACCCACGACGGCAAACTTGAGGAACTGCTTGGTATGAGGTTGTGCCAGCGCCTTGCGCACGTAATCACATCCAATGCGTTGATGAATCGAGCAGAGGATACTTTAGAGCTTTTACAAGGGAAACGTAAGGTCTTTGCCAAGAACTATACGAACTCGTCAAATTTTCAAGAGCTAATCCGTAAACGTTGAAAATTTGCCCGTAAACGAGCGGCACCCACGGACGATACTGCGCTGAGTGCGCGTCGTCCGTGGGCGCCGTAATGCTGCAGGGGTTTCGAGCTACTTGGTCTCGTCACCCTCCAGGAAGATCTTTCGGGTCACAAAGTTGTAGACCATGACAAGCGCGGTGGCGCAGATCTTGGCGATATTGGCCTCGAGTCCCAGGCCGGCGTTGAGCGCCAGCACGATGCCATCGTTGAGCACCAAACCGATCACGGACAGCACGACAAAGATGATGAACTCGCGGCGGCGGCTCATGCCTTCCTTGTGCGCAAACACGTACTTCATGCTTGCGAGGTAGTTAAAGATGAGTGAGATGATAAAGCCGCTGGTGTTGGCGATTAGGATGTTGAGGCCCAGACCGTAGTGGAGCAGATTCATAATGCCAAAGTCGATAACCGTGGCAATGACACCGACGACGCCAAATTTCATGATCTGCGCAAGGAGCTTTTGCATGGTACCTGCCTTAAGGTGGCGCCGAAGCGCCGCGGGGATGACAAACTCAGCAAGTTTAGCCAATCCCCGCGGGTGGTGCTAGGCGCGCTCCTCGATAGCACCGTTTCTATATGCATCGAGCAGCTGGCGCAGGTCCTGGATCTGGCTGCGGATCTTGGCGCCAGTATCGGTGTCGCTCACCATGCGGCGACGGTCTGCTTGGTCAAAACGGTTGGTCTCGCTTTCGATGTCCACGTTGCGCGTGAGTGCCTCGGCAACCGTCGTAAAGGCCCGGTGCGACTTGAGGCGGCAGCCGCGCGAGCTCGAGATGAGCGTATAGCCGGCGATGCCCGTCTTGGGATGGTAAGCGCGGCAGAAGCCGCCATCGATGACCAGCAGCTTGCCCTCGGCGCGGATGGGCTGCTCGCCCTTGGTGGTTTTAACGGGCGTGTGGCCGTTGATGATGTGGCCGGTCGGCGAGCATGCCATGGGCGCGACGCCAAACTCGCGCATGATATCATCGCAGACCGAGGGCGACTTGGTAAGCGTAAAGTACGGGTCCATCGGCTCGACCCAGGTGCTCTTATCGGCGATATAGGCGCGCTCAAAGGTACGCACCAGGCGTCCGCTGGCGGGTGAATTGAAGCCAATCCACAGGTACCACATCCAGTCGAGGGCATCGCGGTCGCCCACGCGCCACGCGCGGCGGGCGATGTGGTCGCAAAAATCGAGATAATCGCGGCCAGCGTGCCAGGTGCCCAGGCAGTTCATGCTGCTAAAGGTGCCGTCTTCGTTGAGCGGAACGCAGCCGTGGAAGAGCAGGTTGCCGTTGGCGACCTTGTACATCGAGCCGTGGGTGTAGAGGAAATCGATATGGCGATGCAGGTGATCGGCGGTGACAAACTCGGACACGAGCTTGTCGATGATGTGCTGCTCCTGGGGCGTGAGCGTATAGGGGTCCGCCGGGTCGACGGTGGGGAAGTCGTTGGTCGTGAGCGGCCACACGCTGCCGTCGGCGAGCGTGACCGTGCCGGTGTCGTGGTCGATCTTGTCGAGTAACAGGCGGTCGGTCATATCGAACTCGGGGTGGCGCTGGATAATCTGGCCCTCGAGCTTAAAAAGAGCAGCACGTTGATGGCCTTGATCAGCGGGGGTGATGGACTCACCGGCGGTGTAGGTGGCATCGGCAAAGGCGACAAGCTCACGCAGCGAGATACCGTAGTCATTCTCCAAGATCTCGTAGTTGTCGTAGCGTAGGTTGTTGCGCAATACCGTGGCGATGCAGGCGGGCTCACCGGCCGCAGCGCCCATCCACAGCAGGTCGTGGTTGCCCCACTGGATGTCGAGTGAATGGTAGGTGAGCAGGCGGTCCATAATCTTGGCCGCGCCGCCGCCGCGGTCGAAGATATCGCCCACCGGTGCAAGTGGTCGACGGCCAGGCGCTTGATGAGCGAAGCGAGCGACTCGATAAAGTCGTCGGCGCTGGCGGTCTCCAGGATGGACTCCACGATGCGCTCGTGATAGCGCACGCGATAGTTGTTCTCGTCCGGGTGCGTGTGCAACAACTCGTCGATGATATAGGCGTAGTCGCGCGGGATGGCCTTGCGCACCTTGGAGCGCGTGTAGCGGCTTGAAAGCGAGCGAGCGACCATGATGAGCTGGTCAAGCATCGTCTTGTACCAGGTTGGCGAGTCCTCGCGCTGGCTGCGGACCAGGTCGATCTTCTCGCGCGGGTAGTAGATGAGCGTGCACAGCTCGCCCTTTTCGTCAAAGGAGAGCGTGTCGCCAAAGATCTCGTCGACATGTTCGCGCACGACGCCCGAGCAGTTATTGAGGATGTGCATAAAGGCTTCGTACTCGCCGTGCACGTCGCTCATAAAATGCTCGGTGCCCTTGGGTAGGTTGAGGATGGCCGAGAGGTTGATAATTTCGGTAAATGCGGATTGTTCGGTGGGGAACTGTCTCGAAAGCAGGCGCAGATACTTGAAGTCTTGCGGGTTGCGATCGAATGCGACCATGAAACACCTTCCGATGGGGCTGGTAAAACTGATAGACAGCGTCAAACGTTTATCAGTATGCGCCGCTTTTGTTTCGATTTTGCGCCAGCGGCTGAAATGTCGGCTGAACGGTTTGGTAAATCGATTTAGTGAAGGTAGATGTGTTGGTTGGGTGGAGACGACAGAGGGTGTTTTCTCAGATATTTATGCGTCGGGTCGGTGGAGACGATGGTGGTAAAGATGTTCACTATTTTTGGTTCGATTTGGTAAATAGTGGACATATGTACCGTATGTAGGCTCACTGTGCGATAATTTGCGCAGCAATGAGTAAGGAGCCTCATATGAGTGATTTTGTCCTGACCTGTGAATCCGCCGCCGACCGAACCCGTGAGTTCTTTGCGTCGCGCAATATCCCTGTCGTGTGTTTTCATTACGAGATCGACGATGTTGTCTATACGGACGATCTGTATCAGTCGATTACGCCGGACAAGTTTTTTGCCCAGATTGCCGCGGGCGCCATGCCCAAGACGTCTCAGGTGAGCGTGGGTGAGTACGAGGAGTTTTGGGAGCCGTTTGTTGCCGAGGGTAAAGACGTGCTGCACCTGACGTTGTCGTCGGGTATTTCGGGCACGTATGGATCGGCCTGCGTTGCGGCGCAGATGCTCGCGGATCGCTATCCCGAGGGCGGCAAGGTGCGCGTCATCGATTCGCTGGCGGCGTCTTCGGGCTTTGGCCTGTTGTTGGAATATGCCGCCGATGTGCGCGATAGCGGGGCTTCACTCGACGAGACGGCTGCCTGGATCGAGGAGCACAAGCTCAACCTGCACCACTGGTTCTTCTCGACCGATCTGTCGAGCTACCTGCGCGGCGGTCGCATTTCGGCTGCGAGCGCGATCATCGGCACGGCGCTTAAGATTTGCCCGCTTATGACGGTCGATTGCGATGGTAAGCTGTCGCCACGTGAGAAGATTCGCACTAAGAAGCGCGCGATTTCCGAGATGGCCAAGACCATGATGGCACACGTGCAGGACGGTGTGGATTATTCGGGTAAGTGCATCATGTCGCACTCGGCGTGCCGCGAGGATGCCGAGGCAGTTGCGGCGCTGATTGAGGAACAGGTTCCGCAGCTTAAAGGCAAGATTGAGATCAATGACATCGGTACTCTGATTGGCTCGCATACCGGACCTGGTACGGTGGCGCTCTTCTTTATGGGCGACAAGCGCGTGGATTAACGTTCGTGGGCTGGCTGACAGTTTTAACCGCTGCGCCTGTCCCTCCTGACATTCGATAACAGAAAGGGCCCGTTCCGTTGTTTGTGGAGCGGGCCTTGCTGTTGCGGCTAGCGTTTCTTTCCGCGGAAGAAGAAGCCGTGCAGTGACGGCTTGAGGCCGCGGCTGGCGCGATGCTCCTCGACGCGCTCGTGGATCGAAGCGACGCGCTCGATGACTTCGTCGGGAATCGGCACATCGGGATTCATGTTCTCGACCTGGCTGACCTCGGCGGCGGCGACCTGGTCGATAATGGGCACATCGTCGCGCGAGATGACAGGTGTGGCGTCTTCCTTCATCTTGCGATAACGCTGCATCATGTCGGCCTGTAGCTGCTGTGCCGAAGGCGGCGTCCAGATGATGGCGTTGGCGCCGGCGGCGATGGTTTCACGGATGCTCTCGGGCGTCTTGCCGCCCGGCGCGATGAGCGGCAGGTTGGGATAGTGCTCGCGCAGTTCACGCAGGACCTGGGGCGTGTTTTTGCCGGCGGCGATGTTGAGAATCTTGGCTCCGGCGCGCACTTTGGCATGCGCATCGTCGTCGCAACGTACGACCGTGGCGATGACGGGGATGTCGGCGATGTTGGTGATGTGCTCGACCATCTCGGCAGTGGCGGGGGGAGTTGACCACGCAGCCCGCCGCGCCCTGCATCTCGGAGACGGCTGCCATCTGTACGGAGCGCTTACCGGTCGTAGTTCCGCCGCCCACGCCTACAAAGACCGGGCACTCGGCGACGGTCAACAGCGCCTGCGTAATGGCCGGCTGCGGCGTGAAGGGGTAGACCGCAAAGACGGCATCGGCGTTGGAGTTGCGGATAACCGCGACGTCGGTAGTGTAAATGAGCGACTTGATGCGTCGGCCGAAGAGCGTAAAGCCGCTGGCCTCCTCGATCTCGTCGGGCATGCGAAGGGCCGCCTTGCGCAAACGTCCGTCGATGGGCAGGGGCTCCATGGGGAGCAGTCCGTTGGGGGTCACGGCTACCTGGGGCTCGGTGAACTCGTCTGCGAGCTCGACCTCGGAGAAATCGACCGAGGCGACGATGTCCTCGTGAACCTCGGCGGGTACATCGATGGGAGCTTGGTCGTTTGCCGCGGCAGGCGTGTCGAAGGAGCTGGTGCCGACAAAGGCGTCGACGCGTTCGTTTAGGTCGTTGAGGGTATCCATGGAGGCTCGATTCTATGCGATGGTGGCCGGCGCGATGCAGCCGGAATTGCGAATGCTAAATCGTTTGACGAGTTGATTTTTCCCCCGCCGCGCCATCCGTTAGACCGAAGGGCGGGAGAACGTGAAGGAGCTGTGGTGGCGGGTATCGAGGTGCTATCTTGAAAGCCCCGTTTAAAAGAGAGGTGACGCGGTATGGAATTGACAGCAATGTTTGGCTCGATTGGCCTGTGCGTGGGCGCAATCGTTGCCGCCGCGGTCATCTACTTTGTGGTCACGGCCATTAAGGGCAAAAGGGCCGAACGCAAGGAGCGCGCGATGCTTAAACAGCATCGCGACCAGCAGGGCAAACGCGCACAGAGATAGCTTGTTGAGTTTTTGATCCGTGCGCTAGCTGCGTTTTCGGATCAGGGCAATGTAGAAGCCCTCAAAATCGCGGCTAGGCGGAATGGTCAGCGTGCCGGGCATACCGTTGGCGATGGCCGAGACATGGCCGGCGGCGATGGCCTCGGTGAGGGCGTTGCACTCGACGCGCGGCTCCTCGCCGGCATCCTGGGCGCGACGCGCTTCACTTTCGCTCGGTGTGCCGTCGAGGGGGATAAGCTCGCAATCCATGTGCTTGTCGAGGGCCTCTTGCAGGGCGTCCTCGTTTTCCTGCGGCATGATCGAACAGGTGGAATAGACGAGCATGCCGCCCGGTTTGAGGGCTCCCATGGCGCGGTCCAGAAGCGCGCGCTGCGAGCGGGCGCACTTGACGAGCAGCTGCTCGGTGAGGCCGCGCAGGCTTTTCTCGTTGCCACTGATGACGGTGCCCGTGCCGGTGCAGGGAGCGTCGAGCAGGATGCGGTCAAAGCGGAAGAACTCGTCGAGCTCGCGTGCGTCGATGCGCATGACGGGCACGTTTTTGGCACCCTGGCGATGGAGGTTTGACTCGAGCTTCTCGGCGCGGGGAATGCTCATCTCGCAGGCCGTGAGGTGTGCCTGGCCCTGGGTGAGGGCGGCGATCTGCGTCGTCTTGCCGCCAGGGGCTGCGCACATGTCCAGGATGTCCTCGCCTGCCTGGGCGCCCAGGACCAACGGCGGCATCATGGATGACAGGCTCTGCAGGTAGATCTTGCCGTCGCGGTAGATGTCGAGGTCCCACAGATCGGAAACCTGGGCCTCGGGCAGGATAAAGGCGTCTGGGTACCAGGTGACGGTTTGGTGCGCGATGCCGGCTGCATCGAGCGCCGCAACGATGTCCTCGGCGGTTGCCTTGAGCGTGTTGGCGCGCAGCGTGACCGGGCGTGCGGCTGCGGCGCCGAAGCCCTCGATCATGAGCTCGGCATCGGCGGGCGCATAGGCGCCGGCGACCGTGTCGACCATAAAGCGCGGCAGGTCGGCGGCGGAGTGTTGGGCGGCAAGCTGGTCGGAAAGCTCGGTAGCAGCAAACTGCCTAAGCTTGAGCTCGGGCTTAACCTGCTTTTTTTGCTTACGACGACGCGGCTTGGACATCCGTCTTTCCTTCCCATTCCATTACATGTCGAGTGTTTTAGTACTGGCTCTCGTGCTTGCTGAAGAAGTCGAAGCGCGGGGGCAGCGGCTTTACGCGGTGCTCGCCGGGCTTCTCGCCCAGGCTCTCCACAAACTCGTCCGTGGAGGCAAAGATGTTATCCCAGCTAAAGAAGGCGACCGGGTCGACGTCGAAGTACTCGCAGATGAGCTCGCAGCCGGCCGGAACGATGCCGTGCATCAGGACGGTGGCCACGCGCAGCTCGGTAAAGGCGTCGACGAGGGCCTGCGTCATCGCGGCGTTGGCTGGCTCACCTCGAGCTTGTTGGCGGCCTTGGAGGCATCGCTCCAGCGCTTGTTGGCGGCGCGCAGGTAGTCGTCGCACACGGCGAGCGCGCGGTGCGTCTCGAACTTGTACATGGCCTGCTCAAAGGCAAGAGTTGCCTGCTCGGCAGCCTCGACCACGGCGGCAGAGGCAGCGCCGGCCGGAATACAACCGTTGCGATAGGGGCTCTCGTCGCCCTCCTTGACGGCGACGCCGTAGAAGCAGCTGCGGGCCAGGCGGTTGAACACGCCGGTCAAAAGCGCGCTCTCCTTAAGGGCCGGGTCGATAACGCGCTTGTCGTCGCAGGCGCGCACCTCGTTGCCGTCCTTGTCCTTGCCGGTCACGCGCGTGTCGTATGCCTTGGGGCTAAAGCTCACCGGCTTCTCGGACAGGCCGAGCGACAGCCAGTGCGCGCGCATCTGCTCGCAGGTGTAGTGGTTGAGCAGGTCGTCGGCCGGCGGGGGAGGCGTCTGCGAGGACGAGCTGGCCTTTTTGCCCATGTAGAGCAGGTGGTAGCAGGCGCTGACGGTGCTCTGCGTGAGGTCCCAGCCCAGGGCCTCCCACATGGCGGTCTGCGCGATGCAGTAGAAGTAGATGTTGTCCTGACCGATAAACTGGTAGATCTGTGCGTCGTCCGAGCACCACCAGTCGCGCCAGTCGAGCGAGCTGTGCTGGTAGGTGGGCGCGGGGACCTGCGTGGAATCGGCGGCGGGCTCGCCCATGAGGGCGGCATCCTGGGCGGCGATGCCCTCTGTCACGCCGGCGGCCTTGGCATCGCGTGCGAGTACGGTGCGGGTGTAGCTGATGGGCGCCCACAGGCTTTCGGGCCAGCACCAGCAGGTGACGTCGGAGACGCCGTCGACCTCGGGCACCGGAACGCCCCAGTCGATGTTGCCGGTGATGCGGAAGGGCACGAGCGCCTTGCCGCTGCGGAAGCGCACGCCGCCGTTGGCGAGCACCGCATGGGCGTCGTCGCGCTCCTTCCAGCTGGGGAAGGTGACGGTAAAGCTGCTCTTGTTGCCCTCGGGCTCCAGCACGGTGTGCTCGGGCAGCTGGTCCTCGACGGCGTCGAAGGCCTCGCGGAACTTGTTCTGAATATAGAGCTGTGCCGGCAGCAGCCACTCCTCCATGGTCTTGAGACCACGGAACGAACCTGCGGGTTCTGGGCGAGCTTGGCGGTGTAGGTCTTCATAAAGTCGAGGTAGGCCGGCAGGTCGAAGTAGAGGTTGTCGACCGGGCGCAGCTCGGGCACCTCGCCGGTGAGCTGGCTCTTGGGTGCGATGAGCTCCTCGGGCTCAAACTGGTGACCCAGTCGCACTCGTCGGCATAAGCCTTCTCGGACTTGCAGCCCTGGATGGGGCAGCGGCCGATCACTTGGCGGCCGTTGAGGAACGTGCCGGCCTTGGCGTCGTAGAACTGCAGCGTGGAGCGCTTGAGATGGTGCCCTGCTCATGCAGGCGCTCGATAATCTCGGCGGTCACCTCGTTGTGAATCTGCGCAGCCGGCTCAAGGCCCGAGCCGCCGTAGATGTCGCAGCTGATGTTGTAGTTGTTGAGGGTCGCGGCCTGGCGGGAGTGATTGGACTCGACATACTCGCCGATGGACTTGTCGTAGCCTTCGTTCTCATTGAGCTTGCGGTAGCTCTCCATGATGGGCGAGCCGTAGCAGTCGGTGCCCGAGGTGAAGATGACGTTCTCGCGGCCCAGGCGGTCGCGCAGGAAGCGGGCGAAGAAGTCGGCAGGGGACAAAGACGCCGCCAACGTGGCCAAAGTGAAGGCCCTTGTTGCCGTAGGGCTCGCCGGCGGTAACGATGGCGCGGCGCGGCCAGCTGGGACGGTCGTTCATGGAGTATTTGGATGCCATGGGACTCCTTCGCATATGGTGAGAGCGCGGCCGGGCGCGGGGCTCGGCGGCGCGGTGGTCAATTCGTGCATATCGTTCGACATTATCGCACATGCGGACGGGTACGTGGCAGGGGCGCTATCCTAAGATGCTATGAATGAGATTTCCAACATACATGCGTTTGAAGACGAGGATTTTCTGCACGCCTGCTTTGTGGGGGATGGCCGTGCTTGGCGCATTTGCCGTGTGCCTGGTGCCGGTGTTTATGCTGCCGGGCGGGCCTGCGGATCTGGATGCGGCTGGCGCGGGTGGCTGGACGGCTGTCTTGGGTTGGATAGTCGGCTTGGCTGTGGTGTCGGCGGCGTCATTTGCCGTGCACGAGCTGGTGCACGCGGTGTTCTTTAGCTGTTTGCGCCCACCGGTGCTCGGGTGACCTTTGGGGCAAATCTCGAAACCTGCATGATTTACGCCTGTGCCGAGGGCGTTGTGTATTCGCGCCGGCGGTATGTGGCGGTTTGCCTAGCGCCGACGGTTGCCTTGACGGTGGCGTTTGCCCTGGGGTTTGCGTTTTCGGGCTATCCGCTGCTGTGCTACTTGGCGGCCGGTTTGCATTTGTCGGGCTGTGTGGGCGATTGGTATTACGCGCGGACCATTTTGCGCGACCGCCGCATTGTCGCCTGCGAAGATACGTCCTTTGGCGTGCGCTTTTTCGCAAGGTAGTCTTTTTGAGATGATTTTTCTGGGACGGGGATTAAAAAATCATTGCGGGGGAGGAGATGTTGATGAGGCCGTTGTTGTTGCACGCTTGCTGCGCGCCGTGTTCGCTTGAGCCGGTCCGTCTGCTGCGCGAGGAGGGGTTTGAGCCCACGATTTGCTGGACCAACCCCAATATTCAACCGCGCGATGAATGGCAGCGTCGCCTAGACGAGCTGCGCCGGTGGTGTGCCGATGGCGACATCGAGCTCATCGAGGCAGGGGAGGACCGTGAGCGCTGGGAGACCGGCGTGGCACCGCTGGGTGCCGATCGGCCTCGTCGCTGTCGCGCGTGCTATGCCCTGCGCTTGGCCGAGGCATGCCGCGTGGCCCAGGAGCGCGGGTTTGAGTTTGTGGGCACGACGCTCGCCGTCTCGCCGTACCAGTTGTTCGAAACCTGCAATGACGTGCTTGAGCGCTTGGCGGCGGCACATGGGCTCGTCCCGGTCATTCGCGATTTTCGCCCGTATTATCCCGAGGCCACGCGTCGTTCGCGCGAGCTGGGCATGTATCGGCAGAATTACTGCGGCTGCCGATTCTCGGCCGTCGAGGCGGCCATGGACCGCGCCCGCATCCGCGACGAGCGCAAAGCGTCCAAAAAGTAGTTCTTTTGGGCTGGCAGCCTGCTAGGATGTAGAGCGGACTTTAGCTATATAAGGAGTATCCGACGTGTCTATGCGTACCGATGATTTTGACTATAACCTTCCTGAGGAACTGATTGCCCAGGCTCCTGCCGAGCCGCGCGACTCCTGCCGCCTGCTGGTGGTGGATCGCAAGGGCTCCCAGGCGGGAATGCCGCTGGAGCACGGCGGTACCGTTGAGCACCGCATCTTCCGTGACATCATCGACTATATCGAGCCGGGCGACGTGCTCGTCATCAACAAGACGCGCGTGATGCCGGCCCGCCTGATCGGTCGCAAAGCCGGCTCGGGTGGCGTGGTCGAGACGCTGCTGCTCAAGCGCCGTGAGGATGTTGACCCGCTGGGCCACGTTTGGGAATGCCTGGTCAAGCCGGGCAAGCGCCTGAAGCCCGGTGCTCAGATTGAGTATCGCGCCGGTGGCGCCCATGCGCCCGAGGGGGTCTCCCGTGGTGCTGACGGCCGAGGTCGTCGACTTTGTCACCGATAGCCGCGGTGGCCGCCTGGTGCGTTTTGAGCCGGCCGGTTGCAATGCCGCCGGCGAGCCGCGCACGCTCGACGAGGCCATCCACGCTGCCGGTCACGTGCCGCTGCCGCCCTACATTACCGATTACGAGGGCGATCCCGAGAAGTACCAGACCGTCTACGCCATGAAGGAAGAGCACTCGGCTGCCGCTCCTACGGCGGGTCTGCACTTCACGCCCGAGCTCATGGCCGCTATCGAGGCCAAGGGCGCGAAGTTTGCCGCCGTCGAGCTCGAGGTGGGCATCGATACCTTCCGCTTGGTGGAGGAGGACGACCCCACGCAGCACGTCATGCACACCGAGCGCTACCACGTGTCGCAGGAGGTTGTCGACGCCGTGCATAAGGCAAAGGCCGAAGGGCATCGCGTGATCGCCGTCGGCACCACCGCGGTGCGCTCGCTCGAAGCGCGTTTGACGTTGAGGCCCCGGTGTCCGATCCGGCCGTGACGGCGCGCTATTTTGAGGGCCGCGAGGACGGGGCCGATACACTTGGCCGCGGTGACATCGTGGTGCGCGAGAACGCCACGACGCAGCTCTACCTCATGCCCGGCTCGACCTATCACGTGGTCGACGCGCTGATCACAAACTTCCACGTGCCGCGCTCCACGCTCATGATGCTCGTGAGCGCACTTGCCACCCGCGATCAGATCATGGATGCCTACGCCGCCGCTATCGAAGAACGTTACCGCTTCTTCAGCTTCGGCGACGCCATGCTCATTCTTTAGGTTACGCGGTTCTACGAACCGCGTAACTGCTCGATGCTGCAAACGCCCCTAAGCGGCAATCGACGTTCAATCGTCGGGCATGACCAGAAGGTCAATGCCCTCCTCTTTCACGTCACCTTGCTCGCTTAGGGGCGTTTTCGCTGACTTTGCCAAAAGCATCGGCAGGTACTCATTAGGGACGTACTCATTGGGGACGTACTTAAATGAGTGCCTGCAGAATGAGAGTGGATAATCTCCCGTTTTTTGGCCTGCTTGGGGGCTCAAAGTGGGAGATTATCCACTCGTCATTGGCAATAGCCGTTGGGGACGTTCTTGTTTGACTAGTCGTTTAAGAACGTCCCCAATGACTACTTGCTTGCGAACAGCCAGACTAGGATGATCGCCAGGATTGCGGCGACGATGCAGACGATGGCGCCGGTGAATTTGATGCGTGAGTCGCGGGTGCGCTCTCGTACGTCGTCTTCGGCGGCCTCGAGCTGGTCGACTTCTTGCTCGGTCTCGGCGTGTTCGGCTTTGTCTCGGGCCAAGGATCCTGCAAGCGACTCAGTGATCTCTGGATGGTCATGTACCTCGGTCGCCTGCTCGATGATCGACTGTGCATGTGCGGCATCTGCTTGGGCGTTGGCGATGGTCTGCTCCTGGTCGCGGCGTGCCTTGTCCTCGGCGGCGATCTTCTCGCGCAGTTCGCGCTGGCGCGTCGCGGCGGCGGTTTTCGCCGTCTGCAGCTCGTCGCGCGCGGCATCGGCTTCGGTCGTCACGGCTTGGTGCGCGCGTTTTGCGTCGGCGATGGGGGCTTGAGCCTGCTCGACGGCCTGCTCGGCTGCGGCAAGCGAGTGCTCAAGGTCGGCGGTGATGCGCGGGACATCTTCTTCGGCTTTACGCAGGGCATCTGCCGTGTCGGAAATCTGCATCGAGAGCTCGCTGGTGCGCACCGTATAGTTGGCGGGATTTGCCGAGGGATTGCGTTGCAGCTCGGCATACTCATGACGCAGCGTCTCGAGCTGGGCGCGCGTGGCGTCGACGGTTTGTTGTGCGGCCGCAATGCCGGCGTCTCGCTCGGTCTTCACCTTGTCGCGGATGCGCTTGGAATCCTCAAGACGTCGAACGAGGCGGTTGCCGGTCTCGCGAGAGCTCGCCTCGCGGGCCTCCACGGCATCGAGCGCGGCCTTCAGACGGAGCTCAGTCGCGTCATCCTCTGTCTTCATTTGTTCGAGCTGACCCTTGAGCTCTGTCGCTTTGGAGGCGTGGGCATCACGGTCAATCTCGGCGGCCGCTGCAGTCTTTTGGGCCGTGGCAATCGCCTGGCGCTGGTCGGCGACGATCTGGTCGTAGCGGCCTGCGATATCTGGCGCGTCTCGAGTTCCTCGGCCTGGTCGGCAATGCGCTGCTCAAGTTCGGCCAGGTGGGCACGGGCATCGGCAAGTGCCTTTTTCGCGGCGTTCATCTCGCGCATGGCCGAGGCACCCTGGGCGATAAAGGTGCCCACGGCGTTCGCGGTGTTCGAGACGGCGGTCCCCAGATCGCGGCTCGCGGCGGGGGAGTGCGGGGCGGTCGGGCGAGCGGTGTCGGCAGCGTCCGCATCGGCAGCCTGCGGCACGGCGATATTGCCGGTACCGCCCTCGATCACAGAAAAGCCTGCTGCGTGCGGGTCGACCGCATCGGCGCCAATCGTGGGATGCTCGAGCTGCAGAAACGAGGGCATGGCGCTGCCCTGGTCGGCAACCGGAGTCTCGCCGGGTACGAAGGTCGAGGCTGCCTCGGCGGCCTCCTCTTCCTCGGCATCAACGTCAGCGTCGGCCACGGCGTCTTTCATCGCTTTGACGGCATCCATCATGGAGTCCATGACGGCGTCGAGCTCTTCTTCCGAAGAAATCTCGATAGGGCCCGCAGCTTGCGGAGCAGCATCCTGTACGGGGCGGTCGTCCTGAGCGGGCGCATCGTCGTTTTGCTCGCCTGCATCTTCGGCGCCGGGGGTTTCCGCCGTAGCGCTTTCGTCTAAGATGGAGTCGTCGACGTCGATATCTTCGCAGGTAACAGCGTCAGCATCTGCAGTGACGTCTGCGGAATCATCAATATGCTGTTGAGTCTGGGGGTCCAGCTCGTCTGTCATAGGCATGTGCTCCTCATCGTAGTTTGTCACCCTATGATAAAGTCTCGCGCCGACATCCCGCGCGCTGCAGCAAAGTTTCAAAACGTGTTCGATGGCTCGCGTCGATAGCAAAAACTCGGCCACTTTATCCAGTTTGTACTTGACATTCCCTTCGCCGAATGACGTTGTGCCGTTCGCCTGCCATGGGCTTTATTTTTCACTTGAACCAGCTAAAGTTGCATTTCAGCTTTTGGCGCGTGAAGTTGGATGCGCGCAGTCGACGGGCAGGCCCGTCGCGATTTGAAAGGACTTTGTATGGGACTTTTCACTGGTAAGACCGTGATCGTTACCGGCGGCGGCAAGGCCACGCTTAAGGACGGCTCCGCTGGCTCCATCGGCTACGGCATCGATATCGCTTTTGCCAAGGAGGGCGCAAACCTCGTCATCACTGGCCGCAACGTCGCCAAGCTCGAGGCCGCCAAGGAATCCCTCGAGGCCGAGTACGGTGTCAAGGTTCTGCCTGTTCAGGCCGATGTTTCTGCTGGTCAGGACAACGAGGCTGTCGTCCAGAACGTCATCGACAAGGCCATTGAGGAGTTCGGCCGCATCGACGCCGTCGTCAACAACGCTCAGGCCAGCGCCTCGGGCGTGACCATTGCCGATCACACCATGGATCAGTTTAACCTGGCCATTTACTCCGGTCTGTATGCCACCTACCTGTACATGCAGAAGGCCTACCCGCACCTGAAGGAGACCAAAGGGTTCCGTGGTCAACTTTGCCTCGGGCGCCGGCCTGTTTGGCAACTATGGCCAGTGCAGCTATGCTACCGCCGCCAAGGAGGGCATCCGCGGCCTGTCCCGCGTTGCCGCCAACGAGTGGGGGCAAGGACGGCATCAACGTCAATATCGTGTGCCCGCTTGCTTGGACCGCTGCGCTCGAGAACTTCCAGGATGCCTATCCCGAGGCGTTCAAGGCCAACGTCCACATGCCGCCGGCTGGTCACTACGGCGACGTCGAGAAGGAAATCGGCCGCGTGGTCGTTCAGCTCTGCGGTCCCGACTTTAAGTACATGAACGGCGAGACCGTCACCCTCGAGGGTGGCATGGGCCAGCGTCCTTAGGGGTTACGGGTTTTCCAAACCGCGGACCAGCCAGCGATGCGCGGGCGCATTTGGACAATCCCGACGCATTCAAAGGGCGGCGCGACCAGAAGGTCAGCGCCCCTTTCGTTTCACGTCACCTTGTCTCAAATGCGGCCCGCTCGCTGACTTATGCTCAACCTGCGGCGCCATTTTGCTTGAAGGCACCTTGCTCGATCTGGCGGGTTTTCGCTCATATGACCCAATCCGCTGTCAAGAGCCACAATGGCCCCGCCGACCGCTTGCAATCGGTCGGCGGGGCCTGCCGTTAACCCGTCCCGGTCCGCCCCGGCATGTCGTCGACGCCCTCGGCTCAGTCTCATATCCGCGGATACCGTTCTGTCGGCCCGCACTCCATTCCTTCGGCGGGTTCCCCAAGTCTGTCGAGGCGCATGCGGAGGGCTCCGCGCGCACAGCGAAATAGGGGGTCATCCCCGAAGGCCGCCCGGCTCGCCGGGACGGGGGCATGTCTATTCCGCGCCCTCCCGGCACATCGTGCCGAGGGCCCAGAGCCACCTCACGAGCTCGGCCGCGGTGGCCGCGTTGGCCTTCGCCGCGGGCATGCCGCGGGCGAGCATCTCCTCGCGCCGCCGCAGGAGCCGCTCGGACCCCTTCCTCCCGTGCATCCTTATCTCGAGGGGCACGCCCGTGTCCCTCGGCATGAGCTTCGGCTGGTGCCGCGCCGCGGCGTAGCACCATGAGCCCTCAACGGCCAGCTTCCTCACGAGCGCGTTGCCCGCACCGCTGATGCCTCCGAGCCGCACGGAGTCGCCACTCGACCTCTGACTCGGCGCGAGGCCGAAATAGGCCGTGACCTGCCTTCCGGAACGGAACCTCGTGAAGTCGCCGACCTCGGCCGAAAGGCTGCGGCCAGCGCGAAGGCGCAGCCCTTTGATCGACTGGAGGGCGGCCACCTCCGCGGCGATCGGGCTGGCATCCACGGCTGCCCTGTACTCGGAGAGCAGGTCCGCCCGGGCCTCCGCCGCGGCCTCGACCTCGTTCCTCAGGGCGGCGAGCGCCCGAACCCCGCCATCGTCCTCAGGCCTGACCTTGTCGAGCCACCTCAGGAAGTCGTAGGTCCAGTACTTCCTCGGGTTGCCGGCGGGCGTGGTGCCGCCGTAGACGAACCCCGCCTTGCGAGGAAGGCGAGCAGCCGCTGCTTGGCGGTCGCCAGCGCGCGGTCGCCCCGTCGTAGGCGCCGGCGAGGTCCCTGATGCCCTCGACCTCGGGGGAGGGGACCCATGCGGGGAGATGTCGTGGGCGAGTATCGCCTTTGGCCATCCTGGCGGCGTCGTTCCTGTCGTTCTTGGAGGCCGAGTCGGCGGCCGACCTGGGGATCTTCGAGACCGCGGCGACGACGCACTCGACGCCGAGCCCGGCGAGCTCCTCTGCGGGCGAAGCCGAGGTAGCCGCTCTCGTAGGCCGCGAGCGACGGCCCGGGAACCCATCCATCCACCCGGCGATCTCGCCCCCAGGTTGCCGGGGAACCTCCTCGTCACGGCCTCGCCGGTGTCCGCGTCGAGGGCGCAGACGGTGGTCGACCTCAGGTGGACGTCCATCCCGAACGCGGTAGAATACTTTGGCATGGGAGCCTCCCAACCTCGTTGCGGCGCGGCTGCGCCTATGGCACTTCGACATCATTGTCGCAGCCCCGACCCGCGGTCACGAGCGGGGGCTCCTGTCTTTTAGCGCCCCTCGGATTGGGTCATAGTGTCTGTCGTTGCCAAGGCATCGGCGTTGCTGTGGCTGTCGGAAATGATCCGTTGTCGCAAGGGGCAGGTTTCCTTTGCACCAGTTTCTGTCGAGTCGGTGCTTCTTGCGGGTTGCCCGTATAATGGTTTGCGTATGAACCGCAACCAAGGAGTTCCAGTTTATGGACCAGAGCCTTTTTAAATTCGACATGATCGCCGAGGACCCGACCACGCATGCGCGTGCCGGCGTGCTGCACACCCCGCACGGCGACATCGAGACGCCGATTTTTATGCCCGTGGGCACCAAGGCAAACGTCAAGGGCATTCCTACCGAGACTGTCAGGAAGCTCGGCGCCCAGATCGTGCTCGCCAATACCTATCATCTGTCCATGCGTCCCGGCGAGGACACCATCGCCGAGCTGGGCGGCCTGCACAAGTTCATGAACTGGCACGGCCCCATCCTCACCGACTCGGGCGGTTTCCAGGTCTTCAGCCACAACGATGCCGTCAAGCTCACCGACGAGGGCGTGCGCTTTATCGTCAACGATTACGACGGCCGCCACGTGTTTTGGACGCCCGAGGACAACATGGAAATCGCCATGAAGCTCGGCTCCGACATCTGCATGCAGCTGGACCAGTGCCCGGGCTATCCCGCCACGCGCGCTTACGTTGAGCGTGCCGTCGAGCTGTCGAGCATGTGGGCCGAGCGCTGCTATAAGGCGCATACCCGCGACGACCAGGCACTCTTTGGTATCGTTCAGGGCGGCATGCACCTGGATCTGCGCCTGCGCTCGCTGCGCCATCTGGAGGAGTGCGGCGACTTCCCGGGCTATGGTATCGGTGGCTATTCGGTGGGCGAGGATCACGAGACCATGTTCGAGACCCTGGCGCCGCTCGTGAGCGAGTACATGCCCAAGCATAAGCCGCGCTACCTGATGGGTGTCGGCAACCCCACCACGCTCGTACGCGG
>VOFK01000290.1_pt1 | contig 24000 bp, 39 predicted proteins | sample 5384121 | NCBI WGS metagenome assembly VOFK01 (sample SAMN12384730, study PRJNA508395) | human gut metagenome | isolation source: healthy gut J | host: Homo sapiens | reverse complement strand
AACTTCTACGGGTGTCTGAAAAGTAAATCCAATATTATTGCTGTAAGCAAAGTCTATATCGTTCTTTCCATTCGAACAGATATAAATATCAAGCATTCCATTTTCTGTAGTCGAACTTTTGTATAGTAATCGCACTTTACTAATACATTTACTGGAGACTCCTAATTGAACAACGTTCTGCAATTTGCTGTAGCCATCTAACGCAATGTAGAATAATTGGGAACAAGGAGCATTATTCGTATATCGACTTCCTACATTGAGCAATACCGAACTTGCCATATAACATTTACGACTTATAGCTACTCTATACCATTTACCATTAAGAGCACCTGCCATAGAGAATGTACCGCATCCTCCTGACTTTGCTATTTCTTTAGGGGTGGTCACTATACTGTTGCCATTAGCGTCTATTCCTCGCACCTGGGTAGGTACACCACTACTTAACTCATTTTCCTTCATACCATATACTTTTAACGGACAATAGAAATCACTGTTTTTTACTATGTTTCTTCTCAATAAAATAACTGGTAAAAATGCAGTATAAAGAATGTCCGTTAAAAGTGAATAGGTATGGGAAAATTAAACGAAACCACCCAAGTGAACACTATAGGCAGCGAGTTTGTGCTACTTACAGATAGTAATGGCCTGCCAGTACGGATTAGCAAGAATAATCTTGCAGAAGTCATCCGCAGCGTGATGAACGAGGCCAACATCGTAGATAAAGGATTGATGCCTGCCGGAATAGTTGGCAGCATTAATAAAGGAGCAAGTACACTATTATGTGAAACTCAAAGTATAACCGTTACTGCATCAATGCTTTTATCTATATCCGCTACTACAACAGGAATACCTAATCTCTATTTTATATCAATGGCACGTGCGGCAAGTAATACAGGTAATCCAATCATAAAAGTAAAAGTGTTAGCCGGTACCTATAATATGAAAATTATAGGAAAAACAGATGCAGATGGTAAGTGTAAAGTATATGCTGAACGAACACAATATACCCCTGTCATTGATGTGATTGCAATGAGCACATTTGGTATCACCATGAAAATGGAATCTGCCGATAATTCAGAATTTGAGGGTGGTTTTGAAGCTACGTTAGAGTAATAGTATAGGGGCATAATGCCCCTATAAATAGTTTGTAATTTGCATTACGAATACATTCGTATTGTTTCCCCTTGTATTTTTCAAAAATATAGTTCCGTTAAGTATCTTCTTACTCAAAACTATTTTACCTGTAGAATTAAAGTCAGAAGAAAATATATAATCATCATATCCGAGTATTGCAGCTCCAGGTCTTGCACCAATGACGAATAAGCCTGTTGAGCCTAAATCTCCTGACCTTACTATATATAATCCGTAATGGGAGACTTTTAAATCATATTCTTCGCCTGGAGCTAATGTAACCTGCCAAGAAGGAAACATCAGACTTTTTATAGTCTTAGATAAATCTGATTTATTAATCAGTAAAGGATTACCGGAGGCGTCCAGTAAGGTGATATACTCATTATTGATAGTATTCACCTTTGTTGCTTCATTCAGTTTCATACCTATTCACTTTTAACGGACGTCTAAATTATATCAAAAAACGCCCAAATTCAACATTTAATTTTTAATCTCGTTTTGTTTAATTTATTTCCCCGCAAATTCACTCCCTTGTGGGCAAGGATAACTGAGGACTCCCTAAAGGTTCCCAAGTTTAGTATATAGCAATATCATTCCATTAAATGTAGGGTAGGCATTTGAACTTGTGATCGTCAAATAGGTTTTCCCTGACTCAAAGCTGAAACTACCTATACTTATCGGGTTACCACTCGTCCGGCCATCCAAATGTACACTGGAATGAGTTATCAAACAATCCGTTTCATTGCTACCAATGATACCGGTCATGTCTATTTTGTAAGTAGTAACACTACCACTTACAGATGACGTGAAAGTGAGTTCATCCTGGTAATATTTACTTCGGAACATAAAAGCTCCTATACCACTATAAAATTGGCAAAAGATAAATCCAAATACCGGATCATAAGGTGTCATATCGACCAGTAGCCAACGATAGTTGATGACAGTACCACTATCGCTATCATAGAGTGGCACGAGGCGGAATTTGGCAGAAGTCTTAGTGGCAAGAGAAATGTAATTATTGAAACTCACGCCATTATATATAGGAGAAGATACGAAGTTATCAACTCCAGCAAGTGCCGATGTCCGCCCTTTCACAACGAGCCTATTCTGAGTACCATCTTCCAAGGAATCACCTTGATACAATGAATAAGGAAGATAATCGATAGTAACCTCTCGTCCTGATTCATCGCTTGATCCTACCAACTCAACATTACATTTATTACCGGTAATAATCAGGCGATTGATATTGTCACCAGGAAGGATACGATAGCTCTGTGAATTACCGGACTTTATTTCTGTTGGATACATGACTGTACCTCTAATCTTAATATCACCTTTCGGTTCAAAGATGATACTTCCTCTCTTGCCTAAGAACTGTCTTCCGGTTTTGAGGTTTACACAATAGTTAGGGACGAAATCAATAGAACCAAATTCACTCAGTGGATCATTAGGGTTAAAGTTTTTATAATCCAATGTCGGATTGCCATTTGCATCTACCCCATGCTGACTAAACATAAAATCATCATAGAAAATAGCGCTTGCGAAATTAGCAAATTGAGCCATGAGTATCTCAACATAAAGAGCCTTATAACTTTCAAAAGGTATCCAAGTGGCTTTGGTGCCATTGACTGCATAATCCTTTTGAGGATTATTAATATTTGATGGAACACCATGACCGATCCAGGTGGTAATCTGATTCATCACATAATAGATACCATTATATAGTACATAAGGAGCGACCATATCCGTACATATATAATCCGTATGTAGGTCGTATTCACCTGCCGGATAAGGAAGCTGGCCACGAGAACCTTTTGCACCATCCTCAGGAGCCGCTGTAACATTAAAGGTTGATGCTACTATCTGTTTCTTTGCCATAAGATTTAAGATTTAGTTCCTTGTACATAGCCGGTAATATTACCCCCTGCACCCTTCACATCGGTATAGGTAAGTTTACACCCGGTTGTAGTAGGCGCATTGGCCGGAGTAAAAGCGGTACCGTCAGCTTTCGTAAAAGTAGTCTTGAATGTAAAGCCGGTTACTTCTTCACCTGTACCAGTCTTCTTAACCTTATATGTCGCAGTTACCTCACTGGTAGCACCGCTACTGGTAAGATACGTAGGCCCACTGAAGTTAACAGCTAGGAATAAGAGGATCTGTTTCATCGCTCACTTCACAGATAGCAGTAGCAACCACTTCACCGCCGATAATAAATTCGGCTCTTACACTTAGCTTAGAATCAATGTCATCAGCCACTAATGAAACACTGTTAGCGGTTGACCATGCTGTGGTTGACGGCATCTTGTACCATTTCAGGGAGTAGTTACTTTGTGGTACTAGAGAGCCGCCTTTATAGAGTTCCTGATCCACTTTAACGGTAGCTGTATCACCATCAATAATACCACCATCGGAAGGATAAAGAAACCGTAGTAAGCGGAGTTACTAAATTCTGAGATGGCAAGAGGTATCTCAGAAGTGTAGCCAAGATTATGCCCGGAAGCCTCAATCTCACCATCCATGCGGATAGTATCTGCATCCATGTTAGAAGCGGAAGCAAGATTTCCTACGATCTTCAGAGCCGGTACATTCACGGAGCCATTATTGTAAGTAGTGGTTTGCATCTTACCGGCTACAGCAGCCGGAGCGGTAGCTAACCCGGAAGCGTTGAATGTTATAAGTGTATTGTTATAATACCATTTCTCGGAACCAGAAACAATCGACTTGATCACATTCTCATTACCTGAGCGCATGACCGGATAGATGATAGGTTGATTAGCCGCTACACTCCAGTCCGGTACGCACTTACCCGTGTCTTTTTGGTACATCTGCACGAGTGGCTTGGTAGATCGAATATTCCCCTGCGCACTATCACCATCAATAATCATACCGATATAAAAAGAACCCGCAACATCACTCATCCTGTACCTCCTCTCCGTTAATTGAGTTATCTTCCGCCACAGGTTCTTTATCACTGTCCTGAACCGGCAAAGAATCCTCAGCAGGTAATTCACTATTGTTTTCATTCTGTACCTCCTCTCCAATTTTATTGCCACCGGCTTCGATTAGCTTGGCGGCTTCCTGTTCGGTAAGAACCTGCCCGGCAATGCCTTTCACATATTCTTCCGGCTCGAACCTCACCATACGAAGATCACTTTCGTTAATGATAAACTCTCCGTCGGCAGTCCGATGGCGGACATCAATCACACCGGCACGACGGGCGATATCGGCGGACACTTTTAAGTACTTCATTTCTCTCATATATAAATTAAATTGTTAGCCTCTGGCTATTATTACTTCATTGGCGCCTGTACGGATGGGCTCACCACTCTTGGTAGTAAGCACCGTATAAGGGCCTATCTCGTAGACTTCAGGATAAACAGACATCTGCAGGCCACCACTCAGTCGTAAGCTGCCGGCTGTAACCGATATCGAACTACCGTGTCCGATTTCCGTAGCAGTCGCACCCGCAGCGGACGACTTCTTAAACCACTTCACAAAAAAGTATTTATTGATCTGGTCCGTTGTCAGCTCCTCTTTATTCGTCAGTATCTTCACATAAAAAGTCATGTTGGCCATTCCCTGACGAATGGTATTGCCATTCGGACTATAGACAAATGCCTTAATCGGAGGAATCTTATAAACTATGGCCGTCTCAGCCATCAAAGTATCATCCGTAGGAGCTGACGGCTTGGTTCCGGTATAATAAGCCGCGCGGCAGCGGATAACGCTCAGATTAGTATTGTCAGCATCAATACGCAAAGTATTGGTACCCTGACCGGATACGTATTCAATATTCAGGTCAGAAGAGTTGATAAGGGTTTCCTCTCCGTTCTCGACTTTGTACCACCAATATGCTACATTGGCATCCGCTACCGTCTCGCTGCCCATTTTTAAAGCGGCAGTAATATCTATATATTGGCTATCCTTCAGGGGATTATAGGTTATCTTGAGGCTGGTTAATACTCAATGAAAGCTGGTCATCACTCTTCTGTATAGAGTTCAGAGTGAATGTATCGGTATATACCAACGTGTTTTTATTTCTGGAATCCACATAGGTAGCCCGGCAAAGAATCTGCACAGGAGTAGTTGGCGAAACATTCTTCTTCACAAGCAATGTTCCGTCAGCATTCAGTGTATAATTGCTATTCTCCGAGGTAATCTGAGTGCTCTCACTGTTTTCATACCAGGTGACAGTCAGTTGACTACTCTTATCCCCATTACTGATAATCTTATCCGGATCGACAATATTGAGGAATGCCTTTAGCTTCATTGGGGTAATAGCCCGGTTAGGAATGTATGTATTGGCATTCGTGTAATAAAACTGTGTCTTACTACCTCCACCATCAATAACAATACCAAAGCTCGCCTTCAGAGGCGTATAACTGGTTCTGACCGGCTGCGGTTGAACCGCGGTTTTAATTTTCATATATCTACTATTTTCGACATTAGTACTCTCAATACCGTCACGGACGTATGCCGTACAGGTGAATTTCACTTTTCTTGTAGTACCCCAATTGGAAGGCATGTCCTCGTTTGTCAGGTGCAGTACCCGCCCGTTATTGGCGTGAGCGACCGACCAGGCATTATCTTCCGTCACCTGACCACTATCACGAGTCCATGACCAGTCACCCGCCAGCACATCAGCAGAGATATCATTGTAGCCCCAATAGACAACAGGTGTGATCTCCGTATCAACTTTACCGGCAAAAAAGGTATAACCGTTACTGGATGAGAATTCAAGGGTTAGTTCTGAGTTACCTTCAATCTGCGCCCAGTCAGTTGCATTCCATTTGGGTTCCTGAAGTGTGCCGGTAGACAGACACATCCATTTACAGCCAACATGATAGACTGCATCATAAACTGTGTCTGTAGACTGATAGGGATTGTTCACAGCATCCTCAGATGACCACGGACCCCGATTATTCTCAGAACGAACTGGTGTACCCTGATAGCCTATACGCAATAAGTCCTGTATAGCGATACCACGACAGTAGATATAGCTATGGCGGTAGTTGATCGGCAGGTTGTCAAACAGTGACAACTGCTTTAACTTGCCTATAATGATAGCATAGTTATTCTCTTCCAGTATAGGTTTCGTTACTCCATCGAGCATACAGATACACTTCTCACGGGAAGATAGGTACCAATATGCCTGACGATCTTCGTTCACCGGATTACCACGATGAGAAAGTATCATTAGCGGTTCCGGTGGATAGTTTTTGCCTCCGGGTACTTCATCGTCCGGATACATGACCGCAGTGATGGTATTAGATACTGTATTCACGTTAAGGACACGCAGCCATGAAGTATAATAATCTCCAGTACCTGAAGCGAGGTTATTCACCATGCCGTAAACAACATCATTCTCGTCCAAGGCTGTGAAATCATTCTCCCAACGTTTACGAAGCGGTAAACGATAGGTACCATCTTCTAATAGTTCGACACTCTCAACAGTCCCGGACTCGGAAAAAGAATAATCTGATTCCATAGCAGACAAACGGTTGAAGATTACTTCCTGAACAATAAGAGCAAAACGAGCTTCCAAGATATCAGCCTGTACACGGCCATCTTTAAGTAGAATACCTTTCCCAGCAACTAATGAGTCAATGGTTTCGCCAACTTCGGCACCCCCTAACAGCTTCAGTAAGAAAGGCGTTTCATCAGGTTTGGATTTATGAAGGAAGATTTTATTCAGTTCTTCTAAAGAACACTGTGATAACAGATTCAAAATGCCCACCAAGGTACGCCCAACACGTTCTCCCGTGTTTTCTCCCTCCTGGGTGGCATATCGTACCTGCCGGGCTAATTCTTTAAGTGTTTCAATCGTATCTGCCATATCAGTTGAATGCCTTCCTACAGTTAACAGCCTTATAGGGTTGCGACAAGTGTATTGCCGCGATCACCCCATAAAGCTGGCTATCAATATTCACCACATAATCCGCTTCTACCTCTTCAAGTGAAAAGGCAATCCATTGGCGGTTCTTCCGTTTGTCTTCAAGTACTTGGTTCAGCATCTCATCAAGAATGCGCTCGCACTTGTCAAGTGCGGCCTCTATCTGTTCGTAGTCTGAAGTATCAGACACATGTTCCAATACAAAGAGCAGATAATCACGATCCTTCAAATATGCCCCCGGAACACCGCCATATCCGAACCCTGAACCACGATCCAGAATCACCGCCGGATAATGCAGTACGCTGTCCAGTGCCGTGTGCTTCTCCCGTTCGGATGAAAGGAAATGTACCTCGTCATTCTCTTTATGCCGGATATCAACATGTCTTTCGGCCAAACTCTCTATGTACTCTGAAAATGTCATTTCTTCTGTTTTTGAGCATCACGTATTCTTTTATTGAGCAGGCGAAATGCCGTTGCTACCGGCATGGCCTGGTATTTCTCCATCACCGCCACATCATCACCGACAAAGGCATCGAAGATATCAAGCCAGTTGACCGATGGCGCGGTCGGTTTCTTGTCGTTCTTCTCCGGTTCATCATTCAATGGAAACAGGAAAGGAAACGCTTTGGAAAGCCACCTTTTGACAAAAACATAGTTCAGGAATATAGCATACTTGACATACCTGTCTATCTTCGCCACTTCCGACAGCCGTTTTTGCAGTATCAGCGGTTTCTGCCTGCTAAATAAGCCGTTTTTTCCACCCGCCGGTAGGACAATATATTCGTTATCCTTCAGGTACAGCATCGATACGAAAGTATCCAGTGAAGCATCCTTGCCGTCACGTGCATAGCGGTTGAAAGCCGTGTCCACGTGCATGAAGTGCTCGAAACACATCCCTTTCAGACGGTCACCCGGCGCTTTCAGTCTGGCTACACAAGGAAGGATAAAACGGTCCATCCGGACACGACAGTCGCTGATGAACTCAAGCAGCTCACTCAGGCGATAGATATAATAACTGTCAAAGCCAACTCCGGACGGTAGGGAATAAAAGCCTTTCAAGAATGAAGACTCATCCATCTCCTGAAGGTAAAACCGTGACACAAGCAGAAACTGATCCGGTGTCAATTCTTCCCATTTCTGCGGTACCTGACGTATAACCTCACGACGGACACCGAAGCTGCGATAAACAATACGAAGCTGTCTCATATCCAGAATGTACGTTTACGGTCATTGTCCCGGTCGAATATCCTTCGTGGATCACCGGCATAATAGTCAGCAAAATAACTACGGGCAATCCGCAACAATGCAGTCATGTACATATCGGCATCCACCTTCAGGTTCTGTATCTGTACGGCTACGCGTTTAGTGTCCACCGGTTCTTTCTGCTCATTGCCCTTCTCTCCTGATCGGATTGTTGTGAAGTACAGCCCGCGGTCCGTAATACTGCCCGTCTCCATCAACAGCCGTCTGACGGCCATTGTCCCGATGTAGCGGGAACAGGCCAGGCGAAAACGCTCCACATTCTTCCGCTGCCCTTCATCTTCAGGTGGATTGACCAACCCGTCAATCAGATGCTCATAAAGCCTGTCACCGATAGCCGGCTGAAGCAACATTTCCTCCACAAATTTCAGATGCGGCTGCAAACGCAGGAAGATAATCCGGCTACCGCCAATGAAACAGACATCATTTATATCTGCGGTACTGCGGACAATGGCGGATTTGCGATCCTGATAAGCCTGTGAGATCGCAAATTCCGGATATTCTGCTATATGCGCATACAGGAACTCAAGCAGCTCATCAAGCGCGTTAAACCCTTTGTTGCGGAAAGACATACGAAGATTGTCTTCCTGGTATTTGTACACCTGCTGAAAAGATTCATTGTCGGACTTCTGCCGTTGAAATCCTGCATCCGTGATCCGGACGCTGATTTCATCGAAATCATTCCAGAAAGCCAGGTTCGCGTTGGCCCGTTTGCAGATCTCAAGCAGCCGGGCATCCAGCTTCTCCCGTTCGGTAGCCCCTTCAGTATTCTGTTCCAACACATCCGGATCCGGACCGAAATTATATATCTCAATCACTTCGCCCGCCATCGCATCCCCCAGTAACGGAATCAGGAATTGCCGGAAAGCACCCCGAAGCGGTGCTTCCATCATATCGAACGAAATTGCGGTATTCACCTTCATCAGTGCCTTGAGTTCGGCACCCTTGTTCCATTTCTCTGCACTGAATATCATTAGCTCAACGTTTTTTTGGTACCGCTACCGGTATCGAGGGTTACTAAAATGGTATTGCGGAAACGCAACTCACACTCCGGCATACCGTTCATTTTTATATAGAGTTCAATCGGATCCAGAATATTCTGTCGGTCAATCCAAGCGTTGGCGATGTTCACGAGGAAGGCCTCACGAATATTGGAACCGCCCTGATTGCCGGCGTATGTACCGCCCGGCATACCGGCACCGAGCACATTGGGATTGACCATTAAGGCAAACAATATCTCGGAGTTGGCGGCTGCCGATACCGGAAGGTTGTCGCTGCCCTGATACTTGTTCTCTAACGGCTTGATCTTCCATTCCTCTTCAATCCTGCCGTTCATCTCATTGACGGCATAATGTGAGAAAATAGGTTTCTCCGCATTGTCCGGCCCGCAGAGATTCTGTTCTACCGAGTCCATATACTTCTGAATGGCCGCTTCGCGTTCTGCTACGGAATAGTCCTTGGACGGGTATTTCTTCTCCCAATAAGAATACGGTATCTGTACATGCCACTTCCAGGTAATCTGGTTCTTGTATGCTTTCTTGAGGAAATGAGGAATGAGATGAGCTATTTCCACCCAGCCGCACACGTATGCTGGCCACCAGACAGGCATCCCGTATAAATCATCATTACTCCAACTATCACGCACCGGCAGGATGAATCCGTTCTTCATCTTTCCAGCAAACCGCAACACTTCAGCGTGCATCTGCGGATCATATTCAGATAATACCTCCAATTTGGTGTATTGCCCTTTGCCCGGATGCTGCGGCCAATATCCGGAAACAATGCACTTACAGGCGCCATACTCATCCACTTCGGAGTAACGGCGGTAAAGTGCATTAACCGGATTGACGCCTGCAAAAGAATTGCCGGCTGCTGACGGAACGAACTGAACAGCTCCATTGCCGAACTTCAGATAATCCCGCAGCACCTTCTCCATGTAACGCCTTACATTCCTGGAAGCGACAAAAGCTTGTACCCGGCTATCCGTAACCGGCTTCAGTATTTCGTTGCCGCCATCATCGTAACCGTTCACCGTACAAGGATAAATACCCTGACCAAGTGTCAGGTTCCGGAGAAACTTCAATCCGGTATTGAGCACACTGGTGTTTCCGATCTCTTCGGCCGCCTTCTGCGGGAAATCGTTCTCGTCTCCCCATGGGCGTATCTTCAGCCCGTCGATGTCTATGTAGCTGACATTCGACAAGTCGTATGGCGACAGGATCCGGGCACGGTCCTTCATCTCGTTCTGCGGAGTTCCCGTAGTCTCACCGAATATGTACGTGGACTGCATCAACAGGGGAATACCGCTTGAATTAAACAGTATGTTCATCAGAATACGATTTTCATTTTGTTATACTCCAGTATCAGATCAATATCCACCGGATAGGGATGCCCTTCGGGGTTGCCCTTGCAGTCGCAGGGCTGTACCCCACGAAGCTGATATTCCTTCATGTTCATGCGTCCGGCTCCACAGGCGTATGCCTGCGGGATAAAGTAAACCTTGCCCTCCTTACTGACGAATTTTATCGAAAAGACACGCCGGTTCCCGTGCTCATCCCTGCGGATATCCATGTCGGCCAATGCTAAATTTCTGCGTATTGTTTCCATTGTATATTATTATTCAAATGTCCTGTCAAATGTATAATCGAAGATACCGCCACCAAACGAGTATCTGTCAAATACCTGATGCCTCCGGCTTGCCGGACAGAAGGTCAGATTCACGTTTACCCGCTGATTTCCCATTTTTGTATGGGTAAAGTCAATATCTGTGATGATGATCTCCATCGGTAAAGAAGGCGTGTCATACCACCGCTGTACCGGGGAGGTAAGCATGTCTATCAGGGCCTTGTACTTGTTTTCGTCCAAATACCCGGTGTTGACCGTGCGCAGATCATTGAAAAACGGATTGAATCTCCTTTTCAGCTTCACCATGTCCGCGATATCTCCCTCCAGTTCCGGACTAAACTGTACCAATCCTGAGAATGATATGGATTCCGGTAATCCGAATACATTGTAATAAAGAAACTGGTGTATTTCACGATGGCTTTTCCGGTCGATGACATACCTTACAAGGTCCGTCAACGTGCCATCGGTGATGCGTACATCATACGATAAGATATTGTCGGCCCTGAGACCTGCGAGTTTACCCACCTTAGCCGGACTCATGTTGTATGCCATCATCCGGTTGGCATCGGACAGTTGCAACTCAACGGTTTTCTTGACGCTGTTGCCGGACTCCAGATAGATGATATCCAAATACACTTTAGTCTTGTCAGACACAAAAAGGAAAGGTAATCAATCGTATTTTGCCTGATATGCTTGATTTTATAGCGAGAATAAAATATGAAGCCGGTCAGCGGCTCGAAAGACACACGGTATCTTGAGTGGAACACATATAGCGTGTATTCAGCGGCTGCCTCGCTGTCTGAAATTGACAGTTGTACCGTCATGGGTGGCAGGGCTATCCAGTCATCACCGCTACCCAGCTCCGGACGTACGAAATACTCATTGATGATGGTGCCGGGATCACAAATGACGACTGCATTCTCACTGTCCGGATAGTACACTTCAGAAAGCGCCTCCTGTCCGTCCACCGTCATCTTGAAAGCCAGTTTCTCATGTACGTCCGTAATACGGATATCCTCCATATCGGCGGAAAACAGATACGTGTTATTGCCCAAGTTCGCTACCATCTCCACAGATCTTTAGATATACCCAACACCACCGACCTGTTGTATAAGTCATATCCCGCCCTAAACTCCCACGACTTACGCCGATACCCCAGCAGACAACACACAGCTGTAACGTCCGGCATCCAATCCCAGAGCCAGGGCATTGTTATAAACGACCGGCTGCCGGTAATCCACCACTACCGTACGATCAAGCAGCGCATTACGGGATATGATATCGGTCATTTCCACCCGCAGGTAAGGACGTTCGATAATCGTATCGAGATAATGCTTCTCCGAGAAATAGTCGGCCAGTATAGCCGCCGTATCCACTTCTGTGGGTACCTCACGGACAATCACCTCCGGTTCAGGAATATCAGGGCGTATCGTATCATGCCTAATTACCGTTTCCGGAGTGCAAACAATACTCCGGTGACGGGCCCCCCAGCAGGTAACCTGCCCAACCGGAAAGAAGTGCTATAAACGCACATAGCAACATGCAACTAACGTTCCGTTTCATCGACCTTCCTTTTAAATTTGTCTGTAACCGTCGCCCACAATATTCCCACCTGCTTGATCAGCGTATCTTTAGGTTTGCCGTCAATAACCGCCAGATTCTCCAATATGCTTGTCACGTGCTCCACACAGAACCAGGTCATAACGAACACTTTGACAATGGAAAAGAACAGGGTAGCCAGCAGCATGATGAAGCTTTCTTCCGACCCTGCCTTGCTCTCCAGATAGAATGAGTGAGTGATATAAATGATGGTCAGCCATATACACAGCTTGATGATGCAGCGTGAGAAACGGAAGGATTCAAATCCTATGCCGCGGATCTTGCTTGCCTTGATGCCCGTCCACATCTCGGAAACAATGGCGATCAGCATAGCCATCGCCAGCAGCGGGGTGATACCTATCCATTCACTGATTACAGCAGTGATTGCGCTGAAGGAAATAGCCGGCAGTTGCAGGTTATATTTGAAACTGGGTGCCACCGAAAGAAAGAACTCCTTCAGGGAATCATATCCATAGGTACCGACGAACTTGGTGATGAAACGTATCATATCTTTTTTTGTCACAAAGGTAAAATCATAACATCCGCTTTCATAGGACAAAAAAAGCCCCTCCGTGGTTGAAGGAACGGAAAAACAAAAATACCTCTTTACACCCGCTTCCGTTTGCGAGTGTGCGAGCAAACGGAAGCGGGTGCCGCCCTGCACCCGTTCCCAGAATTATTTTTCATGATATCCTTTTTTTTAAATGGATTTTTATCTTTTCAATATCTAATTCATAATTAGGGCATTGATTACAATTCCTCATAAGAAGAAGTAAGGGAAACAACATGCCATGCTTACATCCCCTTCCGTATTCATCTGACGCTGATTTGCAGGTATCACATCTATATATATCTTGCATACAAGCTACACTCATATTTATCTCCTTTCTGTTTTTATATAGCCCGCCCGAAAGCGGGCTATATCCATTTATTCACTGATTAAAAGCTGCTCCAATTCTCCAATTTTCAACTGTATTCTCTTTTTCATAAACTTTATAAATTCCTCCAATAAGAAACGGTTGGAAATGGTAAAAATGTCATTACTGTTGCTATATCCCGAAACTTCCGCAAAGCGAAGTTTATAGAACGCTGTTTCAAAGGTGTTTTCCTCTTTCAGCTTCTCCGCTGCTTCCTCTAATTTATCCATAGCATTGATAAATGCTGTGCGGTTACGGGAAATTTCTTTTTTCCGTTCAAGGTCGGCCAAACATTTTTCTAACTCTTTTGTCTTGCGGTTGATTTCTTCCTGTAACTTAGCCGCTTCATCCTTTTTAGAGTTCTTGCCCTTACCTTTGGGCGTATCGGTCGGCTTTGGTTCATTGGTGGGCTGTTCCTTGCCTTGCTGGCCTGCCTCTTTCATGGCTTCAACTGCTTTTGCTACTTCATTACCGATTCTCTCAACTTGTTTTTCTGTTTGATTTTCCATTTTTGTGAAATTTAAAAAGTTAATAATTAATGATTTATATAATAGTGTTCAACTATTTATCTAACTTATGTACCTGGCTTTCTGCGAAGAGGTAACACAAGGGAAAAAAATCCTCTTTTGCTTCTTCTTCCTTACCCTGCTTTTTCAATTCCTCAATGCGCTGCTTTTCCGCTTTTGAAGTCACGGGCATTCCCCATATCAACAGGGCCCTTTCTCCCTTGCGAACGGTGTAACCCGCTTCTTTCCACTCCCTGAAAGTTTTTAGATTGGTGTACCCATTGCAAGCGTAATGAAATCGCAACAGACCGTTTACTGTGTCGTCTTCGTTTCCCATATATTCACCTAAATTTCTACGGGCTACCAAAGACTGTGATAATACCTTTAACTGTTCCCGTTTCTGCAAGCGTGCTTCACGCTCTTTCTTTTCATCTCTTACTTTTGTCATAATGCTATATATTAGAATGTTATGCCTCAATAATCACATAATCCTCTACGGTTTGGAAATAGGGATCACCCGTTGAAAGGAGTTCCCACTTTTTGCCCTTTGCATCTTGAAAGAGTATGCTTAACTCTCTGATGCTGTCAAACTTTTTGAGTATTCTGTATCCTTTGAAATACTTGTTCAGAACCTCGATAGCCTGTTTGTAAGTAAATGTTTTCATAATCTGCAAATTTTATGTTGAACCTTGAGCTTCCGGGTGTGAGCCTTTTATTGGCTGTTTCCCTGATTGGAGTTTTTTTTTTCTGCGTCGCCTGTCGCTACGCGGTATGTTTCGCCTTTTTTACGCTGCATCAAAAGGTGTTGTAAGGAACAGGAGCAAGTTTTTCAGAAAACCGGAACGGCTTGAATACTACCTGAAGGGTGGAGATTTTTTCTGAAACGTTAGCTTGAACTTGAGCCAGTGACGTCAACATTTACCTTTGCAGCACAAAAAAGCGAAACTGCGTAGTGATAGGGGACAGAAATAAAGGGCGAGAATCAGAAAAGGAAACAGCCTGAAAATACATAGTTGAAAACTATACCGCTCTACCGGTCTCTACCTTAGAATAGAAAAAGACCGGGGGACCTGCATGGGTGCAAACAAACACAAGGAAGCGTTGCTTCCTACCTCTATACGCGTGCAAAATCCGTACTGGAGGAAATAGATTTGCCTGCCTGTTCCTTCAGTACGGATTTTGCGCGCGCCGGGAGCTCTGTTAATGAATGTTATAAAAAATCCATTGCCTTGAGAATGAATACACAATACCCTGTTTTCCATCCGAATGGAAAAAGAAACGGAAGTTTCTTCCTACCGCGCCCTAACAAAAGGCGCAAAAGAAGTCGCAAAAAGTAAGGAAATATGACAAAAGTAACACATTTTTACATCAAAGAAAACACCCTCCGCCAGTCCTCCGGTGCGGCGTTCGGTCCTCAATCGTTGCGAGTCCTGCTATAAGTATTGCGATTGCTGTTGCGAATGTGTATGCAGTTAATCAGATACGCGCATCAACGAACCCATAAGCCTGCCTGAGCAAATGCCCGTACTTCGTCCATATACGTTTATCGACCGCATCACCGAAGTGGGTGGCTTCTTCCGGAAGGATGGACTGGTTACGCTCGCTGCGCTTATCCTTGGCAAAACGCCCCTCGCGGTCCTCGATGACACGCGTATGTTGTTCATGGAGATGAGTGTATATTGCATTTCGAGCCGTTGAAACGCTTCTTCGGAAAACGTTCGTCCTTCTCCGCCAGAATAGAAGCCCACAACAGATATTTATCATGCTGCGGCGGCTCCATGCCCGCATGGGTGTGTTGCTCTACCGTCCACCCGTGTTTCTCCAGACGCTCGATGGCAAGCTCGTTGTAGGACTTCTTGTTGTTGGCACGGCGTGCATCCCCGTAGCGGTCACGGTAATAATGCAGGCGCTTGTTGATATGGTTACGGTAATAGTGGCAGAACTTGTCCATCAGTGCGTTGACCATGGTATCGTCTTCTTCGTCACGCTTGACGAAGAACTCGTTGATGTTGTTGTCCACCGGCTCACGTGTCAGCAGCTTCGTCACGAAATCATAATTGCGCTCCTGCGCCACTTCAAGGAAGGAGCGGCAGAACCCCAGTCAGGTGTCAGCTCTATCGGCTGGTTAGGGTTGCAGTCCAGATCACGCCGGCTGTCATCGTTATTGGCAAGCTGTTGCCAGTTGTAGTTGTGATCCTCCGCAAAGTCACGTATATAGCTGTCATTGGTCGCATTGTAATACACGTGCCGTTCATCCAACTGATAGTAACAGCTATCAATCTTATCCACCATGAAATTCAGGATCTCGATCATGAAGGAAAGCTTATCCATCACCTTGTACTGGTTCAGGATATAGTTCATACCTACATTGGCGATGTTGTCGAAGATAGAGCCAAGGATAAAGAGCGTGCCATCGCGTGAGACGAACGGTGTGATACTTTGCCTGAGACGGACGGTTCATTCCAGATCTCCTTGAAGAGTCCCGCATCATTCGCAATCCTTGCATCAATGAGCTGCATCTGTAACCGCACAATCTTGTTCCAAACATCGAATAGCCGGATGCCCCTCTCTTCCTCGTAATACTTGGCCGGTTCAAGCAGCCATTTCTGTTCAGGCGTGTAAGGCATGGAGGAGAGGAAGGTGTTGCCGTGGTGCTTCAGAACCGGATTCTCCGACTTGCGTCCGAAGATGTGTTCATTGCCACGGTTGGTCGGTGCCGCCTCCTGATCGAACTTCTCTTTATCGAGCGTCAGCGCTTCATCAGTGATGTTGTAGTCAGCATTCGGTCCGCGGCTGTTACCGCCCTGTGTAAGTATATAGAGCATGTGCCCGTTGCTGAAGCTGATACCATACTCAAACGACATGATGTGTTCGTAAGGTTTGTACCATCCCTCAATGGGCCTGCGGCACACCACATAATCACCGGTCTTGCTGACCGGATCCCATTGCTTGTAACCAAGCATCTCCAACATTTTAAATGCTGAAGGCAATGTTTTAGTCAACGCCTGACCAATGGTAGCCTGGGTAAGCGTGGTAATACCTCGCGGCATCAGGCGGATATTGTCATCTATCACGGCACCGGTAATAAAAGATTTACCTGTGCACGTGAGTAGATGACATACCCGTTCTTGTACGGCATTACCAGAAATGCCGCCTGTGCCGGATTGACCTGTATAACCTCTTCCCAGACGTTTTCGTCCATTGTCCTGCCGTATCAATAACGTGGGAAAACAATGTAGTTCACACCTTCTGAGGAAGTCATGCGGGGCATGTCCTGCCCGGTGTCGGCCAGCAGCTGCGGCACCTCTTCCGGTTTGAACTTAGCGGATACGGTACAGACAATCTGTGTCTTGCTGACTGACACCATATCAATGTGCTTATGGTCAGCCAGATAAGAGATCAGGCGTTTATTGGTCAGTTTTTTCATGGGTAATCTGTTATGAGTTCATTATTTCTTCAGCTTGTGCGTCGTCAATAGGTGTGTACATTGAATCCACAAGGACTTCTGCTCTTCCTGTGAAAGATTGCGGACGGCATTTAGGGGAATATCCACCTTTTGCCCCATACTGTTGATCTGGATGTAGAATACGTTCTTCTCCATACGTCGCGGATCCTCAACCGAAGCCGGCTTCTCACCAATCATCTGATGCAGCACTTTCTTAGCGTTGTTCCAGTTGCTTGAGATCACCTCTGAGCTTACAATCCCGGATAAGCTGAATCTGGTCCTTGATCATCCAGGCATACCAGAAGTCCCAGTCGAACTGGTGCTGTGTCTTAAATAACTCTTTTGCCAAAGCGATATCCTTACGTACCTGTGTACGTGAAATCCGATATTTCGCCAACATGATATTGATGATATGGCTCTCATTGGGATAATCGTCAAGCAAGACGGGCTATCTGCAATACCCGGTTGCACTGCACACGAAGATGCTCCGGCAGCGGACTGTTTTCCGGATCAATGATGTGCTGCCGGATGAGTTCATATGACTGTTCCTCCAATGCAGATTTACTTTTGGATGTTGTCAAGTTGCTACTCATACTCAAGATATTGCTTTTGCGATTTAAAGAACTTGATCAGTTCTTGTTGTGCCGGATTGCTGCCGTTAATGGCGGACTTGATGATAGCCTCCCGTACTTCAACCATCTGTCTGAGATGTCCCCGGTAAAAAGCTGTCCGAACTTCAGTGCCCGGAGTACGAAGTTCTACAAGAAAATCCGTCTCGTCCACACCGATATTGATTGCGATCATTCCCGGAGGGATAAGGCGGTACGCCATTTTCTCGACTTCCTCACGTTGTTCCTGCGTCAAACTCATCATTCAACATTTTAAAATCAAAGTCAAAAATATCGCCACCGGTATGGATAATTCCACGTTCCAGCTTCGGGTTATGCGTGGCGTTCTGACTGCCTACAACGGTAATCTTCCAGTCTTCGTTATACAGCAGCGCCACCTTCGCATGTAGTGCCAGGCAGCGGTAGCAGTCCGGGAATGTAGTTACCAGATAGTCGAATGGTTTCGGTGAAATGCTGCGTACACGGTTGTCTATTAAGAACCGTACAGATAACAGTTCATTCGTTTCGACTTTACGACGAAGGGCGTTGATACTATCCATCGAGATGGAGTAAGTAGTCAAGAACAGGTGTGCCGGACCGGTCTGCTTCAAAATATATAAAATCAACTGGATCAGGTTGAACGCCCCTGAAGAGTAGAAATGCTTGTCCCTGCCGGGTACCAGCACCCCCATGGCGTCCGGATGCAGCAGCTTCTCCGCAGCCAGGTCGTGGCCGGAGGCTGCCGCATCCGTTTGGCGGAGAGGGAGCCCAATGTCCTTCATGCTCTCCGCCGGCATCTCATTCATATCGCTGCAACATACCAACATTATTGCAGTTCGGCCAGTCTATAATCTATTTTCTCAACTAATACCTCTTGCTCGGCTACTTTCTTCTCATACTTCACTCGTTTCGGACAGTCCGGAAGCGGGTTTTCCTTGCCGTCTTTAGGCTTGCTCTCTGAAGAATACAGCAACATGTTTTTTGCCTTGGTAATCTTACTCTTGGCATTAGACTTCGCTTTCTTCAGCTCTTCGACGGAAAGGGAACTGATATCCGTCTGCTCATCTTCCTTTTCCGACTTCTCTTCAGCAGCATTCACTTTTTTATAAAGTTCGTCCAGCTGTTCATCAGTCGGTAACTCCTTTTTCTGCTCATATTGCTGTTTGATGGCAGCCAGCAATGTCATACGATTGGAGAGAGAGGCTATACGAGTAACAATATCCTTACGCTGTGCACATACAGCCGCTATATTGCTCTCACCCTGTTCGGCAAGTAACCGGTGCAGCCGTGAACGTTCATTATAGCAATCCCGGAAATCATAGATGATTTTGGCGATCACTGGAGGGTAGGCCGGCTGTTCATCCGTTTCACGTGCCAGTTCCTTTTCCGCAATGGAAACAATGACCGCCGCCGTTTCTTCCGGAACCGTCTCGGAACGGCCGTCATTACCCGGCACTGCATCATCCGCCAGGTCCACATCCTCAAAACGCGGATCATCCGGATGGTACCAGACCTTAATCATCTGTCGGATCTCATACTCCAGCTTCTCGCGGGTATGCGGCTTTTCGCCCTGGCGTGCCAGACGTGCGGCGACAAACCCCTTATATCCAGAACGGGTCAGGATATTCACTCCGGTACTATAATCCCGCTTATTGGAATTTAACCACTTGATGCCGTCCCTGCGCGCCTCGATATAGTTCTGTGTAATCTTTGACATTGTATGTACGTTGTTTAGATGATACGCAAAGCTATTGCGGTTTTTGTTGCCGGAATAGGACAAAACAAAATGTCCGCCTCCCGGAAAGAATTCGGAGACGGACATAAACAAGCAACTAACAAAACGAAGAAACGAAAAATCAACCTCCAGGTGCAGCCTTTACGATAAGAATGTCTTCTGTGTCACCTTCATATACACACTTGACGGGTGTAGCGAAAGTATAGTGCAACGTACTCTGGTTTCGTCCGCTACTACCTGTTCCGGTAGTGGCCCCGTCACCTGAGGCACGCATGGCACCACGTCGTTTGTCACCCATCAGATAATTCATGCCGTTGTTATCAGTCACGATAAAGAACATCTTGCGCCCTTTGGTCGCATTCTCAAAACCGAATATCTTCTTCCGCATCTTGGGAGAAATGATATTCAAGTCCATCAGCGATGACTCACCGCCTGTCTCTCCCTGATCCGTAATCTTGAATTCCGCCAGGTCGTCCGTGAAATCCATCTTGTAAGCCCGCCTGCCTTCCTTCATAACCAGGTCACCGACCAGTGTACCGGCTTCCTCAAGTGAAAGAGGGGATTCCGTCTTTTTCGGATAGTCCGGCCACGTGGCCACGTCCTCATGATAGCCGAAGATGACGGACGGTATGATACCCGCCCATGTTGTTGGCTATCGCAGTCCATTGCCTCGTTGATATCATCAAGGGCAATACATAATTTAGGATCTACTTCTGCCATAGTCGTAGGGTTTATTCGGATTTAACAACATAAGTACCCGTCACCTTCTCCACTTTGCCCGCAGCGGAGTCTTCTTCTGCACGGCAGGAGTGGTGTATCCGGCAGCCTCCAAGAACTCGACGGTATATTCCTTGCCACCGGGAACTGCCGCATATGTACCGGACTCACGCCAGGCTTCCTCGCCCTGGATGCGCCATTTACCGCCGTTGTTGACCGCTTCATCCGGCGTAATGGTCACTTCAATGTATCCGAACGGATTAGTTCCTTCAGGATCCACCGGACGGTCATTGACACAGAACTCGGACTTGTGCACAGACACGAACTGGAAACCGATCACATACTTGCCCGCAGCATCGAACGTATAGGGATTGCCGGACATGAACGGCTTGATGGACTTGAAGTCGCTCTCCTTGTCAAAGCCGTAGCATACGTTCTCCTTGGTGGTCAGCATAACGAATTGGCTACCGTCCGGAAGATTTGGAATGCGCACCAGCTCACAACGGTTGTTGGAACCGAGCAGGTGCTGCGTGTCGGAAGTGTCCTCCTTGAGTCCGATGACAATGGTGCCTTCGTCCTTGCGCCAGTCATCGTACATGTCGCCCAGATCGTCGGAAATGAACATCTTGATGTTCTTCTTGCGCTTGAAAGTGCGCGGCATGTGGCGCCACATCTCCAGCAGCTTTTCGCCGATGTTGGCGCGAGTCAGTTCACCGGTGGCATATACGTTGCCTTCAGCACTGGAGATATCTCCGACTGCCTCGCCTTCGGTAACAATGGTACCGATACCGTCGAAAGAGTCCTGAATGTCCGTCTTTTCTTCATCCGCACTGTATTTTGCTGTGAAAATAGCAAACAGCAAATCATTGGATGCCAGTTCATGGCCGTGGTTGATCAGCCACAACTCAAAGGGATGTTCTTGCGGAGCGTACCGGGCACCTCAGCAATGTAGGTGCGTCGGTAACGTTCCGGTTCATCGGACATTTCCATCACGACGGGACGAACGACCAGACGACGCGGAACAATCTTACCCAGATACTTGCCGGCAGTAAACTTGCCGGTGTACTTGCTGGAATACTTCCGCCTTCTACCTTGCCCAATTCAAGAGAATCGGTAATGCCCGGTACCGGAGTGAAATGTTTCAATACCTCCGAAGCGTCGAGCTTATCAACCGCCTTCAGGATGTCTCTGTGTTTTTTTACCGCGGTCAGAACCGTGGTAATGTCAATAGGTGCTTTAAAATCCATAATAGAATAGTTTAGATGTTATTCATTCTCATAACTGTTGATCGGATCTGTGGCGATATCGGCAAACTTGCTGTCTTCGTCCGATTCCTGATGACTGGCGGTACCCGTACCGGGTATCTTGGCGACAATGTCACGGATAACTTGTACCTTGGCCTTGCTGTCGGCTGCATTCCTGACGCTATCGCTCAAGCTGTCAAGGTCATTCACGACTGCCGTCAGATTGTTTTCAGCTGTCTCCTTGGCAGTATTGGCGGCTGCCAGGTCACTTTCAGCTTTGGTTTTCGCTTCGTTGGCTACTTTGACGGCGTCATTGATAGCCTGCAGATTCTCTACGGTAAGCAACATCTTGCCGTCTTTTTCCTCAATGCCTTCGCTATTGAGGATCTGGTTAATGAAAGTAAATTCTTTACGCATAACTGTATTTGAAGAATTAGAAATGTCTTCAGATTTATTATTGGCAGGAAACAGCCCTTTGATACCGTCGATAATCTGGGAGACCAAGTTTTTGTCACGGCCTTCCGGTTCCGGCTTCCCCTCCGAATCGATAGCCGGCAACGGTAGACCAAGCGGTAAAGCAGTCGGTTATCTCATCGGTTACCTGCGGTTTCTTTATGGGTACCGGGAATAATCTTGTCTATAAATCCCCAGTCTTTGGCTTCAGCGGCAGGCATCCAGCGTTCTTCTTCCATCAAGGTGATAATGTCCTTCAGGCTCTTGCCGCTGCGATTGATGTACTTCTGTGCAATCATCAGGTCAATAGCCTCGGCACTCTTCTTTTTATTCTGCAACTCCTTGATGGTGTCCTCCAACTGGTCCGCATTGAGCTGTCCCCAAATATCCACTCCAAAACTGCATTTATGTGCCAACCACATACCGTCCTCGTGCATCTCAATGGACTTGGCACCGAACGCCAGTATGGTAGCCGCCGAAGCGTTGAAGCTGATAAACTCCACCGTCACGTTGCCGTGTTCGGCCATCAGGGCGGACATGGCAACCGCTTCGGCCACATCACCGCCCGGACTGGAAATCTTCAGGCGTACAGGTTGATCTTTCGCTTTGTCCAAGAAAGTATTTCAGATAGTTCTTATTATACCAGAAGCGATCAATCGCTCCGAAAAGTGTGATAACTGTCTCGTTCATATAACTTTTTTACGCAAAGAAAAGCGCAAAAAAAACGGTACCCAAGGACATCGGGTACCGACGGTAAGCAGATAAACGTTTGAACGAAAGCGTGTTGTGTGTCGGCAGAGGAAGCCGTACGGCTATATTTCCTCCATGTTTTCAATATAGGAGGTCGGTTCATCCTGGATGCAGGTGAACGTGAATGACGTTCCGTTCCGCTCGGAAACGGCGCGTCCGCTTGTCTTGTTCGTGGCGAACAGCATAAGTGCGTCTTCCTGTCCACACCAATGGACTTCGCCGTTGCCGTCCACTGCCAGCACATACCACAAGCCACGCTCCAGCGTCTCCATCAGCTGATGATTCACTGAGGAAAGTTTAGGAATCACCCCTTCAATGGAAACATTCCAGCAATCCCCCGGCATCATTCACTTCCTTATCCTCATTATAGGAATAGGTGTCATTGGCATATACCGGTATGGAAATAATATCCTCCCGGTTGCGAAGCTCCAGATAGTTCAGACCGGCGGCATAGTCCTTACGGATTTGCACGAACGAGGCCGGAGGCACGGCAATCACCTGCAACAATCCTCCGACGTTTTCAAAATCATAATGCATTGCTTTCATAAGTCATTTTTCCCTGCTGGGAAATTGTCCCGAATTCGGACAACTTCCCCAATATTATACGGTTAATAAAGTCTAAAATTGTAGTATTCTCCACCGTCTTCCTATATCCGTGTCGGTTATACTCCCTGCGGATAGTCTCATAAGACCAGGTGTCGTCAGTGAACCCAAACTTTGTCTGGAAATTACGGATGGCGGTTGATAGCGGAAGTCCCATACTGACATGGGTATCAAGATACAGGAACAGTATCTGTTTGATCCGCCGCTCCATCTTGGTACCGAACGCCACCACTTCGGTATTCGACATCGCCCAGCCGTAGCGGTAGAAGTCATCACGGCGTATCTCTACCGCCACATTAGCCGTATAGCGGTAAAGGTTGCGGTATTTGTTCTCGTAGCGTCCGGGTTTGGATAGCCGAGAAAGAAAATCTTTCTGCAATTCCTTGTCGGAAGACAGGTTAACGATTTCAGTCCAGGTATCATCAGGAGCATTGAAATTATGCAGTAGGAACTGCCGGACATACGGTTTGCAAGGCAGCCAGCAGACAAATCGATCTTTCTTTGTCATTTAAAG
>VOFK01000217.1_pt1 | contig 24000 bp, 45 predicted proteins | sample 5384121 | NCBI WGS metagenome assembly VOFK01 (sample SAMN12384730, study PRJNA508395) | human gut metagenome | isolation source: healthy gut J | host: Homo sapiens | reverse complement strand
CTACTTCCGGCATATTTGCAGCTCGCGCCCCTGCCGAATAGGGAATGCTGCGGACTACCAATGGTCAATCGGTATCATGGGACTCTCACCCCTCCGAGGATCGCTCCGAGCCGCCCTTTCAGAGAAAAGACGGAAGTATCATTATACCCGGCATCTGCATCGTCGCAAGCAGCCGCACCACACGGCTGTTATAGCTCTCCGGAGGTCGCTCGTTCCCTTTCGGGAGGTCCTGGCGTCGGAAGCTGTGTTGCTTCGCAGAAGCGGAAAGATCCGCAGCACTGAACTATTCAGTTTTCAAGGATCAGTGAAGCGGTCTGATTGACCCCTTCACTTTACAACGGACATTTTTTTAGAAAAAAACAGGGGTCGCATCAAAATTTCTTGAAAAATTTTTTTGCTTTCCGCTTGACGTACTTTGCGGTTTCCTGAACGCTTTGAGCGCGGATGCCATTTTCTTCTGCGTATTCCTTGTAGCTCTGCCCTTTCAAGAAGCACTCAATGAACACCCTCTGTTGATTCGCTGTGAGATACTTCAAGAAATCCGACACACCAGCGTTGAACGCGGTCTCCTTGGTAAAGTCACTTGGATCCATGAGCCATGCAGATGCCTCACGCTCTTCGCTGGGAATCGCATCAAGTGAGAGCAACGTCGGAGTAGAATCGGACGGTTCATCCGCATAGACATCATCTGTCCCGTAGCTACGACGAACTCGCTTTTCTTCAACACGAAGGATTTTCATGACCTCACGGTCAACCTCCGTTACTTCGCCGGTGATTTTCACGCGCACCATGCACTTTCCGTCCTCCGTGGTCCAGAGGTCGTAGTCGAACTCGACAGGGGTTTTAGGGATTCGTTTCATTGCTTGTCCTTTCCGCTGGCGCGGAGCAGCGGATGGACAAGCCTAAAAAAGAGCCGCATGACGGTGAGTTGTGATCCCATGCCGATAAAACAGAGTGCGAACACTCTGTTCATGCGGCATTAGGAAGACTCACCAGTCAGCGGCTCCACAGCACAGCTATCAAATATTTATTTGTTAAACTCCTTATCCTCTGTTGAGGTGGAGATATAACCTTCTCATACTGAGAACATTGAAGACGGTTTCTCTTCCGCAGAGCTTACACTTTGCCTGAACGTGACCTCTTGTGTCCTCAAAAACGATGATGGTATTGTGATGACAGTACGGGCATTCCATCGTTCGCCTCTTCTGGCTGGCGATGGCGATACGCGCCCGTCTGATCTTCATCTGCATTTCAGCAGACGGTTCAGTAACACGGATATTCTTTTTCATGCCCATACCTCCGTCGGATCATCGAACTCTGAATATGGGCGGTCTTCGAGATAACCAAGCTGGCGCAGACGGATGACGGCTGCGGACTGGGAAACACCAAGTTGAGCGCATATCGCTCTGAGCGACAGGCGATCCCGGTATGTAAAGTAGCCGCCATAGGACGTCAGCTTCTTCTCAGGGATGAAATACCACGCGGCAAGGTCAACTTCTTTCTGCGGCATCAGGATTGCCGCTCCGAGGACGTTTGCTTGCCATTCATTCCAGTCCTCATGTGTTTTGAGATCACGCAGCGAATAGGCTGTTCGTGCGGAATACTGCCGGTTGCAGCGTTGCTTGACTTCATCGGATTCCATCTGATAGAGAATCTGATGAGCGCATTCGTGGGCAAGCGTGAAGCGCCGCTTCCCGCAGAGCTTTTTATTTGCCCTTGACGGATGAAGCTCTCATCGAGCAACACCTGATTACATCTGAGCGGAAGTGTTCGCCTGACACCCTTTTCCTCAACGATGTACTCTGTATCAGTATAGGCAGTCAAGCCGCAGATACTTCCATCAGAGGAAAGTCGGGCAAAAGACACTTGCAAGCCGAGATAGTCTCTTGCGAACTGATCAATCGGCGTGGCACGAGCCATACGGACTTCCTCGGACTCCGTGCCGAAGAAAAACTTGTTGAAGTCTTCCGTGACGGCTGCTGCAATTTCTTCGATTTGCTTCTGAGATAAGATCACCGGGCATTCTCCTTTGCTTCGACAAACCACTTGTCTCCTTCATGAAAAAGGAACGACTCCTTTCCTTTAATCATGACTGTGTAACGGATGCCGCCACCACCAACCTTCTTGGATGAGGCGCGGCATTTGTAAAGAATCTGGTCGATCTGAAAAATCAAACCGTCCTTCCAACGGATGAGCCGGGGCTGAATTGCACCTTCCTCATCGACATCGAGATTTACCGAAACATACGCTTTTCGGCACTTCGAGCAGTTCATGAGCTACCTCCGTTCATAAAAAAAAGTTACCTGTTTTTTCGACACGAAATTCCTCAACATTATTGACACACACATCGTTCGTGTGGTATCATAATTACGAACAGAGATTTCGTGTAAATATATAGTATAGCACGAACATCATGTTCGCGTCAATAAGATAGGCGAAAGTTTTGTTCGTGTTCATGGAAAATTTAAGAAAGAGGTGCCTTATGGGATTCAAAGACAGGCTTAAAGAGAAGAGAGTGGAGGCAAACCTGACGCAAGCCGCTCTCGCAGAAAAAAAGTCTCTGTTACTGCAAGGACAATTCAAAATTATGAGCTTGGCACTCGAAAACCGACAAAATACGACATTGTAAAAAAAAACTTGCCGAAGCTCTGAACACAACGCCGGAGTATCTTCTCGGCAACGGCGGAATGCTCGTTCTCGCAGCACAGGAACAAGGCGGAGCAAAAGCGGCGCGTGAAATAGACGAACTGGTGAGTGAAGTCACCGGTATGTTCGCGGGAGGTAAGCTCAGTGAGGATGCGCTTGACGGCGCGATGCAAGCACTCACCAGAGCCTATTGGATTGCAAAGGAAAAGAACAAGAAGTACACGCCAAAAAAATATCGGAAAGAGCAGCCGGAGGAATAAGTCCGGATTTTTGTACAGGGTGTTCTTTATAATTGATCATGATGATCCACGAATGGAGGTGGCGCGATGAATGCCGAACAGCTATCAAAAGTTGGCAGCGATCTTGTGCGACGCTGCGGCACACGAGATCCTTTTCAGATAGCAAAAGAGCTGGGCATCATTGTTCTGGATGATTGCGAAAACTTCGGGCAACTCAAAGGAATGTATCGCGTTGTCAAGAAAAATCGCTTTATTTTCTTGAATCAGGATTTAAGTCCGCAAACGAAGCGTATTGTATGCGCTCATGAGATCGGTCACGACCGACTGCACCGCGCACTTGCAAAAGGTGATGGATTGCAGGAGTTTGTGCTTTACAAGATGAACTCTATCCCTGAGTACGAGGCGAACATTGTTGCGGCTGAGATATTACTTAATTCCGACGAGGTGCTTGAGTACATTTACGATTATGGGTACACTTCGGCGCAGATTGCACAGGCAATGCATACAGACATCAACTTGATTGCCTTGAAGATTGCGCATCTGGCAGAGACAGGGCATGACCTACGCCGGATAGATTACCGAAGTGATTTTTTGAAATAAAGAGGTGGCGTATGACAAGAAGCGAAGTTATGAAAGACTTCATGAAGAAGACCGTGGTTCCGGTCGCTGTTGTACTCCTGCTGTTTTCTGTTTTCAGCCGCATATTCGTTGAGAACGGAACGCCCGATTATTTCCTGATCTGGCTTGCTTGCGGAGTGCCTTTTGGCATTGGGAAGATGTTCACGCTGATTCCGATTGGCTTTGGCATTTCCGGGACAGTAGGTGTTGTCGCACTTAACCTTGTCCTTGGCGGTCTGATCGGCGGCGTAATTCTGATCTGGAAGCTGGCAGTTGCCATCTGGTATCTGCCCCTGAGTGTCGTTCGTTTTATGAAAGCGTAAGGGAGGCTATGTGTATTATGGGGAAGAATGCAGGCAAGACCTCCGCTGTAATGCAAAACGAAGATATGTCAATGTTTAACGCCTATGAGAGAGAAAACATACGAAGAACGAAAGCCGTGCTTGACCGAATCGAGCATGAACTTAGACTTGACCGCACCACAGCGTACCAGGTCGCTCTCCATGAGGTTATGGCAATGGACAAGGAAAGGCAGACTCTTGACGCAATTACAGATTGTCTGGAAAAGCTGCTGCCTTCAAATTTCTGCAAAGACATCAAATAAACTGCTGTGATTGCAGGTCTTGAAAGGATATTTTCAGGATGGAATACAACGACTATAAAGAAGCCCTTTTCTATGCCGCTTCCATCTTTAACGAACGCTTGGGGGCAGAGTTCAGCGAGGACAATCTTGTACTGCGCTGCTTTCAGACGGAAAACCAGCAGGAAGTCTTTGAGCAGTTCTGCAAGCAGTATTTCCCTGACCGGCTGGAAGACCGATATACAGAGGACGGCTATTTTGACTTTCACGCCTCTGCATTCGTCGGCACAGGAGACGGCGCGGACGGAATCCTTCTGCGCACAGACATAGCGCGTCATCCGGCAGAGTTGAAGCACATTCTTCTGCATGAGCTGGCGCATATCTTCTGCACCCGCAACGAGATTGGCGGAGATAATTTCTTTGAGCGATACTGCATGGATGATACCATCAGCCGCGAAGAGGACGGAACCATTAACGCCGGTTATGCGGTCTGGCGGGAACTGATTGCGGAGCTGCTTGCATTTGAGCTGGATGACAACTGCGATGTAGTTCCGCTCCGACGCAAGAAAGACCTTCTCAGCTATTACGAAGGAGAACTCCTGACCGGCAACGGAAAAATGGGCGTCAGCATGATTCTCTGTGAGGCAATGACCAGTGCTGAGGGCGAAGCGTCTATGACATGGGACGCTGCCAAAAGCAAGTTTGCACGGTTCAAGCCCTTTGATGATCCACTGTACAGGGACTTGCTGGAACTGGTTTTTACACACGTTAGAGAATACTTTATCGTGATCGACCGCGACTTTATCTATGAAATTGGAGTTTTGTATCTGAGCATTGCCGCACAAGCGATGATCGCGTCCCTAAAGAACAGATTTCAGGAAGAATAGACAGACCGATAGAGAGAGAGGACGGGCAACGATATGAAATATAAGCTGTTTCGCTCCCCCGGTAATCTGGACAAGGCAGTCCGGAAGCACGAACTGGTTGCCGTGGAGACCGGCAAGAACATTGATGATGTGGCAGAAGCGCTTATCCGTGATGTTCGGGATGATCTTGCGGAAATGCCGGAGTATGCGCACTGTGAAACCGCTGCGTATGCACCGGAACCAATTCAGGAGCATCGCCGCGTAAGACGTTATCAGTATGAGATGATGGGTGTTGTTTACCCGCAGTATGCGGAGAAGAACATCCTGATTGATTATGGCGTGATTGAAGAGGCGGAGTAATGTCAAAGAGATATGCCAGACAACTACATAGTGCAGATGGTTTGATTGCCGCCGTCGAACAATACGGCTTTCTGCCCTTCTTTCGGAACGAGATTCACGGCTTCTCCATCGAGGAACTTTGCCCACCTGAGTTATGGTTTGCGGATGATGTAGATGGTCCGTGGGAATGGAAAGGACCGGCTGCGCGGAGCGGCAAATGTCTTTACGGCAAACTTTTCAACAAGAAGGCTGGATTTGTGAGCCGGGAGTGGATTCCGGACTTCGCAAACTTCCGGCGTGACGGCTATGACTTTGACGCCCGTTGGGATGACGGCTTGGCGTCCTACAAGGACAAGGAGCTTTATGAAGCCATAGCCGGTGAAGGCAGGATGCTTTCCAAACGGCTGAAAGAGGCTCTGAACTACCGCAAGGGCGGCAACACCGGCTTTGAGACGTGTATCACGCGGCTGCAAATGCAGAGCTATGTCTGCATCGCGGATTTCGTCTATATGCAGGACAGATACGGAAGACCTTATGGCTGGGGTGTCGCAGAGTATGCGACGCCGGAAGAACTTTTCGGGTACGACCTTATCACATCTGCCTATCAGCGAGACCCGCAGGAATCCAAAGAACGCATTCTAAAACATCTGCAATCACGTCTGCCTAACGCGACCGAAATGCAGCTTGAGAAAATCATAAAGGGGTAACGCAATGGACGATATTATCTTTGAGAAGGATTACCGGGAAACCGAGTCTGCCGAATACGATAAATGGTGCGATGAGGTGTTTGACCGCGCAGTTAATTGTGGTATGCTGAAAGCGTACTCCGAAGCAATGGACAAGATACCAAAGATCATTGTACCGGAGGACAAGAAGAACTACGAGTATCTTCTGGAACGCTGTGATGCGTTTGTCAAGCAGCACCGCGGGTATATCAAGGGAATCGTGGACTATCATCGTTGGCACGCGGAAATCAATATGTTTCTTCCGTTTGCGGAGTTCGATGACTCAGAAGACCTTGCATTTTTGAAAGAAATTGCAGAAAAATCGCAAACCGTCTGCTTCTCCCCGGACGAAGAAGGTGGCATTCGCGTTCATATTTTTATCAACTACTTTGAAGAATTGATGTCAGCCGAACACAAGTCATACATCGAATACGATGCTATTATGCAGGACAAGAAACTATCTGAGTTACTTGGCATACCGGAGCTTTCTGACGAGGAAAAAGAACTCGCCCTGAAAATGAAGGGCATACTTGACCGCATTGATGATGAAACAAGGATTGACCGTACCACGGCTTTTCGAGCCGTGCTTGATAAGATGACAAAGGAGCCGGAAGAAAACTGGTCGCTTCATTATATGGCAACATTGCTAGAAGCTCTGCTATACTTCATGCTGAATGAAGGAAATGAAAAAGATTGATGAGGAAGAACACAATGAGTAAGAAAAACTTGTAGCGTATTTTTTCTGCGTCCGGCGTGACCGCAAAGGTTGCCGAGACGCTGGCAGAGGCAATCGGCGCGGACATCTTTGAGATTGAGCCGAAGGTGCCTTATACGGAAGCCGATCTGAACTGGATGGACAAGAAAGCCCGCAGCACGATTGAGATGAGCGATCCTGCCTCCCGTCCAGAGATTGCCATAAAGCGGGACAACATGAAGGACTACGACACAATTTTTTGTGGGCTTCCCGATCTGGTGCATTGAAGATAAATCCGACAACCTACCACCCCTCTTGAGGTGGTAGGTTTTTCGTCTGTGACGTTGGGTTATAGGCAATGGTGACTTTGAAATGGTTATCATCTTCATCCCATACCGTTACATGGTTTAAAACAAGTCTATAAGCTGCCTGCGGAAATCTTCATCTTCAATATCCACCATTCTTAAATTGGTTAAGCCAAAGATAACTTGTTCCTTATCTAAATAACTTACTTTCTTTTTCTTCCTTCTTTAGTTCTTCTTCCAGAGTCTTTTTATCCTTCTCCAACTCTACCATGCAACCCGGCCAACGTTTCGGGTGCAAAGGCCGTTCTCAATGGCCCTTTGTGATGTTGGAGAGGGATAATTTTATTTCAGCCACAGCTTGTCCTTGATGGCAGGAATATCAGTGCAGTGTTCTATGTCATGAAGGTTGGTACGAATGGTGACTTCTGCAATCTGGTTGATATTTTCGTCTGTGGTTAAAGGACATAGCGTCATTGATAACTATATCTCTATGAAGTCTTTCCGCAGGTTCCGCTTGTGGCAGTCTTTTTTGGAGGTTTTTCTTTCCATAGCACTCATAGTAGAGTACCCAGCAGTCCCTGTTGCTATTGGCGTTCATCTTAGAACCGCAATGGCCGCAGTACAGCTTCTTGCCGGATAAGAGGTATATGTGTGCCTTGCCTTAAATTGCCCTGGGGCTTTTCCAGAAGATTTCATACGTGCCTGCACCTGATAGAATAGTTTCTTGTCAATGATGGCGGGGATAGCGTCCTCTGCCCGGTAGTCATGGAATTGGTACACACCAATATACCGCTCATTGTGGAACATTTTACTGAAAGAACTTTTCCCAAAGTTTGTGCCTTTGGAGGTCTTATATCCACGGGCATTGAACAGGCGGCATATATCCGCAACAGAATGACCTTCTGCGTACATTTCAAACGCCTGCCGGACGATGGGAGCCGTTTCTTCATCAATCACCAGCTTCTTACCCTCTGACTTGTAGCCCAGAGGAATTGCACCGCCAATGGAATTGTGCTTATAAGCTGACTCCTTCAATCCACGGGTGATTTTTTGGGACAACTCTGCACTATAAAAAACTCTGCCATACCCTCAAGCACGGACTCAAGAATGATACCTTCCGGGTCATTGCTGATATTCTCTGTGGGCAGAGATAAGCTGCACACCGTTCTTTCTCAAGCGGTATTTGTAGTTGGCACTGTCATAGCGGGAGCGGGCAAACCTGTCCAGCTTATAGACAATAACCGCTTGGAAGTTCTTCTTTTCAGCGTCCTTTATCATGCGTAGAAACTCTACACGCTTCAATATCCTTGCTGGCCGATGTTGCCCGGTCTGCGTAAATTTCAATAATACGGAACCCGTGACGCTGGCAGAAATCAGAACAGACACGTACCTGACCCTCAATAGATTGTTCTGTCTGGTTTGCACCTGGAATAGCGCACATACAAAACTACCTGTTTTATTTCCTCATACATGGTTCTTCCTCCATTCTGTGAAGTCAATTATCCGGCACTGACGGTTACCCCTTTTCAGTATTATCCAATTCATTCATGCGGAGATCTGGATGATACGGAAACGGCCACTTGCGCTTGCTGCATGGAACGCTTTAAGAGTAGTGCTTCTTCCTCTGTTAGGGATTGCTCTAATTTTTGAATTTCTTTTTACATCAGAAAGGCAAAACAGGTAATCCGCAGACACATTGAAAGTACCGTGCCAATTTCAATATGTAATCTGCGCTGGGAAGATATTCACGTTTCTTCCACTTGCTGAAACTGCCGTTGGCAAGTCCAGCGGCTTTCTCAATAGCCTGGTTACTCAAACCAGTAGCTTTTACTAAGTCCATAATTCTGTCAACGGTATCCATAAAAACATCCTCCCTAAATAATTTTGAGAAAACTCTAATTTAGCTATTGACATTTCGGGATTTCCCAAATATAATAGGGGATGTAAACAAGAGTTGTTTACAGGGCGCAAGAAACCCGCCCACCCTGGAAGTATTTTTCGGAGGAAAATACACCGGGTAGGTTGCCAATGCTATATGAGTGTCGCAACTTCATTATAAGCATTGAATACCTTCTTGTCAACTATTGTTTACAACACTTAGAAAGAAAGGGAGGGAACGGACGTGGAGGAACTTGACACTATTCGTGAACGATTGAAGAAGCACCGCCTGTCTTTTGTCTGGCTGATTTATCAGCTGCGTCAGAAAGGGGGGGTCATTACCGACAAGACGGAAGTAAGTTCCGTGTTTGCCGGAACCCGAACTGGCGCAAAGGCTGACGCTATCGTGCAGACCACTAAGTATATCCTGGCAGATTACGAACAGGGTAAGGTGCTCGTCCTCGATGACTGAAATGCTGACTGTGCTTCTGGAAGAAAAACCTTTGAGTACCATCCTTTGCCCGTAAAGTGGAAGCATACTTCCAGGACGAAGAAAACAGGAAGCGTTTTGAGGAATGGTACAAACAGAAATACGGCAAGGACTATGAATGGAGGGAGGTGTTATGGTATGAAAGCGTCAGCCGTAAATAGGACGGTTTGGGGTTCGCTTTGAGAATGACCTATGTGACCTTCTGGCTGAATGTGGCTGGTGGGCGCATAACCTGGCACAGAACCAAACGGGGCAACCCGCAGACGTGATTGCGGTGAAGAACAACATTGCAGTCCTGATTGACTGCAAGGATTGTGAGAACAACCGTTTCCCGCTCTCACGGATTGAATGTAACCAGGAAGGGGCTATGACCCTTTGGGAGCAGCATTAAAATGCCTACTGTGCTTTTGCCATGAGATTGAATGACGGTGAAATCTTCATGGTTCCTTTCGATGACCTGCTCATGCTGGAACTGCATGGGGTGAAAAAGCCTGACGGAAAGTGAGATACGCAAAGTACCCTTCTTTCACAATGGGCTTACCTTATGGAGGAAGCAGGATGTTGATTTGAAATCGGAAGCACCATCAAAATCACTGACCCGTCACAAGAATTATGGACTGGTGCAAAAAAATCTGGTTCTGGTCAACCCGGACTATCAAAAGAAGGTTCGTATGCACCTGTGGGTGGGTGACACCCTGAAGCAATCTTTTCCTTTCCTTTACAGCATGAACGGTAATGACCTCATTCTTCCGTTTGGCTGTCTGCGGTCTATCCTGCCGCTGTTGGAAGGATATTGGAAGAAGCTGTACCGCAAGCCAGTCAGACTTTTGCTGCAAAGTCCCGCTGTATGGTATCAGGAAGAAGCGGGTGGCCGCAATGCTTATCAACCACTACGGTATCCTGCGTTCCCCGCAGACGTTGGTAGACAGATGGGAATTGCCTGGCTGCTGGGAAGTAAAAGACCCTGTGGCTGACCCACACAAAAGACCTGCTGACCCAGGTAAAAGGTCAGAGCAGCACAGTACATAAACCCTGACCTGCTTGGCATATCGCGGAGGGTAAAGTAGATATAGGTCAGAGCATGACCTTTGCCATATCCAGACGATGTGCAAGGTTGACCTGGAACAGTACAGGGATGAATGGGACTACGTGTTGTGGATGAATGTCACCGTGTAAGCGGCACTCCCCATTTGCGGTTACCCGGTTCAGCAAGGTACTCAACTCTCTGCGGGCAAAGGCACAAATACGGTCTATCCGCAACAGTTCACAGGGCAGGCGGTCTTATCAAACCACATACGCCATGATTGGTGAAGTGAGGTTTGGACAGTCCCAGTGGCGACCCAGAAACAGGTGACCGTTCACGTCCATCCAGTACAGGCATTGGTATGAGAGTGCCAGTTTCTAGTTGCACAGTGATGGTATTTTGTGTCAACTACACTGCAAGGTTGGTGCTACACTCACCGAACTGAGAGAAATCACAACAAAAACTCATTATGGCCCTGACCTGCTGGAAAACCGTAGCCATTTCAATCTGGTTCTCTCCGAAAGGGTGGAGTCACAGAACTTTACTCCATGCTTCCCTGGCGCTGAGCACAGGCTGCTGATGATGGTTTACATGACCAGCAAGGTAAAAGCGGAGAGGGAGGATATGCGTACTGGCTGGAAGCAGTCTGTTCGCAACCCCCACTGGCGAGAAAGGAGGGGTTGGATATGACCCCGCCTTGACCATTTCACTTACCACCCTCAAGGACTACGCTGTTATTGTTGACAGGCCAGGTGGCAAACTAGCAACAGCTTGTTTTGGAGCAACATCAGTTCTCTGCTCAAGTCATATAAGCAACATGCACCAGCTACAAGTGCCGGGTGTGAAATCATTGAATGGAGGACCCAACAATGAAATTGATTTCAGAACAATGAAACCACTAACGGCTATATGGTGGGTAACGTTATCGCGCCTTTACCGACCATTTTGATGGTGAGGAAGTGGAAACCCCTGGCAGTTAGAAAAAAGCAGGGAGCAGAGCATGACGGGATGGTTTTTTCTGCCTGGTAGGTGCCTGAACCAGGGTATTCCATGAATGAGGAAGATACCAACCGTGGCGGCTATGAAGCCACTGACCTGCGGCGAAGCTGAACGGTGAAATTCTTGACCGGCTGAAATCAGAGCATGAGGAAGATGGTTGCTTTATAGCGGTGATTATCACGTCTGCCCGCGAAAAAATTTTCGGCTGCAATGACTACGGCAGGGGATAATGAAGACCTGACGATGTAGAGCAGTGGGAGCCGATGAAGCAGCGGAAAAACGTATCGCTTCCAGGGCAGGGGACTGACCGTTGGGAGTGGTACTGGTTGCCGAACCCGCAAGCGTTCCGCTGCCTATTTCGCCTATGTCGGCAGCAACGGCTTTGCGTACTACTCCCAGCCTTTCACAATTTCTGTGCGTCCGCTTAAAATCTAAATCACACCCCTTGGGAGTGTGAGGACGGAGGACTCACAATGCTGAACGTATCATTGTTCAGCGGCATTGGGAGCCTTTTGAAAGAGCGCTGGAAAATCTGGGAATTGCCACGCTGTTAGGGTATTGTGAGATTGACAAATATGCAAAATGAAAGTATACTCCTACTTCACGGAGTCCCGGAAAAGGTATGAACTACGGTGACATTACGAAGATTGATGAAACCCAGTTACCCAGTGGTCTTGACCTGATTACCTACGGATTTCCCCTTGTCAGATATTTCTATTGCCGGAGCGAAGAAAGGACTGGTTGATAGTAAGGGAAACAGAACCAGAAGCGGCCTGTTCTTTGACGCACTCCGCATTATAGAAGCAACAAGTCCCAAAATTGCGATTGCGGAAAACGTAAAGCATTTGACCAGCAAGAGCATGAAGCCTGTCTTTGACATTGTACTGAAAAGCCTTGAAGAAGCGGGCTATAACAACTACTGGAAGGTTATGAACTGCGCTGATTACGAACTTCCGCAAAGCCGTGAACGGGTATTGATTGTATCCATCCGAAAAGACGTAGACGATGGAAAATTCATCTTCCCCTGCCGCCGTGCCGCTGACAACCTGCATGGGAGATTTTCTGGACGATGAAGTACCAGAACAAGTTCTATTTGTCAGAAGATAAAACCCAGAGTGTCATACCCATAACGCTGCACACCCAGGCCATATCGGTGACAGGGGGGATATGTCCCACACTCTTGTCAAGGGATTACAAAGACCCGAAGGTGGTGAAGTGCAAGGTGGTAATTAAACAGATTGCCGACTTGCAGCACTACGGAAATGACCAGATGAATCGGGTTTACTCACCAGACGGCTATGCCCTACCTTGAAAACCGTATCAGGGGGGGGACGTGGTGAAAGTTTACGACGATGGGTGAGCGTTACCGCAAACTGACTCCTACGGAGTATTTCAGATTGATGGGCTTCACTGACGCTGACGTGGAACTGCTTATGAACAACGGCATTTCCAAAACCCAGATTTACAAGATGGCTGGCAACTCTATTCCTGTGAAAATGCTGGAACACCTGTTCAGGGGTGGTGTATCCGGAAGCGTAAAGTTGCCGACCTGGTGTATGACTCACTGAAAATCCTTGAAGCGGGGAATGAATAATTCCCATAATTTTATCTTACGAACTCTGCAATACTTCCTTTAGATAAGCTAGCAATGAAGGGAGGTAACTGATTGGTTCCGAACACATTCATTTTCGACTGTGAGGTTTTTTTGCCCATGATTGGCTGTTTGTGTTCAAAGAAGTAGCAACCGGGAGATACACCATCATTCATAACGACAATGACGCAGTGTTGGCGTTTATGGAGCAGGAACCCTACTTGGGCGGCTTCAACAACAAGCACTATGATAACCACATTCTCAAAGCCGTTATGATAGGCGCAGACCCCGAAACTGTGAAGCAGGTCAATGACCTTATCATTCTTGAGGAAATTGACGGCTGGGACATTCCGTTTTTACGGGAATACAGAGTGTTCTTCCATAGCTTTGACCTGATGGATGACTGTCAAGACGGTATATCCCTGAAAGGAATTGAAGCGCACCTGGGTATCCCCATTGAAGAAACGGAAGTGGACTTCAATATCACCCGTAAGCTGACCGCTGCGGAGTTGGAGCAGACCATTCAATATTGCAAGTATGACGTGGACGCTACGGAAATTCTCTACAATCTGCGTCAGAATTACCTAAAGAACAAAGCCACTCTGGGCAGAGTCCGGGGGTGATGAACGTAAGGCCATGTATATGACCAATGCAAAACTGACCTCTGTGTATCTTAGCGCAGTCAGACCCACAAAACCGTGGACGGATGAACGGGATTATGAATACCGGACAAACTGTTGCGGGAATACATACCGCAGGAAGTCTTTGACTTCTTTGACAGAACTCCATGACCCCACAATCCCAAACATTGACCTGTTCGGCGGCTACGATGAACACGGCAAGAAGATTAAGGGCGCAAGCCTGGAAATCAGGCTTGGTGAGTGTATCATCACCCTGGCCTACGGCGGTATCCACGGTGCAATTCAAACTATGTTGAAATCGCCACGGTAGAACGCTCCATCGAAACAAGGACGTTGCGTCTACTATCCACACCCTGATGACCATACCATTGTCCGAAGGGAAAACAGTACGGATATTGCAGCAGAAACATTCCCTCTCCGCAGGTATTTGTTCAAACTCTGGAAGATAGAGTTAAGGCGAAGAAAGCGGGTGACAAGGGATACGGCCAACGCTCTCAAACTGGTACTGAATACCACCTATGGAACAATGCTTAATGGCCGGAACGGAGGTGGCCTACAATGACCTGTATGACCCCCCTGATGGGGAGAAGCGTATGTATCACTGGACAACTCCCTGCTGCTGGAACTCTCTGTTCACTTGACCCGTGAGTGTCCTACCCTCAAAATCATCCAGCTTAACACGGATGGTATCATGGTTGAGTTTCGATAACTCCGATGAAGCGAAGTGGCAGGAAATCACCCAGGAATGGCAGGACAGAACAGGGTTTGAACTGGAAGAAGATTTTATCCAAAAAATTGTCCAGAAGGACGTAAATAACTACGTTGAAGTTCCTGTTGACGGCGGTAAGCCGAAGGTGAAAGGTGGACAGCTTGTCCGTGGTATCCCTGACCAACGGCAATATCGACTTCACCACAATGGGGTTACCGCCCTGGGATAACATGACTGGCGGCGCTTTCAGCATCAACAACAACGCCGTTGTAGTTGCAAAGGGCAATCCGTGACTACTTTGTGGACGGTACACCCCGGAAAAAACCATAGGGGACTGCACCAGTATTCTTGACTTTCAGTTGATAGCGAAAGTAGGGGGGCAAATATTCTGGCGTAGTTCACATGGTTGGCAACCGGGAAATCCCAGTACAGAAGGTGAACCGGGTTTATGCCACTGCTGACCGCAATTATGGAACGCTCTACAAGACCCATGCAGTGACGGGCAATCCGGCAAGGTGGCCAGGACTCCCCACATTGCGTGGTGGACAACAACAATCACCTGCCCATTGAGGTTGTAGACCGTAAAATGGTACGTGAAGCAGAGCACAGAAGTATATCAATGACTTTCTGGCTATTAAGCCGCCCAGAAAAACACCAGGAAGATTAACTCACTCAAGAAGAAATCCCTGGCACTATTCGATTAAGGAGGATATGTATTATGACTTTTGCTGCTGTTGAAAAAAAAGCCCTGCGTGAGGGCAAGAAAATCAAACTTCCGAAGTGGAAGAACGCCTACTGGTACATGAAGGACGGCGTACTGATGAGCCACGCTTTGAGGACGCTCCTGTTGAGAAGGATGTTCCCACCACCCGCCTGTTTCCCCCATGACCTGTTGTGGGTTTTGCGGGATGACTGGGAGATTGTGGAGGACGATGAGCAGACCTCTAACCTTACGGCCACTCTTGTTCCTGTGCCAGACTTCTCTTTCAGCGTGGCGCTGGATTATCTCAAGCAGGGCAAGAAGGTTTAGCCGCAAGGGTTGGAACGGCAAGGGAATGTTCCTTGTGCTTTGTCCTGGCAGTGCTGTTCCTGCTGACCGTATGAAGGTTAAAGCAGTCAAGAAATTTTATCAGGACGTGAAACAGGACACGGTTATCATCAATCCGCATATTGATATGAAAGCTGCTGACGGGACATACGTTACGGGTTGGCTGGCTTCCCAGACCGATATGCTGGCCGATGACTGGAACATTGTAGAGTAAGGAGGAAACCGCAATGGCTAATATCTATGAAACCATGAATGTTCGTCAGAAATTGGCGAAAGCCCGCCTGTACTTCCTGAACCAGAAGGTTCAGAAGTCCGGCAAGAATATGCACCTTGAGTTCAAGTATTTTTGAGTTGGAGGACATTGTACCCCGGCGCTGCGGATTTTCGCCCGTGTGGGGCTGACTACCAACATCGAGTTTACCGATGACAAGGCTGTTATGAGCGTGTTCAACGCTGACAACATTGAGGAAGCCCCGATGACCTTTACCGTCCCGTATCGTGAGGTCAAGCCGATTGTCAGCAATCAGGGCAAGGTGACCAACCCCATGCAGGCGCTTGGTTCTTCCATCACCTACCTGCGCCGTTACCTGTGGATGGCTGTGCTGGACATTACGGAACCTGACACGATGTGGACGCAAGCCTGGGTTCTACGGACAATACGGAGGAAACCAGTGAGTTTGCGGAAGAAGCCGCTGCCGCAGAAGCCGCCGCTCCTGCAAAGGCTGATAAGAAGGGCAAGAAGAAAGCCCCGGCTACCGCTGCGGAGCGTAAGCAGGCAAAGGAAGAACTGACTTCCGCTGACGGCGCTGCCAGTGAGGAACAGATTGCCAACCTCAAGACCCCTGTGCAAAGACCTGATGGAAAAAGATGAAGCCCAGGAGGATTTTGTTCAGCAGATTGCAATGAAAACCGATGGGTTCACCAACATCACCGCTTCTGCTTGCACCGCCCTGTGCCAGAACCTTGAGGAAATCATTTCCCAGTATGGGGAGTAAGGGAGAAGCAGTATGGCAGACAATGTAAATCACCCTTCTCATTATGAAACCGGGAAGTTTGAGTGCATTGACGTTATGGTTAAAACCCAGGGAGTAGAAGCCACAAAGGATTTCTGCGTGTGCAACGCACTCAAGTATCTCTACCGCCATAAGCGGAAGAATGGCCTTGAAGATATTAAAAAGGCAATTTGGTATCTCAATAAATTTGTAGAATTGGAGGAAGAAAAAGCATGAGAAAACTGCTGCGTAGTGTCGCACGACACAACATGAAACGTGCTGGTATCCAGCACATGAACCGCAAAGGCGGGGACGGAAAGTCCTTCTTTGCCCGCAACTGGCGCAATTACGTGTAAGGGAGGTAGAAATCCATGAAGTGGAATGACAATGGTACTATCTCCATCACACCCCCGGCCAGACCTAAGAAGTGTACAGGTACACGGCTTGCGGCCATTATGGGGGCTGAACCAGTGGACTACCCTGTTCAATGCCTGGTGTGCTATTACCCGTACCTATGAGGAAACCTTTTGTAGATACCATCTACACACTCTGGCTGGTAAAGCCATTGAGCCGAAGCAGGCAGAGTACATGAAAGGCAAGTATTTCTGGAAGAACCTTGTCACACCTACCGATGTGTAACGGTGCAGACTACTTCAAGAAAAACCTGGGGTGACTTCTTCAAGGATGAACCCATTTTCGGAGGTATGTGGGACTACCTGTTTGTGGACAAGGACGGCAAGCCTACTACTGTGATGGAAATGAAAACCGCAAAACGTGCGGAGGACTGGATTGACGGTATCCCGGAGTATTACGCATTGCAGGCTGCGCTTTATGCCTATCTGCTTGGCGTGGATGACGTTATCATGGTCTGCTCTATCCTTGAGGATAAGGATTATGACAAGCCGGAAGATTTTGTGGTCACACCTGAAAATACCTTTGAGCGGCCTTTCAAGGTATCGGAGCGTTACCCGAACCTGGACAAGACCCTCAAGAAGGTTGAAGCCTGGTGGAAGAAGCACGTGGAGGGTGGCGTTTCTCCGAAATATGACGAGAAGAAAGACGCTGAAATCCTCAAAGTTCTCCGTGCCAACAATCTGTCCCCGGACAGCGACATTGACGCTATGATTGCCGAAGCGGAGCAGTTGCAGGGCAAGATTGATAAGGTCATGGAGGGCATTGCCGAAGATGAAAAGCGGCTGAAAACGCTGAAAGACCTTATTAAGGAAGCCTGCGTTGAAAAGTTCAGGGATGGTGATAAGCAGGTCATCATTAAAGGTTCCCGGTTTGACTGGGTTACCGCAAAAAGTACGTCCCTCAAGGTGGACGAAGCTGCTATGAAGAAGGACGGGGTTCTGGATAAGTACAAGACGAAAGAAAGCGTCACCTACCGCCTGACCCCGAAAGAAAGAAAGGAGTAAAGCCCCTATGTACATTAACCCTATTCTGTTTGGAGTCCTTACGACTCTTTTCGCAGAAATCGTAACCGTCAATCTGTGCATGATTGCACTGTATGCGGTTAAGACCAAACGCAATAAGCGTACAACCAAAGGAGGAAAATACAATGGCTAAGATTGGATTGAGTGAGGGCTTCTCCCTTATCCCGGAAGGAACCCACGTGTTCCAGATTACCGCCGTCAACTACAAGGAGGACTTTGGCAAGATGGAAATTACCATGCAGCTTGCCAACGGCCAGAAGCATATCGAAAGGTTCTCCCTGCTGAACAAAGACGGCGAACCGAACCAGGGCGGTCTGAACGCTTTCAGCTACTTTGCAAAGGTGGCGTTGAACGATTTCTCCCTGTCTGAAATCGACCATGAGGATTTGATTGGGTGCTTTATCCGCTGTGACGTGGAGCATGAGGAAGTGGAGTCCAACCGTAACCCCGGCAAAATGCTCAAGTTCGCCCGTCTGGGTGACAAGGAGTCTGCTGACGGCTATGACGAAGCCCCCGCTCCTGCCGCAAAGAAGTCCCCTGCTAAGACTACTGCTCCTACCCAGGGCAAGCCTGCTGGTGGAAAGAAGCCCTTTGACCTCAACAGTATTTTGGGATAAGTCCCGGATGTAAGCAGCGGAGAGGGAGAAGTGATAGCTTCAATCTCTCCAATGCTTATTTCTATTATCCGCTACTTTAAGGAAAGGAGTCAAGACACGAGCAAAAGTACAACTAAGCCGGAGCGTATTGAGAAGTTCCGCAATCTGTTTTCGGCTATTTATCCCGCAGAGGTACATGAACGCCTGTGTGATGAACTGGACGCTATGGGGTTCTTTGACGCTCCTGCGTCTACGAAGTATCACGGTAACTATTCGGGAGGTCTGTTTGACCACTGCTACGAAGTCACCAATGCCCTTCTCAAGCTGACTGACCAACTGCACCTGCAATGGCAACGGCCTGAAAGCCCGTATCTGGTAGGTATGCTGCATGACCTGTGCAAGTGTGACCAGTATCAATATATCACCGCTACCCGTGAATACGTTTATAAGAAAGACCTGTCTTTGAATGGTCACGGTGATAAGTCAGTCATTTTGGCGCAAACCCTTGTAGAACTGACAGGTGAAGAAATTCTGTGTATCCGTTGGCACATGGGAGCCTACGATGAAAAAGGAGAACTGGAACAGCCTGGGTGCTGCCATTGAGCAATATCCCAACGTTCTCTACACCCACACAGCGGATATGATTGCGTCCCGTATCATTGGGATTTAAGGAGGACGGCATTATGGGAACTTTCATTTTGCTGGTCATTCTTATCTTTTACGGTATCCTCATGTTTTGCCCTGGGCATTGTTACCGGGGCGGTGGCGGCTACCCAACACTTAAACAAAGGAGGAACAGAACGATGAACGGAAATGAGTATCAGAACCTTGCCATGCGTACTTGCAGTATTCTTATGAGAAGAAGAATGACCGTCTGCTTCATGCAGTATTTGGCCTGACTTCCGAAGCCGGAGAGGTTGCAGGTATCATGCAGAAGGTCTACCAGGGACATGAGTTCGACAAGGAGCATATCAAGAAGGAATTGGGTGATTGTCTGTGGATGATTGCAGAAGCCTGTGACGCTCTTGGATTTTCTATGGACGATGTTATGCAACTCAACATCGACAAGCTGAAAGCCCGTTACCCGGAGGGTTTTACGGCTGAAAGGTCTTTGCACCGTCAAACGGGGATGTGTGATGAATTACCACAATATCACATTCGATGATATGAACAACGGTGACGGGCTGCGGGTAGTCCTCTGGGTAGCAGGGTGTGAACACCACTGTAAGAACTGCCAGAACCCCGTCACATGGGAGCCGGAAGATGGTATTCCCTTTGGCTTGCAGGATAAAAAAGAACTGCTTGGAGCATTGGAGAAGGATTACATTGCTGGTATCACCTTCTCTGGCGGTGACCCGCTCCACCCTGCAAACCGTGCGGATGTGAAATCCCTTATGGAGTCTGTAAAGCAGAAGTTTCCCGGAAAAACCGTCTGGGTCTACACAGGGTACACATGGGCAGAAATCATGGACAATGAGGAAATGGCTGGCATGATGGCCTATGTGGACGTTCTGGTAGACGGACGATTTGTAAATGACTTGCTGGATGTGAATTATCCCTGGGCGGGAAGTACCAATCAGAAAGTCATTGATGTACAAAAATCACTCAAGGAAGGGAGGGTCATTCTCCATGAAAGTCATTAAGAAAGATGGCACTCTGGAAGAATTTGACGGCCAGAAGATTGTCAATGCGGTTAGCAAGTCTGCCGCACGTGTAATGGTAACTATAACAGATAGCGATTTCCACGACCTGGTATCTGCGGTCATTCGTATCATCCACCATAAAGGGCTTGAGGAAATCCCCGTATCTGAAATGCACAACATCATGGAGCAGGTTCTTGAGAACTTCAATCCGGCTGTGGCGAAATCCTATAAGGACTACCGCAACTACAAAAAGGATTTTGTTCACATGATGGATGAAGTATTCATGCAGTCCCAGTCCATCCGCTTTATCGGTGACAAGGAAAATGCAAATACGGACTCCGCACTGGTGGCAACCAAACGCTGCCTGATTTTCAACGAACTCAACAAGCGCCTGTACAGAAAGTTCTTTATGACCCGTGACGAGTTGCAGGCTTGCAAAGAGGGATATATCTACATCCATGACCAGTCTGCACGTTTGGACACCATCAACTGTTGCCTGTGTGATGTGGGTCATGTGATGGAGGGCGGCTTTGAAATGGGCAACGTCTGGTACAATGAGCCGAAGTCCCTTGACACGGCCTTTGACGTGCTGGGTGATATTATCCTGGCTACTGCTTCCCAGCAGTACGGCGGCTTCACTGTGCCGGAGATTGACAAAATCCTGTCCCCTTATGCGGTCAAGTCCTATGACAAGTACGTTGAAGAATACATGGATAATGCGTTTCACCTGGGCGCTGACCATGATACCGCCCAGCGATTGAGCCGGGAATACGCTTTGAACAAGGTTCAGCGTGAGTTTGAGCAGGGCTTCCAGGGCATTGAAATGAAGCTGAACACCGTGGGCAGTTCCCGTGGTGATTACCCATTTATTACTATGACCTTTGGTCTGGCTACTGACACCTTTGGCAAGATGGCCGCAAAGACGTTCCTGCGGGTTCACCCCAGAACGGACAGGGCAAGCCCGGTAACAAGAAGCCCGTACTGTTCCCGAAGCTGGTTTTTCTCTACGATGAAGCACTGCATGGTGAGGGCTGCGTGAATGAGGATGTGTTTGAAGCAGGTATTCAGTGTTCTGCCAAAACCATGTACCCTGATTGGCTTTCTCTCACTGGTGAGGGATATGTAGCGTCCATGTACAAGAAGTATGGCCGGGTGGTATCCCCTATGGGTTGCCGTGCTTTCCTCTCTCCCTGGTATGAGCGTGGAGGTATGACCCCTGCGGACGATGATGACAAGCCTGTATTCGTAGGCCGTTTCAATGTTGGCGCTGTCAGCCTGCACCTGCCTATGATTTTGGCAAAAAGGCCAGACAGGAGAACCGGGACTTCTATGAAGTGCTGGACTACTATCTGAAATGATTAGAGGGATACACAAGCGCACTTTATGATTATCTGGGGAAATGCGGGCAAGTGTAAACCCCATTCAGTTCTGCGAAGGTGGTTTGTACGGCGGGCATTTGAAACCCGGCGATAAAATCAAGCCGCTCCTGAAACCCATGACTTCTTCCTTTTTGGCATTACCGCCCTAAATGAGTTGCAGGAACTCTACAACGGGAAATCCATTGCGGAGGACGGCGCTTTCGCACTTGAGGTTATGCAGTACATCAACCAGAAGGTCAATCAGTTCAAGCAGGAAGATGGCTGGCTGTATGCTATCTACGGTACTCCTGCCGAAAGCCTGTGCGGCTTGCAGGTTGAGCAGTTCCGCAAAAAGTATGGCATTGTTGAGAATGTCAGTGACCGCCCCTATGTGAGCAACTCCTTCCACTGTCATGTCACGGAGGACTTGACCCCCATTCAGAAGCAAGACCTGGAAGGCCGGTTCTGGGATTTGTGCAATGGCGGCAAAATCCAGTATGTGCGCTATCCTATCAGCTACAACATTGACGCTGTAAGAACCCTGGTTCGCAGAGCCATGAAGAAAGGTTTTTATGAGGGTGTGAACCTCTCCCTTGCCTACTGTGATGACTGCGGACACCAGGAACTTGAAATGGATGTTTGCCCGAAGTGTGGCAGTTCCAACCTGACGAAGATTGACCGCATGAATGGCTATCTTTCGTACAGCAGGGTTCATGGGGATACCCGGCTGAACGCTGCGAAGATGGCTGAAATCGCAGAAAGGAAATCCATGTAATGGGTATGACAGAGTTGACCCATGCCATTATTGCAAAAGCAGCAGAGGATTATTTCAATCTTCTTGCCGGGTTTATCCCCCCCCCGTAGTAATTGCAATGTGACAGAGATAGAAGCATTTTTCCACTCTGACTTTTATGGTTTGATGACGAATATTGATTGCGAATATCTTATGCGAAAAATCAAGGAGGAAGCAGCTAAGATGGTGCTGTAATATACCGTATCGAAGGAGAAAGGCAGTAGCCAGTATTACGTGTGCCTGATTGGTGAGGAAAATACCCCGTTGAGCCGCAGGTACACCACGAAGAAGAAGAAAGCCCCTGCACAAGGCCGCAGAAATGCAGGGTATTGAGTACAAGCAGTATATGCGTATTCGCAGAAGGGACGGTGTGAAGTGTGATTAAGATTGAGAGAACAGATACCTATGGATGGGAAGCCGCCGTCCGTGGTATGCGGAACCCCAAAAACTCCTGGGCGAATAGTGATAGTCACTATTGCTGGGAACCTCAATACCCTGGCGGTGGATGTTTCGGTGTGAACTAAACAGTGACCGCAACTGCCGGGTTGACAAATACATTGTCGGAAAGAATGATTTTGGCCTGATGAAAACCCTGGCTTCCGCTGGAACTGACCACGGAAAATTTTATGCGGATGATTACGGTCACCGCAGACCTTTACCGCACCCCCCTGTACTGGTGGAAGGAATACGACACCTACAAGGTGGGTACTGTGGCTGACTCCTGTTCTACCATGCACAAAATCCATGAGAAGAAGTTTGAGCGGAGCGATTTTCCGTAGAACATCTTAAACCCCCGTATGCTGGAAGTCCTGGATGTAACAATCTACAATCTCAATGCCTGCCGTGGAATTTTCCTTGAAACGAAGGATAAGACCTGGTGGTGGCAGATGATACAGCTTCTTCCTTCCAGCTACAATCAGAAGCGCACTGTTCAACTGAACTACGCAGTTCTCAAGAATATGTATCATGCCCGCAAAAATCACAAGCTGGATGAATGGCACAGCTTTTTGCCAATGGGTAGAAACTCTCCCGTACAGCGAACTTATTACAGGATAGGAGGATTATGGGTATGGACTATTCCAGAATACCAGAAGAACTTAAAAATCTCAAACAGTGGGTGTGCCCTGATACGTCCAAAAATCTATGAAAATCCTTTGAGAGAAAGGCCGCTTCCTCTACCGCACCCGAAACCTGGGGAACCTTTGAGCAGGCGCAGGCTGCGGTGGAGGGCGGTATCTATGACCACCTGGGGTTTGTGTTTGCTGACAATGGGATTGTGGGCATTGTGGATATTGACCAGGGGTTTGATGACGGTCTTATGACCCCTCTGTGTGCAGACATTATGAAAGCCTGCTGCTCATATACGGAGAAGTCCCGCAGTGGCCGTGGCGTACACATACTGCTGAGGGGCAATCTCCCTTCACTGGACGTAACAACCTGAAAGGTGTTGAAATCTACAAGGCCAGACGGTTCTTCATTATGACAGGTAAGGTGATGATATTCCCTGAAATTATTGAGAACCAGAAAGCCATTGACTATGTGGTACAGAAGTATTTCCCCAGAAACGGAAAGGACGGGCGGTAAGTCCCCCATTGGTGCAGAAGATTTATTCCCCGGAGTTCAGAAAGCCGGAAGGAACGAAAATTTGTATCAGGCCGGATTACCCAGAAATCATATCTGGTGGCAGAAACCTGTCCCTCACTTCTGGCCGGAGCAATGTGGAACACGGGATACACTAAGCAGCAGATTTATACAGAACTTGTGCTATGTGAACCAGCGGTGTTGTAAGC